>Ga0007827_10000003_pt1 | contig 114622 bp, 110 predicted proteins | sample CryBogCBE16Jul07_FD_60332 | JGI IMG/M metagenome (GOLD analysis project Ga0007827, IMG submission 60332) | Freshwater microbial communities from Crystal Bog, Wisconsin, USA - CBE16Jul07 | ecosystem: Environmental > Aquatic > Freshwater > Lake | place: Crystal Bog, Wisconsin, USA | collected...
ACCCTCTATTTCGGGCAATCAGTCGTCGCGACCAATGAGTCCTACCCGGTTGTCAAAGTCCCGGAAATGATGCAACGCTATCGTGTGACAAGCGCCTGCTTACCCGCCGAAATGCTGGAAACCATCAGACTGCATTCCCAGGCCCTCACAGCCCCCCTCTCTTTCAAGTTGCGCAGCATGGCTACGACGGGGAATATTTTGTCCCAGGATATGAGGGACTGGTGCAAACAAATGTTTGACGTGACACCTAACGAAACCTTTGGTCAACGTGAGACAGGCCAAATTCTAGGACATAGTCATTCAAAATGGCCCATGCGCCCAGGAAGTCTGGGCAAGCCCTTTCCTGGACATCGCATCGCTTTAATTGATGAAAACGGCCAGACTGTGCAAACAGGTGAAACAGGAGAGATCGCCCTGAACCGTTTTGATCAGCACGGACATCCCGATCCTGGCTTGTTCAGTGGCTTCTGGCGTCAGGCTGAACACGCTAACCACGCATTTGCGGGTGACTGGTTCAAAACTGGGCTTTATGCACGCAGGGATGAGGACGGATACTACTGGCGTTCAGAACTACGCGTGCCGGCCGACCCGAGTAAACTAGAGGCTTGACCAACAGTTTTACTCGAGTACAGCACACTATGGCGATTTACCAACTTGGCGATCTCGTTCCCCGGATCGACCCTAGCGCATTTATTTTTGACTCAGCCGACATCATTGGAGATGTTCTGATCGAGGCCCATGCCAGCATCTGGGCGAACGTCAGTATCCGTGGCGACAACACGCTGATTCACGTTGGCCATCACTCTAATATTCAGGAAGGCAGCGTCTTGCATTCTGATGCAGGTGGCTCACTGGTGATTGATCACCACGTCACGATTGGTCATCAGGCCATGTTGCACGGATGTACGATCGAAACAGGTTCACTGGTCGGGATGCAGGCCATTATCCTGAACAATGCAAAAATCGGTAAAAACTGTTTGATCGGTGCTGGTGCTATCGTTCCGGAAGGACGTGAAATCCCCGATGGGAGTCTGGTAATTGGTGTGGGGAAAGTCGTACGCACGCTGTCGGACGATGAAATCAAAGGTATGCATGCCAACATCGCCAACTATGCCGAGCGCGGTCAGATGTACCGTCAGAAACTAAAACGCATAGAGCGCTAAGCACGCATGCAAGACTATCTGAAAAAGTTTTTACTCGAAGACCGCAGCGTTCGTATCGAATCGGTGCGCGTGCGCGACGCCTGGCATACCGCGCAGGCACACCACGACTACCCACCTGTAATCGCTTCATTACTCGGCGAACTGCTGGCTGCATCAGCCTTGCTTGCCGCAAACCTGAAATTCGACGGCTCTTTGCTGCTGCAACTGCAGGGAGATGGAGCGATTGCCCTGATGGTAGCCGAATGTCGCGCCGACATGAGTCTGCGTGCGACGGTCAAACTGCGCGATCGTCCCATAGATCCTGACGGTGACCTGCAGTCCTTGCTCAACCCGGGTGGTACAGCGAAATTTATTGTGGTGCTAGACCCACCCAAAAATACGCCCGGACGCCAGGCCTATCAAGGCATTGTTCCGCTTGAGGGTGAAACGCTGGCTGAGGCACTTGAGCAATACATGTTGCGCTCCGAGCAACTGCACACCCGGATTTGGCTCGCTGCGAACACTGACTGTTGCACGGGTCTGCTGCTGCAACGACTTCCTGTGCAAGGTGGCTCACAACAAGCTGAAAAAGATACAGCAGAGGAGTCGTGGCGCAGAGCTGTGCATCTGGCAGAAACTTTAAAGCACGACGAGTTACTCACCACGGAACAGGATTTGTTGTTACATCGTTTATTCTGGGAAGAAACGCTGTTGACCTTTGATGCGCAACCCATCGTCTGGAAATGTTCCTGCACGAGAGAACGTGTTGCGGATATGCTCAAGATGCTTGGTCAACCAGAGGTAGAAAGCATACTGCTTGAGCAGGGTAAGGTCGAAGTTGCTTGCGAATTTTGCGGCAAACCCTATTTGTTCGATGCAATCGATACCGATGGCTTGTTTAAGGGGATCACTGCTACAGGCAGTAAATCCCTGCATTGAAATATTTGAAAAGCTTGACCTTTGCCTACGCTTGGGCAAAGGTTAGTCTTTCAGGTATTCCAGCCAAGCGCTTATTAACAATAGCGTTTATTAACAATAGCGCTTATTAAAGGCTGGATAGACTGCATACGAATTTATTGAGTATGTTCGGCAAGATATTGAATTGCACGGCGCACGCCTTGCCCACCGGTCGCGATACCGACAGATTCCATTGCGGCCTCAACTCCGCCAAGTGCTCCCAGAATCATGGCTGAATTCAAACTGCCAAGATGCCCTATTCGGAACACACGACCAGCAAACTGTCCCAAGCCACCTGCGATCAGTACCTGAAATTGTTCTCGCGCAACTTTACGGATTTTCTCTGGATCAACGCCGGGCGAGACCTGAATCGTTGTGACAGAAACCGAACGCGCATCAGGAACTTTGCACAGAAACTGCACTTGTCCCTCGGCCGACCAGGCTTGGACCGCCGCCTGTACCGCTCCTGCGAGCAAGCGGTGGCGGGCAAAAACATTTTCCACACCTTCTTTTTCAATTAAGCCAAAGGCAGCTTCCATACCCATCAATAAATTTTGTGGTGGTGTACCGCAAAATTTACGATAGGAAAGTTCGCTCTTACGCACTCTCCAGTCCCAGTAAAAACGAGGGGCTGGATTTTTATTGCAGACTTCCATGGCACGTTCGTCGACAGCACAGAAACCAAGACCTGGCGGTGTCATCAGTCCCTTTTGGGAGGCCCCAATGACGGCGTTCACACCCCAAGCGTCCATTTCAAATTTGGTCGCACCCAGCGAGGCGACAACATCCACTACAAACAAGGCAGGATGGCCGGTCGCATCGATTGCGCGACGCAGAGCCGGGATATCGGTTGTCGTACTGCTGGCTGTATCCGTGTGCACGGCAAACACCGCGACAATTTCATTTTTTGTATCAGCGCGCAGGGTATTTTCAAGCGCCTCGATATCAATCGGAAAGCCTTCGTTGTAGGGTGTACGAATCACCTGTGCGCCGATCGCCTCAGACAAAACAGCCCATGAATCTGAAAAATGCCCTGTGCCAGCAATCAAAACCTTTTGACCTGGAGCAATCAGGTTGATGGTCATGGCTTCCCAGGCGCCGTGTCCGTTCGCGGCGTACATAAAGATATCTGCGGATTTTGTATTCAGTAAACCACGCAGCCCTCGTTCACACGCAGCAATAAAGCCATCAACGCGGGGATCACCCATATCCATAGGCTGATTGGTCATCGCATCAAGTACAGCTTTAGGCACATGCGACGGCCCAGGTGAATGCAAGGAACGAACACCTGGGAAAAAAGGAAACTCAGCGGCAGAAGTCATTATGATCCGGCTATAAGGATTTATATAGTGATGATGAACACGAATAAATTCATGAACAAGAATAAATTCTATTCTAACCTCTACACGTAACTCTGCGAATCGACAGAATCGAGCGCAGCAGCCAGACTGTCGCAATGTGCTCAAAGTATTTCAAACAAATCCAGCGCGGCGCTGCAGCCCTTGAGAGCAGTCTCGTCTGTATTCCGCTGCTTCTGATGGCTGCGCTGATTATTGAGCTCACACATAGTCAAAAAGTCAGCCAGATTGCACAGCTCGCACTTTATGAGGCTGCACGCGCGGGCAGCGTGCATGGTGCCTCAGCGGAAAAAATAGAGCAGGCCTTTAGCGCCGCAATTCTGCCGCTCTTTGCACCAGCAGGAATGCATCTCTTACCTGCACAACGCCGCGATGCCAGTATTCAGAAAATAGCGGGCGAGACTGGGCTGACGCTCTGGGAAATTGAAACTTTAAATCCTGATCCCGCTGTCCTGACTGATTTTGCCGACTCCGAGCTCTCAAGCAAACTTGGGAGACCCACCTTAAGAAACGATTATCTTGCAGAACAGCACCTTAAGCATGTCAGCCAAGGCTGGCCAAAAGGAATTGGACCTCAATCAGGCAAGACCGTTTTTGAGGCGAACATCTTGCGCCTCAGACTAAGTCTGATCTACAGACCAAGCACGCCCGCAACCCCGTTCATCCTGAGCAAACTCAATGCATACAGAACAGACCGTACAGGCGTTGCCTGGCGTAAGGGCTATCTGGTTCTGAACCTGACTACAGAGGTCATGATGCAGAGCCATGCTCAACTTGGAAAGTCAAGCCAAGCCTCGCGAGGAGTTAGCAGCCCTAAGCGCACTTTCAACGTCAGTACTAGTGCGGGTACAAGTGCGGGTACAAGTGCCGGTGCTAGTGCCGGTACAACTAACGGCGCCAGTAAAGAAACAGTGGAAATTAAACAATACTCACCGAGCCTGCACGAAGCAGCGATGAATACACCTTCGCAGCCGGGGTTTTCAAAACAAATCATCAATTCGGAAACTCAGGTCACTCGTGCGCAACAAACCGGCGAGCCAGCAGCAATAAAAGATGTGAAACCAGAGCAGAGCAATAATCTGTGTGAGAACTTACTTTGCTGCCAGTGAGCTTTTCAACCACTCCTGCCTTGGCTAGTTGCCACGCAGTCGAGCGAGCAGTCTAGCGTTGTTGCTGTAAAGGTTTTGCCGTCTCAGTGCTATTTGAGGGTGTAGTGGGCTTGGCGACCGATTTTGCAGCAGCACCAGGCACGGGTGTCGACTGCACAGCGGGTTTGGCTGGCGTTGTTGCTGTAGCTGAGGGCGCCACGGGTGATGCTGGCTTAGCCGCGGTGCTGGGTTTAGGATTAGGATTGCCTTTTACCTCAGGTGCCTTGACGTCAGGTGGCAGCACTTGAACAAACAGTTCGCCTTGGCGCATCATGCTGAGCTCAGCGCGCGCGCGCTCCTCGGCGGCTTCGGTACCTGAGCGCAGATCCTCAACCTCAGCGCTCAGCGCTTGGTTACGAGCACGCAAGCCCTCGTTAATCGTACGCTGCGAGGCCACTTGCTGCTGCATATCCCAGACCGACAACCAGCCGCCCCGTCCTATCCACAAAGGGTATTGGATCAGGCCGACCAGCGCCAGCAAGAGCAGCAACAGCAAACGCATACCGTCTCGATCAATTAACGCAAGTTAAAAAAGGCGTCACGTCCCGGGTAAGTTGCGACCTCGGCGAGTTCCTCTTCGATGCGCAGCAATTGATTGTATTTAGCCATTCGATCAGAACGTGACAAGGAGCCGGTCTTGATCTGCATAGCGTTGGTTGCAACCGCGATATCAGCAATTGTTGAGTCTTCGGTTTCACCAGAACGGTGGGACACTACCGAGGTGTAGCCTGCGCGTTTGGCCATCTCGATTGCTGCAAAAGTTTCAGTCAATGTACCGATCTGGTTAATCTTGATCAGGATGGAGTTTGCAATACCGCGATCGATACCTTGCTTGAGAATTTTTGTGTTTGTGACAAACAGATCATCACCCACCAACTGGATTTTTCGACCGAGCTGTTCGGTGAGCATTTTCCAACCATCCCAATCGTTTTCAGCCATGCCGTCTTCGATCGAGATAATGGGATATTTATCGCACCACGTAGCAAGCAAATTGGTAAATTCTTGCGAAGACAAGGCAATACCACCCTCACCGTCGAGTTTGTACTTGCCATCTTTGTAAAATTCGGAAGCTGCGCAATCCAGGCCCAGAGCTATTTGCGTGCCTGGCTCATAACCTGCATTTTCAATCGCACGCAGGATCAACTGAATCGCGGCTTCGTGGTTAGGAACGTTGGGAGCAAAGCCACCCTCGTCACCAACAGCTGTCGACATTCCGGCATCGTTGATCAGTTTTTTCAGCGCGTGAAATGTTTCCGCGCCCATGCGCATGGCTTCGCGAAAACTGGTCGCACCAATTGGCAAAATCATCAGTTCTTGCAAATCAAGTGTGTTGTTAGCGTGCGCGCCACCGTTGATAACGTTCATCATCGGCACGGGCATGCTCATCGGGCCACTACCACCAAAATAGCGATACAGCGACAAACCGGACTCATCGGCGGCTGCGCGCGCAACCGCCATACTGGCTGCCAGGATTGCATTAGCCCCCAAACGAGATTTGTCTTCGGTGCCATCCAGCTCAATCATGGTGCGGTCAATGAAAGTCTGCTCTTGAGCATCCAGGCCCATCAAACCTTCAGAGATTTCGGTATTCAGATTTTCAACAGCACGCAATACACCTTTACCCAGATAACGGGATTTGTCACCATCACGCAATTCAATCGCCTCGCGGCTGCCTGTCGAGGCGCCGGAAGGAACTGAAGCACGCCCCATCGCACCGGACTCAAGCAGGACGTCGCATTCGACGGTGGGATTGCCGCGTGAATCGAGAATTTCACGACCGATAATATCTACGATTGAACTCATTTTTATAATTCCTGAAAGATAAAAGATTCTTTTAGATCGTTAAAAACTGGCTTCGAGAAAACCATGGCGTTTGACCACGCGATCGAGATCCACCAATGTAGTGAGTAATTCTTTCATGCGACCGAGCGGGACGGCATTAGGGCCATCGGACAACGCTTTGGAGGGTTCGGGATGTGTTTCCATGAAAAGTCCGCAAACCCCCGCAGCCACTGCAGCACGCGCAAGCACAGGTACGAATTCGCGCTGACCGCCAGAGGACGTCCCCTGCCCGCCTGGTAACTGGACCGAATGCGTCGCATCGAAAACAACCGGACAATTCGTCTCGCGCATGATCGCGAGCGAGCGCATATCAGACACGAGATTGTTATAACCAAAAGACACGCCGCGCTCGCAAACCATGATGTCCGGCGCGACACCTGCAAGAGCAGCTGCCTGGCGGGCTTTATTGACAACCTGGAGCATATCGTGTGGTGCGAGAAACTGGCCTTTCTTGATATTGACGGGTTTTCCACTGGCCGCGCAAGCCTGGATAAAATCAGTCTGGCGACACAAAAAAGCGGGCGTTTGCAACACATCAACAACGGCCGCCACCGCGCTGACCTGGTCCTTATCGTGCACATCGGTCAGTACAGGTACCTTTAACTCTGCCCTGACATCGGCCAGAATTTGCAGGCCTTCGTCCATACCTGGTCCCCGGTAAGAGCTACCGGAGCTGCGATTGGCTTTGTCGAAAGAGCTTTTATAAATAAAAGGAATGCCCAGCGACTGCGTTATTTCAAGCAACTGCCCAGCTGTATCGAAAGCCATCTGCCGCGACTCGATCACACAAGGGCCTGCGATCAGAAAAAACGGTTGCGCCAGACCAATCTCAAAGCCGCATAACTTCATCATGCACCTGAATGCTTAAGCTGGTTGGTCAGCGCAGCCTTGATGTAGCTGGTAAACAAGGGGTGGCCATCACGGGGGGTGGAGGTGAATTCGGGATGAAACTGAACACCCACAAACCAGGGGTGATTGGGTAACTCCATCATCTCTGGCAGATTTTCAGTAGGTGTGCGGGCACTAATCACCAGACCAGCCTGTTCCAGTCTGGGCACGTAAACGTTATTGACCTCATAACGATGGCGATGACGCTCATTGACCTGAGGACCGTAGATTTTCCTGGCCAGTGTGCCGTCTTTGACTGGGCAGACTTGCGAGCCTTTACGCATTGTCCCACCCAGATCAGAGGACTCATCGCGCTTTTCAGTACGGCCCTCACGATCCATCCACTCTGTGATGAGAGCCACCACAGGATGGGCAGCATCAGGCGCAAATTCAGTACTGCTCGCCTCAGCCAGGCCAGCCACATGACGTGCGAATTCGATCACCGCCAACTGCATACCCAGACAGATCCCCAGGTAAGGCACATTGTTTTCACGTGCATAGCGAATTGCTGCGATCTTGCCTTCAGTTCCACGTTTACCAAAACCACCAGGTACAAGTATGGCATCAAAGGGTTTCAGGACTTCAACGCCTTTTTGTTCGATCTCTTCGGAGTCAAGATACTCGACAACAACTTTTGAGCGCGTGTGGATCCCTGCGTGAATCAACGCCTCAGAAAGAGATTTGTACGACTCGGTCAGATCAACATATTTACCAACCATTGCGATGCGGACCTCGTGCTGTGGGTGCTCGAGGGCATCGATCAGCCCCTCCCACATCGACAGATCAGCCGGAGGCGGACTGATCGCCAGCGCCTCGCAGATCAGATCGTCGAGCCCTTGCTCATGCAAAATGCCGGGAACCTTGTAAATAGAGCTCGCGTCCCAGACTGAAATGACTGCATCGAGGGGTACATTGGAAAAAAGTGAAATTTTGGCTCGTTCTTCGTCGGGAATCGGACGATCGGCACGACACAACAGCGCATTGGGAATAATGCCGATTTCACGCAGTTTTTGAACTGAATGCTGGGTAGGTTTGGTTTTGAGCTCACCTGCGGAGGCAATAAATGGCACCAGTGTCAGGTGAACAAAAGCAGCCTGGCCACGCCCAAGACGCAAACTCATCTGCCGGGCCGCTTCCAGGAAAGGCAGCGACTCGATATCACCAACCGTGCCACCAATCTCAACCACAGCGATATCGGTCTGCCCCTCCCAGGACTGAGCGGCGCCGCGGGTGATGAAGTCCTGAATCTCATTGGTAATATGCGGGATCACCTGCACAGTTTTACCAAGATAATCGCCACGACGCTCTTTGCGCAGGACTGACTCGTAGATCTGACCTGTGGTGAAGTTATTCACCTTGCGCATCTTGGAGGAAATAAAACGCTCGTAGTGACCGAGGTCAAGATCGGTTTCAGCCCCGTCTTCGGTAACGAACACCTCGCCATGCTGGAACGGACTCATCGTTCCGGGATCGACGTTGATATAAGGATCGAGTTTGAGAAGGGTGACTTTGAGGCCGCGCGATTCAAGAATGGCGGCTAAAGAAGCGGCAGCAATGCCCTTACCTAAGGAGGACACTACACCACCGGTGACAAATACGAATTTGGTCATGTCATCGACGCCCTGAACTGCGGCGTATGCGGGAAATTTGGATTATAGCCGCCCTGCTCGATTTTGCGGAAATTCCGCATGGACTTTTATTGAAATCTATTCCCTGCTGTTTGAACGCACGAGTTTTTCGGTGCGTTGCAACAACCATTTCAACGCAGCACCCGAAACCCGGGGCATGAGCCGCCTGCGAACTTCGGCATGGTAGTCGTCAAGCCAGTCCATTTCGTCCTGACGCAATTGCTCAAGCTGGATACAACGCGTATCGATCGGGCAAAGGGTAAGCGTCTCAAACTGGAGAAACTCCCCGAATTCGGACTTCCCAGCGCTCTGATTACAAACCAGATTTTCAATCCGTACCCCCCAGCGCCCAGGGCGGTAGAGACCAGGTTCGTTGGAGGTAATCATGCCAGGCTGCATCGCCGTATGAGACGCAGGCGCAGCCCGATAGGAAATCACCTGCGGGCCTTCGTGCACATTGAGGTAATAACCTACCCCGTGCCCGGTTCCGTGTCCATATTCAGCCAGACGCTCCCACAAAGGCGCCCTGGCGACGGCATCAACCATTGGAGAGGCGATTCCAGAGGGAAAACGTAATCTGGATAACGCAATCATGGCGCGCAAAACTGCGGTGTAATCGTCTTTCATTGCCTGCGTCGGCTGCCCGACAGGCACAACACGCGTAATGTCGGTTGTCCCACCCAGATACTGGGCTCCGGAGTCGATCAAAAGCAAACCATCGCCAGAGATCTGCGCATAGGAGGCAGCAGTAGGCCGATAATGCGGCATCGCACCATTGGCGTTATAGGCTGAAATCGTGCCAAAACTGCGGGAGATGAAACCTTCCTGTTGCGATCTGAGTGCGGTCAGTCGCTCATCGATCATCAACTCATTCAAAACTTGGTTGTCGCACAGGCCGATCACCTCTTCAAGCCAGGCAAAAAATGCGCAGAGTGCAGCTCCATCTTGCTCCATCACGCGGCGTACGTGCCTGAGCTCGAATTCGGTTTTTTGTGATTTAAAAAAAGTACTGGGATTCATGACGAGTAGTTTTCGCGCATGAATTTGGTCAAACAAAGCGCAGGTGGTGCGGACCGGATCAAGCATCAATACGTCAGAGACGCCGATTCCGGCTAAAACCTGTGCAACCGAGTCATACGGCCGCACATCAACCCCATCCTTAGCCAACACACGTGCCAGCGAGCAATCTATCTTTCCTGGTAGAACAAAAAGCAGCGCACTCTCAAGGCCGATCAGCGCATACGACATGAATACCGGGTTGTAAGAAACGTCATTGCCACGCAGGTTAAACAACCACGCAATATCATCGAGCGTAGAAAGCAGATGCCACTGCGCACCTTGCTCACGCATGGCTGAGCGCACACGCTGTAATTTTTCTACCCGACTCTGCCCAGCTATCTCTAATGGCAAATCACGAATTGCAGCGGTTGGTAACCCAGGACGATCGACCCAGCACTGCCCCGCGAGATCAAATCCTAACTCTAAACGAATCCCCCGGGGTCCAAATAAGGCGTTGAGCGCCTCACGCGCTGAGACACCAAGTGCGCGTCCATCCACAGCCACAACACCCTCCACTGGGACATGTTCTGCCAGCCACTGGGTATGAGCCTGATCGGCCGCAGTACCAATTTTCATTAACTGAAAAGCAGTGCCTGCCAATTCATTTTCAGCCTGCACCCAATAGCGGCTATCAACCCACACACCCGCAAAGTCCTGTGTCACAACAACCGTCCCAACCGAGCCCGTAAAGGCTGTCAACCAGGCACGGAGCTGCCAGTAATCAGGCAGGTACTCTGATAAATGGGGATCAGCCGAAGGTATCAGGCAGGCATCCACACCCGCTTTTTGCATGGCAAGACGGATACTGGCTAGCCGTGCGTCTTTTGAAGTAGAAGTCGTTGTATTCATCATCTCAGCATAAAGGACATAGCAGCCATACTATTGAGTATTCGAATCACCTGCGCCATGGACGGCGCAGAAAACTCAAGCGTCACACCATCAAGACGATTGAGCTGTGGCAACGTACAAAACAGATCTGCGAAAGCAGGACCTTGAGTCGTCAGTCGGCAGTGGATTGCAGAGGACAAACTACGGGGTGCAAGAGCGTTGACTTTACGCTGCGCCAGCGCCCTGACCGCTGTCTCAGCGCCCTGGGCAATAGCGAGCCGGGAAGCCTCAAGGGACAAAGATAAGCCACTTGAATGACCATAAGCGATTTTGGTTTGGACCCACAAAGCATCAGGAAATCTTTGTTTATTTTCTGCGATGAACTGATCGTCACCAGAACCAAAAATAACCGCTACGCCCATCTCAGCCGCTAAGCCGCCATAGAGAGCTGCTTCACCAAAAGGTTCGCCGTTGATTTCAACACGCGCGAAAGCAAAACTATTAATAGTGTGCGCTAAAACACCCCGACCCTGAGCTTGGGAGTGATAGCCCAGCAGCAGCACCGCATCACAGCCAGACTCCAGCCCAGCCATCATGCCGAGATACCTAGGTTTACCCAGGACATAGCTGGCGCGGGGGTCCAAGGCATCGACCAGCAAGTTTCGGAAAGTGCCATGGGAATCATTGACCAGCACCTCGGTAGCCCCACCCTCAAAAGCACCACGAATCGCAGCGTTTGCCTCCTCAGTCATCCAGCGTCTTGCGCGCTCGTACTCGCCGTTACCCGGACGCGTCTGCTCCAGATTGAAGACTCCGGCTACACCTTCGATGTCTGCAGAAATGAGGATTTTCATAGTTCAGGCTTTTGACTTGGCCATACGGGCGCGAATAATTGCGATGATGCCTGGTAATAAGGAAAGAAAAATAATCCCCAGAATCACCAGCGTCAGATGATCCCTGATCAGAGGCAGGTTTCCAAACAGGTAACCAGCCAGCGTGAGCGAGACAACCCAGAGCACTCCACCGCTGACGTTATAGGAGAAGAATCGCTTTGGATCCATGCGGGCAAAACCCGCGACGAAAGGTGCCATCGTGCGGGCGATTGGTAAAAATCTGGCGATGACGATGGTCTGACCACCGTAACGATCAAAAAAACCTTGGGTGTAAGCCATCCTCTGCGGACTCACCAGGCGAGTGCGGCTAATCAGTGCCGCACCGAACCAGCGACCGATTGCGTAATTCACCGCATCTCCGGTGATCGCTGCAGCAGTCAGCAGCCCCATGACCAGCAAAATATCCATCTTGCCCATCGCACATATCGCCCCCGCGACGAACAATAAAGAGTCCCCAGGCAGGATACTCGCAAAGACCAGACCAGTTTCGGCAAAGATAATCAACACAAGCAACAGATAAATCCAGGCGCCATGAGTTTGAATGAACTGCAACATCGTTTTATCGATGTGTAGCAGTAAATCAAACAAGCTCGTGATTATGTCCATTGTGAAATCCTTGTGCACTGACGAATCAAAAAAACATTGTAGCTAACTGACTTTGACTAACCGAGTTGCGGATAAGCCTCTCGCAGTGCCAATCTGCGGTGGCCATCGCGGCCCAGCACAGACTCGGCCCACCAGAGGGCCGACACAATGGACTGTTCAACGCTTTCTGCGACGGCTTGAAACAAACCGTCCAAGTGTTGTTCATGCACCATCGCAATCGCAGGCATTTCAGCCGTGGGCGCCTGGGGGTAGGTATAGGCCGTTGAAAAGGCCAGTGCAATATCTCCACTACCATGGCCGAAATTGGAACCAGTCCTGGCCAGACCAACACTCGCTCGCGCAGCGAGTCTGCGCAACTGTCGCGCCTCAAGAGGGGCGTCAGTCGCCAGAATCATGATGATGGAACCTTTTTCAGGATCATCAGCGCCCTCCTGCTTACGCGACGCAAGCGCCTGTCCATTCAAGGTGAGTTGGGCGCGTTTACCAAAATTTGCAAGTACCAACGCGCCTACAGTAAAAGAACGCTTACCGATCTCGACACGGCGCGATGCAGAGCCAATCCCGCCTTTAAGCTCAAAGCAGGACATGCCGCGGCCCGCGCCGACACTACCTTGTCCAAACTGTTCCGATGCTATGTCATGCGCCTGAGTGTAATCAGAAGCCCTGACGGCCAACGTCTGGATATCATTCAGATAACCGTCATTACATTCAAACACCAAAGGATTGACGGTCGGCCATGTACGGCCGATTTCCGGATGCAAAGCGAGCGCCTGTTTAATTTGCGCCTGGGCAACGACTGGCACACTAAAAGTATTGGTCAACGCAATCGGCGTTTCGAGCACACCGAGTTCATCGAGCTGCATTAAGCCCACCGATTTTCCAAAGCCATTGATCACCATCGCTGCGGCGGGCACCTTGTGCAGAAAATGCGACCCAGCATGCGCTCGAATCACCGTCACACCTGTTTGCACGGGTCCCTCGCTCAAGGTCGCGTGTCCAACCACAACCCCTGCCACATCACAGATCGTATCGAGCGCGCCTGACTTGAGAGAGCCTATGCGTGGAGGTTGTGCTGCTTGGTTCAAGGTCGAAGGAGTCATGGCGGATATGGCTGATAGGGCGGGGATGTTATTTGCGATCAATTTTAGGGTCCAGTGCGTCACGCAAACCATCACCCAGCAAATTAAACGCGAGCACCGTAAGGAAAATGGCGAGGGCAGGAAAGATAGCCACATGGGGAGCAACAACCATATCCGACCTCGCCTCGTTGAGCATCGCCCCCCACTCAGGTGTTGGCGGACGTGCGCCCATTCCGAGAAATGACAAACTCGCCGCGGTAATGATCGAGGTGCCGATACGCATCGTGCCGTACACAACGATCGAAGAAATAGTACCTGGCAGAATATGCCTGAAAATGATGGTCGTATCCGATGCCCCCAGACTTCTGACTGCCTCGACATACGTCATGTGTTTAAGTGAGAGTGTGTTGCCACGCACGAGTCTGGCAAAGGCTGGCACACTGAATACTGCAACAGCGACAATCACGTTGATCATGCTCGAACCAAGAATCGCCACGACGCCTATCGCCAGTAGCATGCCCGGAAACGCCAGCAACACATCAGAAATGCGCATGGTAATGCGATCCCACCAGCCCTGATAGTAGCCCGCCATCAAACCCATGAACGTGCCAATCACCGCACCAATCGCAACCGAGACCAAACCGGCAGCCAAAGAGATGCGCGCGCCCATCAGGACACGACTAAATATGTCACGACCCAGAGCATCGACACCAAACCAGTGAGTAAGGGTTGGAGGGGCATTGAGCGCATCATAGTCAAAATAATCTTCAGCATCGAACGGCACCAACCAGGGTGCAAACAAAGCGCTGGCGACCAGCAACAGCACAAACACCGCAGCAATCATGGCCAACTGCTGTTTTTTGAATTTACGCGCGAACTCTGTCCAGGGAGTACGCACACGGTTTGCGATTGTCATGTGTCCCCCCTTATTTGTAACGAATACTAGGATTGATCGCGCCGTAAAGCACGTCAACCAGCAAATTAATCAAAATGAATTCAAACGAAAACAACAGCACCAAGCCCTGAATCACCGGATAGTCGCGCTGATTGACGGCATCCACAAGTAAACGACCCAGTCCAGGCCAGTTAAATACCGTCTCCACGACGATCGAACCACCCAGCAAAAAGCCAAACTGCAAGCCCATCATGGTGACAACCGGGATCAAGGCATTACGCAAGGTATGTTTTGCGACGACAAGGGCCTCCGACAGTCCTTTGGCACGCGCAGTACGGACAAAGTCCTCCTGGATCACCTCAACAAACGAGGCACGGGTAAAACGTGCCATCACCGCAGCGACGGCCGCACCAAGTGTCACCGAAGGCAAAATGAAATGTTTCCAGCTATCAGCGCCAACTGTGGGCAACCAGCCTAGTTTGACTGAGAAAATTTGCATGAGCATCATGCCTAGTGCGAACGCCGGGAAGGAAATTCCCGACACCGCCAGGGTCATACCTAAGCGGTCAGGCCATTTGTTGCGCCAGACTGCCGAGCATATCCCGATCGCCATGCCAATCATCACAGACCACAGCATGCTCCAGATCGTTAACCACAGGGTCGGCATAAAACGTTCCGCTATCTCAAGCGTGACCGGACGTTTGGTGCGTAATGACTTACCCAGATTACCTTGAGCCAGATCCGCGCAATACCTGAAAAACTGTTCATGCAAGGGCAAATCCAGACCAAGATCCTGACGAATCAGGTTGATGGTCTGCTGATCCGCGTCTTGTCCTGCGACTAAACGCGCGGGATCTCCCGGCAACATATGCACGAACAGAAACACGATCACCACCACAATCAGCAACGTGGGGATCATGCCAAGCAAACGACGGAAAAGATATGAGATCATAAAACTTGAAAAAATACGTGGTGCATGCAGCAAACATGCACCACCTCAGTACACGGCGTCAATACGTCGCCTCAGTAATCACTTCAGATCAATATCACCAAACCATAATGAAGTATCGGGCTGCACGTATACGCCTGACAGGGTTTTCGCACGAACATAGACGTTATTTGCGGTCACCAGAAACGCCCAGGGCGCATCTTTCCAGATTAACTCTTGCGCATCTTTGTACAACGCAGTTTTTTCCTCACGGCTGGTTGTGGTCAGAGCTTTCATAATATCCGCATCGACTTTGGGGTTCGAGTAATACGCGGTATTGCTCATCACAGGTGGAAATGCTGGAGTACTGAGCAAAGGACGTAGTGCCCAGTCAGCCTCACCTGTCGAGGAGGACCAACCAGCGTAATAGAGACGCACTTTCGCCTCCTCGGGCTTCTGGACTTGATTCACACGCTGAACTCGCTGTCCTGATTCGAGGATTTCGATCGAAGTCTTGATTCCTACCTGAGTCAGCTGCTGCTGCAGGAACTGTACAACCTTGACCGAGGTGCCATCGTTGTAGGCTGACCAAAGAGTTGTTTCAAAACCATTGGGATAACCAGCCTGAGCGAGTAACTCTTTAGCTTTCTTCGGATCATAGGACCAGGGCGTCATTTTGACTGCGAAGTCGACACCCTGAGGCACCACGCCTTCCAGTGCTGCGGCAAAACCGGAGAAGGCGACTTTTGCCAGTGCCTGCTTGTTGATCGCGTAGTTAATCGCCTCACGCACACGCACATCGTCAAAAGGCTTGACCATGGTATTCATGGAGATATAGCGCGCCATGATTGATTTTGCATCATCAATCACATCAAGCTTGGGGCTTTTTTCGAGAACGGAAATTTGCTCATAAGGAATGGGGAAAGCAAATTGTGCTTCACCAGTCTGCATGACGGCTGCACGCGTGTTGTTGTCCGGGACTGTGCGGAAAGTCAGCGTATCGACTTTTGGAAAGCCTTTATTCCAGTAACCATCGAACTTTGCAACCTTGAGGTACTCGGAGGGTTTCCATTCGACAAATTTGAAAGGACCTGTACCGACTGGATTCAAGCCGATGTCTTTGCCATACTTGGTTAAGGCAGCAGGTGAAATAATCATCGCAGAGGGATGAGCCAGTGCGTTGATAAACGCTGAAAAAGGTTCTTTCAGCGTAATACGAACGGTCATCGGATCCACGACCTCGGTTTTTGCGACGCGATTGAATTGCGTATACCGGGCTAGCTTGTTCTCAGGATTCGCAACACGATCAAAGCTTGCTTTGACTGCCTCAGCATTAAAATCCGTTCCGTCATGGAATTTGACACCTGAGCGCAATTTCAGCGTGTAGACCAAACCATCTGGCGTCACACTGTATTCCGTTGCGAGCTTGGGCTGGATTTTCAGATCCTTGTCAAACTCATACAAACCCTCGTAGTAGGCCTTGCCGGCTGCCTGGTTCAGGGTGCTGTTGGTGTTGTAGGGATCAAGGGTTTCAAGTGCGATAGCAACAGCGAAGGTCACATCCTTAGCCGCCAACACTGCAGGAGTGAACATCACACCGCCCAGCATGCTGGTCGCGAGCGCCAGGGATGCAAGGGTACGTTTTTTAAAAAGTCTGACAGCCATGTTTATTTCTCCAGAAGATTCGGATTCAACATCCACGTTTAAGACAACAATCCTGCAATTCGAGCAAACTGCATTTATTAATATTGACCGCCCACCCGATGGCGAGCGACATAATGATCAGGTCCAACTCTTACTAAGGGTTCGACCACTGGCATGTCATCGAGTGCGCGAATCGAGCTGGGTAACTCGTCCGTTGCAATCTCTTTTTTGAGGTGACGTCTGGCGGGATCAGCGATCGGTACGGCCGACATTAACTTACGCGTATAAGGATGCTGCGGATTTTGAAAAATCTCGCGCCGCGGTCCGATCTCAACAATCTGGCCAAGGTACATGACGGCCACGCGGTGACTGATGCGTTCGACAACGGCCATATCATGCGAAATAAACAGAAAAGAAACCCCCAGCTCTTGTTGCAAGTCGATCATCAGATTAATGATTTGTGCCTGGATCGACACATCCAGGGCTGAAACCGATTCATCGGCAATGACAACCTTGGGGTTCAGTGCAAGCGCGCGTGCGATGCAAATCCTCTGGCGCTGCCCACCGGAAAACTCGTGCGGATAGCGCTGAGCCATCTCCGGAGTAAGACCAACACGCTCAAGCAAATAAGCGACGCGCTCACGCGCAGACTGTGGTGTAGCCACGCCATGGATCAGTAAGGGTTCCATGATTGAGAACCCCACAGTTAGCCTTGGATCGAGCGACGCGAAAGGATCCTGAAATACAAACTGTATATTGCGACGCAGTGATTGCAACTGCCGATGCGCAAGCGTCAGGACATTTTGTCCGTCAAAATCGATTTCGCCACCCTGTGTGTCAACCAGCCTGAGAAGCGCACGCCCCGTAGTCGATTTACCACAACCTGACTCGCCCACCAGAGCCAGCGTTTCGCCAGGATAAAGATCAAAACTCACTTGCTCAACCGCGTGAACACGTTGTTTGACGCGATTTAAAAAACCACTGCGCAAATCAAAACGGGCAATCAGTTTTCGTACGCTGAGCAGAGGTTTGCTCGCGCGATAAGGTAACTCTGGCGTTGCAGTGTTTGAGCCGGCCATTTCCAGAGACACCCCGGACGCCTCATGCAGCGAGGCAAGCTCATTCGACGACTTTGGCATCAGGGTGAGTTTAAAGCGCTCCGGGTAATCGGTGTCTTTCATCGAGCCCAGTTGCGGAACTGCCGAGAGTAAAGCTTTTGTATAGCGATGTTGAGGTGCGTGAAAAAGCTCCGTCGAGACCGCTTGCTCGACCTGCTCCCCCTGATACATCACCAGGACACGATCAGCAACCTCGGCCACGACGCCCATATCATGGGTAATAAAAATCACGCCCATATGCATTTCGGTTTGCAATTGACGGATCAGTTGCAATATCTGCGCCTGAATCGTTACATCAAGCGCGGTCGTAGGCTCGTCCGCAATCAATAAAGCAGGCTTGCAGGCTAGTGCCATGGCGATCATGACGCGCTGTCGCATACCACCCGATAACTGGTGTGGATAACGATCCATCACCGAACGGGCCTGAGGGATACGGACTTGTTCTAGTAACCGCAGTGTTTCGGCGCGTGCAGCAGCGTGACCAACCTGCTGGTGCAGACGGATCGACTCGGCGATTTGCTCGCCCGCGGTAAACACGGGATTGAGCGAGGTCATAGGCTCCTGAAAAATCATCGCCATGTCTGCGCCTCGCACTGAGCGCATCAGTCTGGAATCCGCATGCACCAGATCGACCAGGCTGGCATCGCGTCTGCGCAGCGTCATCTCGCCACTGATAATTTTTCCACCACCATGTTCGACCAGTCGCATCAGCGCAAGAGAGGTCACGGATTTTCCAGAGCCCGACTCCCCCACGATCGCAAGCGTCTCGCCTCGATCCACATGAAAAGACAGTTTACGTACTGCCTCCACAATACGCTCGGAACTGGCAAACCGCACACTCAAGTCCACCACACGCACCACGCCCTGTTCGCTCATCTGAGCATGATCAACGGGGTGTGATTGATGAAGCATCAGCGATAAATTTCCGTGACAGGATCGGTTCCGAGTCTGGCATATCCGCGGTACATCCCTTCGGTATTGAATGGCAGTGTGATGTTCCCCAGAGCATCGACTGCAATCAGTCCGCCCTTGCCACCGATTGATGGCAGCTCCTCGAACATCACCGCATGCGCGGCTTGCTCAAGAGTCGCCCCGGTATAACGCATCCTCGCGGCGATGTCGTAGGCGGCAACTTTGCGGATGTACATTTCACCTGTACCTGTCGTCGACACCGCACAGGTTTGATTACTCGCATAGGTCCCGGCACCAATGATCGGTGCATCCCCGACGCGTCCAACCTGTTTATTGGTGATGCCACCTGTCGAGGTCGCGGCGGCGAGATTGCCTTGCATGTCGAGCGCTACCGCACCAACCGTACCAAATTTTTTATCGCTATCAAGAGGGTGAACCGGAGCGACAGGCTGGTTCTCCACAATGGCCTGGCCATCGTGATCAAGTACTGCCGCCTCAGGCGTATCACGCTGGACCCGCAACAATTGGGCATGACGCTCGGGCGTTGAAAAATACGCTTCCTCTACCATCGCCAGCCCTTGTGCGCGGGCGAAGCGTTCAGCACCCTCACCCACGAAAAACACATGGCGACTGTGCTGCATCACACTGCGCGCAGCAAGTATCGGATTGCGTATATGGTGCACATTGGCGATCGCCCCTGTGCGCAGCGAGGCGCCATCCATGATGGACGCATCCAGTTCGTGCGTAGCGTCGCTTGTAAAAACCGCGCCACGACCCGCATTGAACAAAGGACAATCCTCTAGTTCAACCACCGCTGCAGTCACAGCGTCGACAGCACTACCGCCCCCGGCAAGAACGGCTTGCCCCGCCAGCAGCACATGCCGCAACGCTGCATGATAGTCACGCTCTTTTTCTGCGGACATGGCGCTGCGAGAGATAGCGCCTGCCCCGCCGTGAATCACAATGACGGGGTTCATGGAGTTATCCTTTTTTAATCAAAGACACATCCAGTTTTGCGTCGGTATTGGCCTGGATTTCTTCCAGGGTTATACCAGGCGCCAACTCCAGGAGCTTTAAACCAGCTGGAGTAACTTCCATCACACCCATGTCAGTAATCACCATGTCGATCACACCAACACCGGTCAGAGGCAAGGTGCACTTGGGCAATAATTTTTTATCAATCGAGCCGTCTTTTTTCCGTGCGACATGCTCCATCAGTACGATCACGCGACCAACGCCTGCGACCAGATCCATCGCGCCGCCCATACCTTTCACCATTTTGCCTGGGATCATCCAGTTAGCCAGATCGCCGGTCTCTGAGACCTGCATCGCACCGAGAATCGCCAGATTGATCTTGCCACCGCGAATCATTGCGAAGGAGTCCGCCGAGGAAAATATCGACGAGCCAGGCAAGGTGGTCACTGTTTGCTTACCCGCATTGATCAGATCCGGATCGACTTCGCTCTCCAGGGGAAACTGACCAATTCCAAGCAAACCATTTTCTGATTGCAGCCAGACTTCCATACCTGCAGGTACGTGGTTAGCAACCAGCGTAGGCAAACCGATCCCCAGATTTACATAAAAACCGTCTTTTAATTCACGGGCTGCACGTGCAGCCATTTCGTCACGAGTCCATGCCATGTCGATGTCTCCTTAGTTCGCTGCACGAACAGTGCGTTGTTCAATGCGTTTTTCAGGGTTTGCGTTGATCACAATGCGGTGCACGTAAATCCCTGGCAAATGAATCTGGTCAGGATCGAGCGCGCCAGTCTCCACGACCTTTTCAACTTCGACCACGGTGATTTTTCCTGCCTGCGCAACCGGGGGATTAAAGTTACGCGCGGTTTTATGGAAAATCAGATTACCGCTGCGATCAGCAATATAAGCTTTGACCAGCGACACCTCGGGCACCAGTGCACGCTCCATGACGTATTGCTTGCCGTCAAACTCCCGAATTTCCTTGCCATCGGCCACAATCGTGCCCACACCAGTACGCGTAAAGAAAGCAGGAATACCAGCCCCTCCCGCGCGCAGTCGCTCCGCGAGCGTTCCCTGTGGCGTGAATTCAAGTTCGAGTTCCCCCGCGAGATACTGGCGCTCGAACTCTTTGTTTTCACCGACGTAAGAGGCAATCATTTTGCGTACTTGACGGGTTTTCAGCAAAATGCCAAGTCCGAAATCATCCACACCAGCGTTATTGCTGATGCAGGTCAAATCTTTGATTCCCATGTCTCGTACGGCTGCGATTAACGCCTCAGGGATACCGCACAGACCAAAGCCACCTACGGCAATGGTCTGACCGTCTTTCAAAATGCCTGTAAGCGCTTCTTTGGCGCCTGGATAAAGCTTGTCCATTCGTCCAGCTCCTGTCTATATTGAATTCAAATGTGATTATGAACGATTTACCGTCGTTGCCAACGCTTTAAGTACTTCTGGCGGCCAAGGATGTGATTTCTCTTGCTCAAAGTCCATCCAGACCATCACCGAGCGCCCCTGGGCTCGCAAATCGACAGAACCGTCTTTTTCGCTCACAAGCAAATCCACCTCGTGCTCCATGCTGGACCGACCAAGCTTGACGAGCCTCATCCGGACTTTTATTGTAGCCGGATAGGTTATTTGTTTTTTAAAGTCACAGGAACAATGTACAACCACAGGTCCGAAACGCGATGAATCGGTAATGCCGGCCGAATAGAACAAGCTGATACGCCCCTCCTCCATGTAGCGGAAATAGACAGCATTATTAAGATGCTGCAGGCTATCGGCGTCGGCCCAGCGCATTTTGACCTCGATCTCAAAGGTGTCGCCTATTCGCAGGGTATCGCCTCCAGGGGCGAGCGACGCTGATTGCTTCTCTGGCACAAGCTCTGACACAAATTTCTCCGAAAGAATTGCAAAAGGGGCAGTTCATTGATTTGCAAGGCATTTAGCCTATGAAAGGGGCTGCAGTGCAATACAATCCACGCTAACAATCATACTTTGAAGCTGGGAGAATCTCATGTCGCAACGTGAATCGATGGAATATGACGTAGTCATCGTTGGTGGTGGCCCAGGTGGTCTGGCCACAGCCATCCGCCTCAAGCAGCTCGCTGCGAAGCGCGAACACGAGATTTCAGTCTGCATCCTGGAGAAAGGCAGCGAGATCGGTGCGCACATCCTTTCAGGTGCGGTGATGGATCCTCAGGCACTGACGGAATTACTGCCTGACTGGAAAACCACCGGGGCACCGCTCGATACGCCAGTAACTGAAGATGAGTTCCTGTTTTTGACCGAAACGGGCTCGCGTAAAACACCTGAATGGCTACTGCCTGAATGCTTTCATAACAAAGGCAATTACGTAATCAGCTTGGGTAATGTTGCACGCTGGATGGGCGAACAGGCCGAAGCGCTCGGCGTCGAGATTTTTCCTGGCTTTGCAGCTGCAGAGGTGCTTTATGACGAAAAAGGCGCCGTGCGTGGTGTTGCCACTGGAGACATGGGCGTGGGGCGTGATGGCCAACCTACTGAGCATTACCAGCAAGGCATGGAGTTACTCGCCAAATACACAATTTTTGCTGAAGGCGCGCGTGGTCAGCTCGGCAAACAACTGATCGAACATTTCAAACTTGATCAGGGTCGCGATCCACAAAGCTATGGCATCGGCATCAAAGAACTCTGGGAAATCGATCCGGCAAAATCCCGTCCCGGTCTGGTCGTGCATACCGCTGGCTGGCCGCTGGACTCTGATACCTATGGCGGCTCGTTCCTCTATCACTTGAATAACAATCAGGTAGCGGTCGGTATGGTGGTGGGTCTCGATTATGCAAACCCCTGGATTTCGCCTTTCGAAGAGTTCCAGCGCTACAAGACTCATCCCGCAATCCGCGGTTATTTTGAAGGCGGCAAGCGTATCGCCTACGGTGCACGTGCGATCACCGCTGGTGGCTTGCTCTCCTTGCCAAAGCTGGTATTTCCGGGCGGAGCGCTAGTTGGTTGCGAAGCGGGATTCCTCAATGCCTCACGCATCAAGGGCAGTCATGCAGCAATCAAGTCCGGCATGATGGCAGCCGAGGCTGCTTTTGATGCGCTCGTCGCCGAGCGTAGCCATGACGAATTACCCGCCTACCCTGCGGCGTTTGAAAGCTCATGGTTGCATACCGAATTAAACAAAGCACGTAACTTCAAACAGTGGTTCAAGAAAGGCCGCACAGTCGGCACGCTGATGACAGGTATTGAGCAATGGCTACTCAAGGGCAATATGCCCTGGACCATCCATCGAACCAAACCCGATCACGCCTGCCTGCAACCCGCCAATCTCTGCGCAAAGATCGACTATCCAAAACCTGATGGTGTACTGACGTTTGATCGTTTGAGCTCGGTGTTTATCTCCAACACCAATCACGAAGAAAATCAGCCCGTGCATTTGACCTTGAAAGATCCCTCGGTCCCCGTCGCGGTTAACCTCGCGATCTACGGCGGACCTGAGTCGCGTTACTGTCCTGCCGGTGTCTATGAATTCGTCAAAGACGACAGCAGTGGTGCAGAGCGTCTACAGATCAATGCGCAAAACTGTGTGCACTGCAAGACCTGCGATATCAAAGATCCAACCCAGAATATCGTCTGGGTCACACCGCAAGGTGGCGAAGGGCCTGTCTACAGCAGCATGTAAAGCTTTGCCATCTTTAAAGGGGAAACCATGCCTTTGCGCATGGTTTTTTCTTTTTAGCAGCAGGCGAGCCATTACCATGACCGAATTGACAAGTGGCCCATCAAGAGATTCATTATGAAATCAGAAACACTAGGCATGCTGTTAGGCCTCGCTGCGGTCACGCTGTTTAGTTTGACCTTGCCTGCGACACGTATGGCGCTCGAGTCCTTTCATCCTCTGTTTATCGGAACCGGACGTGGCTTGCTGGCCGGCATACTCGCCATCATTTATCTTCATTTGTCCAAAAGCCGCCGTCCAAGCAGACAGGAGTTTCGATACTTGTTGTTAGTTGTCATGGGTGTAGGGCTTGGTTTTCCCATCTTTACCGCTTTGGCTATGGGGCATGTCGACGCCTCGCACGGAGGCGTGATGCTCGGCATCATGCCCCTGACCACCGCTGCGGTGGGTGCTTTACTCTTCAAGGAACGACCCAGTATCGGCTTCTGGGTAATGGCCTTAATCGGCAGCGCACTGGTGATTGTTTTTTCACTCGTCAGGGGCAATGGCGCTCTGCACTGGGCTGATGTAGCCTTACTGATCGCCGTGCTCACTGGCTCGACTTCATATGCTGTAGGCGGTTATCTCTCGAAATCACTGGGCGGTCTGCAAGTCATCTCCTGGGCTCTGGTGATTGCATTGCCACTTTATATCTGGCCGGCAATCTGGTTTGCGCCAGCATTCACAACCGTATCGGGCAAAGCCTGGACTGGTTTCTTGTATGCGGCGCTTGTTAGTCAGTTTCTTGGGTTTCTGCCCTGGTTTCGTGGGCTTGCGCTGGGCGGCATTGCCAGGGTGGGTCAGACGCAACTGATTCAGCCCTTCATCACAATCCTGTTCTCAGCCTTGCTGCTTGGCGAATCCGTCGATATCATGACGCTAGGATTTGCTTTGGCAGTATTCGGTGTTGTGGCAACAGGCCGCGCTTTTAATATTAAACGCTAGATCCAGCAGTCATACTTTTTCAAGGATTCGTCATGACAAGTCGTAAACAAGCAATACCCACGACGCAAATCAATAATGATCGTGCGATTGTTACCGAATGGCGTTTTGCACCAGGCACCGAAACAGGTTGGCATACGCATGGCCACGACTATATTGTTGTCCCGATGACGAACGGAATGCTGCACCTCGAGACACCCGAGGGACTGAAGGAGTTCGCACTTGTGGCAGGTCAATCCTATACTCGCGGTGCTGGCGTGAATCATAATGTGATTAATGCAAGCTCACATGAAGTAGTCTTTGTTGAAATCGAAATCCGCTAAGTGAGGTGACAACATGCTCGATCCACAAGCAAAAGCCCTGATTGATCTGATCGCTGAAAAGGGAATCCCCCCAACGCATACCCTGTCACCACAAGACGCGCGCGACTTTTATGTGCAGCGACGTTTTTTCAGTCAACCTGATGCGCCCGAGGTTGCGGAATCAAAAGACATACAAATCCCGGGACCGGGGACTGAGATCACCTTACGCTGCTATCGGCCCTTAGGCAGCGAAGCGAACACTGTTTTACCCGCGCTGGTTTACTACCACGGTGGTGGACACGTGATCGGCGATCTCGATACTCACGACACACTCTGCCGCACACTTGCGAATCTCGCGGGTTGTGCGGTTTTTTCCGTGCACTATCGCCTGGCACCCGAACATATTTTTCCAGCGGCTTCGGATGATTGTGTCGCTGCGACTAAATGGGTGCATGACAATGCGGCCTCTTTAAAAATTGACCCAAAACGCATCGCCATAGGTGGTGATAGCGCAGGAGGACATCTCGCCGCAGTCGTATCACTCACCCTCAAACAGGACAAAGCTTTCAAGCCCGTCCTGCAATTACTGATCTACCCCGTGGCGAATGCTGCAGAGGTCAGTGCCTCGATGATCAGCAATGCTCAAGGCTATCTGCTGACGCGCGATTCGATGGATTATTTTTATGGCCATTACATGCCAGAGACCTGGATGCGCGAGGACTGGCGCGGTTCTCCCATACGGGCAAAAGATCATACAGAGCTACCGCCGGCACTTGTGCTAACAGCAGGTTACGATCCCCTGCGTGACGAAGGTCGCGCCTACGCAGATAAACTCTCCGCCGCAGGCGTACCTACCCAATACATCTGCTTTGAGCGGCAGATACATGGCTTCGTGCCCATGGGCAGGATTCTGCGAGAGGCCAACACAGCGGTCAAACTCTGCGCAGAGGTATTACGCGACGCTTTTTAGTGGTTGTCACGCGGCACAGCGCTGCCGCTGCAACCAACCAGAAAATCAAAATCAACACCCTCGTTGGCTTGATTCACATGCTCAACATAGAGTTTGTAATAACCGCGATCAAGCGGTGGCTTGGGTGCTTTCCATTTGAGTTTGCGCTTGGCTAGCACCTCATCGCTCACATCCAGATGCAGACGGCGCTTGGCGACATCGAGTTCAATCATGTCGCCATTTTCTACAAGCGCCAGTGTGCCGCCCGCAGCGGCCTCAGGTGCCACGTGCAAGACCACAGTGCCATAGGCGGTCCCGCTCATACGCGCATCTGAAATACGGATCATATCGGTGATGCCTTTTTTCAGAATCTTGGGTGGCAAAGGCATATTGCCGACTTCGGCCATACCTGGATAGCCCTTTGGGCCGCAATTCTTGAGCACCATGATGCAGTTTTCATCGATATCGAGCTTCGGGCTGTCGATACGCTTATGGAAATCCTCGATATCTTCGAATACAACTGCGCGGCCGCGGTGCTTGAGTAATTTAGGTGTGGCAGCCGACGGTTTGATAATCGCGCCATCCGGGCAAAGATTACCGCGCAGCACGGCTATTCCCGTGTTTTTCTTGAAAGGTTTTTCCCAGGACGTGATGACATCGCGATTCCAGCAATCGGCTTTTTTGTTGTTATCCCAGATACTTTTGCCCGTGACGGTCAAGGCCTTTTTATTCAGGAGCCCCTGCTCTCCAAGTGTGCGCAAGATCACCGGCAGACCTCCGGCATAGCAGAAGTCTTCCATCAAATATTTACCGCTTGGCATGATGTTGAGCAGCGTATGGACATCACGTCCAAATTTATCCCAGTCATCAATGCCGAGCTCGACACCGATACGACGCGCGATCGCGATCAAGTGGATCACGGCATTGGTCGAACCACCAATCGCAGCATTGGTACGAATGGCGTTTTCAAAGGCCTGCCGGGTCAGGATTTTATCGAGTGTGACGTTGTCTTTCACCATCTGTACGATACGCCGCCCCGACTCGCGCGCCAGCACATTGCGACGCGCATCGACCGCTGGAAAGGCTGCATTACCAGGCAAAGCGACACCGAGTGACTCGACCATACTCGCCATAGTCGAGGCGGTCCCCATCACCATGCAACTGCCATGCGAGCGGTGCATGCAGGACTCAGCCTCGTGGAATTCTTCGACTGTCATTTTGCCTGCGCGCACGTCCTCCGACATCGACCAGGTATTGGTTCCGGAGCCAATATCCTGACCACGATATTTACCATTGAGCATCGGACCACCCGACACACCAATTGTCGGAATATTGACACTGGCTGCGCCCATCAGCAAAGAAGGGGTAGTTTTATCGCAGCCGAACAACAACACGACGCCATCGAGCGGATTGGCACGAATTGTTTCCTCAACGTCCATACTGGCCAGATTACGCAACAACATTGCTGTTGGCCGCACCAGCGTCTCGCCAAGAGAGGTCACGGGAAACTCTAACGGAAAGCCACCCGCCTCCAGGATGCCTTGGCGAACCTGATCAGCGAGTAGTCTGAAATGGGTATTACAAGGCGTTAGCTCAGACCAGGTATTACAGATTCCAATAACCGGACGGCCATCAAACTGATCATGGGGGATGCCACGATTTTTAGTCCAGCTGCGATAGATAAAACCATAAATATCGTTACGCGCAAACCATTGACTCGAGCGACTAGCCGGAGCAGTTTTTTTGTTCGACTTGGCCACTTGAGCCTCCTTGATTTTTATAGCTAGCATTCACCCGGCGGGCTCTCGCCCAACCCGGTGAATTTTTATAGCAATTTATTTTTTGAATGCGACAACTTCCTGACGCTGCTCACCCAGGCCCTGGATACCGAGTGTCATCACGTCACCCGCTTTGAGGTAACGTGGCTTGGGCTTGACACCCATGCCCACACCTGGTGGGGTACCCGTGGTGATGATGTCGCCTGGCATCAGTGTCATGAACTCACTGACATAACTGATGATGGTCGCGGCATCAAAAATCATCGTCTTGGTGTTACCAGACTGGTAGCGTTTGCCGTTCAGATCCAGCCACATGTCAAGCTTTTGTGGATCTTTGATTTCGTCTCTGGTCACAAGCCAGGGGCCGACGGGACCAAAGGTGTCACAGCCCTTGCCTTTATCCCAGGTGCCGCCACGCTCGAGCTGGTATTCACGCTCGGACACATCGTTGACCACGCAATAGCCGGCAACGTGTTTGAGTGCGTCTTTCTTGGTGACGTAGCGGGCTTTTTTGCCGATGACGATACCGAGTTCGACTTCCCAGTCAGATTTTTTTGAACCCTGTGGCAACATGACTTTATCGTTAGGACCCGTCAGGCTGGTATCGGCTTTAAAAAACATAATCGGCTCTTTAGGAATCGGCATACCCGCTTCCTCGGCGTGATCAGAGTAGTTCAAACCAATTGCAAGGAACTTACCCACACCCGAAAAAGGCACACCGAAACGAGGCTTACCTTTGACTAAGGGGAGTTTGCTGGTGTCAAGTTTTGCAAGCTTGGCCAAAGCGGCAGAGCTCAATTGCTCAGGGGTGATGTCTTTAACGACTTTGGACAGATCGCGCAGTTTGCCTTCCTTGTCAATCAGACCGGGCTTTTCTTTGCCTTTAGCGCCGTAGCGAACGAGTTTCATGCATGCTCCTAGAGTGAGTAAAAATTAAAGCGACCATCCGCCATCGATAATCTGTGAAGTGCCCGTTGTGAATGCCGACTCATCTGAGGCCAGATAAATCGCAAGATAAGCGATTTCCTCGGCTTTGCCTAAACGACCAATCGGCTGGCGTGCGACAAACTGCTCGCGCGCTTCATCCACTGTTTTGCCAGTTTGTTGCGAAACCGCCTGAATCCGCTCGCCAAGCGAGGGGGACTCAATCGTACCTGGACAAATCGCATTGAAACGGACACCGCGCGACACATAATCAGCAGCCAGTGCACGGGTCAAGCCAATCACGGCAGCTTTGGAGGCACTGTAGATCACGCGATTAGGCGCGCCTTTGATGTTTGAGGCTGCAGACGCCATATTGATCACACTGCCATGGCCTTGTGCCAACATGCCAGGGACAAACGCCCGGATGGTGCGATACATGGATTTAACATTTAAATCCATACTGAAATCCCAGTCGGCTTCGCTCAGGTTGAGAATATCGCCCTGGTGCACAAAGCCCGCGCAATTAAACAGCACGTCGATATTGCCGACTTGGCTGGCAAAAGCCTCAACCTCTGAGGTCTTGAGGACATTTAACACCGCGGTATGAATATTTGGCATGCCCGCATAAGTCTTGAGCAGTTCGGGGTTGATATCCGTTGCCCAGATAGTCGCCCCCTCGCGCGCCATCGCAAGCACAGTAGCCCGACCAATACCCTGACCTGCGGCTGTAACAACTATTTTTTTTCCTTGCAAGCGCATACTGGTATTTCCCCATGGTTAAATTGGCTTTACCAATTTACCAGTTATTGTGCCAAAATCCAATCTAAAGCTTCATACTTTTTGCCTCTACACGCAACACACATTTCCATGCCAATTCAATCTATCGATACACGTCGGGTATACCAGCAGATTGCAGATCAACTTTTACAGTTGATTGATGCGGGCGAGTTTCCTGTCGAAAGTCGACTCCCCTCGGAGCGCGACCTGGCTGAAAAATTCAAGGTCTCACGTCCTTCGGTACGAGAGGCGTTAATTGCGCTTGAGGTAGTTGGGGTTGTGCAGATCAAAATGGGCTCTGGGGTATATGTCTGCAAACCCGAACAAGCCAAACAGAAAGGACAACGCGAGAGTAAAGTCGCCGCCAAAGAATTCGCACCTTTTGAGTTAATACAGGCTCGATTATTGATTGAGTCCGAAATCGCATCTCAAGCGGCTCTGTGCAGAACTGATAAAGATGTCGAGCGACTCGAGGCAGTACTGGAGCAAATGATCGAACGCTCTGAAAAAAACCTGAACCCACTTCAAGCAGACCGCGAATTTCACTCCGTGCTTGCGCACGCCTCGGGTAATCAAGTGCTGGCGAGCATGGTTGAACAGATGTTCGACGCGCGAATGGGCGTTTTATTTTCCAGACTATCTAATTATTTCGACACGAGCGTCACCTGGAACCAGGCTATCAAAGAACATCGCGCAATCGTGCGCGCAGTCAAAGCCCGTGATCCAGAAAAGGCGCGCCTGGCCATGCGACATCACATGGAGCGCGCCTACAAACGTTTCTCGGCTAGCTGGGTCAAATCAAACAGCGATCACAAACTCGCCGGCAACGCGACCTTGAACTTGTCTGCAAAAGGCGTCAAACCCGGCAAAATGCTTGGATGAAGTTTCACACCGAGCTTTAACTGCTCAGCGCGCAAGGCCAAACCAGCCTGACCTGGCAGACGCACTTTAGTTCCTGCCACCCGCGGGACATTGTGAATGCAGGATCCCGCGAGATGATCCATCTGCCGCAGAAAATCTGCCCGACCACCAAACGCCTCGGGGTCATACAAAGTGATGTGTACCGTTGCACCCCAGCCCTCTTTTGGATCGGCGCGTCCCCAACCTGTCAGGCCGCCGGTCAAGGCCTCGACCATCAAGCCCAAGCCATAACCTTTGTGACCATAACTCAGTCCGCCAATCGGCAAAATCGTCCCCGCAGGCTGCTGTGAAAACACTGCCGGGTCGTTGGTTGGCTTACCCTGGGCGTCAATCAACCAGTCCTCGGCAAAGGTTTCACCTGCTGCTGCGAGGCGATTACACATGCCGTTGGTTGTAATGGATGCAGAGATATCGATCAGCACATCACCGCGCGAGCAAGGGAAACCCATGGCGATGGGGTTAGGAGTCATGACAGGTTGTGTGCCGCCAAAAGGCGCAACACTCGCGGCAGCGGGGTCCGAACTGGCCAGCACCATCAGCATGCCCTCTTTAGCTGCACGCATCAGATAGACCGCCAGGCAAGCGATGTGATGACTGCGCTTAATCGCGAGGGTCGCAACACCTAGCTCCCGCGCCCGTGGAATCAGCATATCCAGCCCCTGTTCGATCAGCCAGGGGCCAGGCAGGCGTTCGCCATCCCAGAGTTGAACCGCAGGTTTATCGCGCAGTACACGATAGCTACCATGCGCTGTCATACCGCCTGCAACAAGCTCTTTCAAGTAGCCAGGCAATAGAGCTAAACCATGTGTCGTATGGCCAAGCAAATCACCCTCGACCAAAGTACGGGCAACGCTTTGTGCCTTATCCTCATCGAGTCCTGCGTGAACGAGCAAACTTGTCGCAAACGTGAGCAGATCCTGGTTGCGATAAATCGGTAATGTCTGTGTCATCATGAATCCCTTCACTCAATACGTCGCACGACCACCAGAGATATCAAAGACTGCACCGGTTGAAAAACTGCACTCATCCGAAGACAGCCAAGCCACCAGATTCGCGATTTCAGTGATTTCTCCAAAGCGATTCATCGGAATTTTAGAGAGCATGAAATCAATATGCTGCTGTGTCATCTGATCAAACATTCCGGTCTTGACTGCTGCAGGGGTAATGCAATTCACTTTGATTTCAGTCAAGGCCAATTCCTTACCTAAGGATTTGGTCAGCCCCATCACTGCAGCTTTCGAGGCGCTATAGGCCGAGGCGTTCGGATTACCTTCTTTACCCGCAACCGAGGCGATATTAACGATGCGACCGTAGCCTCGACCGCCATTGGCTTGTTTCATAACAGGAGCGATATGTTTACAAGTCAGGAAAGTACCGCGCACATTGATATCAAATACCCGATTCCATTCCTCGACAGGGTATTCGATGACGGTCGTGTTCGGTCCGGTGATACCGGCGCTATTGACGAGGATATCGATCTGAGCACCGAATGCGAGCGAAGCCTTGACCGCCGCCAGCACAGATTGCTCGTCGGAGACATCAACCTTTACGCCTTGTGCCTGAGCACCAAATTTTTCACGTACCGCCGCTAACGCTTTTTCATCACGATCCCAGACCGATATCTTTGCGCCACCACCCAGTAAACGTCTTACGCACGCTTCACCAATACCGGCAGCTCCTCCTGTGATGACGGCATGTTTACCTGAAAAATCATAAATCGCTGCTGCAGACATCGTGTTCGCCTCAAAATGTTTAGGGGTTTTCCCGTTGTTTAGCCAAAAATTGGTCAGACCAATTGCTCTGTTTGCACAACCATAATATCCTTCAGTCACCAAGTCAAACACAATTGCCAAATCAGGTCGCTGGAGACATACGCTTTCATGAATGTTTTAATTACGGACTTCGACTTTCCCAATGTCGAACTTGAGCTCGGCTTGTTCAAACAGGCAGGACTGTCGGTGACGACCGCGCAATGCAAGACAGAGGACCAGCTCATCGAGGCGGGTAAAAATGTCGATGCATTTTTGCTTCAATATGCCCCAGCTAACCGTAAAGTCTTCGAAGCGCTGCCTAAATTAAAAATTGTCAGTCGTTTTGGCGCTGGATTTGACACGATCAATACCACTGACGCCCAGGCCTGCGGCGTCTGGGTAGGCAACTCACCCGACTACGGCGTTCATGAAGTCGCCAGCCATGCCTTTGCGATGGCTTTGAATCTGACTCGCCATTTATCTTTTTATGACCGTGATGTGCGTGCAGGCAAATGGCATTACCTGAGTCCAGGTGTTCTCAAGCGCCCGCTAAACATGACTGTTGGCATACTAGGGCTGGGCCGTATTGGTAAACGTTTTGCCCATATCGCACGCGAGACGTTTGGCAAGGTGATCGCGTGCGACCCTCACATCATGGCCTATGACTTCCCGCCCTACGTGGAACGAGTCGATATGGAAAAACTTTTTTCGACGGCCGACATCATTTCGGTTCACACGCCGCTCAACGATGAAACCCGCAACATCATCAACCGCGACATGCTCAAACTAATGAAACCAGGCAGCTACATCGTCAACACCGCGCGCGGTGGTCTGGTGAATGTTGACGATGCTCTGGCAGCGCTTGATTCCGGTATTCTGGGCGGCCTCGCCCTTGATGTATTACCAACCGAACCACCTGGCGACCATCCATTGGTCCGCCATCCACGCACGATCCTGACTCCTCACGCAGCCTTCTTTTCCAAAGAAGCTGAAATCGAATTGCGCAGCAAAGCAGCGCAAAATATTATTACCTTCGCCAAAACAGGCAAACCTGATTACGTTGTCATTCAAGGATCCCGATAATGGCTAGTGTCACCCTACGCGGCGTCAAAAAATCTTTTCAAGACACCGAGATCCTTCACGGTGTCGACATCACTATTCCCGAGGGCTCCTTCACAGTACTCGTTGGCCCTTCGGGGTGCGGAAAATCAACGCTGTTGCGCATGCTCGCAGGACTTGAAGAAGTCACTGCAGGTGAAATATTCATTGGCGACAAATGCGTCAACACCATGCAACCCAAAGAGCGCGATATCGCCATGGTGTTTCAAAATTACGCACTCTACCCGCACATGTCTGTTCGGGAAAACATGGCTTTTTCGCTGATGCTAGCCAAGGCAGACAAAGCTGACAGTGACGCTCGCGTCAAACGTGCTGCGGAGATTCTCGGCTTGACAGAGTTGCTCGAACGTTTTCCACGCCAGCTCTCTGGCGGTCAACGCCAGCGTGTAGCGATGGGACGTGCGATCGTTCGCGATCCGCAAGTATTTCTGTTTGACGAACCACTTTCAAATCTGGATGCCAAACTACGCGTTCAGATGCGCACGGAGATCAAAGCCCTGCACCAACGCCTGAAAACCACCTCAGTCTACGTAACCCACGACCAGATCGAGGCCATGACCATGGGCGATCAGATCGTTGTGATGCGTGACGGCATCGTCGAGCAAGTCGGCGGCCCGCTTGAGCTTTACGAAAACCCAGCCAATACGTTTGTCGCAGGGTTCATTGGCTCGCCCGCTATGAATATGTTGCCAGGACGTCTACGCCATCTCGGCGGATCCACAGATATTGAGCTGCGCGATGGCACCGTCATCAAAGTTAAAGACTATAGCGTCGGCAACGATGGACAAGAGGCATTGTTCGGCACGCGCCCAGAGCATCTGATTATTGACCCTGCAGGTCAGATCACCGTCACCGCTAATGTGATCGAACCCACTGGGGCCGATACCTTTGTAAGTTGTGAGCTCGCCACGACGCCCATGACCATCGTGTTCCATGAGCGGATGGATATCAAACCAGGCCAGATACTCAAACTCAGGCCCGATGTTTCTAAATGCCATCTGTTTGACGCCGTAACTGGCATTGTTCTTTAGTAGCTGATTTTTCTGTTTGTAGTGTGCAAATGATTCAATTGCAGTCTTTTCATAACAAAGCAGTCCACTGCTGTACCCAAGGAGATCAAGCATGAAAAACCTATCACGTCGTGAATTTATCGGAACCGGCGCTGCTGTCGCAGGTGCCTCAGCAGTCGGCAGCTACAGCCCGCTGACTATGGCGCAAACGCCAAGCCTTTCGTACAAACCAGAAGCCGGTGCAAAATTGCGTGTGCTGCGCTGGAAACGTTTTGTCCAGGGCGATGAGGATCAGTTTATGGCCAACGTTGCCGCTTTCAGTAAAGCGACGGGCGTTGAAGTGCGCGTGGACAACGAAGGCTGGGAGGACGTGCGACCCAAGGCGGCGGTAACCGCCAACGTAGGCAGCGGTCCAGACATGATCATGGGCTGGTTCGATGATCCTTTCCAGTATCCTACAAAGTTGCTCGATGTCACGGAGCTTTGCACCTATCTGGGTAACAAGTATGGTGGCTGGTACGACGTATCCAAACAATACGGCACGCTCAACAACAAATGGATCTCGGTGCCCTGGGCCATCATTGCCAATGCGATGGTGTATCGCGAAAGCCATATGAAAGCGGCGGGCTTTGACACGATGCCAAAAGATACCGCAGGGTTTCTGAAACTTTGCCAGGCCATGAAAGCCAAGGGCACGCCAGCTGGTTTTGCTTTGGGCAAAGCCGTGGGCGACGGAAATAACTGGGTGCACTGGTTGCTCTGGTCACACGGCGGCAAACTGGTCGATGATAAAGGCAACGTAGTGGTGAACTCACCCGAGACCATTGCTGCGCTTGAATACGCCGCCGAACTCTACAAGACCTTTGTCCCCGGCACACTCTCGTGGCAGGATCCTAATAACAATAAGGCTTTCCTCGACGGCCAGATCAGCCTGACGGCAAACGGCATCTCGGTCTACTACGCGGCCAAAACATCGCAAGATCCAAAAATGCAGGAAATGGCCCAAGACATCCAGCACGCACACTTTCCGGTCGGTCCTGTTGGCAAACCCATGGAACTGATGCAGATCACACAAATGATGCTGTTCTCGCACACCAAATTTCCAAACGCGACAAAAGAACTCGCGCGCTGGTTGATGGAAGCAGAACAATACAACCCCTGGCTTGAGAAATCGATCGGCTATGGTGCGCAAACCCTCAAAGCCTATGATAAGAATCCTATCTGGACTTCCGATCCAAAAGCCAAAGTCTATGGTGAAGGTCCAGCCATGATGACTTATCACGGCAACTCGGGTCCGCTGGGCGCAGCCTCCGCAGCATGTCTGGCCGACTATATCGTGCTTGACATGGTGGCCGAAGCATCTAGTGGCAACAAGACACCAAAAGAGGCAGCCGCACGCGCAGCCGAGCGTGCCAAGCGTTATTACAAGAGCTAATCACGACTCGAACAACGTTCGCATGCTGCATCCAGGTCATACCAGGCATGCGAACGTTTTTTGTCAACACTACAAACAAAGCGCCTACACATGAGCAACCTGTCACTACTGGAAAGATTTCAGTCCAACCGTCACGCACTGGGCTATGCCTTTATGGTGCCGGCAGCGTTGTTGCTGATTGGCTTGCTCGCCTATCCGCTCGGACTGGGAACCTGGCTCGGCTTTACCGATGCCAAGATTGGACGTCCGGGAGAATGGATTGGTCTTGAAAATTTCAGCTATCTGCTGACAGACAGTGTGTTTTTACTTTCGGTCTTCAACACCCTTTTTTATACAATCGTAGCGAGTATTTTTAAATTCCTGCTGGGTTTATGGCTCGCACTTTTATTAAACAAGAACCTGCCTTTTCAGTCTTTTTTCAGGGCCGTCGTGTTGTTGCCCTGGATTGTGCCAACCGCCCTCTCCGCGATCGCCTTCTGGTGGCTGTATGACTCACAGTTTTCTGTATTGAGCTGGACACTGGTCAAGCTTGGTCTCATTGATACCTATATCGATTTCCTCGGCGAACCCTGGCTCGCGCGAATGTCCGTGATTATTGCCAACGTCTGGCGCGGTATCCCTTTTGTAGCGATCTCCTTGCTCGCCGGTCTGCAGACTATTTCACCGTCCTATTACGAAGCAGCCTCGATTGACGGCGCCACCCCCTGGCAACAATTCAGATACATCACCATGCCATTACTGACGCCAATCATTGCGGTGGTGATGACCTTTTCAGTCTTGTTTACCTTTACTGACTTTCAATTGATCTATGTTTTGACACGTGGTGGCCCACTGAATGCGACTCATCTAATGGCAACGCTTGCCTTTCAGCGCGCAATTCCTGGCGGCTCGATGGGAGAAGGGGCAGCGATCGCAACCATGATGGTGCCCTTACTGCTGGCAGCAATCATGTTTAGTTACTTTGGCTTGCAACGTCGCGCGTGGCAGCAAGGCGCCGACAAATAATTTCAGGAAATAACGCAATGTCCAAACAAAACAACAACGGCATGGAATTTTTAACCTCGCTGCCCCGCCGCTGGGTCACGATATATATTCCTCTGATACTGATGCTAGTCATTTTGCTCTTCCCTTTTTACTGGATGGGGATGACGGCATTCAAGCCCAACGAAGAACTGCTCTCCAAAGCTGGCAACCCTTTCTGGCTGATTAACCCGACCCTTGCCCACTTTAAAAAACTTCTCTTCAACACCTCCTATCCGGCATGGTTACTGAACACTGTGATCGTGTCAGTTTGCTCGACCTTTATTTCGCTCTTTACCTCAGTGCTCGCGGCCTACGCGATAGAACGACTGCGATTTAAAGGTGCGAAAGTCGCCGGGATGGTGATTTTCTTTGCCTACCTGGTTCCGCCCTCGATTATCTTTATCCCACTCGCCAGTATCGTGTATCAATATGGCTTATTTGATACGCGCATGGCCTTGATTCTCACCTACCCGACCTTCCTCGTGCCTTTCTGCACCTGGCTACTCATGGGGTATTTCAGGACTATTCCTTTCGAGCTTGAAGAGTGCGCGATGATTGACGGTGCGAGTCGCTGGCAAATCCTGACCCGCATCATTTTGCCGCTCGCCGTGCCTGGCCTGATTTCAGCCGGTATTTTTGCTTTTACTCTGTCCTGGAATGAATTCATCTACGCACTGACTTTTGTCTCGTCCTCGGAAATCAAAACTGTCCCTGTCGGAGTCATTACCGAACTGGTCGAAGGCGATGTCTACCACTGGGGTGCACTGATGGCCGGCGCACTGCTTGGCTCTTTGCCAGTCGCTTTTGTTTACTCGTTTTTCGTAGAGTATTACGTCTCTGGCATGACTGGGTCAGTGAAAGAATAAATACAAAGCAAATACTGAATACAGAACGCACTCTGAATCTCTAAAGAATACACAACAGGAATCACCATGGAACCGATTATTCGTCTGCATCCTCAAGATGATGTGGTCATCGCGCGTCAGCAACTCATTTCAGGTACAAAAATCGCCTCAGAAAATCTGACCACACGTGGTCTGATCCCGCCAGGCCACAAAGTCGCGACAAGAAAAATAGCACAAGGTGAACCTGTTCGCCGCTACAACCAGATCATTGGTTTCGCCACAACCGACATCGAACAAGGCGGACACGTACACGTTCATAACCTGGGCATGGGGGCCGAGGCAGGCGCCTTTACACGCGACTACGCTATTGGTGTGGACGCCAAACCCACCGAGTACGCAAAAAACCCTCGCACCTTCAAAGGTATCGTTCGCGCCGATGGTCGCGTGGCCACTCGCAATTATCTTGGCATTTTGACAAGTGTGAATTGCTCAGCGACTGCCGCACGCGCGATCGCTAGTCATTTTGACCGTGAAACACACCCGCAGGCACTGGCCGACTTTCCAAATGTCGATGGCGTCGTCGCACTCACCATGGGCAGCGGCTGTGGCATGGGCTCAACCGGCGAAGGCATGGACGTCTTGCGTCGCACGCTTTCTGGCTATACGCGCCATGTTAATTTCTGTGGCGTACTGATGGTCGGCCTTGGCTGCGAAACCAACCAGATTACCGACTTGCTGAGCGCAGAAAAACTATCTGAAAATCCACTGTTTCAGACCTTCAATATCCAGGAAACCGGTGGCACAAAAAAGACAGTGCAAAAAGGCATTGCACTGATCAAGGACATGTTGCCCCATGCGAATAAAGTGACCCGCACCGACGTCCCAGTCAGTCACCTGACACTTGGGTTGCAATGTGGTGGTTCAGACGGCTATTCGGGTATTTCAGCAAACCCTGCCCTGGGTGTTGCTGTGGATATGCTGGTTCAGAATGGCGGCACAGCGATTTTGTCTGAAACACCTGAAATTTATGGTGCCGAGCACTTGCTGACACGCCGCGCCGCAAACCCGGCGGTTGCAGAAAAGCTCATCAAACGCATCCATTGGTGGGAAGACTACTGCGCACGCAATCAGGGTGAGATGAATAACAATCCGTCAGCAGGCAATAAAGCCGGAGGTCTGACGACGATTCTTGAAAAGTCCCTCGGCGCCGTAGCGAAAGGCGGAACCATGAGACTGGAGGCTGTCTACGAATATTCAGAACCCGTTACCACCAAGGGCTTTGTGTACATGGACACCCCAGGCTATGACCCTGTCTCAGCGACCGGGCAGGTTGCTGGCGGCGCTAATCTGATTTGTTTTACGACAGGCCGTGGCTCAGCCTATGGTTGTGCCCCCTCGCCTTCGATCAAGCTCTCGACCAACAACGCCTTGTGGCAGCGTCAAAGCGAGGACATCGATATCAACTGCGGCGAGATCGTTGACGACGGTATGTCGATCCAGGAAAAAGGCGCGCAAATTTTTGAACTCATCATCAAAGTCGCTTCAGGCGAACGCACCAAGAGTGAAAATCATGGTTATGGCCAGAATGAATTCGTGCCCTGGCAGATTGGCGCAGTGATGTAAAAAACGGTGACCCGCAAAATATGCTTCACGCAAAAAAACCGGGGCAGCATGACGAGCTGCCCCGGTTTTTTTAATGAGCGAATTTTCCAGCGTGAGACTCAGAGCACTAAATATCGTCCGCTGACACCCACTACCATTACAAACAGCCCTAAAAGCAGATTAATCCCCACGAGCTGGCGGATCTGCGCCATTGCGGCTGCACCGGCTGGCCACTGCTTAGTCGCAACGGCAGACTTGAGCGCCTTGAAGGGCTTGGCATAAATCACGCCAAAAATAATCGTCATGAGTACTGCAATCAGCAACATCAGATGCACGTGCCAGCCAGCTTTAGCAAAGCTGCCATGAATATGAATCAGCCACAGACCTGAGACGAATAACAACACGATAGAGACTTTGACCCAGATGAAAAAACGCGTAAAGACACCCGCCAAGACGGTCAAGCGCTCTGGAGGCTGCAAAACGGTCGCGACAGTCGGGCGCAAAGCCATATGCGCAAAAAACATGCCGCCAATCCAGACCATCACCGCAAAGATATGCAGCGAATAAAGCGTTGCCATTAACATACTGACCTCTTTAAGTGAATCATCGATGCTTGCAAGAGTACCATCGCAGGCTAGAATTCAGTCATGTCAGAAAAAAATACCCCCCAAACGATACAAGCCGGTATGGCGCACCACCAGGCTGGACGCTTGGCACAAGCTGCCGCGATCTACGCAGCGATCCCGCAAAACTCACCCGGTTTCGCTCATGCGCTTTACCTCCAGGGACTCATCGCTCAGGACCAGAGTGACCATACGCGGGCCATCACCTTTTTTGAACAGGCGGCCCAGCTCAGTCCAAAAGAGCCGGTAATTCCCTTCCACAAGGCAGTCTCCCTGAACCTCGCAGGCTTGCAAGAAGCCGCCGTCGAACACTATCAGCAAGCACTAGCACTCAATCCCAATTATGTCGAAGCACACTGCAACCTCGGCAACCTGCTCAAGCGGATGGGTCACAAAGCGCAAGCGATTGCCTGCTATGAGCGCGCGCTCAGACTCGCCCCTCAGGCAGCACTGATCCACTACAACCTGGGCGTGTGTCATCAGGACTATTTTCAACCCGAGCGCGCGATCGAATATTTTAGAAACGCGGTGCGTCTAAACCCCGAATACGCAGCGGCGTATAACAATCTGGGCGTCTCCTTAAGCGAGGCCGGCCTGGCTGGCGAAGCCATCTCCTGCTACAAAAAAGCACAAAAGCTAGACCCTGGTTTTGCAGAGTCTTTCTACAACCTGCACGCCCTGGTGCTGAACACAGAAAATCTCAGTGACGCGCTCAGTTGCCTTGAAAAAGCACACAAAATTGACCCACAGAATCATAGCTACCGCTTCTTTTTAGGCCTGGTTCACGACTATGCGGGTCATACGGAGATTGCCAACGCATTATTTTCCGAGTCAGAAGGCGATGCGTTGTTTAAAGCGGATCTGGATGCCTGGAATTATTTAAAAGCCGCTAAAAATTTTTCTTCCACTCAATCCCTCCCCCTGATGCTTGGCCTTGCGGCAAAGACCTTCAAATTCGCCATGGATCATACAAATCCTGACGGGCTTGTGCTTGAGTTTGGTGTTTTTAATGGAAAATCCATCCGGCAGATCGCACCGCTCGCCAAAGGTCCAGTCCACGGTTTTGATAGCTTTGAAGGTATTCCCGAAAACTGGAACCACGAAATCTCCGGCAGCTACTCGACCCAAGGCATCCTGCCAGAGGTCCCCGCCAATGTCACGCTGCACCCGGGCTGGTTTGAAGACACCATCCCTGAATTTGTCCAGCATGAAACGGCACCGGTTCGTTTCATGAATATTGATTGCGATTTATACAGCTCAACCAAAACAGTACTCGACGGCCTGGCCAGACAAGTAGTGCCAGGTACGGTGATGGTGTTCGATGAGTACATCGGCAACACCTCATGGCGCGATGATGAGCACAAAGCCTTTATCGAAGCAGCTCAAACCTATGGCTGGCATTATGAAATCCTGAGTTTTAGCTTTGTCACAAAGCAGGTGGCGATCCGGATCATGCAGATTGATCAGGGAGCCGACTAGTTAAATATCGTTGACAGTCCTATCGTTCAAGGCGCAAAGTATCGGTATGAAATATTCCGTCTTTTCTCTCCTCAAGCAAGCGATGTCGCGCCACTCTGGCTGGCCTATGGCTTGGCGCAACCCTGAGCCTAAAAAACACTACGACGTTGTCATTGTCGGTGGTGGCGGACATGGCCTTGCCACAGCGTTTTATCTTGCTAAAAACCACGGCATTAAAAATATCGCCGTCCTCGAAAAAGGCTGGATTGGTGGAGGCAACACGGGGCGTAACACCACCATCGTGCGCTCGAACTATATGCCAGATGAAAATGCCCATTTTTACGAATGGTCACTCAAACTGTGGCATCAGCTTTCACAAGAGCTCAATTACAACGTAATGTTTAGCCCGCGCGGTGTGCTCAACCTCGCGCACACCGAAGGCCAACGTGACCAATTGTTCAGACGCGGCAACAGAATGCGTCTGAATGGTATCGATGCTGAGTGGATGACACGCTCTGAAATACAGAGGTTTGTGCCTTTACTGGACTGTTCTGATGACCCGCGCTTTCCGATCGTTGGAGGACTGATGCAGCGCAGAGGAGGAACAGCCAGACATGATGCGGTAGCCTGGGGCTTTGCCCGAGGCGCCTCAGCACTCGGGGTAGACATTATCCAGAATTGCGAAGTACAGGGTTTTGTTCGCGAAAACAACCGCATCACGGCCATCGAGACAACAAAGGGGCGCATCGGTGCTGGACAGGTAGGACTCGCTGTAGCTGGCAACAGTGGTCGGGTTGCCAGTATGGCGGGACTGAAACTTCCCATCGAAACGCATATCCTGCAAGCCTTCGTGTCCGAGCCTCTGAAACCCATTCTTGATACTGTGATTTCTTACGGAGCCGGGCATTTTTATATCAGTCAGTCTGACAAAGGCGAACTGGTGATGGGCGGTGATCTCGATTTTTATCCAAGCTACGGCCAAAAAGGCAATCTACCCATTGTTGAAGAAGCCATCTCTCTGGGGCTTCAGATGTTTCCCAATCTTTCCCGCGTACGTATGCTCAGACAATGGGCAGGAGTCATGGACATGTCGATGGACGGCAGCCCCATTATTTCAAAAACCCCTATCGACAACCTGTACCTCAACGCTGGCTGGTGCTATGGCGGCTTCAAGGCGACCCCAGGCTCAGGCTGGGTGTTTGCGCATACGATTGCCAATGATTCGCCCCATGAATTTAACCGTGGTCACACCCTCGAGCGGTTTGAAACCGGAAAAATCATCGATGACAAAGGCGCGGGCCCTACCCCGCAGTGGCACTAGCTTCGATTGAGTCAATTATGCAACTATTCAAGTGTCCGTTCTGCGGCAATCGCGATCAATCAGAATTCACCTACATACGGGAGGTGGCTCCTGTACCTGGACTGCAAGCTGATCAAGCCGCCTGGCAAAAATATGTCTATGAGCGCGATAATCCGCGCGGTCCTCACAATGAGTGGTGGCATCATCACCTAGGCTGCAGGCAAATCCTGGAAATCGTTCGGGACACGATGACGCATGAAATCCTTTCTGTACAGATGGCCAGAAAAGCGATGGTCCAATCATGACGCGCGCTCAGCCTAACCGACTGCCACAAGGCGGCCTCATCAATCGGGACCAACCCATCAACTTTATGTTCGATGGCAAATCCTACCAAGGCTATCTTGGCGACACGCTGGCTTCTGCGCTACTGGCAAACGGTGTCAAACTGATTGGCCGAAGTTTTAAATATCACCGCAGACGCGGGATTTATAGCGCGGGCCCCGAAGAACCGAATGCGCTGATTCAATTGCGTACAGGCAACAGAACCGAGCCCAATACGCGCGCCACCATGGCTGAGATTTTCGAAGGCCTTCAGACGAGCAGCCAAAATCGCTGGCCTAGTTTAGCCTTGGACTGGAGAGCAATTAACCAAAAGTTTTCCGCGCTCATGCCCGCAGGTTTTTATTACAAAACCTTCATGTGGCCGGCAAAATTCTGGATGTTTTACGAAAAACAAATTCGACGGGCGGCGGGACTGGGCAAAGCTCCACTCGAGTCAGATCCTGATCGCTATGCGTTTGAATACGCGCACTGCGACCTGCTCATCGTCGGAAGTGGCCCAGCGGGACTGAGTGCGGCACTGGCTGCGGCTAAAACTGGCCAGACTGTCGTGCTGGCTGATGAACGCGCCGAACTCGGCGGCTCAGCGCTCTGGGAGCGTAACCAGATTGACAATATGCCCGCCTCGAGCTGGGTGCAGCAAACCCTGGCAACACTCTCAGGCTATGCAAACGTCAGACTACTGCGCCGCAGCACCGTCTCAGGCTGCTACGACCATGGGATGGTCACGATTGTCGAGCGGGTAGCAGATCATCTTGCACAGCCACCTGAGCACACACCTCGCCAGCGTTTTATTCACCTCCGAACACAACGTATGATCCTGGCGACTGGCAGTATCGAGCGCCCGCTTGTCTTTGCTGACAACGACAAACCTGGCGTGATGCTTGCCTCTGCGGTCAGGACTTATATTAATCAATACGCGGTTTTACCTGGCAAGCAACTCGCGGTATTTACCAATAATGACGATGCCTATCGCACAGCTTTTGATGCCAAAGAAGCAGGCGCTGAGTCCGTCACCGTAATCGATGCACGTGCCCAGACAAAGCCTGAGTTGCTATCGCGTGCGCAACAGCTCGGTATTACCTGCATCGGCAACAGTTTTATCAGCAAGGTTCATGGCAATACTGTTCAAGCTGTCAGCATCATCGGTCGAGCTAATGGTGCACAGCAGAAAATCGCCTGTGAGGTATTGGCTCACTCAGGAGGCTGGAACCCCACTGTCCATCTGCTGTCACAGTCCGCAGGCAAACTCAGATTTGATGAAACACTCACGACCTTTGTACCGGACACGGTGCCCTCGCACATTTCCGTTGCAGGTGCAGCCAATGGCGAGTTCACTCTCGCGGGTGCCTTATCCCAGGGTCATCAGGCCATAAGCGGTTCATCGCCAGATAGCGCACCTCTTGCGAACCCGGAGGCACCACCAAAAATAGAAGCACTCTGGCAGATCCCAAAAGCTGGATCTCTAGGCAAACGTTTTGTCGACATACAAGACGATGTAACGGTCGAGGACATCGAACTCGCACACAGGGAAAACTTCCGTTCAGTCGAACACCTCAAACGCTATACAACGCTGGGGATGGGGACGGATCAAGGAAAAACCTCCAACGTCAACGGCCTGGCAATCATGGCCACGCTGCGTAATGAGCCGATCCCAGGGGTTGGCACCACAACCTTCAGACCGCCTTACACACCCGTTGCCCTCGGACTATTTGCAGGCACCGAAACTGGCAAGCATCAAACCCCCATTCGAAGAACCGCGCTACATGACTGGCATGTTGAACAACAAGCCCCAATGACGAGCGTTGGACACTGGTTAAGACCCAAAACCTATCTGCGCGCTGGTGAGACCTACGATGCAGCCTGGCGTCGGGAGAATATAGCTGTGCGCGAGACAGTCGGCCTGGTTGATGTGGGCACGCTTGGCAAAATTGATATTCAGGGACCCGACGCGCATATTTTTATTCAACGCATCTACTCCAATAACTTTGCTACTCTGGCTGTCGGCAAGCTTCGCTACGGACTGATGCTGCGAGAAGACGGCATCGTGATGGACGATGGCACTGTGGCCAGACTCTCGCACGAACACTTCGTCATCTCAACCACCACCGCAAACGCCGGCAAAGTCCAAAGCTATCTGGAATGGCTGCTCCAGGTTGCGTGGCCCGAGTTGAGATGCCATGCCGTTTCCGTGACAGAGCAATTCGCCCAGTTCGCACTGGCGGGCCCAAAATCCCGTGAGGTTCTCGCCAGGCTGCTGCCAGAGTATGACGTCTCTGATACCGCTTTACCGCATCTGGGTATCCTGCATGCTCAGCTAGAGGGCGCAGACGTAATCGTGTTTCGCATGAGCTACTCTGGCGAGCGCGCCTACGAACTTGCTATTGGCGCGGATTTTGGTCGTGCATTGTGGACACGGCTGCTGGAGTGCGGAGCAGAGCTGGGCATCACGCCCTATGGTACCGAAGCGATGGGTGTACTGCGTATTGAAAAAGGCCATGTCGCGGGAAGCGAGCTGGACGGACGAACCACCCCGGCAGATCTGGGGCTTGCAAAACTCGCCAGACAGGGTGGCGGCTATATCGGTGCTCAGTTACTTCAGCGCCAAGCCCTGCAGGACCCTCGCAGACCATGTCTGGTCGGTCTGGTTCCCGTCGATGGCAAGACTGTGATTCGCGCTGGCAGCCAGCTCGTCGCCTCTGAATTAGAAGCCAAATCCCCTGGCGTTGTCGCCAAACAAGGCTTTGTGAGTTGCTCAACACCCAGCGCATTCCTTGGGCATCCTATCGCATTAGGCTTCCTGGAAAATGGTCATGCTCGCCTGGGACAGGAGGTCATTGCAGCCTCGCCACTGTCGAGCGAATTTGTAAGGGTTCGTATTGTGCATCCCGTTTTTGTCGATCCTGACAATACAAGATTAAAGGGCTGACCCATGTTTGCGCGAAGATCAGCATTAGCCAGTTCATTACACGGAGCCAGCCAGCGGTTCGCAGGTTTAGCTGCGAAAGTCGTGATTGCTGAACGCCATCCACTGTCGATTTTGCAAGTCAGCGCGTTTGCGACGACGATACCGGATACCGAACAGGCACTTTTCAATGCTCTGGGTCTACCCGTTGCGGCAGCGAACCAGTTCTCTGGCGATTCACAGCTTTCGCTGCGCTCTATCGCACCTGGTGTATGGCAGCTCGTGGGGGAGGTCTCCCACACTGCCCACGCAGAGCAACTGCGTCAAACGCTGCAAGGTATTGCAACAGTCGTGGATATCAGTCACGGCCGCACAGCTCTGCAGATCTCAGGGCTCTGCTCTGCCAAAACAATCGCTAAATTTTGTGGACTCGATCTTGATCCTGCAAAATTCAGTACGGGAAGTTCCACGCAAACAAGATTTGGTCATATCGCCATGACACTGTCTCGCCTCGATGACGCACCGACCTTCGAAATATTAGTGTTTCGAGGCTATGCACAACACGTTTTTGAAACCTTAGTCGAGGGTGCTGCGGAATTCGGTTTGCGCATTGAGCAGTAAAAACCGTAGGTTTTTTTCAAAGCACCTGTTCTAAAAACTCGCGCGTTCTTGGTGCTTGCGGATGATTAAAAATCTGGTCAGGCGTGCCGTGCTCAACGATCACCCCCTGATCCGTGAAATAAACTCGATCTGCGATTTCCCGCGCAAAGCCCATTTCATGTGTGACTAAAATCGAAGTCATGCCCTCTTCGACCAACTGACGGATCGTCAATAACACGTCTTTGCGCGTTTCGGGATCGAGCGCTGCAGTAACCTCATCGAACAGCATGACCGAGGGACGCATCGCTAAAGCTCGAGCAATCGCAATACGCTGTTGCTGGCCGCCCGAAAGCTCTCCGGGATAACTCCCTGCCTTGCCCTCAAGTCTGACTTTTTTGAGTAGGGCATAAGCGCGCTCACGCACTTCATCTTTTTGCTGACCAAGCACCTGAACAGGTGCCATCATGATATTTTCAAGCGCTGTTTTATGTGGGAAAAGATTGTATTGCTGGAAAACAATAGAAACATCTTTACGTAAAGCAATCATCTCCTGATCCGAATGCAACGTATGCACAGCATGACCTGCAACAAAAACCTCGCCTCGGTCAACAGGGATCAAGCCATTCATACAACGCAATAAGGTTGATTTGCCTGAACCTGAGGGGCCGATCACGCAGACAGCCTGACCAGACAATACCGACATCGACATGCCTTGCAACACCTTGACGGAACCGAAAGCCTTATGAACCTCTTTGACCTCGACTACCGGCTGCACTCTTTGCACTTCAGTGGTCATCAGGCACTCTCCAGACTAGCTGCGGGAACACGAATAACAAGAGGCGTATGGCCCGTTGCGACTAAAAATTTTTCAAGCTGAGCGTGCGGGATAACCATCGTAGCGGTATTGATCAAAGGGTGCGCCTGTATGGCCTCAGCATCCCATAAGTTCTGATCAATCACACACTGGACGCAATGCTCAGGATCATTGACCAGGCCCAGTACACTCACCGAACCAGGCGTCAAGCAGAGATATTTGAGCAATCGCTCAGCCGAGCCAAAGCCCAACCTGCCTGCTCCCAGCATATCGCCTAACTGAGCAAGGTCAACGGACAAACTTGCGGGGATCGTGACAAGAAAATGCTTGAGACCTTTTTTATCACGCAAGAAAAGATTCTTTGTCTTGGCTCCCGGCAACTTAGGAACAAGCTGCTCTGACTCTGCGACAGTCATCACCGCAGCATGCTCATGCCTCACCGCTTCTATGCGATGCAAGGATAAAAAATCCTGCAAAAAAATTTCACTCATTTTTCATCTTTCTGCGAATCGCGCCTCAAGCTTTCTAGTCCAAAGCGCAATGGGATAACAATAAACAAAGAACCACAGCAGCACATAGCTGTAGATCGGAATCAGCAAATCAGTACGCGACTCAGCCGCCGTAATCCGGCCGACGATCGTCATGACCTCGGACACACCAACAATCGACGCAAGCGTTGTCGCCATGGTCAGAATAGCGTACCAGTTCATCCAGGCCGGTAACATGCGCTTGACGCATTGGGGCAAAATGATTTGCCACAAAATCTGCCGTCGCGAAAAAGCGAGAGACCGCGCCGCCTCCCATTGCGCAGTAGGAATGGACTGGACTGCGCCTCGAACGATTTCCGCGATATTGGCCATGATCGGCAACGCCAGGCCGAGCGTGGACTTGATCCAGTCAGGAAATGGTACGACGTATGGTCCGATATGAATTTCAAAAGGCATTAGAAACATAACGAAAAACAGCAATACTAGCCAAGGCGCATTGCGAAAAAACTGAACGACAAACCACGAACCAGCCCGCACCGGCGCCAGCAGCGAAATGCGCGCAAGCCCGAGCATCACTCCCGAGAGCGTGCCAATTGCCATGGCCATAAAGCTGATTGCCAGATTGAATACGAAACCTTGCGCGAGTAGTGGTGTCCATTTAATAAGGAGATCCATCACGGAAAGTTTGGCACCAACCGCCTGAACCTGAGCCATAGCAAGTGAACCGGCAAACAGGCAAAGCAGGAACAAACCGGTTTTGCCCGCGAACAAACTAGCACCGCTCGAACGATCAAACGACTGACTATCGCGAGAAAGACGTACAGGCAGCATGACCGCGAAGCGCTTGGATTGGTTTTGACTCATTGCCCAAACCCCGGAATATGCATGCGTTTTTCAAGCCACTGCATGAGTTGGTTAATCACCCCGACAATCGTGATGTAGGTGACTAACAGCACGAACATCATCTCGGTGACATTGGTTTGTTCAGACCAGATTTGCCCAGACATGTAGAGCAACTCAGGTACCGCGATGGCATACCCGAGCGTGGTCGTTTTAACCAGATTAACCATGTTGTTATTTAAGGCGGGCATCGTGACCCGCAAGGCCAGAGGGAAAATCACCTGACGAAAAATCTGAGCTCTGGAGTAGCCAAGTGCCTGAGCGGCTTCGATCATCGCTTTAGGCACTGCCTCTACCCCTGCTCTGAAAATCTCTGCGGTGAATGCCGCCTCAAGTAGCGTGAGCGCAATAATCGCCCAACCCATTGAACCAATCAACGGTGCCCCACCTATTTTGGGCATCAAAGGTCCGACAGCAAAATAGAAAAAATACATTTGTACAAGCGGCGGGGTATTTCTAAATACTTGGACATAACTGCTGGTGACTCGTCTGACCCACGACAAGCGTGAGCCAGCCAGCCAGGCCACGACCGCTCCGAAAAACATACTCAGCACAAGAACAATCGCAGACAGTTCAAGTGTCGTACTCAGGCCTTCAATAAAACGCGAGCGGTCATAGCTGTCATAAAAAATCGTCAGCTTGATCCCGCTCGCTTGATGTAGCCACTTGAACCAGGCCGAAATACTATCCATAAAACGACTCTCGACCCGGCTCAGACTTATTTAAATTTAGCGTTTTGTTCAGCGAGGTATGGTGATGGTGAAATACCCCACTTTTTCTCCAAGCCGAGAATAAAGCCTGTCTTGTGCCACTCTTTAATCGTATCGCTGATATAGGCTGCAAACTTGGTGTCTTCCTTGCGCAACCCCATACCCCAGGGTTCTGGATCAATCAATGGAAGGGTAATGGCATAGTCTGCCCATTTTGGATCAGCCGCGATACCAGCAAAAAAGGTCGAGTCAAACACCAGGCCGACACAATTGCCTGCTTCCAGGGCAGCGAGCGCCTCGACGGCGCCTTTAAAGACCACCAGCTTGGCGCCGAATTCATCGCCTGTACGACGGTTGTAGTAAGCGCCTTGAATACCGCAAATCGGCTTACCCTTTAAGTCCGACCATTCTTTAAAACCGGCATTTTTCTTGTTCAGTACTGCAGCAGCACTTGCATAATAAAAAGGCTCAGGGATGGCGAGAACCTCTGCGCGATCTGGCTTGTAGGACATCGTCGCGATCATCAGATCAGTGCGGCCCTGTTTTACAAACTCCATACGATTCGCCGCAACGACAGGGATCAACTCAATCTGCACTCCCAGACGCTTCGCAATCTCATTGGCCATATCGATTTCAAAACCCACGATCTTGCCAGCAGGATCTGTGTAGCCAAAGGGTTTGTAATCGGCTTTAACCCCAACAACAATCTTGCCTTTTTGCTTAATGCTTGCCAGGGTATCAACCTGAGCGAAGGCTGCACCAGATAAAAATAATGACGCGCCGGCCAAGACAACGAGTGACTTTAAGATAGAGCGTTTTTCTCTAAGCATTTTTATTCCTTATTTAAATGAGGACCTGCCCTGAGCGTATGTTTAATCAAACTATGAAATTAAGCAACTTTTTTCTGGTTATAACTTGAGATCGTTCATCATTTTCGAACTCAGTAAAAAAAACGGGGATCTGAAGCCAGATCCCCGAAATACTCACTCATCGGTAAAGCGGTAATACAGTCTGATTAAACAGGTGAGGACAATTGGTCCAGAATCGCGGGATTTTCAAGCGTCGAGACATCCTGTGTAATTTTTTCGCCCTTGGCGACCACGCGCAACAAACGACGCATAATCTTGCCCGAACGTGTCTTGGGTAAGTTGTCACCAAAACGGATTTCTTTAGGTTTGGCAATCGGGCCGATTTCCTTGGCAACCCAGTCACGCAATTGTTTACCAATCGCAATCGCCTCATCACCCTCGGGGCGTGTGCGTTTTAGCACGACAAACGCGACAACCGCCTCACCTGTCGTTGCATCCGGACGACCCACGACAGCAGCCTCGGCCACCAGTTCATGAGAGACGAGTGCAGACTCGACCTCCATGGTGCCAAGACGATGACCCGAGACATTCAACACATCGTCGATGCGACCCATAATCCAGAAGCAGCCATCTTTGTCGCACTGCGCTCCATCACCCGCAAGATAATAGCCACCAAGCTCAGAAGGAAAATAGCTCGACACATAACGATCCGGATCACCCCAGATATTACGGATCATCGAAGGCCAGGGGCGCTTGATCACCAGAAAACCGCCATGACCTGCCTCAACATCACCACCCGTTTCATCAACGATCGCGGCGGTAATGCCTGGCAGACGGGTTGTGCATGAACCAGGTTTCAAAGGTGTCGCACCAGGCAAGGGGGTGATCATGTGACCACCTGTCTCGGTTTGCCACCAGGTATCCACAATCGGGCAACGACCACCCCCGACATTGTTGTGATACCACATCCAGGCATCCGGATTGATCGGCTCGCCCACCGAGCCCAACAGTCTGAGACTCGTCAGATCAAAAGATTTTGGATGGTGTGCGTCATTGGCGTCCGAGGCTTTAATCAGCGAACGGATAGCTGTTGGCGCCGTATAGAAAATCGTGACCTTGTGATCCTGAATCATTTTCCAGAAACGACCAGCATCGGGATAGGTCGGGACGCCTTCGAATACGATTTGTGTCAGACCAGCAGCCAGGGGACCGTAGGTGATGTAGGTATGACCCGTGACCCAGCCAACATCGGCCGTGCACCAGAAAATATCGTTTGCTTTGGCGTCGAATACCCATTGCATGGTGAGCTTGGCCCACAGCAAATAACCACCTGAAGAGTGCTGCACACCCTTGGGCTTTCCAGTCGAACCGGACGTATACAGAATAAAAAGAGGATGCTCGGCGTTGACAGGAATAGGTGCGCACTCGGCGGATTGGTTATCCGCCAGCTCATGCATCCAAAGATCGCGTTTTGAATCCCAGGCGACCTTACCGCCCGTGCGCTTGTAGACCACACAATGGCGCACTGCGTCGCAGCCACCCATCGCAAAGGCCTCGTCAACCGCAGGTTTCAAGGCAATCGCCTTACCGCCACGCATTTGCTCGTCAGCGGTGATGACCAGACTGGCTCCGACGTCAGTAATACGCTCATGCAAGCTCTTGGCAGAAAACCCGCCAAATACCACTGAGTGGGTAATACCAAGACGGGCGCAAGCCTGCATCGCAACGACAGCTTCGATCGACATCGGCAAATAAATCACCGAGCGATCGCCAGATTTATAACCAAGTGATTTCAAACCATTGGCGAACTTGCACACCAGCTCATAGAGCTGCTGGTAAGTGACTTTCCTGACTTCTCCGCCATCAGCTTCAAAAATAATCGCGACTTTATTCGCATTACCATTTTTCAAGTTCACATCCAGGCAGTTTTCACTGACATTGAGCTCACCGTCACCGAACCATTTGTAGAAAGGTGCTTTAGACTCGTCCAGCACCTGAGTAAAAGGCTTGCTCCAGTTCAGATGCTCGCGCGCGTGACGCCCCCAAAAACCATCCGGATCGCGATCAGACTCATCAAGCAGCGCCTGATAAGCAGCCTGGCCGGAAACGTTTGCTTGTTTGACAAAATCCTGTGGAGGCGGAAAAACACGCGTCTCGATCAGAACGGACTCGATTGAATTAGACATGGACTGGGGTCTCCTCATTGACCAGGGAATTCGTAATATTTTTATGCATGATTTGTACCGGGATCATCCGTAACCTTAATCGCATGCTCTTACTTCTTCCTTACATACGCTAATTAGAACGAGAGAAGCATGTTTCTGCAGCTGACCGCGTTCCCAGGAAATACTCTTGAGAATAATCAATGCGACCACAAAAAAAACGCTCGTACAGAGCATCGCCAGGCGTTGATTACCCCCCGTCGCCCACGTCACGAGGCCATAGGTCAGTGGCCCGATCGCTGCGGCGAGTTGGGTGGAAAAACTCCATAAGCCAAAAAAAAGAGCTTGCCGGTGTGCAGGTGCAAAGCCAGCCACCATCGCTCGGCCAGCGCTTTGGGTGGTTCCCATGCAAAGACCAGCCAGACAGGCCGCGAACCAGAAAACGCTTGCATCGACAGCCGAAAAGGCTGTCAGACTGGTGATCAGCCAGCCAATCAGCGCGAGCGCCAGCGCACGTCGATGTCCTAGCTGATCCTGAACATAACCAAATAACACGGCTCCTAACGCTGCAGCGATATTCACGGCAAAAATCAGCATAAGCGTCTGAGTGAGAGTAAAGCCCATTACCTGTTCGGCGTAGACGGCAGCCAGCGTAATGACGACCGCGATGCCGGCCTGATAACAGACGATGCAAAACAATAGACGCTTAAACTCAGAAAAATCACGCTTAATTTCCGTCACGATGAGAGCCAGCGTCTGAGCGATGCCGAACAATTTTTCAGTCAGTTTTTTCGGGTGTGCCTTTCCAGAGACGGTGACAGGCACTGCAAACGGTTCGTCCTTGAATGACTCAAGACCAGGCTCTTTAAGCAAAAACCAGGCGGGGAGCGTTGCGAGTAAGAAAATAGCTGCTGTCCAGAGCATCACGAGCGGGACGGTGACTTCGGCTCCCAGGTCTTGAGCCTGCCCCTGCGTCACAATCCACAAGGCCACGGCAAGAGCGAATAAGCCTCCAACATAGCCCAGACCCCAACCTATTCCGCTCACCCGGCCAAGCGAATCCTGCCTGGCGATCGAGGGGAGAAAAGAGGCAATGGCCGACTCAGACAGTCCAAAACAGAAGTTTGAACACACCACAGCCAGCACGGCAATCCAGAGGTCACCAGGACCCGCAAGTGCCAGCAGCGCAGTAAATACCACGCAACCCGCAACGCTGGAAAAGAGAAGCCGTCTGCGGCCCGCCTGCGCATCGGCAAAAACGGAAAGTAACGGCACACTGCACATCACAAGCAGATAGGAAGCGCAAAGCGTTGCAGTCCAGACAAAAGTCGCCCAAGGGGCACTGCCAGCCACGACACCTACAAAATAGGCACTGAACACGGCAGTAAGAACCACCGTGGTATAGCCTGAGTTAGCAAAATCGAGCATCGCCCAGGCCCACAACTCGCGAACACGCACACCCCGATTGAGCATGCGTGAAAAGTTGAACATCAGGCTTTGAGCGCAGCGATCCCGGCTTGAGCGACTTCTGCATCCTCGGAGGATTTCACGCCTGACACGCCAACTGCACCGATGACTTCGCCATCAACAACAATTGGCACACCGCCTTCGAGCATGCCAGCCACTAAGGGAGCAGATAAAAACGCGGTACGGCCATTATTGATGATGTCTTCGTAAACTTTGGTTTCACGACGACCCAAGGCGGCGGTGTGTGCCTTGGCTGGAGCAATATGCGCTGATACGGGTGCTGCGCCGTCCAGACGTTGCAAACCAAGCAGGTGACCACCGTCGTCAACAATCGCAATAGTCACGGCCCAACTGTTTTTATTGGCGCAGGCTTTTGAAGCGGCCAGCATTTTTGAAACATCGGAATCGGTCAAGACAGCTTTGGTTTTCATAGTGAATCCTTGATTTGTTCTAGTGCAGTAGGGTCTTCGATTGTGGTGAGATCACCTGGGTCGCGTCCTTCGCAAACCGCCACAATCGCACGACGCAATACTTTACCAGACCGCGTCTTAGGCAAGGTCGTCACAAAACGGACTCGTGCGGGTCGGGCAACGGGCCCTAACTGCTCATCCACGACTTTCATGATCTCTGCTTCAAGCTTTTGTGTGGCACCCGCAATATCGAGCAAACCAGGGTCTTTGAGCACAGCAAAACCCACTGCGACCTGACCTTTAAGCTGATCAGCAATCCCAACTACCGCCGACTCAGCAACGGCTGAATGGCTATTGATGGACTCTTCGATTTCCCGAGTTCCTAAACGGTGGCCGGCAACGTTAATCACATCATCGGTGCGTCCCAGAATGAACCAGTAATCGTCCTCATCGACCAGTCCCCAGTCAAAGGTTGAGTAAACCTGTCGCCCCGGGATGGAGGAAAAATAAGTCTCAACAAAACGTGCGTCATCGCCCCAGATCGTAGTCATCGCACCGGGCGGTAAAGGCGGCACAATAGCGACCACTCCTTTCTGGTTGGCGCCCAGATCCTCACCAGTCTGCTCATCGATCACCCGGACATCAAAACCATAGACTGGAAAGGAAGGGCTTCCAAACTTGGTTGGTACATTTTCAATCCCGGGCTGACCTGCCAGAATCGGCCAGCCTGTCTCAGTCTGCCAGTAATTATCAATAATCGGCTTACCCAGCCCCTCGGAGATCCATTGCGCGGTTGGTTCATCCAGAGGCTCGCCCGCCATATACAAGGCACGCAGAGAGGACAAATCGTATTTTTTGAGCAGGCCTGGATCCTGCTTTTTAAGTACACGAATAGCTGTTGGTGCAGAAAACATCGTGTCAACTTTAAAACGCTCGACCAGACTCCAGAGGATCCCGCCATCAGGTCTGACGGGGGTGCCTTCGTAAAGAATCGTTGTCTGCCCACCAATCAATGGACCATACACAATGTAGGAATGCCCAACGACCCAGCCGATATCGCTGGTGCAAAGAAACGTATCGCCAGGCTTACTATTAAAAATATGCTTGATCGACGATGCCAGTGCCACAGCATAACCGCCAACATCGCGCTGAACGCCTTTGGGCTTGCCGGTGGTGCCTGAGGTGTAGAGCACATAGCTTGGTGCGGACGACTCGAGCCAGACAGCGGGGATCTGCACAGCATCGAATTGCTTGCGCAAGCTCGCATAGTCCAGATCGCGTCCTGCTACGGGCTCAAAAGCAAACAGTCCGCGATCGACCACGATTACTTTTTCCGGGGGGGCGGTGCAAAGCGATACGGCTTTGTCCAGCAAGGGCTTGTAAGGTGTGACCTTGCCTACGCGTGAGCCTGCATCGGCACAGACGATGACTTTTGGCTTGGCATCATCGATACGCTGAGCCAGGTTGACCGAGGCAAACCCGCCAAACACCACCGAATGGATCGCCCCCAGACGCGCGCAGGCCAGCATGGCAAACACCGCTTCAGGCACCATTGGCATATAAATCAGTACACGATCCCCCTGGCCGACGCCTTGAGCCTCAAGCATGGCCGCAACAGCATTGACCTCTTGATGGAGTTGGCGGTATGTGTAGGTTTGCTCCTTGTCCACCTCAGTCGAGACCCAGATCAGTGCTGCCTGATCGGCACGACTATCCAGCCAACGATCCACGGCGTTAAAACACAAGTTCGTCTGACCGCCTACAAACCATTTAGAAAAGGGTAACTTAGTATCATCAAGGACCTTTTCAAAGGGAACATGCCAGTGAATCGCCCCGGCTTCTTCGCGCCAGAATTGATCACGATCCTGTATCGAGCGGCGGTGGAAGGCTTGGACAGCGTTCATGCAGAGTCTCCGGAAATCGAATTTAGATAAATGAGATTTTTTGTACTATCATTTTGTACTATCATTGTGGCAGTTGAAGCTTTCACGAGCCTTGCCATTTATCAAAAAAACCCTCAGAATTGACGCAATGCAATAAATCCCCAGTTTCAAACCAAACTACATGATTCAATTTTCCTCCTTTGCACGTCTATGCTGCCATGCTCGCGCCTTCAAGCGCGCCACATGGATGGCTGCCGTGTCAGCGATCACGCTATTGAGTGGTTGCACCGGGATGGATACACAGAAAAATGCCGTTTTCGGACTCGGCGGTTATTCTGCAGCGAGCGCCGACTGGCGCAACTCCAATGACCCGATTGGTGCGTTCCTTGCCCGCTCCAGAAGCGGCAACGGTCTGTACTATGCTGACATCGATCACCCACTCGCTGCGCACATGATGACGCAGCTAGGCGTGCGCTATCGTTCAGGCGGCAAGACACCCGATACCGGCTTTGATTGCAGTGGCCTGGTTGGTTATTCTGCAAATCAGTCCCTTGGCTTAAAACTGCCACCGCGCGCAGATGACATGGCACGCCAGGGTGATAATGTTGCCCGCACCGATCTTGCCGTGGGCGATCTGGTATTTTTTAATACCATGGGCCGGAAATATTCCCATGTTGGTGTTTATATCGGCCAGGACCAGTTTGTCCACTCCCCCGCCTCAGGTGGTGTCGTACGGGTAGAAAACATGAATGACCGTTACTGGGCCAAACGCTACACAGGCGCACGCCGTCTGGATCTGGCAGCCGTTGCAGCAAAATAATCCTTCGCCTCGCGCGTGAAACGCGCAGACGCAGTACCCTGCCTTGCCAATCTGCTAAAAAGACCCAGCATCAATACTGCCTGGTGATTTATCTATGCCGCCTTTGTGCAAAGTCCGCATTGATTTAATGCCTGCTGCATCGCGCAAACAGAACGCCTGCATGCAACCACCTGAATACCCCCGCGCTGCGCCGCCTGACGAAACGTTTTCATTACGTTATGACCTAAAAAATCCGTCAACAGGATGACGATTTCGGTCCCAGTAGGCAGGTGGAGTGTTTTTTTCTGATGAGCGGGCTCGCGACCGCTGATGTGATGCGTGATTGAAATATTATGGTCCCGCAACAAGTCAGGGATATTGCCCAAGCGATCCGCCCCTACGATCACAGCATGACGTATCGCCTGTTTTACGGGTTCTACTGAAGGCGTAATTGAAAAAACTGATGTCGACATTTAATCTGCTCCATGAATCAACAGACTAAATGATAATGATTCTTATTTAAATTACAAGTGTAATAATACTTATTCTCATTTTTTTTCTATCAACTCTCTGACTTCATCCTCTGTGAACTCCGGGGTCAGCATAGCAATAAATGTATAAACATAATCTCGTAAAAACACACCAGATTTGATCGCGATACGAGTCGTCTGAACACCAAACAGATGTCCGGCAGGCAAGCTCACGAGATTGGTGTCGCGTGCGGGCTCATAGGCCACGCCAGCAATAATACCGATCCCGAGCCCCACGTCCACGTAGGTTTTAATCACATCGGCATCGATCGCTTCGAGCACGATATCAGGATGTAAATTTAATTTTTCAAAGGCATCATTGACAGAACGGCGCCCGGAAAAGGCGCGATCATAGGTCACAATCGGGTAACTGGCGAGATGCTCCAGGCCGAGGACAAAGCCTTTTTTCCTGGATAACTCTGCCAGAGGATGGTCGGGGCGCACGACCACCGTGTGCTCCCAGGTATAGCAAGGCAAGGTTTCAAGGCCGGGCGTCAAGGACAATGATTCAGTCGCAATCGCCAGATCAGCTTGTTCGTTCAGTACCATTTCGGCCAACTGTGGCGGACTGCCCTCTGCCAAGGCAAGATGGACACGGGGAAATTTCATACGAAAAGCAGGAATGATTTTCGGCAGTACATAACGTGCCTGCGTATGTGTACAGGCAATCACGAGACTGCCTTCGTCGCGTTTAGCGAATTCGTCGCTGACTTTTTTGAGGTTATCGATCTCTCTCATAATACGATCAACCACCTGCGCTACAGCCTGGCCAGGTTTGGTTAAGCCTTTGATGCGCTTGCCGTGTCGCTCGAAGATCTGGACGCCGAGTTCGTCCTCGAATTCCAGGATGGCTTTTGACACGCCTGGCTGCGAAGTGAACAGGTTGCGCGCGGCTTCTGTCAGGTTAAAGTCGCGTCGAATAGTTTCACGGACAAAACGAAATTGCTGCAAGTTCATGTGGACCTCAAGATGAATTCACATTATAAGTAATATAGAAAATATATTAAATAACAAATAGAAATAAGCTTCTTTCTTGAATGTATTGAAATCCCTATGGATTTGCTCAAAATGCGGGATAATCAGTTCCATGTTTTGACCTACCTTCTCCTTAGACGCAAATAGGCACCACTCATGGAATTCAGTACAAATACCTCGGTCTCAATTCATCAAATCAAAACGTCGGCTCTGGCTGTTGGCATATTCACTGAGGGCGTACTGAGCCCAGCGGCCGATGTGATTGATCGTGCCAGCAACGGCGCAATCCGTGCAGTGATGAAAACCGAGTTCACCGGGTCTGCGAACAGCACCTTGATCCTGCGTAATCTGAACGGTGTGGCGGCCCAGCGCGTCGTACTCGTTGGTCTGGGCAAGCAAGCGGAATACAGTGGGCGCATGCATGCAAGTGCAGAAAAAGCTTTTGCCAGCGCCTGCATAACCGCCCGGGTCACCGAGGCCAGTTCAACCTTGTCAGCCATTACCTGCCCGGGCACTACAGCCATGGATCGTGCCCGCGATGCGGCTGCGGCTGTGAGCGAGGCGACCTACCACTATGATGCAACTTTTGGCAAACCCAATCCGGATGCCCGTCCAAAACTCAAAAAACTCTCCCTGGTCGTCGCTCGTTCTGACAGTGCCGCAACCGAGCTTGGCCTCAAACAAGGCGCAGCGCTTGGCGAAGGTGTCTCGTTCGCTCGCACACTCGGTAATTTGCCTGGCAATATCTGCACACCCACTTATCTGGGCGAAACAGCGAAAAAACTGGGCCGTGAATTCAAAAGCATCAAGGTCACCGTTCTGGATGGCAAGCAGATTGCAGCACTCGGCATGGGGTCTTTCCTCTCGGTCTCCAGAGGTTCTGACCAGCCCCCTCGTTTTATCGTGCTGCATTACAAGGGCAAAGTCGTGCCCAAAGCCGCTGCCAAAGACAAAGCCGGCCCTGTCGTACTGGTCGGTAAAGGCATAACGTTTGACTCGGGTGGCGTCTCGATCAAACCAGCCGCAACAATGGACGAAATGAAATTCGATATGTGTGGTGCCGCCAGTGTGCTGGGGACTTTTCGCGCATTGGCCGAGCTCGGTTTGCCAGGAGAAGTCGTGGGCCTGATTCCGACCTGCGAAAACATGATCAATGGCAGCGCGAATAAGCCCGGTGACATCGTCAAGAGTATGTCTGGCCAAACCATCGAAATCCTCAACACGGATGCCGAAGGCCGACTGATTCTGTGCGACGCACTGACTTATGCCGAGCGTTTCAAACCCTCTGCTGTGATTGATATTGCTACCCTGACGGGTGCCTGCGTCGTTGCACTGGGTGGCGTGAATTCAGGCTTGTTTTCAAAAGACGACGAGCTGGCGGAGTCCATCCTGAAGGCTGGCAAACAAGCAGGTGACCCAGCCTGGCGCATGCCGCTAGATGATGATTACCAGACTCAACTGAAATCGAATTTTGCCGATATGGCTAATATCGGCGGCCAGCCAGCGGGTGCAGTGACTGCGGCCTGCTTTCTCTCACGCTTTGCCAAAGCGTATCGCTGGGCACACCTCGATATCGCGGGTACAGCATGGAAAGGCGGAGCGATCAAAGGCTCAACCGGACGCCCAGTGCCGCTTTTATTGCAATTCCTGCTCAATCAGTCGGCATAAATACTAGCCATGGCGCGTATCGATTTCGCATTCGGTGCCTCGAACAAACTGTCGCAAGCCTGTCAAACGACTTTGCGACAGTACCTGGCGGGCCAAAAAATGGTGGTCTATTGCTCAGACACCGCCCGGCTCAAAGCATTTGACTCTCAGCTCTGGGCCTTCGAGGAAGCAGCGTTTGTGCCGCATGTCATGGCGAGCGATCCTCTGGCTGGACAAACACCAATCATTCTGACCTCAGAAAATCTGCAGCAAGTACTCGCCGACGCACCCGCCGAGGCATGGTTACTGAATCTGGATGAAGAATGCCCCCCCTGGGTTGGAAAACTAACACGGGTTCTTGAAATCGTCTCAGAAGACGAGTCGGATAAAGCAGGGGCTCGGGCGCGCTGGCGTGCTTATCAGGCGGCCGGACACGATTTAAGGTCACACCGGCTAAGTTAATAGGCGCTCCTCAGCATTTTTATCAATTTATTTCATTAGAATCTAGCCATTCAGGGAACTGTCAGGTATGCTTTCAGTCATAGACTGAGGGAATACAGATTTTTCTCTGGTCTCAAATTTATCTGACAGGAGTTTTTCCATGAACGATGTCCGCCCTACCCTTACCCGCAGCCCCTATGGCGCCCAAGAGGTTGTGCGCAATCGGGTCTTACGCAACACCTACTGGCTTTTGGCCATTTCGCTGATCCCGACCGTACTGGGTGCGGCCGTTGGTATGACCAGCGGTCTGAATCAAGTGATGGCGACCAGCCCCGGCATGACTGCCATTTTCTTTCTCATCGGCGCATTCGGGCTGATGTTTGCGATCGAAAAAAATAAAGACAGCTCGCTTGGTGTTGGTCTTTTACTGTTGTTCACCTTTTTTATGGGCGTGATGCTCTCGCGCTTGCTCGGGTTTGTCCTTGGCATGAGCAACGGCACGCAACTAGTGATGTTTGCCTTTGGCGGCACCGCGATTGTTTTTGGCACGATGGCTACTCTGGCCTCAACTGTTAAACGCGATCTGTCCGGCATGGCAAAGTTCATGTTCATCGGCATGGTCATTTTGCTGATCGCTAGCCTGGCCAATATTTTTCTTAAATTACCCGCACTGATGCTCACCATTTCAGTGGTTGCGATTGTGATTTTCTCAGCCTTCATGCTGATTGATTTGCAGCGTGTGGTCAACGGCGGCGAGACCAATTATGTTGTCGCTACCCTGGCCATCTATCTGGATGTCTATAACGTCTTCTCAAACTTGCTGGCGATCCTTGGCATTTTTGGTGGTAGCAGCCGCGACTAATTTGCTGTGCATATTTGCTGTAAGTAATACACAAAAAGACTCACCGTAGTGGTGGGTCTTTTTTTTCGAGATTTTTCTGCATTCATTTTTCATTATGGTCATTTGTTAGGTAATATCGTTTCACTCACTTATGCCTTTAGACCCAGATCAAGGAAATGGATCGTGACTCAAACGGTACTGGTCGATAAATGCGATGGCGTGCTGACTCTGACCATCAATCGTCCCGAGCGTCGCAATGCACTGGATATCGCCACCTATCTGGCTCTCGCCAGTTATGTTTCAAACGCAAGTGATGATAAAGAGGTGCGAGCGATCATCCTGACAGGCGCCAACAATTATTTCACTGCGGGTAATGATCTGAAAGATTTTCAAACGCCCAGAGCTCCAGGCGATAGTGCAGGTCTTACCTTTCTCAGAGCGCTGGTCGATTGTGATTTACCCATCATCGCAGCAGTCGAAGGCAGCGCAATCGGGATTGGCGTGACCATGTTGCAACACTGCGACTTTGTTTATGTTGCGGATAATGCAAATTTCAGAATCCCTTTTGTACCGCTAGGTCTATGCCCTGAGGGAGCCTCAAGTATCCGGATGGCTCAAATCGTTGGTCCCAGGAGAGCCTCGGAATGGTTACTGCGCGGACGAGCTTTTACCGGGCTCGAAGCTTTCGAGTCAGGTTTTGCAACGCGCGCAACCCAGCCCGGGCAAGCTCTGAGCGAGGCACAAGCTGTCGCACGCGAGCTGGCAGCACTGCCACCCGAAGCCTTACAGTTATCCAAACGCATGATGAAACACACCTCGCGCCCGGCTATTCATGAAGCCTTTGATTATGAGCTTGGCCTGTTCACCATGCGTCTTAAGTCTACTGAAGCACAAACCGCCTTTGCAAATTTTTTCAGGAAATAATATGCCTTTTGTAACCACAGATGACGGTGTAGAACTTTGCTATGAAGTCACAGGCACTGGTGCGCCAATTGTTTTTGTGCATGAGTTCGCTGCGACCATGAATAGCTGGGAGCCCCAGGTGCGACATTTCTCCCGCCAGCACCAGGTCATTACCTTTAATGCGCGCGGCTATCCGCCCTCCACCGTTCCCCCGCTGCATACTTCGTATTCACAGAATCGCGCAGTCGCCGACATTCTGGCGGTGATGGATCATTTGAAAATTGAACGTGCGCATATTGTCGGACTCTCGATGGGAGGTTTTGCTACGCTGCATTTTGGCTTACAGCATGCCGACCGTGCACTGTCTTTATGCGTCGCGGGTTGCGGCTATGGTGCAGAACTCAATCAGCGAGACAAATTCCGTGAAGAAGCAGAGTACAGTGCCAACCTGCTGCTCACACAAGGTATGCAAGCCTTTGTCGATACCTACGCGCACGGACCAACACGTATCCCCTTTGAACGCTCCGATCCAAAAGGTTTTGCTGAGTTCAAAAGAGATTTTGCCAAGCACTCTGCTTTGGGTTCTGCCAACACCCAACTCGGCGTTCAGCGTGAACGTCCTTCACTTTACAACCTTACGGAGCAACTTGCCAAACTGACCGTACCCACCCTCATCCTCAATGGTGATGAAGACTGGCCTTGCCTGAAACCCGGTCTCATGCTCAAGGAAACGATCCCTAGCGCGGCACTTGCCATCATTCCGAACTGTGGCCACACCATGAACCTCGAAGCCAGCGGTGAATTTAACCGTATCGTCGAGAACTTTATCAGTTATGCAAGCAGTGGCCGCTGGCCATTGCGCGACCCTCGTGCGATGGCTGCTTCGATTACGGGGATTAAATAAGCTCAAGGGTTAAGCAAACCAACAAAATCAATCCATCACGATTTTGTTGGTTTTCGCCAAATCTTGCCACTGCTTTAAGTCACTGCGAATTCTTGCCTCAAAGGCTTCGGCGGTCGTGCCCTCAGGCTCAAGGCCTGATTGACGAAAACGCTCTGCAACTTCAGGCAGCGCGATCAGTCGCATCGTTTCATCCTGGATACGTTGAATAATCGCGTGAGGAGTTCCGATCGGAGCCATCAAGCCCCACCAGGGATTCACCTCAAAACCAGGGATCCTCTCTGCAATAGCAGGAACCTCTGGCATCACAGCAGAGCGTTTTAGTGTTGTAACCGCGATAGGCTTTAGACGCCCAGTTTCGACGTAGGATTTAGCCAGTGAAATATTGACAATACCCGCATCAATTTGCTTGCCTAGCAAATTGGTCATGACAGGTGCCGCACCTTTGTAAGGCACATGCAGCCAGTCGATTCCGGCGCGCTGACTCAATAACTCACCCGCCAAATGCGTGGTGCTCCCAGCACCAACCGATCCATAGGACAGTTTGCCAGGATTTTTTAGGGCAAGTGCAAGCAGCTCATCTAAATTTTTCGCTGGTACATCAGGATGCACCAGCAGGATGAGTGGTCCGGAAACTAATTGTGTAATTGCTACAAAATTTTTAAGAGGGTCTAGCGTTGTAGCAGGTTGCAAGGCCGGACTGATAGCAATCGGACCCAGGTTTGCCAGCAACAAGGTATAGCCATCCGCAGGCGCGCGCGCGACAACATTGGAGGCGAGTGTGCCGTTCGCACCTCCGTGACTTTCTACGATGATTGACTGGCCCAGATTTTGCGCAAGCCGATCGAGCAGTGGACGGGCGACCGTGTCACCAAAACCACCTGGTGCAAAGGGGTTGATCAGTCGGATAGGTTTTTCAGGCCAAGTCTGAGCGTATGCAAAGTCGGGCACAAAGGCCGCGACAACGCTCAGGATCAAGAAAAATTGATATGTTATTTTTAGAGTTTTTTTCATATCAAAATGCTAGCATGGCTGTTATGAATAATGAAGTCGAATATGGTGCACGCGGGACTTTGGGCTTGCTTGTGCCACAAGCCAACACAACGGCCGAGCCTGAGGTTCAGGCCATGCTTGGTCGCGACATCGCGTTGCTGACGGGACGTCTGACCAGCCCTCAGCCGGAACTGCGTGATCGCCTGGTCGATTTTCTCAAGGGCATCGAAGGATTTATCGACACTTTTGCCAATGCACCACTTTCAGGTCTTGGCTTTCTTATTACGGGATCGACCTATCACTGGTCACCGGACGAGGAGGATGCTTATTTTGAGCAACTCGGTAAAAAATACGGTTACCCGATCGTCTCTGCAGGCCAAGCTATCAGGCGCTCGTTTCAGACGCTCGGTGCAAAACGTATCGGCTTAGTTAGCCCCTACCCGCAGTGGCTCACAGATATGAGCGCCGCTTACTGGAAACGCGCAGGCGTGGAACTCGTCGGGATCGAATCTCCCACCCAGGTTGGTGGTTTTCATAATATTTATACGCTGCGCAATCTCGCCGTGTTCGAAGCCGCTAAACGCCTGATCCCTCTGAAGCCCGACATTATTCTGCTCGCTGGCGCCGGCATGCCTACACTTGGCCCAATCATGGCCTTAACCGATCTGGGTATACCCGCGATTTCTTCGAATTTCTGCATGACCTGGCAGCTCAATCAAATGGAGTCCGGTCAGTTTTTTGATGCTGCTTCGCTCAGCGCACTCATGCAGCGTGAGGCACCGTGGCGCGAAATTTTCGCCCAAAGGTTCCCAGCCGCTGCGATGACTGCACAATAATCGGCGCTGGGCGCAGCTTGGCATCAGTCCTTAACCCTGTTGCGTTGCATCGGTAATTCCGAGATAAATCTGGCGCACTTGTTCATCATTGGAAAGTGCCTCGGCCGTTCCTTCAAGAACCGTTTTACCCGTTTGTAAAACATAGGCGTAATCTGCGACTTCCAGGGCAAGCTGCACCGACTGCTCTGCAATGAGCAGGGTCAGGCCCGCCTGATGCAATTCACTGAGCGTCTCATACATGGTCTCGACAATCGCTGGCGCAAGTCCGAGGCTGGGTTCATCAAGCAGCAAAATTTTAGGCGCGCTCATTAACGCACGGCCTACGGCCAGCATCTGACGCTCACCGCCCGACAACGTCCCTGCCCGTTGGCGCCGACGCTCCTTTAGGCGTGGGAAGTAACTAAAGACCTGTTCAAGCAATTCTGGAATTCGTTTTTTATCTGCCAGCGAGGTCGTCCCCAGCATCAGGTTTTGCTCTACTGTTTGTTGAGTAAACAAATGCCAACCCTCCGGGGCTAGCGCGATACCTTTGCGCACAATCGAGTAGGCGGGTTGCGAAGCGATATTTTCACCTTGCCATTGAATCGAGCCTTGTGAGGATGGCACGAGTCCAGCGATGGCGTTCAGGGTTGTGGTTTTACCCGCACCGTTGGAGCCAAGCAGGGCAACAATTGAACCCATTTGCACTTCAATCGAGACGTCCGCAATACCTACCAGGTCACCGTAGCGGACCTCTAGATGCTCGACTTTTAAATGGTTGGACATGGAACTCATGCTGCACGGCCTTTCTGTCTGGATAATGAACGGCCAAGATAAGCCTCGACCACCGCGGGATCATTCACCACATCAGAAGGTTTACCACTGGCAATCACTTTGCCTTGATTAAAAACAAGCACCCGATCGGTCAGTGACAAAATCACTTCCATAATGTGTTCAACAATCACTAGCGTGATACCAGACTGGTGAATTTTTCTGACGAGTTCAATCGCGCGTCTTACTTCAACTGGCGTCAAGCCCGCCAAGGCCTCGTCAAGCAACATGAGTTTTGGCTCTGTTGCCAACACGCGGGCAATCTCCAGGCGTTTACGCCCGGGCGTCCCAAGCGTTTTAGCTTTTTGCTGTGAAATCTCTGATAGCCCGGTTAACTCCAGCACACGATGCGACGCCTCAAGCGCATCACTGACACGCGGGTGACGCAAAAACGCTCCCACCATCACATTATCAAGAATGGACAGGTCTTCAAACGTAGCGGGCAACTGGAAAGTCCGACCCATTCCAAGCTTGGCATGCTCTTCAGGTGACGCCTGCGTGACCTCGTGACCATCAAACCAGACACGGCCTTCAGTCGGGCGCAAATCGCCCACCAGACAATTAAAGAAGGTGGATTTTCCAGCACCGTTTGGGCCAATCAGACCAATGATTTCACCTTGCTGAATTTCAAGCGATGCACTGGAAACAGCGCGAAAGCCACCAAACTGCATCGAGACATTTTCTGCTTTAAGCAACATGGTTAGCCTGCCGAAGAATTCTGTACTTTGGATTCGGTGCTTAACTGCTCGAGTGCCTTGTTGCGACGCGAGAGTCGACGCTCACGAAAGCGATCCCACATCTCGAGTAGTCCGCCCGGTTCGTAGCGTGCAATCAACAAAATGATTGCGCCATAAATAATGTAGGTCAGGCCTGTGCCGCCGCCTCCGAAAAACGAGTTTGCCTCGGACTGCAGCGGGATCAGAATCACAGCACCTAACAGCGGTCCAAGCAGTCTTCCGGCCCCACCAAAGGCAGCGATAATGACCATATTGACCGAGACCAGGGTGCCAAAACCGCTTGCTGGATCAACAAAACCAAATTTGGCGACATACAGCGAACCCGCCAGCGAGGTGAATGTTGCGCTCAGCATAAAGATATAAAGCTTGCAACGGCTAACAGGCACACCAAGACTGCGGGCGGCGCGTTCACCAGAGCGAATTGCCCGAAGGTGATAACCAAACCTGCTGCGCTCAATCCGGTAAGTAATGTACAGGAGCAACGCCAGGACCGCCAAAAACATATAGTAGTAAGGCGTTGAACTTCTGAAAATCAGATCTGACCAGTCGCGTGCAACCGCAGGTCCTGTCAGACCGATCGAAGCACCGAGAAAATCCCAGTTACTCACGACAATCCGGATCAGCTCAGCGACGGCGATGGTCGCCATGCTGAAATAATGACCGCTTAGTCTGAAGGTTGGAATACCAATAATCACAGCGATCACGATACTGACGGCAATACCCGCAGGAAAGCCAAACAATGGGCTGACCATCCAGAGTTTGTAAAACAATAGGGGCATATAGGCCCCTGCGCCGAAAAAGATCGCATTACCCACTGACACCTGACCAGCGTAACCACCGATCAGATTCCAGGCCGAAGCGGAAATCGCCGCGAGCAGTACCAGCGAGCCCAACTGTTCGTAATAAGGATCGTCAAAGCTCAAGGGAAAAATAACAAGAGCCAGCGCAAGCGCTATCCAACCAGTGCGTTTCATCAGGCTTTCCCCATCAGTCCACGGGGACGGACCCACAGAACCAGAACAAACAGTGCGTAGACAAACACATCTTGATAGACCGGTCCGAAATAAAAGGCTGATAACGACTCAATCAAACCAATGATCAGTCCGGCAACCATCGCACCTGGCACACTGCCAAAACCACCAAACGTGACGACCACAAAAGCGATCAGACCGAGCGACTCGCCAACCGTGGCTGAAATCGGAAAGAAAGTAGCGATCAAGGCTCCGGCAATACCGGCGCTCGCGCCCGATAAGCCCCAGGCTATAGCCTGCATACGGTCTGGCTTGATACCCATGAGCATTGCGGCATTACGATTCTCTGCCACGGCGAGAATCTGACTACCCAGCATAGTGCGCGTCAGCAGCAAATGCATCCCAAGCGTAATCGCCAGTGCTGCCAGTCCAGCGACAACTTTCGGCGCACTGAGCAAAATCCCGCCAACATTCAAACTCGGACCAAGGATATTTTCGGGCAGGCTGACAAAAGTAGAACCAAACGCCCAGAAGGCCGAATAGCGTAAGACCAGCAGCAAACCGAAGGTAGACAGGATCTGAGCCAGCATTGGGCCACGCATGACATGTTTGATCAGCGACAGATAGACAAGAATGCCCAGGATAAACAGCATGACCGCAGCAGCGACACTAAAACTGGCGACACCGAAATGCAGCAGGGTGAAGGTCCAGAAGCTCACATACATACCGAGCATGACAAATTCGCCGTGGGCGAAATTGATGACGTTCATCATGCCCCAGACCAGGGTAAGTCCGGAAGAAAACAGTGCGTAGACGGCGCCAATCAACAGGCCCGCAACGATGACTTGTAAAAGAACCATCGCGAAATAGTTTCCGTTTAGTGAAGGGACGAACGGTTCAGACCGAGCCAGCCTGGCGCCTGAACCGTATTACGCAATGGCTTATTTCCAGCCTTTGAAGGGCACGACAGGCTTGGCCTGTGCTGCGCTTTCAGGATAAACAGGGATGTAGTTATTACCGATCAACTGGATCATGTAGGCTGAAGCCAGAATGTTTTGACCCGTTGCATCAAATTTCACGCCCTGGTAGCCCATCATGAGCTGGTCGGCTTTCAAGTCAGTTTTCTGCAAAGCCGCTTGCACGGCCTCGGGTTTGGTCGAACCCGCGCGGTTGATCGCATCGGCCAGGACAAAGAAAGCCTGCATATCACGACCGGAGGTATCGTCCATATCCTGGCCAGTCTTGGCTTTATACATTTCGTTAATGCGCCAGGTCACACTGTCTTTCGGTCCCACACCCCAGGCACTGCGGTTAAAGGAGCCTTGAGCCAATTCACCCACAGCCTTGATAAAGGCCGGATCAGAGAAGCCGGAGTTATCGCCAATCACAATTTTGGGCATGTAATCGAGACTCTTGAAAGTCTTCATGTACAAAATCGCGTCCGATGTATAGGAAATAAAAATCACCGCATCAGGATTTTTATCTTTCAGTTGCAGCACCTGAGCCGAGACGTCTGCACCATTGGCGTTGTAGGCGATGTCGGCAACAACATTAAAACCTTTAGCTTTCGCTGCCTCACGAACGGTACCGGCGACCGAAACACCGTAATCAGTGTTTTCAAACACTACTGCTACGCTATTGATGGGCTGACCTTTACTTTTAAGCTCGTTGAGAAACACCATGTAGAGGTTGGCAAAATCACTCGCGACTGGCGTAGTGCGGAAAGTCCATTTGAAACCGCGCGTTGTAATGTTTGCGGCGACCGAATCCCCCACGACGAAAGGCACACCATAGCGCTCAGCCGTTGCCGTGGAGGTCACGGCTACTGCGGACTGGTAACTCCCTACAATGCCAGCAACCTTCTCTTGCGTAATTAAACGCAAAGTCTGGCTCTGACCTTCGCTCGGGTTACCCTGGTGGTCAGCAGGGATGACTTTAATCTTGGCTCCACCCAGATTTGTCAAGCCTTTACCGGCGCCCAGTGGCAGTGCTTCAAAACCGGGATGCGGGTTATTGATGATTTCTGCTGCGATCTCGATTGCGGCCATCGCAGACTTGCCGGCATTACCTGAGTTACCGGAAAGAGGGAACGTGGCGCCAATCTTGACGTCAGGCGCTGCCATTGCCGCACCCGCCATACCTAGGACAGCCGCATACACCAAAATACTAAATAATTTTTTAGCCATCATTGTCTCCTGTTGTTTTATCTCTTTTTTGTATTTTCATACGTTTATGCGCCGAGTATAGCGGTGGGTCGGGCTAACAGAAAGCTTTCTGATGCCCGTACTTTCCCTTGGGTATAATCAAGAACCACCCTAACTGAGGCTTTCCAAACATGTCACAACTTCTCGATTTGCTGAAAATCGCCCAAGAAGAGCAAAACGGCGATCTCTTCAAACTGCTCGACAGCACCTACAAGCGCTCTGACGTCAAACCCACAGGTTGCCCTGACGCAATCATCTGGGAGGGCGGTAACCCGGCTGGCGGCGTCAAACCCGTCGCGCACGCGTTTACCGACATGTTTGCACTCAATGGCACCCTGATGGCACTCGATGTGCTGGGTCTGCCTTTCCTGGGCGTCCCGATGATGGCTCAATACCGTCACGACTCCAAGCTCAAGTCACTCGAGTGGTTTGGCAAACTCGATTACACAGCTCTGAAATGGTCAACAGCAGGCGACTTCATGGTCAACGACGGCGGTAAAAAAGTCGTTGTCAATGGTAAATCAGCCAATGCGCCTCTGCGTACTGCGGCTGGCGTGTATTGCAACGTGCGTCCTTATGGTGGCATCACCAGCATCCGTTTCATGCCAGGCCTGCCCTACTCACAGGATAAGAAAAAATTCGCAGTCGATCCAGCTACCGGCAACATCCACTCAGAGATGAACACCCCAGGCGTGCGGATGGCTTATGCAGCACGTTTATTCCTGCAGATGGTTAACGAAACGGGCCAGATTGGTCGTGTCGCCACCAAGCCTACCCAGGCACAGGAAGACGCAATCAACGCCGGCATCATGCGCTGGTTGTTACAAGGCACAAAATTCACGCTCAAGCGTAAATACACAGTCGATGCGTACGAAGAGCAGCGTGCCAATGTTGACGCAATCGTTGCCCTGCTGCCTGCAGACTTCAAGGCTGGCATGGAAAACTGGAAAGGCGACATTTACGAACACATTTCAGACACCAACTTCGGTTTGTTGCTGCATGACATGATCCGTCACCGCAAGTGCATCGTTTACGCAACCGATCTGGACGGCGATCGCCTGACAGACTTGATGGCTGATGCACCTGACGTGTTGCGCGACTGGGGTCAACTGGTGCTTGATGCAGCGGGCGCTAAAGTCGACATGAAAAAGCTCTGGACGGAAATGGGTTTCACCATGACCAATGGTAAAGACATGACCAGCGTTATGTATCGTCTGCATGGCGCTCCAATTTATGAGCAAACACTTGGTTCAGCCGACGCCATGTTGCTGCGTCTGCTTGATGGTGATGAGACCGTTGGTGGCGAAAAGCAGCCTTACGATCCACGCATTCACTTTGTCCTGATTAACGAGGCCTATAAAGCCGCGAACCCAGGTAACAAGCAACTGGCCGACTGGCTCGATGCGCAACTGGCTACCTTTGACAAGATTTACGGCGGCGATTCGCGTCCTCGTTACCTTGACGGTTACAAGAAGCTCAAAGAAGCAATCACCCCCTGGGGTGCTTGAGTTTTAAACAAGTTTGGCCCTGAACCCCCCAGGGCTTCACTTAAAAAAAAGCTGTACAACCCGCGCGTGGTGTGCAGCTTTTTTATCTCTGTCGCAGCCAAGAGGATTCATATGCTTGCCAACGGGCTTGACTCGCACTCGGATCTCCTGATGCTCGTACTGTTTTTAAGCGGTGCAGTGATACCCATCTACGTCAGTGCCGACGCCTTTCAGACAGTGATTAAAAAAGATCGAACTGCGTCAGGTGCAGTCAGATCTTTTGAAACTTTGATACACCGTCTGCGATAGCCAAGCTCATTCGAGCCTGGCACCTGCGATTTCGATAATTTTCTTATATTTGATAATTTCCGAGGCGATCAATTTTTTCAAATCTTCGGGCGAACCTGTTTCAGGATCGGCGCCGATCGACACCAGTTTTTCTGTCACTTCAGGCAAGGCCACGATTCTGACTAATTCCTGATTGAGTTTCATCACGACCGCCTGCGGCGTGCCAGCAGGTGCCAACAGACAAAACCATCCCCGGATGTCATAGCCCTTGATGCCCGACTCATCGAGTGTTGGGACATCCTTGAGCACGGCATTGCGCTTGAGGCCTGTTGTCGCAATCGGTCGAATCGTGCCGGCACTGATTTGCGTCTGCATCGCCGTGATATTGTCAAACATCATCGAAACACGGCCTGCGACCAGATCCGTCAAACCGGGCACATTGCTTTTGTAGGGAATATGTGTGAGTTTTGCACCCGACATCGAAACAAACAGTGCAGCCGCGAGATGACTGGTTGTTCCATTACCCGAGGAGGCATAGTCATATTTTCCTGGCGCAGCCTTTGAGAGGTTGACCAGATCCGCAACAGTCTTTACCGGCGAGTCTTTGGGTACCGACATGACAAACAAGTTGGTCGCAATCAACGCCACAGGCTCAAAATCCTTAATAGGATCATAAGGTAGCGTGGCGTACATGCCTGGGTTAATCCCATGCGTAGAACTAGACCCAAGCAAAATGGTGTATCCATCGGCAGCCGCGCGTGCGACTTCTGAGGTACCCAGACTACCACCAGCACCCGGTCGATTTTCTACCACCACGGGTTGGCCCAGACTTTCAGTCAGTTTTTGTGCAAGCAACCGGCCAATCACATCCGTGCCACCGCCTGCACCAAACGGTATCACCATTCTGATCGGACGAGTAGGCCACGCAAGCGGCTGAGCTATTGCTGCATTGCAAAAAAATCCGGCTACCAGCATCACCAGCAGCACTGGATATAACTTACTGAATAAAAAAATTTTCATCTGTTGTCTCTTGTTATGTTTATTGAATGTCAATGCTATCCTAATCCCTTGTTTATGGCCTTATTTTTACAAGCTCGATTGAACTGGCTGTATCCCCAACCAGAAATCATCAAGCCCTTTTCTGAGTCCTTTGTGCAAAAAGATCCTTCACATCCCCGCCCTGCTGCCACCATTATTTTGGCCCGTGATTCGGAACACGGCATCGAAGTATTCATGATGAAACGCACCACTGCGGTTACCTTCGCAAAAGGCATGCATGTCTTTCCAGGCGGTGGCTTGGATGCCTCAGATCATGCAAAAGAGATGCATGAGCTGTGCATTGGCATAGACGATGCACGTGCAAGCGCCGAACTCGGTGTACCTGAAGGCGGACTCGCTTACTGGATTGCTGCAATCCGGGAGTGCTTTGAAGAAGCAGGCTTGCTGCTGGGCTATCGCAACGACCAGACGCTTGAGCAACTCAGCGCAGCCGATGCCCAGAGGCTCGCGACCTTGCGCGCTGAACTCGCGGAAAACAACCTGGACTTTGCCGCGCTTCTGAAGCGCGAACAATTGCGCGCGGCAACCGATCAATTAATTTATTACAGTCACTGGATCACCACCCCTGGACGGCCCAGACGCTACGACACCAGATTTTTTATTGCCCCGGCACCCGCCGAACAGATCGCCATGCATGACAACTCAGAGACAGTTGCGCATTTATGGGTCCGCCCAACCCAGGCGCTTGAGCTATTTAAGCGCGGCGAAATCGATCTGATGTTCCCCACGATCAAAACACTCGAAAGCCTGGTGCAGTTTGGTCGCGTCCAGGATTTATTGAATCATGCGCGCACTAAACCCGAGATTGCGGCCACCACGCCACATATCTCCACTGCGCGTGATGGTTCAATTCGTATGTTGATCCAAAGCGATTATGCCTATGCCGAAGCACAAAAACTCGATCCGGAAAATAAAGGCACGACTAAATCGGATATCGATCAGGGACACCTGGTGCAACTGGCCAAAGATGTATGGCGTCTGACCGCGGCCAACCCAGGTGTCATGACAGGGCCCGGTACCAACAGCTATCTGCTTGGTTCAGCGCAAGACGGGGTCGCTGTGATCGACCCGGGGCCCTTGCTTGACGAGCATATCGAGGCCCTGATCCGCCTCGCCCCAGGACCCATCAAATGGATACTCACTACGCACACGCATCGTGATCACTCACCTGCCGCAAATCAACTCAAAGCGCTCACTGGCGCTACGGTATTTGGAATGCCAGCCCCTGCTTATTCCAATCAAGATCTGGATTACGTCCCGGATGTAGTACCTGTCCATAACCAGACCTTAGAAATCGCGGGTCTCCGCTTGCGTGCGATCCATACGCCCGGTCATGCCTCCAATCATCTTTGCTATCTGCACATTTCTGAAAAAATGCTGTTTACCGGCGATCACTTGATGCAGGGCTCCACCGTCGTTATCAATCCGCCTGATGGTGATATGTATGCCTATCTGCAATCATTGGAGATGATTAAACAAGAGGCGGTTGATTATTTAGCACCAGGGCATGGTTTTTTAATCGGTCATCCCGAGCATGCAATCGACAGGCTTGTGCTGCATCGCCTGGCACGAGAAAAGAAAATCCTTACCGCTATGCGTGAGAGTGAGGGTCCGCAAACTGTCGAAGCACTTGTTCAAACGGCCTATCAGGACACGCCTGTGCAGCGCCACGCGCTAGCTGCCCGCTCCCTGCTTGCTCACTTATATAAACTCCAAAAAGAAAATCGTGTGAGCGAACACGATAACCGCTGGGCTTTAGTTTCTTAACCCCATGCACCTGTATTGCCTGAGTCTGCAGAGGAGTCGACTTTGATGCTGTCCATCATACGGTTTATAAAAAAACTCAGGATAGTGCTGGGCTTGAGTTTGCTCTGTTTATGCTCGCAAAGCTCGGCGCAAAGCACCTCACTGACGACAAGTACAACTACAAATAACTATCCTGAGCGTCCGGTCAAACTTATCGTGCCCTATGCGGCTGGAGGCGCAACAGACGTCATGGCGCGATTAATTACGCCAAAACTATCTCAGTCTCTAGGCCAAACCGTTGTGGTGGAAAATCGACCAGGTGCTGCAACCGTGATCGGCACAGCCCTGGTGGCGAGCGCGCCTGCCGATGGCTACACCATCTTACAAGGCTCAGCTGCGCTCGCGATCACGCCAAGCACCATGTCGAAAATCCCCTACGACGTGCAACGCGATCTGATTCCCGTTATTCAAACTTCATCCCAGGCCTATGCAATTCTGGTCAGAGCAGACTCACCCATCAAATCCGTTAAAGACCTGATCGACTACGCACGCAAGCATCCGAAAAAATTAAGCTTTGGTACGCCAGGATTTGGCAGCAGTGGTCATATGTCAACAGAGCTATTCTGCCTTGAGGCAGGTATTCAAATGACCAGTATTGCTTACAAAGGTGACAACCCTGTCATGACGGACTTACTGGGTGGTCATATCGATTTATCCTTTGTCACAATGTCGGCAGCGATGCCACATCTGAAATCAGGGCAAGCACGCGCAATCGCTGTGACCTCCGCGGAACGACTGTCTCGCATGCCCGAGATACCAACCGTCGCTGAGTCGGGAGTGCCGAATTTTGAAGCAAGTTCCTGGAACGGGATTCTTGTTGCAACAGGCACTCCACCTGCAATCGTTAAACGGCTTGAAAAAGAAATCGCCCAAATCCTTAAAACACCTGAATTGCAGCAATGGTATGTAGATAACAGTGCGACCACGGGTGCGCAAAGCTCTGAAAAATTCGGGGATATGATTCGCCAGAGCATGCAGAAATGGGCCTTACTGGCTAAAGCCATCGGCATTAAACCGGATTAAGGGTTTGATGCCATATTAACGTCCCACGAAAAAGACAATACGCTCTATTGTCATCAATTAGTGTTAAGGTCAAACGTGTACCAAGCACCAGACGGAGTTTGTCAGTGCTGCGCTTGATACCCTCAGCACCCTACATTTGTCGGCTGCTCACCCTTTTGTGGCAGCCCGCATGTTCGATAAAGCAGTTCTCACTCCCTTAGCTCTGCCACACGGCGTCGATACGCGCCGCATTGTCTGGCCTTATGCAATCACGCTTGTCATCTATCACGTGGTCGCCCTACTTGCGCTGTGGCCAGTATTTTTCAGTTGGACCGGCTTGGTCCTGATGCTTGCGGGACTTTATGTTTTTGGCACACTGGGCATCAACCTGTGCTTTCACCGTCTGCTGACGCATCGGGGCCTCGTGTGCCCAAAATGGCTTGAACGCACTTTCGTGATATTTGGTGTGTGCTGCATGCAAGACACTCCAGCACACTGGGTCGCTATCCACCGGCGGCATCATGAACACTCAGATCAAACCGAAGACCCACATAGCCCACTGGTTAGTTTTCTCTGGGGCCACCTGGGCTGGATGGTGATCGAAAACTGCGACGTCAGTCGCCTGGAAATTTACTCACGTTACGCAAAAGATATCCTGCGCGATCCCTTTTATAAAAAACTCGAAGGCCCGCTTTATCCGCTGATTGTGCTAGGTTCGTGGTTGGTATTTTTTCTCTCAGGTCTGAGCATCGGCTTGACCAGCGGTGAACCCTTGATCGAGGCCTTGCAATTTGCTGTGAGCGTTCTGATCTGGGGTGTATTCGTGCGAACCGTACTGGTCTGGCACATTACCTGGTCAGTCAACTCGCTTGCGCATTTATTTGGCTATCGAAACTACGCAACGACAGATCGCAGTCGTAATAACTGGTTTGTCGCGCTAATCGCGATGGGCGAGGGCTGGCATAACAATCACCACGCACAACCGCGTTCAGCCAAACATGGACATCGCTGGTTTGAACTGGACTTGACGTATGTGTCAGTTTGGTTGCTGGAAAAATCAGGCTTAGCCAGACAGGTCGTTCGTCCCGAGCGGAATAAAAAGACCTATTAACTTGCAGCCTGTAGCGTCTCACGTCACAGGCCTCATAGCTTATTTGCGCACCAGCCGCTGAAGTGCTGCCTTTTAAGCACTAAGGTTCAGGCCTGGTTGTCTATACGCGGACGAAACGTCCATCGAGCATTTCAGCTTTGGGCCTGATCCAGTATGTCATATTCCGAAGCGCCTGATAGACATAGGCGTCCTCGAGGGTGGCTTCGATCTTTGCCTCGCATACGATCAGATAATAACCACCGGTCTTGACATGTTGAACTTTTTCGCCCGGTTCAAAAGCAGGTGTGATCGTCATCTTTGATTGCTCAGTTGGATTTTTTTCTTAAACCGATTTTGATCACCGTTCCAACCACGATACAAGCACCGAGCACCTGCACCCAGGCGATCGACTGCCCCAAAATCAACCAGGCCAGCACTAAGGCGAAAATTGGCTCGACATTCATAATGGCGGAATTACCAACCACACCTAAGCGAGGTAATACGGTAAACATGATGGTAAAGCCCGTACCATACAGAATCGACAATGCAGCCAGCGCCCACCAGCCTGTGACAGCATTCGGCCATTGAAACTCGCCGGTCAACTGTGTGCCAACCATCGACAGGATACCGATCATCCACATTGCCGCCGCAGTCCTGACTCGGCCATCGAGATCGGCGGCATATTGCTGTGTCAGCACCATGGCCAGACCAAAGGTTGCACCCGCCGTCAGTGCAAAGCCAACACCGACTCCGATTTCCCCCCACTGGGCTTTGACACCGAGTCCGGAAGTCGCACCAAACACATCGAGCGCTAGGGCCAGACCAATCAACAGTATCGGCATCGCACGCAAAACTTGCGGTTCAGGTCGCTGACCAAAAAACACTCTTGCCCACAGCGCAATCCAGAGCGGATAGGTATTAAAAGCGAGTAAGGCTAGTGCCACGGGCAGCCGAACAACAGAGGAATAAATGCTGACACTCTGGATCGTCATGAGCAGGCCAATGACCGGCAAAATTTTTCTGTGTCGCGCCGTCAGCCGGATCGGTACGTGCTGGAACAGAATCAGCAAACTCACCACAACCGCAGTGACTGCGCTGCGCACCGTCACCGCGGCGGCGACATTCAGTCCATGATTAAAAGCTACACGGGCAGCCACATGGTTTGCACCCATTACCAAGCCCACCAGCAACAAACTGGCAAAGGCCATATGGCTCAATTCATTTTTCTTATTCAAGCTCGATTCCGGCCTCTTGAATAATCTTTGCCCATTTCACTCGCTCCTGTAGGGCAAAAGCCTCAAAATGTTCATGCGAATCACCGACTGTGACCGCACCTTGGGACAGTAGCTGACTTTTGATCTCAGGATCCTGAAGAGCTTTGACTGCAATCTGATTCAACTTTTGAACAATTGGGGCAGGCGTCGCTTTAGGTGCATAAAGACCAAACCAACCCTCGACCTCGTAACCTTTAAGTCCTGCTTCTGAAATACTCGGCACATCTGGCAGGAGAGCCGAACGTCCTGCCGAGGTCACGCCCAGCGCGTTGAGCTTGCCTGCTCTGATCAACGGCAAACAAATCGGCAGATTACAGAACATCATGTCCACGCGCCCTCCAATCACATCGTTGACGACCGCCGGACTACTTTTATAGGGCACATGAATCATGTCGGCTTGCGCCATTTTTTTGAACATCTCTCCAGAGAGATGCATGCTGCCGCCTGCTCCGCTCGAGCCAAAAGTCATGCTTTGTTTTTTCAGTAAAGCCAATAACTCTGGCACCGTTTTGGCTGGAACGTGCGGACCGATCACCAACACATTGGTCACCGTAGCAATATTGGTAATACCAACAAAGTCACGCTGAGGATCGTATTTTGTGTTTTTATGCAGTGTGACGTTGATCGCACCAATACTTGTCGCGCCGACCATCAAGGTATAACCATCAGGTTTGGCTGCGAGCAGGTAATTAGCGCCGATATTTCCATCCGCGCCTGCTTTGTTTTCAGCGATGACCGATTGTCCGAGACCTTCGGCCAGCTTACTGGCCATAATACGGGCCAGAATATCAGTCAGCGTGCCAGCCCCGAAAGGCACAACCATCGTGAGCGGCTTGCTAGGATAATCCGCAACACTCTGCGCCTGCACAGCAGACGAGGGAGCGCTGGACTGAGCGTGCGAAACTTGCCAGAGGCCGAGTACCAATACAACCAACAGCCCACGCACGCTCTCTGCGAACAGACGTCTGGACACAACACACTGAGTCAACATTGCGAAACCTTTCCTTGTCTTAACCAGCCAGACCAACCGACATCCCACCACAGACATAGAGCAATTGACCAGTCATAAAGCCAGCCCGCTTATCCATGAATACACAAACAGCGTGCGCAACTTCTTCAGGTGTTCCAAAACGCCCAACAGGAATCGACTCACGAATTTTTATAGTCTGCGGCGCATCCGGATGATTCGCCGCTATAAATAACTCTGTCTCAATCGGTCCGGGAGCAATCGCATTGACGGTAATCCCCTGCGTCGCTGTCTCGAGCGCCCAGGTGCGTGTCATGCCAACCAGGCCTGATTTGGTCCCGCCATAAACAGTACGGCCTGATTTCCCTAGCGCAGCACGACTGCCAATATTGACGATTCGACCGAATTTATTGGCGCGCATCGCTGGCAGCACAGCTTGCACAAGCAATAATGGTGCAATCATATTGAGCGACACCATATCGTCGATCTGCTCAAGTGTGATGTCCTCGATTTTGCCGACATGAATCATGCCAGCGTTGTTAACCAGATTGAGAATATCTTTCCTGGCGGCCCAGTCCATCGCGGCTTCGCGTGTGCGCTTGGCATTGCCAAGATCAACAGACTCAAAAATCTCCCCGGGGAGGATTTCTTTGGGTGGTGTGCGGCTGAAATTAATCACCTCATAGCCGTCTGCCAGCAAGCGTTCCACGACAGCTCGGCCGATGCCACGACTACCACCTGTCACTAATGCAGTTGCGCCTTTCATTCTGCTTTAATCCCCCGGTCACGAACAAGTTTGCCCCATTTCTGGCGCTCGGATTTTTCAAAGGCGGCCAGCTCGGGCCCAAACAAATTTCCAGGTACCGCGGCAAGCTTGATATAGGCTTGTGCCACTTTTTCAGTACTCAAACCTGCACGGGCTGCCGCTATCAATTTATCCACAATCGGTTGCGGAGTACCCTTCGCGACATATATAGCAAACCAGGCTGTGACATCAAAACCTGGGACACCGGACTCTGCAAAAGTTGGTAAATCAGGCGCAAGCGGACTGCGTTGCGCCGAAGTGACTGCGATCCCGCGAACACGTGATCCATCTTTGATCTGATTGATCGAACCCGAGAGATTATCAAATAACAAATCAATCTGACCGCCAATCAAAGCTGGCATCGAGGCTGAAATACCTTTGAATGGTACGTGCAATAACTCCACCCCTGCCATCGCCTCAAAATACGCACCCGTCAAATGGGGCGAAGAACCAATCCCGGGGGTGCCATAGGTGAGTTTTTTATCCTTGGCGTCTTTAGCTGCTTTGATCACATCGCCAAGGTTTTTCCATGGAGAAGTCGCGGAGACAACCAGGACGTTGGGGGTCGTTGAAACCAGCGCAATCGGAATCAGATCACGCTCCGGATCAAACTGCATTTCAGGATAAATGAACTGATTAATGCTTTGGGTGCCGATCGTACCCAGTCCAATGGTGTAGCCGTCTGGCTTGCTGCGTGCGACATAGGTCATTCCGACATTGCCGCCAGCACCAGGCTTATTTTCAACAACAACGGTCTGCTTCAGTGGTTCTTCCAGGGCCTGAGCAATCGAGCGTCCAAAAATATCCGCAGCACCTGCAGCAGGGTACGGCACGACCAGTGTCAAGGGGCGCGCAGGAAAATCCTGCGCCAATGCGTGGTGCACAGGTAATACAGCACTCATTATGGCCGCACAAGCTAGCAGCGCCTTCATCATGGTGTGTCTTCGTTTCATGACCTCTCCTGGCGGTGACCGTGCATTCACCGCGTAGTTTTTCTTATAAAGTACGTAAATAAGTACTATAGTGATATTCTGAATTAAACAATACCACACAGAAACTCTGCATAACCACAACGTTCGGCCTCTGTTTTACGGAATTTTTTTATGACGACCATGTCCAGTTTTTTTGCTCAACGAATGGCAAGTCTGGCAAGCACTCACGCCGAACACCCGGCGTTGATCGATCGCCATGTCAGCACGACCTTCGCTCAACTCAACGCGCAAGCCTGCCAATTGGCAGGAAATCTGGCAAAACTAGGCATTCAGGCAGGCGATCGGGTTGCGATCTGGCTCCCCAACTGCGTTGAGTGGGTACAGATCTTTCTGGCCTGCGCACATCTGGGGGCAACCGTTCTGGCGGTCAACACGCGCTTTCGCAGCAAAGAGGTCGCTGATATTATTGGTCGGGGTCGGGCGGACTGGCTCGTCATGTGGCCTGATTTCAAAGGCATTGCCTTTGCTGAAATACTGGCCGATGTCGATGCCGGGGTCATGAAACGACTGCGAGGCGTCATCACACTTGGCGATAGTCAAAGTCCTGCCATACAGGCTATCGCTGCGCGCGGGCAGTCTGTTCACGCTTTTAAGCACTTGTTAAATACTCCTTGCACAACACCAGAGCCCTACGGCAATGCCGGCGTTATTTGTTTTACAACCTCTGGCACGACCTCCCTGCCAAAATTTGTGCTGCATGACCATTTGAGCCTGCTCGCGCATGGCGACGGGATGAAAGTTGCTTATGGCTATAACGAGACTAGCCGGATTTTTGCCAGCGCACCCTTTTGCGGCGCGTTTGGTTTTTGTACGCTGCTCGGGGGGCTCGTGACAGGCAGCACGGTCGTCTGCGAACCCGTCACCGATACGCAAAGCACCTTGGAACAAATTCGACGCCATCAGGTTTCTCATACCTATGCAAACAACGAATCCATCCTCAAAGTACTTGAAGCCGCCGACTCGCCCAATGACTTCAAAAGCTGCAAATTATTTGGTTTTGCAAATTTTTCCCCTGCGATTACTAACCTGCTGGAGCAGGCGGAACGCAACGGTTTGCCACTGACAGGCTTATATGGTTCAAGCGAGTTGCAAGCACTTGTCGCGGCACAACCCACCCAGGCCTCAGAGGGTGAGCTCAGTGTGCGTTATATGGCTGGAGGGCGACTGATTCACCCTGCTGCACGCGTGCGCGTATCAGATCCTGAAACCGGGACCATCCTCGCGCATGGCGAATCGGGTGAGATTGAAATCAAGTCACCTAGTCGTATGCATGGTTACCTGGATAATCCAGAGGCTACCGCTAAAGCCCTGACTACCGATGGCTATTTCAAAACCGGAGACCTCGGTTATACCGTGAGTGACCGGCAGTTTGTTTTCCAGACGCGCATGGGCGATTCGATGCGTTTATCCGGTTTCCTCGTCAACCCCATCGAGATAGAGCAAGTCATAGAAACTCTGCCCGGCATCAAAGCCTGCCAGGTGGTTGGTGCGACCTTGGGAACCAAAATACTACCTGTCGCCTTCGTCATTCTGCAAGACGGGGCGCTTGCAGACCCGAGCGGCTGGACCGCTGAATGCAAAAGACGGATGGCTGCCTTTAAAGTACCAGTCCGATTTGAAATCCTCACAGCCTTTCCGTCCGTAGAGAGCGCAAACGCCGTCAAAATCCAGAAAAATAAAATGAGAGAGATGGCAGACAAGCTTGTGGCAGAGCAGTCATGAACCCGTCGGCCGGTTTGCTTTACTCACGCAGCCCTCAGCCACTCTACTTACAGGTGGCTACGATCTTTCGCCGCAATATTCAGCGCGGGATCTGGCCACCGAGCGAGCAAGTGCCGCCACTCGAGTCACTGGTTGAAACCTTGGGCGTCTCGCGTGCGACCGTCAGGCAAGCCTTTGGCATACTAGAGCGCGAGGGTCTGATCCACCGCTCACGCGGCTCGGGCACCTACGTCAATAATGAATTACCCGAGACCTTCAAACTCACGCTGCCCAAAAACTGGGCTGAAACAGTCGCGCTTTCCAGTGCACTGGGTACCACGACTATCATGGAAGCCAATGCCGACCTACCCCTGCCTGCATCGCTTGGCATGGACTGCCCATACACTCAAACAGGCAGTTTCCAGTATCTCAGGCGGCTTCATACGACCTCAGCAGGTCCCTTTTGCTATAGCGAGGTGTACCTTGATCGCGAAATTTACCGGCGACATCCGGCACGCTATCGCCATTCAACCGTTGCGCCCGTCCTCAATGAGCTGCATGGCAAAGAACTCACGCACGCCGGACAGCTGTTAACCATTATCGAGGCGGGGGCAGACTCCGCCGAGGCGCTGCATTTGCCCTTATCCGCACCCGTTGCCGAAATCAGAAGATTCGCCTGCATCAAAGAGCGCGTGATTTATTTTGCACGACTCGAAATTCCTACCCGATACGTACAAATGAAATTTGATTTGCTGAATACTTAAGGATCATTGATATGTTCAACCCCGATTCAATGTTGTTACCCTTTTTTGACGACTCGCATCGTCAACTGCACGAAGCTCTGCATACTTGGTCACGCGCGAATTTGCACAGTCGCCTTCACGAAGGCAGCGTTGATAAGCGTTGTCAGGATCTGGTCAAAATGCTCGGTGATGCCGGGTGGTTGCGGTATTGCGTGCCTGCAGAATACGGCGGTGTGCTATCCGGTCTGGATTCACGCAGCCTGTGCCTGTTGCGTCAGACACTTGGCTACTACGATGGGCTGGCAGACTTTGCTTTTGTCTTGCAAGGCTTGGGCAGCGGCCCTATTTCGCTGTTTGGTTCAGAGCATTTAAAACAAAAATATTTACCCCATGTCGCCTCCGGCAAGATGCTTGCCGCCTTTGCTTTATCAGAGCCCGATGCAGGTTCTGATGCAGCAGCGATGACTACACGCGCCACACGAACTCAAGACGGTTACCGCATCAATGGTGTCAAAACCTGGATCTCCAATGCTGACATCGCGGATTTTTATACCGTTTTCGCGCGCACTGAAAACGACGAAGTCGATGGCGTAACCGCCTTTGTGGTGGATGCCAATACGCCCGGTCTGAAAGTAACGGATCGTTTTAATCTCTGCGCGCCCCATCCGATTGGGACGCTGACTTTTACAGATTGCGAAATCCCCGTCTCGCAAAGACTGACCGAACCAGGCAAAGGTTTTAAGGTCGCGATGCAGAATCTGGACGTCTTTCGCGCTTCAGTGGGCGCTGCCGCGCTGGGTTTTGCCGAGGCAGCGCTGGACATGGGGATTGAGCGTTCCGTGAATCGCAAGATGTTTGGCGCGACCCTCGGTGACCTTCAGATCACACAGGGCGCGATTGGCGACATGTGCACCGAGATCGATGCAGCGACCCTGCTGGTTTATCGAGCTGCCTGGGAGCGGGATATCTTGCAAAAACGCACCACCCGCTCGGCAGCGATGGCGAAAATGTTTGCAACAGAATCTGCACAACGTATTATTGATCGTTGCGTCCAGCTCCACGGCGGTTTGGGGGTCAAACAAGGCCACCCAATGGAAATGTTGTATCGTGAAATTAGAGCATTACGTATTTATGAAGGTGCGACTGAAATCCAGCAAGTTGTGATCGCACGCGAAACCATGAAAAATAAAACAGGAGCAAGATAAATGAACGGTTCAGAAGCAATGGTTCACACCCTGCTGGCAGGCGATGTGGATGTATGTTTTGCCAATCCAGGCACCTCGGAAATGCATTTTGTTTCAGCGCTGGATCGCGCCACCAAGATGCGCTGTGTGCTTGGCTTGTTTGAAGGCGTCGTAACGGGTGCGGCCGATGGCTACTACCGCATGGCTGAAAAGCCCGCAGCGACCTTGTTGCACCTCGGACCAGGACTGGGCAATGGCCTGGCTAACCTGCACAACGCAAAACGCGCCTACTCAGGTATTGTGAATATCGTAGGCCAACACGCGCTAGACCATATCCATAACAATGCACCGTTGAATTCCGATGTTGAGGCGGTGGCGCGACCCATGTCAAACTGGGTGAAGACGACGATGTCAGCCACTGCTGCGCCGCTTGACACCGCCGAGGCGATTTCCCAGGCTCGCAGCACACCGGGTCGCATCGCAACCCTTGTGTTGCCAGCTAACTGCGCCTGGGAGCCCTCCGACCCGGGTCATTACTCAACCGCGCCTGCTCAAACTGCCGCTGCACCCTTGGCTGAATCCATCGTCGCGATGGCAAAGCTTTTATCGAATCCCGCTGAAGCTGCGCGCACCACGCTATTGTTAGGTGGGCCTGCGTTACGCGCCAAATCAACCCTGCTTGCGGGGAAAATCGCAGCCCACACGGGCTGCAAACTCGCCTCCGAGCCTCGCAACCCACGCTTGGAGCGCGGGCGTGGTCGAGTCAACATCGACTCACTGCCCTTCCCTGTACTGGGTGCGGTAGAAATGCTGAAAGACACCAAAAATCTGGTGCTGGTTGGCAGCGCTAATCCTGTCGCATTTTTTGCCTATCCAGACAAACCACGCATGATCAAGCAGCCCGATTGCGAGGTTCATCAGTTGGCGACGCTGACGCACAATATCGAGGCCACGCTCCAGGGGCTTGTAGATGCCCTGGGTGCTCAGAACACAGCTCCAGCGCAGTTTTCGGATGGTCCTTTCCTTACAGACCTGCCCACAGGTGTCGCCACCGCAGATAACCTCGGGATCGTGATTGCTGCGTGCATCCCGGAAAACGGTATCTTGATTGACGAAGCGGTGACCTCAGGCCGACAGTTTGGTAAATTCACCCCCCAGGCTGCAGCACACGACGTCATCGATATTACGGGCGGCTCGATCGGTTTTGGTTTGCCTGCAGCCGTCGGTGCTGCGATCGCCTGTCCGGATCGTAAAGTCATTGCCGTAATCGGTGATGGCAGCTCCATGTACACCATCCAGTCCCTTTGGACCATGGCTCGTGAGCAACTCGACATCACCGTCATCATTTGTGCTAACCGTACCTACAAAATCCTGCGCGGCGAGCTCGCCAACATGGGTGGTCCCGCTCCTGGTATTAGTGCAGCGCGCATGCTGGATCTGGATGGCCCCTATCTGGACTTTGTCTCGATCGCCAAGGGCCATGGCGTACCCGGGGTTCAAGTCACAACTCTTGAAGCATTGACCAAAGAATTAAGGGTTGCGGCCAAAGAAAAAGGTCCACGCCTGATTGAACTCGTCATGTAATGAGATAAATAGTCTAAAAATTAACAGGAGAACTTACACATGAAATGCTATTGCGTTGTTGATTTCAAATCCGCGCTCAAACTCATCGAGCAGCCTACACCGACCCCAACCGGTAAAGAGGTGCTGGTGGAAGTGCGTGCCGCTGGTGTCTGCCATAGCGATCTGCACTTCTGGGAAGGTGGCTATGATCTGGGCAATGGCCGCACACTATCTCTCAAAGACCGTGGCATCAAGCTGCCAATGACCATGGGTCATGAAACGGCGGGGACTGCTGTTGCAATGGGTCCTGAGGCCAAGGGTGTCACACTGGGCAAGAACTATCTGGTGTATCCGTGGATTGGTTGCGGCAAATGTCCCGCTTGCGTCGAGGATGATCTGGATAACCACTGCGCAGCACCACAATATCTGGGTGTGCATCGTGACGGTGGCTATGCTGACCATATTCTTGTACCTGATGCTAAATATCTGCTCGATATTGGTGATCTGGATCCTGCGATGATCGCGCCCTATGCTTGCTCAGGCATCACGACCTACAGTGCCTTGAATAAAGTCGGCGCCAGGACATTCCAGAAACATCCTGTGGTGATCATGGGAGCGGGTGGTCTGGGCCTGATGTGCCTGGCTTTAGTCAAAGCCCAGGGCGGAGCTGGCGCCATCGTGGTCGACATCGATCCAGTCAAACGGCAGGCTGCGCTGGACGCAGGCGCGCTTGCAGCAATCGATGGCGCAGCTCCCGATGCCGCGCAACAAATCATCAAAGCCAACGGTGGCAAACTCGTTCAGGCTGTCATTGATTTGGTTGGTGCGCCCTCTACGACAGGGCTGGCCTTTGATATCCTGATCAAGGGTGGAAAACTCGTGATTGTCGGCTTATTTGGTGGTGCAACACCTTGGCCAATCGCCTTCATTCCAATGAAAGCCTTGCAGATCCTGGGAAGCTACACAGGTTCGTTACAGGAAATGCGCGATCTGATGGAACTGGTCAAGAGCGGCAAAATCACTCCCATCCCGGTCCATAAGCACCCACTGTCGGATGCGGATCAGGTACTCATGTCCTTACGGGAAGGTAAAGTAACAGGTCGGGCCGTGCTGACCGCTTAATATTCATTACATTCTGTTAAAAAATGACTTACAGCACGTAAGTCATTTTTTTTGTCGAAAGTTAAACAACCACTGCAATACAAATAACCTGCTAGCAATCATATCTCCAGGATGAATGTCTTCTGTCATGACACTTACGCTCGCCGAAAACTTTAGAGCCATTTTTTATACGCCCTTTTATTTATTGAAAACGCTTGGTCTTGCCGAACAGGCCGGGCTTGCACTGAACTGGTTACCCCCAGGCTCTCCGGGTGGTGCCATCGAGGCGATTAAAAATGGTTCCGTAGATCTCACTTGGGGAGGTCCGATGCGCGTCATGAAAGATCATGACACGACACCTTCCAATGGAGAGTCCTTGCTGTGTTTTGGTGAGGTGGTGTCGCGCGACCCATTTTTTTTACTTGGGAAAAAAAATCTCGGACAGTTCGAGCTTGCACAACTCACACAGCTACGCTTGGCACTTGTCTCAGAAGTCCCGACCCCCTGGCTGTGCCTGCAGGCGGATCTGCGCGATCTGGGGTTGTCCGTAGCGGAAATAGAAGCTTCTCTTAAACGCGGCCTTAGTATGCCCGAACAAATACAGGCGCTTAAATCCGGGACGCTTGATGTCGCACAACTGTTTGAACCACTCGTCAGTGAATTGCTGAGCGATCCAGCCTATCAAATACTGTATAGCGCCCACACCCGCGGACCGACCGTCTACACAACGCTGATATGCTCGCGCGATGGCTGGAATAAGCACCAGACAGCCTTCACGCAACTTAACGCCCTCTTGCAAACACTTCAGACCTGGATGCACGCACAGTCACCGGCCAAGCTTGCGACCCATGTTCAAAGCTTCTTTCCAGAACTGAGCGCAGAGCGTCTCGAACACGCGATTGCACGATATTTACAACAGGGCATCTGGGCGCAATCACCCAGAATGTCTAAGACAGGCTTTGATAGATTATCTTATAGCCTGCACAGTGGAAATTTCATTCGTTCCCAGATCGACTTTGCCTCTTGCGTGACGCCACTAGATAAGCCCACACACTAGGTGCGCAAGCCCTCTCAGACCTGCCATTGCACCATCACCTCTGTACATAGCTTCATGGAGCTCCACTTGAAAACCTACCACTTTGTTAAATGGCTTGCCGCCTCAATCGCTAGCGTGGGTCTCGTTCATATTGCCGCTCAAGCACAAACCTCAGCCCCCTATCCCAACCGTCAGTTGCAGTTAATCGTTCCCTTTCCTGCAGGTGGCCCCAGCGATATCGTCGCCCGACTCTATGCACAGCAGCTCTCCAAGCTAGCCGGCCAGCCCGTTGTAGTTGAAAACATGGCCGGGGCTGCCGGCATCATTGGTACCCAGAATGCAGTGCGCGCCGAGCCCAATGGCTATACCATCCTTTTTAGTACCGCGAGCACCAGCGTGATTAACGAGGTCGTTCAAAAAAAACTCACTTACAACTTTCAAAAAGATTTTTCGATGATTGGGCTGATCGCCGATGCGCCTCACCTGTTGGTGGTTGGTCCTGGCGTGCCAGTCAATAACATTGCCGAACTCATCGCTCTGGCAAAAAAAGAGCCCGGTAAACTGAGCTATTCCTCTGCTGGCACAGGCAGCATAGTGCAAATGGGTGCTGAGCTTTTCCGCACCAAGACTGGGACTGAATTGATGCATGTCCCCTATAAGGGTGGAGCACCTGCGACCCTGGCGGTCATGAGTGGTGAAGTCACACTCAACGTCAATGATCTGAGCACTTTCCAGGCGCAGATCGCAGAAGGCAAACTCAAACCCCTCGCTGTTGCACACACCAGTCGTCTTAAACCCTTACCCAACGTCCCGACCTTTACCGAGCTCGGTATGCCTGAGATTGTGTCTAGTTCCTGGTGGGGTATTGCTGTTCCAGTTAAAACACCTGAGTCGATCCAGACAAGCTTGCGCGACTGGAATCAGAAAATCGTCACGAATCCGGAATATGCCAGCCGCTTGGCTGAAATGGCGTTTGAACCTATCAACATGACACCAGAGCAAACTAAAACATTCATCGCAGCTGAAATTCTAAAATGGCAAGCCGTAGCAAAGGCGGCGAACATCGAGCTTGATTAACGCTAGGTCGATACAAAAAAATCTGAGTTTATGAGTCCTCAAAGGCAATCATCAATGCAGGCACTAAAAACAAACGACTCTTATGAATCACCATTTGCTCTTTTCAGACTTTTGCTTGTCGCTGCAATAGCAGGAGCACTGGTGGGGTTCGTGGGTGGCGCCTTTCGCAGTACTTTAAACACGGTTGGTAGTCAATTACTCATTTTTATTGCTTATCTTCACACGGTGGATAGCCATTGGCTAATACCAGGTTTTATTTTGACGAGCTTGTTCACCTGCCTATGTGTAGGTATCGCTCGCTTTTTAGTCAAACTCGAGCCCACGACGATCGGCAGTGGCATCCAGCACGTAGAAGCTGTGATGCACCAAGGCGCTGCGCCAAGCAGGTTCAGAGCTTTACCGATCAAGTTTCTTGGCGGCTTGCTGTCAATTAGCTCTGGAATGGCTTTGGGCAAAGAAGGCCCCACCGTTCAAATGGCAGCCGTGATCGGCTCGGAGTCTGGCAAGCTGTTTCGCCTGAAAGCCAAAGAACAATCAATGCTCTACACCTCAGTCGCAGGAGCGGGATTATCGGTTGCCTTTAATGCGCCCCTCGCTGGCATCGCTTTTTCAGTAGAGGAAATCGCTAAAAAAGTTTCGATCGTAAGACTGATGGTTTCTTTAACCGCAGTCTGTTCAGGGATCATCATTTACCGGACTTATTTTGGAAATTCAATAGAGTTTGTGGTGGGTGCTCTTTTACCTGACACAGGGCTGAGTTTGTTTTTATATTTAGTCTTCTCTGTCTTACTTAGTGTCATCGGCGTGCTCTACAGCAGAACAGTGATTGTCGCTTTAGATATCAGCGACGCTATCAAGCAAATCTCCCCAGTTACTAAAGCAATGCTTATTGGTGCAGGAGTTGGGCTACTGAGTTATTTCTTCCCCCACTGGGTTGGAGGAGGAGGCTTGCAAGTTGATGCACTTTTAACTCAACAGTCCTTTTTATTACCGCTCGTCATCATGCTTTTTGTGCGCTTTTTCCTGGGACCGCTCAGCTATGTAAGCGGCGTACCAGGCGGGCTATTCACTCCGCTACTACTCATGGGCTCAGGTCTGGGAGTGGTCTTCGTTATTGTGATCAACCCCTTGCTCTCGCTTGCGGACCTCGGACAACTAGACCCGATATCTTTCGCTCTTGTGGGAATGGCTGCATTTTTTACTGTTGTCGTCAGATCACCGCTGACAGGAATTTTGCTGACGATAGAAATGAGTGGGAAAGTAGAGCTGATGATCCCGTTGTTAATTGCCTCTGTAATCTGCACCTTGATACCAGCACTTCTCAAACAAGAACCGATTTACGACTTGCTGCTAAATCGAAAATAATAGTTTGATACTTTTATTTTGGTGCCTGATATCTCTGCAGTGACAGCAGCACTTGTCTGGTGGCAAGAGGCTTGCCAGCCAGATGTTCGGAAAGTCTGGCGCGTAGTTTTACACGCAGCTCAGGTTCGATCTGGGGATCTTCGAAATCAGGTTCCTCGGCATCAAGCCCATAACCTGTCTCTTGCAACAAAATCCATTCAAATCTGCGCAATGCACCCGCTGCCGACTCGCCCGCAGCGAGTCGCTGCATGGCAATCACATACGCATCAAATAAGGCAGGGTGCGCATCCTCAAGCGGTAACAAACGAAATAACAACTCATTCATATACCAGCAGGACATCATGGCTGAACCCGGCAGTGCGTGAACACCTGCGCACTCTGCACGGGTAAGTGTTTTGACTTCACCCGCACCCGTCCAGGACAGCAGCAAAGGCTGAAACACAGACAAAGCAGGCCTCAGTAAAGAGTGCGGACGCTTTGCGCCCTTCGCTACCATGGTGACCCAGCCATGATCTCTGGAAAAAATCTGGACAATCAGGGAGGTTTCACGCCAGGCTGTAGTATGTAATACGTAGCCCGGGGTATCGAGTATGCGTAATAGCCGTTTACTCATAACCCAGATCGCGCAGGCTTGCGGCTTTGTCAGCCCAGCCTTTGCGCACCTTGATATAGACCTCAAGGTGGACAGGTTTATCCAAAAGCTTGGCCATATCCTGGCGCGCCTCGGAGGCAATGCGCTTCATGTGCGTACCGCCAACACCGAGCAGCATTGGACGATGGCTTTCGCGTTCTACGATGACACAGGCGGCGATACTGACGCCCTTCTCTGTTTCATCCCATTGCTCAATTGTCACAGTACTGCCGTAAGGCAACTCATCACCAACTAGCCGGAAGATTTTTTCGCGAATCAGCTCGGCTGCGATAAAACGCACCGGGCGATCTGTCAGCGTATCCGCTTCGAAAAAAGCATCGTTTTCAGGCAGGCGTTTTGCGACCTCGTCAAGCAACTGATCGAGTTGATGTTTTTTATTGGCACTCACAGGAACAATCGCGCTGAAATTATAGAGCGCAGCGATTTTCGCAACAAAGGGGTAGAGTTCATCACGGTTTTTGATCTGGTCGATCTTGCTGATCACCAGAATGGTTTTTTCCGGGTTGTGCAGCAGAGTAAGCAGTTTGGCGTCACCTGGTGACCACTTGCCAGCCTCAACCACGAACAACACCACATCGACATCAGCGAGCGTTTGCGTCACCACGCGATTCATCATGACGTTCATGGCACCTCCATGACGCGTCTGGAATCCCGGTGTATCGACAAATACGAACTGCTCATGCTCACGTGTTAGAACGCCTTGAATGCGATGACGCGTAGTCTGTGCTTTACGTGAAACGATGGTAATTTTTGAACCAATCAGTGCATTGGTGAGTGTGGATTTACCAACATTCGGGCGACCAACAACTGCGATAAAACCACAGCGATGTGCTGTCTCTGTCATTTAAGTTCCTGGGCAACCGCAACTGGCAGCGTAAGTTGTGCCGTTTTACGCGCCCGTGTCGAACGCTTTTTAAGAGGTGCCGGACTGGCCGCTTCGGCACCCTCGAGCGCCAGCTTTGCAGCTGACTGTTCTGCAGCACGACGACTTGAGCCGGGTGCGCTGACTTTGATATCCAGGGTGGGAATGCAGCATTCCACCTCAAACTGTTGACTATGCGCAGCTCCAGTCGTCGCCACAACGTTATAGATTGGCAACGCGAGCTTGCGACTTTGCAGGAACTCTTGCAGCAAGGTCTTCGCATCCTTGCCAAGTGTGAGCGGATCCACACTCTCCAGGATCGGAATATAGAGTCTTTCGATCAGGGCTTGCGCCTGAATAAAACCACCATCGAGGTAGACCGCCGCGAGTATCGCCTCAAAAGTATCAGCAAGAATCGAAGGTCTGCGAAACCCACCGCTTTTGAGCTCACCCTCGCCCAGTCGCAAAAAGCGCGACAGGTCGAGTTTCTGAGCAATCTCCGCCAGTGAGGCTTGCTTAACCAGGTTGGCACGCACCCGCGACAAATCACCCTCGTCCAGCGTGCCGTAATGATTAAACAGCAACGCTGCAACCGCAACGTTGAGCACGGAATCACCCAGAAACTCCAGACGCTCATTGTGACGCGCACCATGGCTGCGATGAGTCAGAGCCTGCTCCAGCAAAGCAGGCTTTGAAAATTTATATCCGAGAGAGGTCTCTAGTACGGCAAGTGACATTAATAAATAAACACAATCAATGGAAAGGACCGATACGACCCAGGCTGCCGAAATTCATCCAGATGAAAAAGGCACGTCCTACGATGTTGGCTTCCGGGACAAATCCCCAGTAGCGGCTATCAAGGCTATTGTCACGGTTGTCACCCATCATAAAGTAAACACCCGCCGGTACGGTGCATCGAATGCCATTGCGTAAATATTCGCACTTTTCACGATATGGAAAGTTCGATATTGGAGCTAAATTCTGCGATCCTCGCTCATCTAACAGGATTTCATGCGAGACATCACCTAGCTGCTCTGTAAACTGTGCGGTATACGCCACACGGTCCGGCTCAAAATACTCGCCATCCCGCTTGCGCGGAACCTCTTTTCCATTGATATAGAGCTTTTTATCCAGATAGGCCACCTCATCACCAGGCAGACCTACAACGCGCTTAATGTAATCAACAGTAGGGTCAACAGGGTAACGAAAGACCATCACATCACCACGCTGGGGCGAGCCAATTGGAATAACTTTCGTATCAATGACAGGCAGGCGCAAACCGTAGATGAATTTATTAACCAGAATCAAGTCGCCTGATTGCAAGGTCGGCAACATCGACCCGGAGGGAATTCGAAAGGGCTCCACAATAAAGGAGCGCAGCACAAAAACAAACAAGATGACTGGAAAAAAACTCACGCCATACTCGACCCACCACGGCATACGGCCTATGTCTGACCGGATTTGCTCTTCGCGTTCCTGTATTTCAGCTGGCGACAGGGTCGACCAACTCGTGCGAGCCAAGGCAAGAGCCTGTTCAATTTTTTGACGACGTTTTGCACTCAACGAAAAACGATCGAGAAACCAGACTATACCCGTGACAACGAGCAACACAAATAAGATTAATGCAAAATTCCAGCTCATCAGTTCAACCTATTGACGATTAAATTCGGATTAGCTATCAACCTGCAAGATCGCCAGAAAGGCTTCTTGCGGAATCTCAACGCTACCGACTTGTTTCATGCGTTTTTTACCGGCCTTCTGCTTTTCGAGCAGTTTTTTCTTGCGGCTGATATCACCACCGTAGCACTTAGCCAATACGTTTTTGCGTAACGCTTTGACGTTCTCACGGGCAATAATTTCTGCACCGATCGCTGCCTGGATGGCTACGTCATACATCTGACGCGGAATCAGCTCGCGCATTTTTGAGACCACATCGCGTGCGCGATATCGGGCGTTAGAGCGATGGCAGATGGTCGACAACGCATCGACCTTATCGGTATTGATCAACAGATCCACTTTGACGACGTCGGCCGGGCGGTACTCTTTGAACTCGTAATCCATCGAGGCATAACCGCGCGATACAGATTTCAACTTGTCAAAGAAATCCAGCACGATCTCAGCGAGCGGGATTTCATAGTGCAAATGGACCTGTCTACCGTGATAAGTCATATCCAGTTGCACACCGCGCTTGGTGGTGCACAAAGTCATCACTGGACCAACGTACTCCTGGGGCATGAACAGCGTCACATTGACGATAGGCTCACGCACCTCAATGAACTTACCCACATCTGGCATGCGGGAAGGGCTCTCGATATGGATGACTTCGTTGTCACGCAACACCACTTCGTACACCACCGAGGGAGCTGTCGTAATGATATCCATATCGAACTCACGCTCGAGTCGCTCCTGCACGATCTCCATATGCAGTAATCCGAGGAATCCGCAACGAAAGCCAAAACCGAGCGCCTGTGACACCTCGGGCTCAAACATCAGCGCAGAGTCGTTGAGCTTGAGTTTTTCGAGCGAATCCCGCAGTTGGTCATACTCGCTACTCTCGACAGGATAAAGTCCCGCAAACACCTGAGGCTTGACTTCTTTAAAACCAGGCAAAGCTTGGGCAGCAGGTTTAGCGGTGAGAGTAATCGTATCGCCCACCTTGGCGTCTTTCAGCTCTTTGATACCCGCCGTAACAAACCCTACCTCTCCTGCCGACAAATGCGGGCGCGGCAGTGATTTAGGTGTAAACACACCCGTCTGCTCGCACAAATGCACAGCACCCGTAGCCATAAAAGTAATTTTGTCTTTGGGCTTGAGAACGCCATTGATAATGCGTACCAGCATCACGACGCCAACATAGTTATCAAACCACGAGTCAACAATCAATGCCTGCAGTGGCGCATCCGGATCGCCTTTCGGAGGAGGAATGCGAGCAACCACCGCCTCCAGAATCTCGTCAATCCCCATGCCTGTCTTGGCACTTGCAAGAATCGCATCGGCCGCGTCAATACCAATCACATCCTCAACCTCAGCGCGAGCACTCTCAGGATCGGCCTGCGGCAAATCCATCTTATTAAGGATCGGCACGACCTCCACACCAAGCTCGATCGCTGTGTAGCAGTTTGCAACGGTTTGTGCCTCAACACCCTGAGAGGCATCCACCACCAGCAAAGCGCCCTCGCACGCGGACAAGGAACGGCTGACCTCGTAGGAGAAGTCAACGTGCCCCGGGGTATCGATCAGGTTGAGGTTATAAACATTACCGTCAGCTGCTTTATAGTGCAGTGCCGCAGTCTGGGCTTTGATCGTGATGCCACGCTCGCGTTCGATATCCATGGAATCCAGAACCTGGGCGGACATCTCACGGGCAGCCAGTCCCCCGCAGCGCTGAATCAGTCGGTCAGCGAGAGTTGATTTGCCATGATCAATATGGGCGATGATGGAGAAATTGCGAATGTGCTGCATAGAGCCTAAGAAGAGAGCCAACAAGCAAAAGGGGCGCTTTGCGCCCCTTTTGCGGCAAACAGCTATTCTAGCCGTTCTTGGCTTATTTTGTGGGCTTAACCGCTACCCACTGGGTTTGATCCCCACGGCGCAACATCAAACCTACCGGACGGGATTTATCGAGAGCGTCAACAAATTTGGCAAATTGCTCCGGACTGGTGATATCCGTATCGTTGACAGCCAGAATAATATCGCCTTCGGCAATCCCGGCTGAGCTGGCGGGCGCTTCGACAGAATTAACCTGAACCCCGCCTTTAATGCGCAGTTTAGTCTGCAAGTCAGCGTCTACAGCCACCACACTCAGGCCAAGCACCTTGGTCTCAGTCTCGGCAGGTTTGACGGATGGTCCCTTTGCGACGGCCTTGGGATCAGCTTTCATCTCACCCACGGTGACTTTGAGCTTGACGACCTTACCCTTGCGCCAGACCTCAATAGGCGCAGCGGTACCCGGCTTGACCTCACCGACTAAGCGAGGCAGATCGGAGAATTTGCCGATGGGCTTGTCATTAAAGCTTGTGATCACATCACCAGCCTGAATTCCAGCCTTATCAGCCGGCGCATCTTGCTCGACACCACTGACCATCGCGCCTTCAGCTTTGGGCAAACCAATCGCAGCAGCGACATCTTTGCTGACTTCTCCAATCTGGACGCCGATACGGCCACGAACAACCTTGCCTGAGGTACGCAACTGCTCAACCACCGTCATGGCCTCATTGATTGGGATCGCCAGAGAAATGCCCATTGAGCCACCACTGCGAGAAACGATTTGTGAGTTGATGCCAACCACCTCTCCTTTCATGTTGAGCAAAGGGCCGCCTGAATTACCAGGATTGACGGCAACATCTGTCTGGATAAAGGGTAAATAATCACCCGTATCGCGACCCAATGCGCTGATGATTCCAGAAGTCACAGTCGAGTCCAAACCGAAGGGTGAACCGATCGCAAGAACCCACTGACCTTTTTTGAGAAGCTTGGCATCACCGATTGGCAAAATTGACATGCCACGGGCGTCGACCTTAAGCAACGCCACATCAGTACGCTCATCGCTGCCAACCAACTTTGCCTTGAACTCACGTCCATCGGTCAGAGTCAGGAAAATCTCTGTTGCATCAGCCACAACATGATGATTAGTCAGGACGTAACCATCCTCCGAGATGAAAAACCCTGAACCTACACCGCGTGGAACAGTACGCTCTTCAGGTTCATCACGCTTGCCTCGCGGAGCTTGTTGCTGCGGACCTTTTCCGCCTTGGCCAGGTGGTTGAAAATCAGGCCCAAAGAAATGCCTGAACATCTCATAAGGATCCTGGCCACCGCCTGGCGCCTGACCACGTACATTTACTTTGGCTGTGGTTCGGATATTGACCACTGCAGGTTCAGCTTTTTCTACAATCGTCGTGAAGTCAGGCAGCGCTATATTTTGCGCATGCGTTTGTTGTGCATGTACACCACCAACTATCAGGACAACCCCCAGCATGAAGGCGACCAGCGTGCGGCGCGTACGATCAGCGGGCATATACAGATATGACTGATACAGATCTCGCATTTTGAACTCCGTTTTTTTGCTCTGGCCAGAAGTCAATTATTTAAGACTTTGACCAGGCATGTATTGAATGGACTGTGCAAACTTTTCGAGAGTGGAGGCCGGCACTTCACCCAGAACAGTCAGCCAGAAATTTGCAATTTTTACCCCATAGAGATTCACAGAACCAATCTGTGCTGCGCCAAGAGGTTTGTAGTCAGACCGCTCATTTAGATAAGGTTCAATAAATATTGATATTGTTGACAAACCATCTGACAACCCCATCTGATGAACGCGTTTTTTTTCAGCAAAAAATTGTTGTGTTTGTGAAATCACGCCATAACCAGCAGGCGCCTGAATACGCCAGCCTAAGCCCTGCAGGTCCACCATTGTTTCTTGCGTTTCCACGACCTTCCAGTCAGCGATGGACCATGAAGGTGCGAGCAATGTTTCTGGTATATCAGAGCCAATGCTCAACTGGGTAAAGCTCACCTGCTCAATGAGACGGCCACCATCACCTACAGTTTGTACCCTGAGTAATAGCCGGGTCTCGTTGTCAACACATAAACGATAGCCATAACGAAGGGTATCTTTGGGAACCACATCAATAACCTGGCAGGTCCTGCCTGCGACCCGCATCATCTGGGACGCAGGTCTTATGCTGTAGTTGGCAACGACAGCTTGAATATTGGATAACAGCAAACCTGGGAAGCGATCCACGCGCTGTTTTTCCAACATTACAACATTGTCTTCTGGAATCAAAGACTGCACTCGATCGTTTTTACGCAGGTATTCTCTGGCTGGACCGTCAAGCAACTCAAGCTTTTCGGTTTCGTTTTTACCATCATAAACATGGGTGATCAGCGAGGCCTCAATCAAACCGCCCTGATGATAGGCAAAGACCCCTCGATAATTCAGCGTACGCGCTGCATTCTGGATGCGTAAAAGCAGGGTTGAGTCACTTTCTTCAAGTGAAGGCAGGTTTTGCAGAACCTGCGTCTGCGCAGACACCGCAGATACAGACAACATATAAAGCAGTGCTGTGAAAACAGCCTTTATAAAACCAAGTCCTCGCCCGAACAATACGGGACCAGAGTGATTCATACTCATTATTTCGTGGCTCCGTATGAAACCTGCCTGACTGACGCAGGTCCGGAGAACTGGCGATGTGCAGTGACGTAAGCGTGCATATCGTCAAGCTCGACCTTAGATGCGACCACTACTGCAGGCTCGGCGGAAGCAATATGACTCGAAGAGTCATTCATTTCAGGTGAAAAAAACGGATGCAGGACCCAAACCACACTGGCAACTGCCGCAGCCATTGCAAAAACAGGCCACCCGTAGTCACGCATCCTCGAACCGATACTATTGTTTACTGGCACAGGTGTGACAGATAGTGCGGGCTCCGCTGCAATCGCCTGGGCTAAACGAGCAGAAAACTCTGTCGCAGGTAGTAAAGCAAGTTCTGGTGTCCTTAAAGCATCCCCAATCAGATGGTACAACTGCCACGTTTGTTTACCCTGTTCGGTTTCCAAGACCTCTGGCATAGAAATTTGAGCATCCCCATCGAGCCAGGCGGAAATAGCCTGCGTCACCTCAGCGCTGGAGGTAGTACGGTCATCCCGGTTATGTTTAAAGTCTTGCATTATTTTTCTGTCCTTACCAGCGCTTGTCACCGGCATTGCCCATAATTGGGCGTAACCGCGTCGCAATGGCCTCACGAGCCCGAAAAATTCTAGAGCGCACCGTACCGATGGGGCAATCCATGGATTGAGCAATGTCATCATAGCTCAACCCATCAATTTCACGCATCACGATTGCGTTACGCAACTCCTCAGGTAAATCCTCGATCGCCTTGTTTACAGTCTGTGCAATTTCACGACTGGCAAGCTCTGACTCTGGGGTACTGTTGTCTGTTAGGTTATCGGATTCGTTAAAAGTTTCACCTTCTTCGTTCTCAAGTAAAGAAGAAGTGTTCGGTCGGCGTTTATTTGTAGCAAGCCAGTTACGCGCAGTATTGATCGCAATGCGGTAGAGCCAGGTATAAAAGGCGCTATCGCCCCTGAATTGGGGCAAGGCACGATAAGCCTTAATGAAGGCTTCCTGGGCAACATCTTCGGTCTCAGCGGGGTCGCGGATCATCCGCGACAAGAGTCGCATGATTTTGCGTTGATATTTCAATACCAACAAATCAAATGCCTTTTTATCGCCGTTTTGTACACGAGCGACTAATTCAGCATCAACATCACGCTCGGTCACACAGTCTCCATTGTTTGCTCAACCTGAGGGTAATCCAGCCTCCAGGCAGCCATCACACACATCTGACGATACGTCTCAGGTGCGATCTTGCAACGCCAAACGGTTATTTTGACAGTTTCCTGCTTGTTATGGGGGCAATTGAGGATTTTCAAGCTCAAGGTGAGACCAAAAAAATGTCTCCATTGCTGCAACAACTCAACAGTCAGGCTATTTTTTTGCTCTAAGTCACTGATTTTCCATTGCCTCCGAGGATGGAGCCATAAAAACTGAGGAGGCTGTTTTTCTTTCCTTTGTTTTAAAAAAACAGACAAAACAGGTATCCAGGGCCCAACAACCACAGCCAGCACAACCAAAAGGGGAAAGTTTGCCCAAACGCAGGCCAAGCACAGGGCTGAGCTGGCAGCAGTTAACGCAAGATATTCTGTCAACACTGCCCGCCTGGGGCGGGACAGTGTTACACAAAGATTTAAACCGTCAGTCAAGCAGAAATCAAAGTCGACGAACAGCCATGGAACCGTTGGTTCCACCAAAGCCAAAAGAGTTCGACAACGCCACGTCGATTTTCATTGGCCGCGCTGTATTTGCGCAGTAATCAAGATCGCACTCCGGATCCTGATTAAATATATTAATCGTCGGAGGAGAGATCTGATGATGCACGGCCAGAGTGGTGAAAACAGCCTCGATACCGCCTGCCGCCCCGAGCAAATGACCTGTCATCGACTTGGTTGAGTTGATCACGAGTTTTCTGGCGTGGTCACCAAAAGCAAGTTTCAGGGCTTCTGTTTCGTTCTTATCGCCAAGAGGGGTCGAAGTACCGTGTGCATTGACGTAGTTGACTTCATCCAGGTTGATACCGCCATTGCGCAAAGCGTTGAGCACTCCGCGACGAGGACCATCGCGGTCAGGCGCAGTGATGTGGTGGGCATCCGAGCTCATACCGTAACCGGCAAACTCGCCATAAATCCGCGCGCCACGCTTTTTAGCGTGCTCGTATTCTTCGAGAACCAGCACGCCAGCCCCCTCGCCCAGGACAAAGCCGTCCCGATCACGATCCCAGGGGCGTGATGCGGTTGTTGGGTCATCATTACGCTGGGAAAGCGCACGCATCGCTGCAAAGCCACCAATACCGAGTGGGGATACAGTCGACTCGGCACCACCTGCAACCATTACATCGGCATCACCATACTCGATCAGGCGCGCGGCATCACCAATTGAGTGTAGTCCTGTCGTGCACGCTGACACTACAGCGTAGGAGGGACCTTTCAGACCGAGCATGATCGATAGCTGGCCTGAAATCAGATTAATTAAGGACGCAGGAACAAAAAAAGGTGAAATACGACGTGGGCCACGCTCAAGGTATTCGGTCTGCGTTTCTTCTATGCGTTGCAAACCACCAATCCCTGAACCCACAATCACGCCGACTCGCTCGGCATTGGCTTCCGTAATTTCTAGACCAGAGTCTTTCCAGGCCTGAACGCCGGCGGCTATTCCATAATGGATAAAAGTATCCATTGTGCGCGCTTCTTTTTGTGGAATCAGCGTAGTGATGTCAAAATTTTTGACTTCACCGGCTATGTGCGCATTAAAAGCGGCCGGGTCAAAACGTGTTATCCGTCCGATACCGGACCGACCGTTAACGATATTGTCCCAGGCTGAAGCGATATCGTTACCCACTGGGCATACGATCCCAAGGCCTGTAATGACGACTCGTCGTTTCACGGATCACTCCTTATATGTGATAAAGGCGGCCAAGACATTGAATGTGCAAGCACCCGGTGCATATGCCCCGAAATACCACACACTAATCGCCTCAACCGCCCGACAGCTCAGCGGACAGCGCCGCCTGATGCCGCGAATTGATAATTACTTGGAACGCGAATTGATGTAATCCACTGCTTGCTGAACGGTCGTGATTTTTTCAGCTTCCTCATCAGGGATTTCAGTTTCGAACTCGTCTTCGAGCGCCATGACTAACTCGACCATATCGAGTGAATCGGCACCGAGGTCATCAAGGAATGAAGAGGCGTTCTTGATCTCGGCTTCATTAACGCCAAGTTGTTCAGCGACAATCTTCTTGACGCGCTGTTCGATGCTTTCCATGCAAATCTCCAAAAGGAAAAAGTCCGGCGAATTATAGCTAACCGGGAGAAAAAAACCTATTACAAGTACATACCACCATTGACGTGTAGCGTTGTACCCGTAATGTAACTAGCATTCGGCGATGCCAAAAAGGCAACCGCGTGTGCAATATCTGTAGCAGACCCCAGTCTACCGAGAGGGATTTGCCCAAGTAAGGCAGCTGTCTGGGACTCTCCCAGCTCACTGGTCATATCTGTTTCAATAAAGCCGGGTGCCACACAGTTAACTGTGACACCACGACTCCCGAGCTCGCGGGCGAGCGCGCGGGACATACCCGCCACACCCGCCTTGGCTGCAGCATAGTTAGCCTGGCCTGGATTACCACTCGAGCCTACAACTGAGGTGATATTGATAATTCGCCCCCAGCGTGCCTTCATCATACTGCGCATGACTGCGCGTGAGAGGCGAAATACGGAGGTCAGATTAGTTTCGAGCACGGCATCCCAGTCCTCGTCCTTCATGCGCATCGCAAGCGTATCGCGTGTGATACCTGCATTATTGACAAGAATATGTGGTCCACCAGCGGTTTCTTTACCGAGCGCATCAATCAAGGCATCACAGGCAGGTACATCTGTGACATTCAGCACAACGCCACGGCCGCCCTGGGGGGCCAGCATTTCAGTGATACCGAGCGCGCCTGCCTCAGTCGTTGCGGTACCAATCACAAATGCACCCCGGGCAGCCAACTCTTGAGCGATGGCTTTGCCGATCCCGCGCGAGGCACCTGTTACCAATGCAACTTTGTCTTTTAAATCCATCATCCAGTCCTCAGGCCGCTTGAGCAAGTGTGTCCAGTGCGATCTGCATGGACTCAGGGTCAGTCACTGACAGTGACACCATATCAGGCTCAATGCGTTTGACCATGCCAGAAAGTACCTTACCCGGACCGCATTCGACTACATGGGTAATACCCTGTGCTTTCATCGTCTGGATGATTTCAACCCAGCGCACGGCATGCCAGGCCTGGCGCACCAGTGCATCACGGATAGCCTCGGGATCCTGGGTGATGGCCACATCCACGTTATTGATCACAGCAACCGCAGGCACACTCACTGTCACCGTTGCCAGCGCTTTGGAGAGAACCTCTGCCGCAGGTTTGAGCAAGCTGGAATGAAAAGGTGCTGAAACAGGCAGCAACATCGCACGCTTGGCGCCTCTTGCCTTGGCAGCAGCCATGGCACGCTGGACAGCCTCGGCATGTCCCGCAATCACAACCTGAGCAGGCGCATTGAAATTAACTGCTTCAACAATCTGACCTTCGGCTGCTTCGGCGCACGCTGCGCGCACGGCATCATCATCTAACCCCAGTACCGCGGCCATGGCACCCGTCCCAACCGGCACAGCGGCCTGCATCGCATCGGCGCGGATACGCACCAAACGCACTGCATCAGCCAAATCAAGTGAACCAGCAGCGGTCAAGGCGGCATATTCACCCAGGCTATGACCGGCCATCATGGAAGCAACCGGACCACCTGCAGCACGCCAGGCTTCAAACATCGCTACGCCAGCAGTCAGCATGGCAGGCTGTGTATGAGTCGTCAGGCTTAATTGCTCAGTTGGCCCCTCTGCCATCAGGGTCGCCAGATCTTCGCCGAGTGCGGCAGAGGCATCAGTAATCACTTTCATCGCAGCAGGTTGAGATGCCCAGGCATCCATCATGCCAACTGACTGTGAACCCTGACCTGGAAAGACAAACGCAAATTTCATAGTTATCGTCATTAAGCTAAAAATAAAGCTGTTATGAAAAACATCACATCCTGACCAACACCGAACCCCAGGTGAAACCACCCCCGACGCCCTGCAATAGTACTAGTTGTCCTGCCTGAATTCGACCATCGCGACGTGCTACATCAAGTGCCAGCGGAATACTCGCTGCCGAGGTATTGGCATGCTGATCCACCGTAACAACGACTTTTTCGAGAGGTACCTCGAGTTTTCGTGCGAGGAAGGTCAGAATACGCAGATTAGCCTGATGGGGAATCATCCAGTCCACATCCGCCATCGTCAGGCCTGCATCAGCCGTCACCGAGCGCGCGGAGCGATCCAGCACAGTGACTGCTTGTTTGAATACCGCCTGGCCATCCATGCGCAGAAATGGATCACCGGTCACTTGACCGTAGGCGACATTACCCGCAGCAGCCAGGATATTCATCTGACTGCCGTCGGCGTGTAATTCAGCCCCAATAATTCCTGGTGTATCGCTTGCCTGCAAAACCACCGCGCCGGCCCCGTCGCCAAACAGGACACAGGTGCCACGGTCACTCCAGTCAAGAATGCTTGAGAAAACCTCAGCACCAATCACCACAGCGCACTTGGCACGTCCGGCGCGAATAAAGCTATCAGCGGTTGTCAGCGCGTAAACAAAACCGCTGCAAACAGCCTGAACATCAAAGGCCGCTGCACCTTTGTTACCCAAACCCGCCTGAACGATACAAGCTGTACTTGGGAACACAAAATCTGCTGTAGAAGTCGCCACAATAATCAGGTCGACCTCGCTTGCGTCAACGCCCGCGTCCGACAGCGCACGACGCGCCGCCTCTGTCGCCAGAGAGCTGGTTTTAATGCCGCGCTCAGCAATATAGCGCTGACGAATCCCGGTACGCTCTGCGATCCATTCGTCAGAGGTTTCAATCTGACGCGTCGCCATATCAGCCGCCAAGGCCACGTTGGTGACCAGGTTAGGTGGCAGATAACTTCCAGATCCAATAATGCGGGCAAAGGGCATGGATGCACTCATGCGGAATCTCCGGAACGAACAGTTTCAGTCACGGTGGCGGATTGCGTTAATTGCGAAATCGCAACGCTGGTGCGCTCAAGCAAGCCATTTAACACCGCATCACGGGCACGCTGCAGGGCAAAACCAAAAGCATAGGCATCCGCAGAGCCGTGACTTTTAATGACAATACCGCGCAACCCGAGCAAAGCAGCGCCATTGAGGCGTCGATTATCCAGTCGATAGCGGAAACAATTTAGTACGGGCATAGCCAGCATACCCATTATTTTGGTCAGGAAATTACGGCTGAATTCTTCACGGATATAAGAGGCAATCAGACGTGCAAGACCTTCTGCGCTTTTCAAAGCAACATTACCTACAAAACCGTCGCAAACCACCACATCAACCGTGCCTTTGAATATATCATCGCCCTCGACGTTGCCATAAAAATTCAAAGTACTTTTGCGCAAGAGTTCGGCAGCCTGCTTGACGGTCTCGTTACCCTTGATGATTTCTTCACCGATATTGAGCAAGCCAACGCTCGGCGCAGGTCCTGTGGAATCAACCTGTGCCAAGGCCGTACCCATAATTGCAAACTGCAATAAATGCTCGGGTGTGCAGTCCACGTTGGCGCCCAGATCGAGCATGATCGTGTTGCTACCCTTTTTGTTGGGCAACGCTGTTGCAATCGCAGGCCGATCGATCCCCGGGATGGTTTTAAGGATGTAGCGCGAGATCGCCATCCAGGCACCCGTATTACCCGCTGACACGCAGGCGTCTGCCTGCTCATCCTTGACCGCTTGCGCGGCCAGGCGCATTGAGGAGTCTTTTTTGCGACGCAAGGCAATCTCGACCGGATCGTCCATCGTCACAACCTCAGAGGCCGCAACGATACTAAAATGCTCAGGAGAAACGGAGGGGAATTTTTTACGTGCAGCTGAGACAGCAACAGCCAACTCGTCGGGCAAGCCAACAAGCAATAATTTTGTATCTGGAAATCGCGAAGCGAATTCGAATGCAGCAGGGACAGTGACAGAAATACCTGTGTCACCACCCATGCAATCAATCGCAATACGAATAACGGGTTCCACGTGATTGTGCGCAGTCACACGACGAAACGAGTGATGCCTGTCAACCGCGTATTATTCGTCAGCTTTGGTCTTGAGGACCTTGCGGCCACGATAAAAGCCTGTTGGGCTGATATGGTGGCGGATGTGCTGCTCGCCTGTATTCGGCTCGATAGCCGTTGACGGATTCGTCAGAAAATCGTGCGAGCGGTGCATACCGCGCTTGGAGGGTGATTTTTTGTTTTGCTGAACAGCCATGACAACTCCTGTGGATCGGCGAATTGTACGCCAACCATCTTAGTAATAACCAATTAATACCATGAATTAAGCTTTGCTTGAATACGCTTGGCTTAACGCTTTGTTTTAAGCTGCTCCAGCACCGCAAAGGGTGATGGACGCGCTTCCCCTTTGTCCTCCTCAGTGTCATCCGACTCTGTCTCAGCCATGTCCGGACACTGTTCGTGACGCGGTACGTAGGGCACTTCTAAAATCAACTCATCTTCTATCAGACCCAGCACATCAAACTGACGGGATCCAACTAATTTTTCAGGCTCATCCAGACTGTCTTCATCAAAAGAATCGTCGCCCAGATCAGCTTCACTTCTGACCAGATCAAACGCTGTCTGCCTGTCAATCGACAAAACCATCGGCCCCAGACAGCGCTGACATTCAAGCAATAGCCTGGCTTGCACCTGCAACACCAGTTGCGGCCTGCCCGAGGCATTTAACTGCCCGATCAGCACGTACCTCACAAGGCCAGGCTCTGCAGGCGCATCACTCAGGGCAACAAGCTCAACCGAAGGCTGATCTGCAAGACCTTCAAGCAATCTTTGCAAACGATGCACACTGAACACACCTGCCTGAGTACGACCTCGACGGGCAAATTCAAACGCATCAATCTGGCCCGGCAAACCCAGGCTACAGTGCACCGAGGCTGCATCCGTCTTTATGTCGGTCATGCGATTTCCAATGCGATATAGTCCATTTGCCTTGCTCACATAAAAGCAGCAAAGCAAGAGATAATAGCGTGTTTACCCTGTGATCGTCAATCTTAGTCTCACTAGTTACCTGGCAAACGATGTCTTGCGCACCCTACTCTTTGATTCTCGCCTCCAGCTCGCCCTACAGGCGCGAACTACTTGAAAGACTAAGAATATCTTTTTCTGTCGTTTCACCCGAGATCGATGAGACGCCGCGCGAAGCCGAGCAACCCGAGCAGCTTGCGCTCAGACTTGCGGCAGAAAAAGCCCAGGCTGTTGGTTTACGCTTTCCCAATACCATTGTAATTGGTGCCGATCAGGCCGCCAGCCTGAATGGCAATCCCCTGGGCAAACCAGGCACGATCGAAGCCGCCTACAGGCAGTTGCGTCAAATGTCTGGTCAAACAGTCGTATTCCACAGCGCAATGGCAGTACTCCATGCAGGCCAGTTGCAAACTATTAATGTCCCAACCACCTGCGTATTCAGGACACTTTCAGATGAGGCGATCGAACGCTACATTGCCATCGACCAACCGCTTGACACGGCGGGCAGCGCCAAAGCGGAATGTCTGGGTATCGCGCTGATGCAAACCATGCAAAGCACGGATCCAACCTCGATCATTGGCCTGCCTTTGATCGCCTTGACAAAAATGCTCAGCGCCTGCGGACTGGATCCTTTACTGCACGCGCGCCTCAATTAAAAAATATGGCGAATCCCATGACAGCTACTGAAAACAACAAACTAGGCACGCTTCATCTGATCCCTGTGGGACTTGGCGAGGCCGAAATCAATGACTGGTTACCACAACAAGTTCAGTCGACCAGCGCAGGACTCAAACGCTACATCGCAGAAAACGCAAAAACTGCACGGGCTTTTTTAAAACTCACCCCACTGGCCCAGCCTCTGCAAGAAATCACCATCCACGAACTCGGTCCCCGCGTCGACGATGCAGCGCTGCAGACCTGGATGCAACCGCTGCGGACAGGGGAAGATATCGGCCTGGTCTCTGAGGCAGGCTGCCCGGCTGTCGCCGACCCTGGGGCGCGCGCAGTCAGTATTGCCCACAGCTGGGGGGTTCGAGTGAAACCCTGGGTCGGACCTTCCTCTATCTTGCTGGGACTGATGGCCAGTGGTTTGGACGGACAACGCTTTGCTTTTCATGGTTATGCTCCCGTCGATGCTGCCGAACGCGTGAAACAGCTCAAAAACTGGGAAGTCACTTCGGCAAAACAAAAACAAACACAACTGCTCATTGAAACACCCTACCGTAACAACGCGATGTTCAGCAGCCTGATCGAGAATCTGAAAGGCAATACGCGGCTGTGCATAGCTCGCTCATTGACAACCTCAGATGAGTGGGTCCGGACACTCCCGATCTCCCAGTGGAAAGCACAGCCCGCCCCCGTGCTCGACAAACACCCCACACTTTTTCTGTTTCTTGCAGCTTAATTATGATGAGCTTAGTCAAAGGTTTCCTTTCAATTTTTACCGCCTTGATCCTTGCGGGTTGTGCCAGTCAGTCACCTGAAGGGCGTTACTCGATCATCAATTCAATGAAAGCGAAAGGCCAGAATAACCGTATCGATATGATCGTGCTGCACTATACGGCTGGATCGAAAACCTCCTCGCTCGCCGTACTGACGAATAAGGATGTCAGTGCGCATTACGTTGTAACCGATGACTCACCGCCACAGGTCTATCGTCTAGTGGATGATTCCATGAGTGCGTGGCATGCGGGTGAGAGTAGCTGGTATGGTCGCACCTATATCAACCCGCGTTCGATCGGCATTGAAATAGTCCACCCCGGCTGGGAGCGCAACGTCAATGGAACAATGGGCGCGCCTTACCCAAGCTCACAAGTACACACCGTGACGGCGCTGACGCGTGATCTGGCCAGGCGTTATGACATCAAACCAGAAAACATTGTGGGTCACAGTGATGTAGCGCCTTTGCGCAAACAGGACCCTGGGCCTTCCTTTCCCTGGAAAGAACTCGCACAAGATGGTGTAGGTCGCTGGTTTGATGAAAACGCAGCAGCTAAATACGAGGCTGAGTTCACAAAGAAAGGCTTGCCAGATGCGAAGTGGTGGCAAACGCAACTCAAACGCGTTGGTTATAACGTACCCGAAACAGGCGTGCTCGATACCAATACGCGGCATGTCATTTCAGCCTTTCAGATGCACTACCGACCCGAGTGGGTCAGCGGCAAGCCTGATGTTCAAACCGCGGCACGACTACTCGCACTTCCAACCACGGGCACAGCCATCAATCGCTAAATCACGACTGGGCAGGTGCGTGCTGCGTGAGGACGCGAGAAGCACGCATGGCGCGAAGCGAGTCCGTCAGCGGGGTTTTGCTTTCCACCTGACAATACGCCACACCAGCAACACCGCTAACACACCCGCATAAATCGATACTGTGGTGAAATCACTTTTGCCTGATTTATGCCACCAGTAATGAAGGATGGATAACAGGGCAATCAGATAAATCAGTCTGTGCAGTTGTTGCCATTTGCGGCCCAGGCGTCGCATCCAGCCTTTTGTTGAGGTCAGCGCAAGCATGGACATAGTCAGGAACGCGGCCATCCCCACCATGATGAACGGCCTTTTCCATACATCGGCAAGCATCGCATTTAACTCAAGCCCCTGATCCCACCAGGACCAGGCCATCGCATGCAACACTGCATAAAAAAAAGCAAATAAACCGCACATTCGCCGCCAGCGCAAGAGTGCCGGCTGATTCAGCCACTGACGCAAGGGCGAAATCGATAAAGTCACCAATAAGCAAACCAGCGTCCAGGTTCCTGCGGAGCGCGTTAAAAACTCTGTCGGGTTAGCAGTCAGATCGTTGTGTACACCTAACCAGATCCAGCGTAACAATGGATAAAACCCAACTGCAAACAGCAGCCATTTGGCACGGTCAACGGACCGAACAGAAAAAGTTTTCAAAGGCAGGCTCAATAGTTTTTCCGCAAATCCATACCTTGGTAAAGCGAAGCAACTTCGTTGCCGTAGCCGTTGAACAGGAGTGTCTTGCGCTTTGGAGCAAACAGACCATCCTCACCGATACGCCGCTCTGTAGCCTGACTCCAGCGAGGATGCGAGACCTCGGGATTCACGTTTGAATAAAAACCATACTCGCTCGGGATCGATTTCATCCAGCTGCTCTGTGGCTGTTTTTCAACAAACCGAATTGCTACGATTGATTTGGCTGACTTGAAGCCATATTTCCAAGGCACAACCACTCTGACCGGTGCGCCATTTTGATTAGGGAGCACCTTTCCATACATGCCCAGCGTGAGCAGCGTCAAAGGGTGCATCGCCTCGTCGAGTCGCAAGCCTTCGACATAGGGCCATTGAATCGAACGCGAATAAAGTCCCGGCATATTTTTTTCTTGTACAGCGGAGACGAACTCAACATACTTCGCATTACCCGTAGGCTCGACTTGTTTAAGCAACGCGGACAAAGAGTAGCCCACCCACGGAATCACCATCGACCAACCCTCGACACAACGCATGCGATAAACACGCTCTTCGAGCGGCACCAGCTTGCGCAAGGCATCCAGATCAAGCGTCTTGGGTGCGACAACCTCGCCTTCGATACGGATACTCCAGGGTTCTGTTTGTAAGGTATGCGCATAACGCTCAGGATCCGTCTTATCCATACCGAACTCATAAAAATTGTTGTATGAGGTTGCATCCTTAAAGGGCGTTGCTGGCTCCATCAGTACATATTCTTTGGAGGGTATGCCTGGCAAGGCAGCAAGTGCTGCGGGGGATGTTCTTGCCGGGGCAGCCAGACCCATTGCAGGCAGTCCGCCTAACCCAGCCATCGCTGTGCCGGCAGCAGCCAGTCCCGCTGATTTCATCCAGTCGCGACGACTTTTCCAAACAGACTCAGGTGTGATCTCGGACGAATCAGGGCGAGGATATCTGTAGTTGGACATGATGAACACTCCGCTGGAAAAAGCTCATCATAAAAGAAGAAAGACTAAAAACAGAAAGTTAGATTATTTTTTTTAAAATAATTTTTTTGAAAATTTATCTTTGAATTTTTTTAAAAATACAGTTTCAAAACCTTCTTGCTGTTTTTACAACTTTTTCTTTGTTTATGACGACTTAACCCGTTCAAGTAGCCAGCTTCGCAGCTCAGACACCCCGCGAACCACAGACTGTGGCGCACAGGCCAGCAATTCCTCATGCGGATGCGCGCCGTAACTCACACCCAGTCCGTGCACGCCTGCATTATTAGCCATATTCAGATCGTGGGAGGTATCTCCAACCATCACTACCTCAGAGGGATCGACCATTAGCTCGTCGATCAACTCAAGCAGCATGCCTGGGTGCGGTTTGCCAAAGGTTTCGTCCGCTGTGCGGGTCGCTGCAAACTGCTGATGCAAAGATGTAGCAGTCAGCGCGCGATTGAGTCCTACGCGACTTTTACCTGTCGCTACTGCAAGCGTGGCACCCGCAGCAGTTAAAGCACTAAGCATTTCAGGCACACCATCAAACAATTTAAGCTGGGTATCGCGAGACAGGTAATGATGGCGATAGCGCTCGAGAAAAAGTGGCTCCATTGATTTGGTCAGATCAGGGACTGCGCGGCGCAGCGCAGGCTCAAGCGATAAACCGATGACCCAACTCGCCTCAGCCGGGCTCGGTACTCGCAATTCAAGATCACGGCAGGCTCCCTGAATCGCTGACACAATACTGTGAGTGGAATCCATCAAGGTTCCATCCCAGTCAAAAATCACAACTGAATAATGACTCATAAGGACTCGAGTTTTTTTAGAATCGCCTCGCAAGCAGACGGCAAAGGCGCTTCGAGGATCATGGGTTCTTTAGTAAGTGGATGCGGCATTTCTAGGCGGTGGGCATGTAAAAACATTCTTGAGAATCCCAATTTGCTGAAATAAGCACGCGTATCATCGCGCCCGTACTTATCATCACCTACGATCGGAAATCCGCTGGAAGCCAGATGCACACGAATTTGATGTGTGCGTCCTGTTTTCAACTCTGCATCAACCAGGCTGTAGCCTTTATAGCGTTTTTCCCCGGAGACGATTGTATGGGCCACCTGGCCCTCTGCATCGACTTTGACGCGTCGCTCTCCACTCTGGGTAGTCCATTTGGTCAGGGCAAAGCGGATATGCTGCCGATCGTTGACCCAATCCCCCTCAACCAAAGCAAAGTAATGCTTACGACCAACACTGGTGCGGAACATCTCGTGCAGACTAAGTAAAACATTACGCTTTTTAGCAATCAGTAATAAACCCGAAGTATCACGATCGAGCCGGTGGGCAAGCTCAAGAAATTTAGCCTCGGGGCGCGAGGCTCTCAGTGACTCGATCACACCGAATGAGACGCCGCTGCCGCCATGTACTGCGACACCCGCTGGTTTATCGATCACCAGCAAGCCCTCATCTTCAAACACAATCGGGAATTCAAGTTTTGGTGCTGGGCGTTTCTGCTCGGGCGCGGGCAGACGCATAGGCGGGACTCTGACCACATCACCAGTACTGACCCGGGAATCAGGCTGGACTCGACCTTTGTTTATACGGACTTCACCGCCACGCACCGCCTTGTAGATATGGCTTTTAGGCACGCCTTTGCATAGCCGCATCAGGAAATTATCCAGCCGCTGGCCATCATGCTCCTCGGTAACCTCGACCATCCTGACCACCGGCGCGTGATCTGGGACGTGATCCTGGGCCAGGTCCGCGTGAGGACCCGGGGAGCGATCCCTGGGTGATTTAGACTTCAAAACCGTGAACTTTGGTTTTAAAACAGTCGATTTAGGCTTCAAAACTGAGGAATCTTTGCGCATGGCTAAAAGCGGCATATAATCCGCGAAGCCTGAAAGGATTTAGAAAGCCCTCTGGCGTCGAGATGCATTTGTTGTCGCGTCTCCGTCTGGATCGCGGACTTGTATTGTACCGCTTGCTTTCTTCCCCCTCTGGGTCACTGGTCGCCGGTTAGGCCGGGATGTTCTTACAGTGTGTCGTTGCGACGTTTTGACGTTACGCCCACGCACTTGCAGGCCCCCTCTCTTTTCCGCACGCGATACTGAAGCATGAGCTTGAAACCGTTTTTTCCTGCACCAGGCGCCTGAGTATGATTCGCCTGATGTTCTCAGCATTTTTTTGTCATCCACTACTGTGATCCTGACTCTTTCTTTTCTGCTGAATGAACCGCGCGCCGATTGGCGCGCCGTGCCGGTCTAAAGACCTTCACTGCGCGCGAGGTGCGCGCAGATCCTCTTGCCTGCTTCAGTGTTTCGCAGCCAGCGTGCCCGCGGCTGCGCGTCGATTTCGACGTGCCATTTAAATGGAGAAACAACCCATGAAACGCATGCTATTTAATGCAACGCACCAAGAGGAACTACGCGTCGCCATCGTCGACGGTCAAAAACTGATCGATCTGGATATTGAAATTGCCGGCCGTGAACAACGTAAGGGCAATATCTACAAAGGCGTGATCACCCGCATTGAACCAGGTCTTGAAGCCTGCTTTGTGAACTACGGCGAAGAGCGTCACGGCTTTCTGCCTTTCAAAGAAATCGCCCGCACGTACTTCAAAGAAGGTGTGGACGTTCGTACCGCCCGCATCCAGGATGCGCTGCGTGAGGGTCAGGAACTCATCGTTCAGGTCGAAAAAGAAGAACGTGGCAACAAGGGCGCGGCCCTGACCACCTTCATCTCACTGGCAGGACGCTATCTGGTTCTGATGCCCAACAACCCGCGCGGTGGCGGTGTATCGCGTCGCGTCGAGGGCGAGGAGCGGCAGGAACTGCGCGAAACCATGGATCAGTTGCACATCCCGGCAGGGATGAGCATCATTGCGCGCACAGCCGGCATCGGACGTAACGTCGAAGAGCTGTCCTGGGATATGTCCTATCTGATGCAGCTCTGGACCGCGATTGACGGTGCGGCCAAAGACAATCCTGCGCCAATCCTGATCTATCTGGAATCCAGTCTTGTGATCCGTGCGATCCGCGACTATTTCTCACCAGATATCGGTGAGATTCTGATCGATACAGACGATATTGCCGATCAGGCGACGGCATTTATGAGTGTTGTGATGCCGGATAACGTCTCTCGCGTCAAACGTTACCGTGACGATGTGCCTCTGTTCTCTCGTTTCCAGATCGAGCACCAGATCGAAACAGCCTACTCGCGTACCGTCGATCTGCCCTCTGGCGGCTCCGTGGTGATCGATCACACCGAAGCGCTGGTTGCGGTCGATGTGAACTCTGCCCGTGCCACACGCGGCGCCGATATCGAAGAAACCGCCCTGCGTACCAACCAGGAGGCCGCTGACGAAGTCGCTCGCCAACTCCGCCTGCGTGACCTGGGTGGTTTGATCGTGATCGATTTCATCGACATGGAAGACACCAAAAATCAGCGCTCGGTTGAAAACCGCCTGCGTGACGCACTGCACTTTGATCGTGCACGCGTCCAGATGGGCAAAATTTCACGCTTCGGCCTGATGGAGCTTTCACGCCAGCGTCTGCGCCCTGCCCTGAACGAAGGCTCACACATCACCTGCCCGCGTTGTAACGGCACAGGTGTCATCCGTGATGCGGAGTCCAGTGCACTTCAGGTCTTGCGCTTATTACAAGAAGAGGCCATGAAAGAAAACACAGCCGCCGTGCACGCTCAGGTGCCTGTGGATGTGGCGACTTTCCTGCTGAACGAAAAGCGTGCCGACATCACCAAGATCGAATCACGACTGAAAGTCAATCTGATCCTGATCCCCAATCGTCATTTAGAGACTCCGCATCACCATATTGAGCGCCTGCGCCATGATGATCCTCGCCTCGAAGACGTTAAAACCAGTTTTGAGTTAGTGGATGCACCATCGACCGACATGAGCTGGGCACCCAAGGAGCAGGAAGTTAAAACCAAACCCGAGGCTTTGGTTAAAGGCATTACGCCTTCTCAACCTGCTCCGGTTTCTTCGACACCTGCCAAAGCAGTTGAGAGCGGTCCAGCCAAACCTGGTCTGTTCAAACGCCTGATCGGCTGGCTGACCGGTGGTGGCTCCGAAGAATCAAAAGAAGAGCCCAAGAAGACCGAAACACGCGACCGCCCGCGTCATGGACAAGGCAATCGCGGCAACGGTCATCGTAACCAGCGCGGTCGTCGCCCAGACAGCCGTATTGATGCGAAAAACGGGTCAGGCGAGGCCTTAGCCGAGCAGGAAAACCGCCGTCCACCACGCCCACCGCGTGACGAGGAGCGTCTGACGACTGCTGCCCGTCAGGAGACGAATGGCGAGACCGGAGGTGATGACAACCGCAATGGAGGTCGTGGTCGCCGGGGTCGTGGACGCAACCGTCGTGATGAGTCGACTGAAAACCCACAAACAGAAGCTTCACAGATCACGGATCAGGCAACACCTGCTCAGTCCAATACCGAACAGCGTCCGCCTCGCACGCCTCGCCCACCAGCACCTGCGCAGACTGACGAACAAACCAATCTGCAAGCAGGGCTTGATGCGCAAGGACTGGCAGAAGACGATCAGGATCAGGCTGATCCGGAACGCAAACGCCGTCGTCGTCGCAGCCGTCGCAGTCGTCGTGGTCAGGACGAAGGCTCATCACTCGAAACCCAGAACGGTCAGCAAGAGCATGGGTTTGAGCACACCTCAAGCGCCGCTCTGTCTGGTGCCCCTGTCAACTATGTTGAACCTGGTATTGCCAGCACCGTCACGCCTGCCGCAGCACCTGCTTTTGTAGCGCATGTGACACCGGGTTACTCACCTGTCGCTGAGATAGCCCCTGCCGCTGTTCCAGTCGTCACGACGCCGGTTGTTCAAGAGCCTGCCATCATAGCTGCTCCGGTGGCTGCACCAGCAGTTAGCCCGGTCACTGCGCCTCTCTTTGCTCCGATCCCTGCTCCGATCCCTGCTCCAGTCGCTGAGCCTGTCGCTGAGCCTGTCGCTG
>Ga0007827_10000004_pt1 | contig 108122 bp, 98 predicted proteins | sample CryBogCBE16Jul07_FD_60332 | JGI IMG/M metagenome (GOLD analysis project Ga0007827, IMG submission 60332) | Freshwater microbial communities from Crystal Bog, Wisconsin, USA - CBE16Jul07 | ecosystem: Environmental > Aquatic > Freshwater > Lake | place: Crystal Bog, Wisconsin, USA | collected...
CGGGAACTTCACCCAAATGCTCGTGCGCCGCACCCACTACAGCACAATCAAGTACTGTCTCATGCGCACAAACTGCCTCCTCGACCTCTGCAGGCGCAATATTTTGTCCTCCGCGTATCACGAGTTCTTTGAGTCGACCTGTAATAGTCAAAAAGCCACTTGGGTCACTTTTTGCCAGATCACCGGTGTAGTACCAGCCGTTTCGCAAAGCCTGCGCAGTTTCTTGAGGTTTACGGTGATAGCCGCGCATCACGTTCGGGCCACGCACAATCAGTTCGCCCTCTTCGCCGGTTTCAACATCGAGACCCGTTTTGGGGTGAATCAGTCTGACACTCAGGCCCGGCACAGGTAGACCACAAGATCCCATGCTTCGCCCACCCTCGATCCAGTTCATTGTGACCATCGTCGAAGTTTCAGTAATGCCATAACCGTCCAGAAGCTTGACACCAAACCGTTTTTCAAATTCCTGATTAATCGGTGCGGGCATGATCGCACCCGCTGAGAGACAAACACGTAAATTTGGAAATACACATTCTGGCTCGACGCGCGCAGCCTCAAGCAGATAGTGAAACATTGTGGGCACCCCTGGCAGTACCGTGAAAGGCTCAGACTGCAAAAGCTTCATCACATCAGAGGTTGAAAATTTTTCAATAATGTATTCGCTGGCCCCTGTTGCCAATATGCCGAGTACGGATAAATTCAAAGCGTAAGAATGAAACAACGGCAAAGGGGACAGGACATAATCCTGAGCGCTGAGTTGCGCCACAGGCGCCCAGCAGGCAGCCACCACCCAAAGCATGCTGCGCTGTGTCAGCAGCACTCCTTTGGCCCTGCCTGTCGTACCAGAGGTGTAAATAATAAAAGAGGTTTCATCAATTGAAGAAAGATCTCTGGGCAGAGACTTTGGCGGCTGCTGGCGCAGTTCATCAAAACGCAAACCACCAGCCGTGCGCTCTCCCCTGTCCAGCAGAATGATTGTTTTGAGTTCTGGATTTGCCGCCAACAAACCTTGGACCATCTCATGACGCTCATCGGTTGTAATGATCGCCTTGCATTGCGCATCCTCCAGGCGATAGGCGACCTCAGGCACAGTCGAGTCATAGCTGATGGGGACGCTGATCGCGGCGGCACGCACTACCGCCAGACAACTTTCCACCCAGGGCACGGAGTTAGGTAGAAATATAGCTACGCTCGCGCCGGGCTCTATACCTGCATCTTGCAGGTGCCCAGCCAGATAGCCGGTTGAGCGTTCCAGCTCAGCATAGCTCACAGAGGTACGAGCGTCTTTGTAAGCCAGTTTCGCAGGGGTCTGCGAAGCATGGCGCTTTAACAGAACACTAACGGGTGTAATCAGTTCAGTACGGATCATGATCGAATCTCTTTTGTACAAAAAGGATGATAGTCATTGTGTGCAAGGCCCTGAGTCAGACCTCGCGACAGCTCAAACCATGCAAAAACCACCATTCACACTCAGAACCTGACCGGTAATCCAGCTTGCTGCGTCTGAAGCTAAAAAGGCAACAGTCGGTGCCACATCCGTGGGTGCACCTATCCGGCGCAAAGGATATTGCTTAACAATTTTTTCCCGGTTTGCTGCAAGAAACTCAGCATTGGAATGGGAGGTTTCTATCAGACCCAAGGAAATCGCATTCGCCGTGACGTTGTTGCGACCCAGCTCTTTAGCCAGTGACTTCATCAGAGCAATGCCTCCAGCACGGGCCGCAGCGGCAATCGCAATGCCGTTTTCACCGACCCGCGAAGAATCACCTGCGAGCGTAATGATGCGTCCGCTATTTTGCTTCACCATATAGGGCGCGACCGCATGACAGGTATGGATAGTGCCGTAAAGATCCACATCAATCTGCTTAGCCCATTGCTCAGGTGTCGTATTCACAAACCGCTCGCTAATCACAACTCCAGCATTGTTTACCAGAATATCGATGCGCTCAAAATCCTGGACTACGGCTTCCACCATCGTTTTAACTTCAGCATAATTTCCGACATTCGCACGATAAGCTTTCGCTTGTCCGCCCGCTTTTTGAATATCTGCTACAACGGCCTGAGCTTCGACAGCCGAACTGTTGTAATTCACTGCAACGATCGCACCTGTTGCAGCCAATGTCATCGCGATTTCACGTCCTACATCGCGTCCACCGCCAGTCACTAACGCAACCTTGCCTTTCAATCCCAGATCCATCTCCTGCTCCTTGAATATTAAATTTATTTAATTTTTCTCAGTCTGTGTTCTAAACAAGCCATGCACACTATTTCTTTTGTTTAATCAGTTGAAATAAACGCTCGGGGGTAGCGGGTAATTCTTTGATTTCTATTCCTAGTGGCAGCAAGGCATCCGAAATCGCGTTTGCTATCGCGGCAGGTGCACCAATTGTGCCGCCCTCACCCATACCTCTAAAACCGCCTAGCGTTGCGGGTAAGACTGACTCGATATGCAAAATCGTCATCTCGGGTATCTCAGGTGCTGTCGGGGCTACGTAATCCACCAGACTCGCCGAAAGTATCTGACCTTGTCCGTCATACACAACCTCCTCAAACAGAGCGGCACCAATACCCTGCGCCACAGCGCCCTGCACTTGTCCATCAACAATCAGGGGGTTGATCATCTTGCCGCAATCCTCAGCGACCAGATAGGCTTTGACGTGGACCATGAAGGTAGCCGGGTCAATCTCGACCACAGCAATGTGGGTCGCAGAACTCGTGGTCCCCCACACAGGATCGAAGGACTGCGTTTCCTCAAGCACCTCGGCGATATCCGCCGGTATACGCCCCATCTGTGAATAAACCGTATCAGCCACGGCAGCGATCGTTGTCTGTTTACCGCTATCGCTAGCTGTAATGACACCCTCCTCAATTTTTATATAGGGTGGGTGACTATCGAGCAGATAGGCCGCAAGTTTGATGAGCTTTTCTCGTAAAGCATGGGCGGCACGCGTTCCCGCGCCACCGGCCAGCACCGCACTTCGACTTGCGTAGGTACCCGTGCTATGCGAGACCGCATCGGTATCACCATGCACGACAGTGATGTCCTGCATGCGGCAGCCTAATTCGTCTGCAACGATTTGCGCGAGCGTTGTTTCAAGTCCCTGACCATGCGAGGCAATGCCAAAGGATGCGGTGACCGAGCCGCTTGGATCTATTTTGATGGTTGCGATTTCAGTACCGGTATTGATTGGCATCCCTGGCGAAGCTGAAATACGTGAGCCAATTCCGGATAGCTCTGCATACGTTGAAATCCCGATTCCCATCCAGCGACCTGCAGCACGCTCGACAACCTGTTTCGCACGCAACGCCTCATAACCAATTTTTTCGCAACCCTGCTCAAGCGCTTCGATAAACCCGGCACGATCCCAAACAATACCGGGTGCGGTTTTATACGGAAACTCTAGCGGCTTAATGAGATTATGCAGACGAAGATCACGCGGGTCCATGGCGATTTCGTGAGCTGCCATATCAATCAGCCGCTCCATCACAAAAGTCGAAGTAGGGCGCCCGACTCCGCGATAGGGGCCAGTAGGCGCTTTGCATGTAGCCACGCCTCTTACCCTGCCATGATAAACAGGCACACGATACGGTCCCGGCATAAAACTAATGACCTGCACTGGTTCGAGCCCTGCGGTCCAGGGATAAATCGAGTAAGCCCCGACATCGCCCACTACATCGGCGCGCAAACCGAGAATTGTGCCATCCCGATCGATCGCAAGCTCAGCATCAATTGACTCGTCAAAAGCCTGACTGGTCGTGGATAGATCCTCAAGCCGATCGCTAGTCCACTTAACAGGGCGTCCTAAATGCTTGGCAACGGCGCAGACAAAGATCTCCTCGGGATATAACGATCCTTTACCGCCAAAACTGCCGCCCACATCAGGTGCAATGACGCGAAGACGATTACCAGGCATACCCAAGATCTGGACCAGTGCATCACGCACAATCCCCGGACTGCCGGTGGAGGAATGCAGTGTCAACGAACGCTTACCCTGGTCGTACTGAGCGAGATAACTACGATTTTCAATTGCGAGTGGCGTCTTACGATGCATGCGGATGCGCGCGCTGACTTTTACCGGCGCCTCAGCCATCACGGTGTCGATGTCGCCTCGCCTAAACTCTCGCTCGATCAGGATGTTCGTACCAGCCTCCTCGTGCAACAAAGGCGAATCCGTTAGTACTGCGGCATAAGGATCAACAATGTTTTGCAGTGGCTCATAATCTATCTGGATCAGCTCAAGCGCGTCTTCGGCGATATAGCGATCCTGCGCGATGACTGCAACCACCGCTTCGCCTACAAACCTCACTTTGTCGCGCGCCAGTGGATAGATCGCTGTTGAATGATAATTTGCCATTTTAGAAATGGCATGGATTGGTTTGACAAACCCTTCAAGATCTTGCGCGCGATAAACGGCAACCACTCCTGGCAATGCAAGTGCTTGCGTCGCATCGATGTTGCGAATTTTCGCGTGCGGTGTATCGCTTCGTCTAAACGCGACATGCAGCAGACCCGGGATTTGTTTGTCGTCTACAAAGGAACCAAATCCTGTCAGTAAACGAGGGTCTTCGCTGCGCTTTACCCTGGAGCCGACCAGTTTTTTTGAGTCACTCATTAATCGTAATACTCCAGACCTGTTCGCAACGACTGATATTGCGCATCATCATGTCCAAACAAAACCTTGACGCCCGTGGCTTCAATCTTGCGTATTTCCATCATGGACTGACTGGCCAGCTCGGCGTTCCACATATTGCGCGGGATTTGATCTTTAACAAGATTCGATTCCAAAGCTACAGAATCTGAGGCCAGAAAAAAGGCACCACTTCGGCCCAGGGAAACCAGGGCACCCGTCATTCCAGGTGTATGTCCTGGCACAGGAACCAGAACGATGCGTCCATCGTTAAACAAATCTTTCTGTGCGTTAATTGTCTCGAATGGCATCGGCTGTTTCCAGTCGACCGCTAGAAAACCCATTTTTTCAGCGTTTTCATGTTGCGCTGCTGCTAATTCATCCGCATGACAAATAAAGGAAGCTTTTTTAAAAAACTCATTGCAACCACAATGGTCTGAATGCAAATGTGAATTCACCACGACATCTATATCATCGGGTCCCATGCTTAATAATTTAAGTTGATCGATGACATTATCCTGAGTACTCGAAATCGGTGTCATGAATTTCGCCATGCCGCCCCAACGCTGCTCTGCATTGGTCGCTGTTGAAGGATGACAACCCGTATCGAATAGCACGTTGCCCTGAGAGTGTTTGAGCAGATAGCAGGAAACCGGGATTTCAAATAACTCCTGACGCTCGGCTTCAGGGACATAGACACTCTTTCGCATCAGGAGACGTCCGCCCGAAAGGATATGCATTTTCATTGAGCTTGCTCCGCCGCGTTCTCTACTTGTTTAGCATCTCTACGGTCACGTTCGAGGCGAACAGCTTCGACGATATGGGTATAACCGGTACAGCGACATAAATTTCCAGACAGTCCATCGCGGATCTGCGCATCGTTCTGAAGCGGATATTTCTGCAACATATCCTTACACGTCATCAGCATGCCAGGCGTACAAAAGCCACATTGCAATGCGTGACACGCGTGAAATGCCTCCTGCAACGAGTTCATTTTCTCAATGGAGCCCAAACCCTCGACCGTCTGGATTTCACAACCGTCTGCCTGAACAGCGAACATCAGACAGGCGCGGATACTATCGCCGTTGAGCATAATGGTACAGGCGCCACAGACCCCATGCTCACAGCCAACGTGAGTACCAGTCAGCATCAGGGTATGACGCAGAAAATCCGATAATAAAAGGCGTGGCTCAACCTCATGCAAATGATGAATACCATTGACCGTGACTTCAATCCCAATCCGATCACTCATTGTTTTCTCCTGTGGCGCGCAGCCACGCTAGCCCGATTGCACGACGAATCAAGACCTCTGTCAGATGCTTGCGATATTCAGCCGAGGCATGTAAGTCAGTTGAAGGCTCGATTGCTTGCAATACGGCTTGTACAGTTTGCTCAAGGGTTGCCGGATCGCACGCCTGGTTGAACAAAATTGTCTCTGCATCATTGATTCGCAGCGGCGTATCCGCCACGCCCATGACACCAATCCTGGCCTCAACAACTTTGCCTTGCTCGACCTGTAAAATCACACCCACGGCTGCAAGCGCAAAATCTCCTGCCCGCCGTGCGACCTCTTCGAAAGCCCAGCCCGCACCTTGCGGTAAGGGGGGCAAATATATTTCTGTGACTAACTCGTTTTCCTGAACATCCGCAGACAGTGCGCCAAGGAAAAAATCCTCTGCGTCAACGATCCGGGTACCCCTCGAAGATACCAGCTTGATGCGCGCATCAAGCAGTTTCATGAGCATCGGTAACTCTGCAGCAGGATCAGCATGTGTAATACTGCCACCAATCGTTCCTCGATTACGTATCGCAAGGTGTGCGACCTGTTGCATGGCTGCATGTAGCACGGGGTAAAGTTTTTTAACGGTTTCGGATGTTTCAAGAGCGTGATGTCGCGCTAAGGCGCCGATTTTAAGGCCGCCATCTGGTTGCTCCTGAATGTCCCCTAAGCCAGGTATACGGTTGATATCTATCACTACCGACGGACTCAGCAGTCTAAAATTCATCATCGGTACAAGACTCTGTCCACCGGCGATAATCTTTCCTTCATCACCTGCAGCAGCGAGTGCCGCAACGGCTTCTTCAATACTGGCTGGCCTGAGGTATTCGAACTTAGGAGGTTTCATCTTTTATTTCCCAGCGAATACCGGACGTCTTTTTTCCACAAACGCCTGACGCGCATCACGATAATCAGCGCTGCCTACTGCAGCGTTAACGACATGATCCACCACTTCGCTTGTAAGCGTTCCCAGATCCATGGTGAGTCCATTGAGCAATAACTTACTGCCCGATATAGTTAGAGGCGCATTGTCCGCCAGCAGACCCGCATAGGATTTTGCAGCGCTAAAGGGTTCTGTTGCGACCTGGTCGATGAAACCCATTTCACGACCTTGCTCTGCACTGAAGCGTTGCGCCGAATAAAGGATGTGCTTTGCTTTTGACACACCCACTAACGCCAATAAACGCTGCACGCCCCGCACACCGTAGACGATAGAGAGCCGTGCGGCAGGTATCGCGAATTGTGCATTGCTATTTGCAAAACGAAAATCACAGGACATCGCTAAATGACAGGCGCCACCCATACAAAAACCATTGATCACAGCGATGGTAGGTTTTGGGGTAGCTGAGATAGCGTCACAGCAAGCATCTACAGCTTGCTCGTATTCGATACCCTGCTCAACCGTTGCTCGGACCTTTGAAAACTCGGCGATATCAGCCCCAGCACTAAAATGATCACCTGCACCAGTGAGGATAATGGCTCTTACTCGTGACTGCTGTCCTAGTATTGTGAATACGCGACCAAGCTCTTGCCACATCTCTAGCGATACCGCGTTACGCTGGGCAGGGCGATTAATCGTGACGACTGCGGCCTGGTGTCTTGGCGCTTCGGTGGCTTGATTAGATGCCTTTGCTTTTTCTTGCGGTGTAGATATTGATTTCGTTTGTACTGCATTTACTATACGTTGATAGATATTCGCTGCTGTTGATCTGCCTGCTTGTGCCTGTGCTTTTTTTTCACTCTCAACAACATCCACCAACGTTACAAGAATCTCATCACCACAATTTAATTCACCTAGCAATTGATTCAGCTCACCAGAATAAACCTCTGCGCTCAATCCCTCGCCCATAGTCTCTGCGATGTCCTCTACGGGACAGACTTGTTCGTTAAATTTTGCAAAAAACTGTTCAGCCATTTTTCGGGCAGTTGAGTCAATAAGTCTTGACCCGAGTTGCGCAATCTTTCCACCGATATTTGCTGTGACTCCGTACTTGATTACAGTCGCTTCTGGTGCCACGTCGATTAACTCGACCGTGATTTCACTTTTTGCGAATCCAGCCACTCCGCCCTGACCTTCACCAATTATTTTGTAGCTAGCTGGTGCGACAATGTCTGTCAGAGTTACTTTCCCGGTGAATTTTGCCTTGATCGGACCCACCTTGACCACGACAAGCGAAACAAATTCATTGTCGGACACTTGCTCAAGAGATTCACAGCCTGGGATGCAGGTTTTGAGTACCTCAGGATTATTCAAGGCCTCCCAGATAGCCGCGCGCCCAGCTTCGACGCGTATTTCATCTTTCATTTCCATGTTGTGATCTCAGCTCAGACTTTAACGCGCAGCAAATCAGCTGCGCGTGTGAGTGCTTGTGGCATGGGAACTGGACGGTTAGAAGCACGATCCACATACACATGGACAAAATATCCGGATGCACTCGCTAGCTCATCCTCATTACGAAATACACCGACCTCATAGCGAATACTGCTCGTACCTAAATGCGCCAATCTGAGCCCTACATGAACGGTATCGGGAAACGCCATGGAGCTATGAAATCGGCATTGCGTTTCTGCAACTAGACCGACAATGCTTGAGTTTTGAAGATCAAGGACACCTTGTTTAATCAAAAACTCGTTCACAGCGGTATCAAAATAGGAGTAATAGACAACATTATTCACATGACCAAAAATGTCGTTATCCTTCCAGCGCGTTGCGATCGTATGGAAATGCGCAAAAGCGCTACGTGGTTCTGCAGGGGCTCGGCTCATGACGGTGCTCTCAATTCATTAACTTGCATAAGTAAACTATAAACATCAATAATACGCTTTGCAAGCTGTACTATTGCGGACTTACCCGTATATTTTCCGGTTATTGCGACTCAGGAGACGCCCCATGCTCAAGGTTTATTCCATAGACGGCATTACCCCGGTGGTTGACCCCACCGCCTACGTGCACCCGACCGCAGTATTGATCGGCGACGTTGTGATTGGCCCTCGCTGCTATGTCGGACCCCTTGCCAGCCTGCGAGGCGACTTTGGCCGCATCGTCCTGCACGAGGGGTCAAACGTGCAAGATTGCTGTGTTGTGCACGGGTTTCCGGATAGCGAAACCGTGATTGAGGAGGATGGTCATATTGGCCACTCAGCCGTATTGCACGGCTGTCATATTGGCAAAAACGCCATGGTCGGCATGAATGCCGTCGTGATGGATGAGTCGGTGATTGGTGAGGCCTGCATCATCGGAGCCTCATCTTTCGTCAAAGCTGGCTCAGTGATCCCGCCACGCAGCATGGTGATGGGTACTCCTGCCAAAGTAATCCGTGAACTGACCGATCAGGAAATCAAGTGGAAAGGCCACGGCACGAGACAGTATCAAAAACTGACGGTGCGTTGCCTCGATACGATGCAATGCGTCGATCCTTTAACAACTGTCGAACCTAACCGTAAAAAACTACAAATCGACTCACCGTCAAAACCCAAAATTAAAACCTGATTCGTGTTCAAAATAATTAAGGCGTCCTTACCATTTTTACTTTGAAAGGGGGAGTCGCTTTTTCATCGACGGTCACCAGTACAGCATCAATTATTTTTGCACCAGGGACTTGTAAGCGATAAACATTTTCAAGCGCTGGGTCTAAGGCTGAAAACTTCTGATCAAACTTGAAGGTATGACTATCACCGTGAATGATAAGTATAGGTTTTTTAAATTTAGCGGCCTCTGGTAGTAAAGTCTGCTTGATTGTCGCCTCATAACCCTGATCAAAATCAATATTGTTATTGTTTAGTTTCTTCAGGAATACATCCGCTTGAAAAGCAAAAACAATTGCACCCAGATTTTTCTCTTTTGCAATTTTAAAAGCGTCATTGATCCAGGCGATATTTGCCTGGTCGCGTTTCTGTAACTCACTCTGCGCACGTGGATCAAAGGGATCAAAACGATTATTACTCCCCACAATATGCAGCGTAGCAAAAAGAGTATGCGACTGTTGCCAACGCTGATTTTCAACAAACTCCGAATAGGCCGACATCACAATTGACTGGCTCACCAACGCGAGAGGGGTCTGACCCAGCGATTGATCGGGTTTAAAAAACAACACTCTAAGCTTATCTAAGCGGCTCAGTGGGTCATAACTACCGTTCGAAACACGGTTGCAATCCGTCCAGTCATTATCACCGGGCGTATAAATCAAAGCCTGTGAGAACAAATCAAAATTCTTTCTCTGCAGTGCGAACTCTGCATCAGAGCAAACAGCTTTACCTTCTTTGAAATCACCTACATGTATTGAAAACGCAGGCTTGATCAGATTGATTTCTCCGATCAATTTACGATAATTTACGCCTGCAGTTTCGTCAGGGCCGTAGGGCGCATCACCAAGCGCAGCAAAAGTAAAACTTTCAGCATTGGCCGTTGCAATAAAAAAATTACAGAGCGCAGTCAACAAAATAATGACAGATTTTTTTTGCATGATGATATAGAGATCAATAACTCACTCGTAATTATAAGATATGCGACTGTAATCGAATTAGAAAAATTAAAAGTGAAATAGAAATTTAAATAGATCAAAAAAAACGAGTCACGAATTCATAATAATTTATTTTTCATATGCAACAAATCTGAAATATCACGACATCATAATTTTCTACATTCAAAGAAAAAAATTCACTTTTGCAAATATCGCAGAGCGTGTGTTTTTTCTAATCAATACCGATCTGGTTACTCTTCAATAATTCCCTTTTCGCGTATTTCCCGCTCACTGCAACTCATCGGAGGTTTGAATGTCTTCGCCTGTTATCTTTAAACTAAAACCACTTGCCTTATTGATTGCGATCATAGGCGCGGCGCCTAGCCTCATGGCACAGCAAGTTACAGATGTGGGGATTGTCAGCGCGACAGGCGGTAGTGGTAATGCGGAAAATCCTAAGAATTACGAGGCTGTTGTCACGTCTCCTGTCAGATCATCAGTTGAATTTGCGAGGCCGATCTCAGAAATCAGTCAAGATTACATTGACAACTTTGTCGCACCAACCTCGTCGTTTGCAAACATTGCGAACAGCATTTTGCCCGGCGCCTATGGCTACAGCGCCAACGGTTCGGGCGGTGGTGACGATAAGATCTGGTTCCGTGGATTTAAGGATGGTCAGTTCACCATGACGTTTGACGGTATTCCGTTTAACGACACGAATGATCCTACCCACCATTCACAGATTTTTTTTCCAGGGCCATTTATTGGCGGAATTACCTCTGACCGCAGCCCAGGTACCGCATCCTCACTAGGCCCCGCTAACTATGGTGGAACAATTGGCTTGCTTTCACGTCCCATTGATAACGAATACAGAAGTACCGCCTATGGAACATTTGGTTCCTTTAACACGGTCGAGTATGGTGCTGAATTAGCTTCGGGTTATTTGAAAGATGCGCCCAACACTAAGTTCTTAATTAACGTACATAAATTTGATACCAATGGTGCACAAACCTACAACCCTCAAGAGCGGGTTGGCATGAGCTTTAAGATTGAGTCGGCACTTTCAGCTGATACAACCTTGACTGCATTTCTGGCTACACGCATTACACATCTAACGCAGGTGGAGGCCCCAGCCCTGCAACCTTTGCTGTTTACAACACACCAGGCCCAGGAATTTCACAAAGTTATTTGAAAAATAATTTGATGTATCTGAATAGTAACGACCCAACACGGGCTGATTACTATGGTTATTCACACTATGACGTCACAGCATTTTTCAACTACATCGGTTTCAATTCAAACTTAGGTAACGGTTGGAAACTGGATAACAAGACCTACTACAACTCCTACACGAACCAGCAAAACTACGCTAACTTTACAACCCCTGATGCCACACTCGCATCTATTATTGCTACAGGTAAAGGCGGGGTTGAAAAACTCAACTCTTACACAACAATAGGAAACATCCTGCGTCTGACAAAAGAAACAGACTACGGTATGTTGAGAACAGGTATGCAATTAGAGCAGTCCAACACACCACGCCATCAAAACTACGTCAATCCTGTCACGGGTCAGCCAGCCTCGGGGGGAATCATATTTAGCGAAACTTTCATTACGACGATTGTTCAACCCTATGTTGAATTTGCGGGTAAAGTCACTGAAAACCTGACTGTCACGCCAGGTATTAAACTAAATTACTTCTCCCATGATCTGACACAATTCGCAGATAACAATACGATTGGTAATTTAGGCGGTGCTGCTTCGGTCCAGAACAGCAGAAGCTATACAGACGTACTGCCCTTTTTGGACGCGCGTTACATGATTCAGCGTAACTGGTCCGTATACGCACAATATGCGACGGGTGATGTGATCCCTCCCACTTCGACCTATGATGTAACCGGATCGAAAGTTTCTACACTGCCTAAACCGATGCGCACAACCACCTATCAGGTCGGATCCGTGTATCAGGGCAAAGGTTTTACGCTTGATGCTGACATTTTCCAGACGAATGCAGATACCAGTTACATTGCAGTCACTGACCCCAACAATCTTGGTTACACCACTTATGTTCAAGGTCCTGCAACAACCTATAAAGGTGTAGAAGCCTCAGGTAACGTCGTACTGGGTAATGGTTTTAATCTGTATGGTAATGCGGCCTACTACAACGCAACTTATAACAATACAGGCTTATCCGTTGCGAACGTACCGAATGATATTGAAACGATCGGTCTTTACTGGCAAAACAGTTCATGGGCTATAGGCGGGACAGTTAAACGCATTGGTTCACAGTGGCAGGACAATACCAAAGCTTTGCAGATTAACGAAGCTTACAAACTTGATCCGATATACATCACCAATCTTTATGTGAACTACACGTTCGACAATATTCCGAGTGCACTACATAGCGTCAAGGTGCGTGTCGGTGTTGATAACATACAAAACGTGAATTATCTGACTTCATTTAAACCAGGTTCTGCGACGTCCACATCGCCTGGCATGAACGTCAACGATCAAGTTACGTACAACTCAGGACGTTCGGTGTATATGACACTGATGGCAAACTTTAATTAATTTCCACTCTCCAATCAAACGCTGGATAACTGAAGTCATTTATGAACTTAACAACCCTGTACGAAATCGCCAACTCATCTGGCGGTATTATTTACTTCATGTTATTCATGTTGTTTGTGGCGCTATTTATTGTGATTGAGCGCTATAGATTTTTGGCGAATATGCGTCACGTTGGTACGCATCTGATTGACCTTTGCAGACAATCCGATGCACTCAGCCAAAAAGGTTTAAGGGAACTTCACGCAGCCCATGCAGATAATCCAGTCATGAAATTACTCGATGTGGCGATTCACGGAGAGCAAGTTCATCTCTCACGCGAGGAACTTGATAATAATCTCGAAGAAATGATCATGCACGAAGTACCGGAACTAGATCGTGGCGTTTGGTTACTGGATACCATCATTACTTTGGCCCCACTACTTGGTCTGCTGGGTACAATCATAGGAATGTTTAATGCAATGAGCGTGATGTCGGACTTTCAAAATGCAGCGGTACAAATTTCTGCTGGCATCGCAGAAGCCCTTGTCTCGACTGCAGTCGGTATTGTGATTGCCATGATTGGCCTATTCTTTTTCAACAACATTAATACTAAAGTCAGACATCTCGTACATCAGATGGAAACTTTGAAGCTAATGATTTTAAATCGTCAGCATATTTTCAAAGCCTTGGTGTAAAAAAATGAGATATCTGGAAACAAAAAAGCCCAGAATTGAGATCATTCCCATGATCGATATTATGCTTTTTCTTTTAGTATTTTTTGTAATGGTCACGCTGAAAATGATTCCAACAAGCGGGCATGTAACCAACCTCCCCAAGAGTTCAACAACGGTGACCTTACCAAATCCAAAACTTGTTGTAGAGCTCGATAACAAAGGAGACATTTTTGTTGAAGGTAAAAACCTTATGCCCAACCAGCTCACTGAGTTATTGAGAAACAGGGATGCTGCCTCAACAGCGGTCACCTTGGTAGGTGCTGAATCAGTATCACTCCAAAATGTCATGCTCGTCATTGACGCAATCAAAACCGGCGGAGCAACGCAAATTTCTCTTGCGGCCAACAACAAGTCCTCTAAATAGACGCGTTTCATTGATTCATCTCAATTCAGGCACTCTCTTGTCAAGATTTCCGAAATTTTTTTCAACCTTCTGCATAACAGTCGGTCTTGAGTGCGTGCTTATACTCGTGATTGGCTGGATGTTGAGTAGTTCTTCACAGATTACGCCTGTCAAACAATTTACGACGATTGATTTGAATCTGAGCGATAAATTACCTGATATGCCCGAGAACAAGCCTGAGACGGAAGTCTTACCTGAGAAAATTTCAGAGCCTGTCGCGGTTATACAAGAACCGCCTCCAGAACCAATCAAGGAAGTGTTAGAGCCTACTCCTGTAGTACCCGTGATAGAACCGATCGAGCAAGAGACTCTACCAATCGTTCAGGCTCCAGCTCCTGAGCCAGTCGCCACACCAAAAAAAGTTGAACCGCCAAAGAAGAAAACGCCCAAACCACCGGTTACGCAACCCACGACTCGAACAGACGCTACCGACTCATTAGCTAAGCCATCGCCCTCAGCAAGCGAGTCCTCCTCAGCACCCAAGGCCTCAGGTGTAGATCCAATGGATGCTTATAGAAGTCGTGTGAATCAGGCTATTCAAGCTGCTGCAGTATGTTCGATGGCGGCAAATAATATGAACATGTCTGGCAAGACGCGTGTGATTTTCGAGCTGAAAGACGCAGTCGCAACAGGCGCTACCGTCACGGAAAGCAGTCGTAAACCCATGCTGGACAGTGCTGCAATCTTAGCGGTTCAGCAAGCAAAATATCCTCAACCACCAGCCGAATTTACAGGCCAATCTAAAACGATTTCAGTACTTGTCGTACTCAAATGTTCAAATTAATCACTGACCTTTCAAATGGTTTTTAAAAAACTTCATTTACTTACCAACGGATCAAGTACTTTTAGCATTCGCGAACTGGGTGATCACCAGGCCACTCACCAGGATCACGATCCCCAGTAAACGCAAACCACTGACGGGTCTGATCGCTGCGCTAAAAAGACCAAAGTGATCGATCAGTACCGAGCCAATGATCTGTGACACCACAGCAAACATGATGAAATTTGCCACGCCGAAATGCGGTGCAACCATAGTCGCGCTGATGACGTAAAACGCAACAATCATGCCACCCACGAAATTGATGGGCTCTGAGTGACTGAGTCGACTCAAATCAGGCAGTGAGCGCGTGATGAGCAAGGCGCAAGCGATACAAAATATCAGTCCTACACCGAACAGTACGACAGGTGCATGGAGTGGCTCACCAAGATGACGCCCCAGCCTGGCGTTGAGCATCCCCATCACAGGGATCAGGACACCGGCCATCAACGCCCAAAGCGCGTATTTCATAGAGAACATCTCAGCACCCACCTCATGCAGTCAGCAAACAACGACTAGACCACGGCCCCGCAGCAGGGCGCGTGAATTAACGCAAAGCCTTGTAACGAATACGCTTAGGTGCGGCACCCGCCTCACCCAGACGACGTTTCTTGTCCGCTTCGTATTCCTGATAGTTACCATCAAAAAATACTACCTGCGAATCACCCTCAAACGCCATGATATGCGTGGCGATACGATCGAGGAACCAGCGATCGTGACTGATCACCATCACCGAGCCTGCGAATTCAAGCAGGGCGTCTTCGAGCGCACGCAGGGTTTCAACGTCGAGATCGTTGGAGGGTTCATCCAGCAGCAATACGTTACCGCCACTAATCAGTGTTTTACACAGATGCAAACGTCCGCGCTCACCACCGGATAACTGACCAACGGTCTTACCCTGATCAGCACCTTTGAAATTAAAGCGACCGAGATAGGCGCGCGCAGGCATTTCAAATTTACCAACCGTGAGGATGTCGGCACCATCAGCAATTGTGTCAAAAACTGTCTTGGCGTCAGGCAAGGCGTCACGTGACTGATCGACAAACGCGATCTTGACGGTCTTTCCAATCGTGACATCACCGCTATCTGGCTGCTCACGACCAGCGATCATTTTGAATAGTGTCGACTTACCCGCACCGTTTGGACCAATAATGCCGACAATCGCTCCTGGCGGGACGCGGAAACTCAAATGATCAATCAGAATCCGATCTCCGAACGACTTACTGACATCATTGAACTCGATCACCTCATTACCCAGACGCTCGGCGACAGGTATAAAAATCTCCTGTGTCTCGTTACGTTTCTGGTATTCCTGAGAGGAGAGTTCTTCAAAACGAGTCATACGTGCTTTAGCTTTCGCTTGACGACCCTTGGCATTTTGACGGACCCACTCCAACTCTTTCTTGATCGTTTTCTGACGAGCCGATTCGCTGGCTTCTTCTTGTTGCAGGCGCGCGTCTTTTTGCTCAAGCCAGGAACTGTAGTTACCTTTCCAGGGAATACCGTGTCCGCGGTCAAGTTCGAGAATCCATTCTGCGACGTTATCGAGGAAATAACGATCATGTGTGACGGCTACAACCGTACCGGAGAATTTGGCGAGGAACTGCTCAAGCCAGTCAACGCTTTCTGCATCCAGGTGGTTGGTTGGCTCATCGAGCAAAAGCATGTCTGGTTTGGAGAGCAGCAGGCGACACAAGGCAACGCGGCGCTTTTCACCACCGGAAAGTTTGCCAACGTTGGCATCCCAGGGGGGTAGGCGCAAAGCGTCAGCGGCGATTTCCATTTGCGTTTCGATGTCGTCCGAGCCACTGGAGGCGGCCGCGGAAATAATGGCCTCTAGCTCAGCCTGCTCGGCAGCCAGTTTGTCAAAATCGGCATCGGGCTCCGCGTAGGCGATATACACCTCATCCAGACGCTTGCGGGCAGCAACAACAGGACCCAGTCCTTCCTCCACCGCTTCGCGCACCGTATGCTCGGGATTGAGACGCGGCTCTTGCTCCAGATAGCCGATATTCAGGCCTGGCATGGGCGTGGCTTCACCCTCGATTTCCTTGTCCACACCAGCCATGATTTTCAAAAGCGTTGATTTACCCGAGCCGTTGGTACCAAGCACACCAATTTTGGCGCCAGGAAAAAACGATAAGGAAATATCACGCAAAATCTGACGCTTGGGAGGCACGATTTTGCCCACGCGATGCATAGTAAATACGTATTGAGCCATTTGGTCCGTCACTGAGGTCATAAAACAATGCCATATTGTAGGGCTTGCAGAGGGCTTTTACCGCTAATCAACCACTCGGGCCGTATTCGACGGCTATGATGTAGGGTATTGACCTTTTAAAACAGCCTTTAAAGCTGCCAAGCCATGACCGATCCTGAGCTCACCCTGCGTTTTACCGAACAAGAACTTGCCATGCTTGGCAAAACCGCCGATGGTCTGAGCGCCTACATGGGCAAGTCTGTACTGGCAGAGGTTGGAATAGACGATGATGCTGAGTGGGTGATTTTCGCTATACCGATTGGTACGGATGAAAAACCAGATGAATCAGCCATGCATGTGCAGATGGGCGGCCCCGGCGCCAGATTTGTCGGAAACAAAGGCGGACTCGACCTGGACCACGAGTCCTATGACTGCCAGTATCTTTGGGCCATCCAGATCACCGCAGATCCTGAGGCAAGGTTCGTCAGACTGGATGATCAGGGTGAAGAGTTCGATTTTTCAAACGAGCTCGGTGAGTTGCTTCCTTTCGATACCAGCGACGAGCTGTTGCCAGATCCTGATCTGGAACTTTTGGAAGATCTCGGCGAGGACGAGGAGGATCTTCCCGAGTTCGATGACGAACCAGACTTAAGACCTAAAGGGCCGCTACACTGATTTCGGTGTACATCGGCCAGCCCTGAGCGACACCGTGACAAGCCACCTGATTGACTCCCTGGGTCAGCATGGGGGGTGATTCTGTTTTGCACAAATCACGCGCAAACGGACATCGTGGATGAAAAGTACAGCCCGGGGGTGGATTTAAAGGATTAGGAACCTCACCCGCTACAGGTGTTCGCCTCACACCCGCCCCAGTCATATCTGGAATCGCAGATAACAGCATGCGCGTATAGGGATGCCTGGGATTTTTAAACAAAGTATCCCGATCGGCAATCTCCACAATCCGCCCAAGATACATGACACCCACACGATCGGCGACATGATGCACGACCGCCAGGTTATGTGAAATAAATAAATAAGTCAGACCAAGCGAGCGCTGGAGCTCTTTCATAATGTTGAGCACTTGTGCCTGGACAGACACATCAAGCGCAGAGGTTGGCTCGTCACAGACCAAAAACTCAGGACTCACAGCCAACGCGCGGGCAATGGAAATCCGCTGGCGCTGCCCCCCTGAAAACTGATGAGGATAGCGATCGCGATCGGTTGGATGTAATCCGACCTGGGTGAGTAACGCATCGACACGCTCATCGCGCTGCGGCTTGCTCATGCTAGTGTGCGCAAGCATTGGCTCGGCAATGATGCGACCGACACGCCAGCGAGGATTCAGACTCGCATAGGGATCCTGGAAAATCATTTGTAAACGTTTACGCAAGGCCAGACCGCCCGGGCCATCCATAGCTGAAAGTGGCTGGCCATCAAAGGTAATCGTTCCGCGAGTCAAAGGATATAAACCAACAAGTAAGCGCGCGATCGTGGATTTTCCACACCCCGACTCGCCAACCAGCGCGAGCGTCTCACCTCGACGAATGCTGAAGGACACTCCGTCAACCGCACGCAGCAGTGTGCGAGGCTTGCGCGACAAGACACGTTCCAGCCAGGGTGCAGACACGTCAAACCAACGTGCTGCGTCGTGGACTTCGACTAAAGGACGGTCTTGTGCAGCGCTCTTCATGCGTGCTCCTTTTCTTTCTGTAACCAGCAGGCTGCACGCGTCGCACCAATCTGACGGAGTTGAGGTCTTTCGACTTTGCATTGCGACATGACTTGCGGACAGCGAGGATTAAAGGCACAACCAGCAGGAATGGCATTGAGGCGTGGCATCGTGCCATCAATTTGCACCAGTCGCTCAACATGCTGATGCACTGAGGGTATAGAGCCCATCAGCCCGACGGTATAGGGATGGCTGGGAGAGTGAATCACATCGCGTACATTGCCAAGCTCTGCGACACGTCCTGCATACATCACCACCACACGATCGGCGGTTTCAGCGATCACGCCCATGTCGTGGGTAATCAGCATCACGGCAGCGCCCTGCTCGCGGCAAAGCTTTTTGAGCAGCTCGATAATCTGCGCCTGAATCGAAACATCAAGCGCAGTTGTAGGTTCGTCTGCCACGATTAATTTGGGTTCAGCCGCCAAGGCGAGCGCGATCACAACGCGTTGCCGCATGCCGCCCGAAAACTGGTGTGGATAGTGATCAATGCGCTCACGCGCCGCGGGTATACCCGTTGACTCGAGCAATTCAATTGCGCGTGAACGCGCTTGCGACCAGGTCATTGGCAAATGAGTCACGATTGTTTCCGCGAGCTGATGACCAACGGTGTAAAGCGGATTAAGCGAGGTCAGCGGGTCCTGGAAAATCGCGCCGATCTCCTTACCCCGGATAGGGCGCATCTCCTCATCTGAAAGATGATCGATACGGCGGCCTGACAGGAAAATTTCACCCTTGGAGATGCGACCAGGCGGTTCAAGCAAACCAATGATCGCGGCACCCGTCAGGGATTTTCCTGCGCCTGACTCTCCGACTACGCCTACGACCTCACCCGCTGCAATAGAAAATGAAACTTCATTCAAGGCTTTGAGCGTGCCACGTCGTGTTGGAAACTCAACACTCACCTCGCGTAATTCCAGGATAGCAGTCATACGCAACCTCAGTTCAAACGAGGATTGAGCGCATCACGCAACCAATCGCCCAGCAGGTTGACAGACAAGACAAGCAGTACCAGCGCCGCCCCGGGGAAGATCGTAATCCACCACTCACCAGAAAACAAAAAGTCGTTCCCAATCCTGATCAGTGTACCGAGCGATGGCGAGGTGGGCGGAACACCAACGCCGAGGTAGGATAAAGTCGCCTCCGTGATTATGGCAGTTGCCAGATGTACCGTAGCCAGCACGAGCACAGGTCCCAGAACATTTGGTAAGACATGCCTGAACATAATCACTGGGGATGAGATACCAATCACTCGCGCGGCCTGAACGTATTCACGATTTTTTTCAACTAGCGTTGAACCTCTCACTGTTCTTGCATATTGAGGCCAACCTGCTAAGGCGATCGCACCGACCAGCACGGGAAAAGCGATCACCTCGTGCATATCACCGGGGACGACTGCACGCGCTACGCCATCGATCAGTAAAGCGATCAAAATAGCCGGGAAGGATAACTGCACATCCGCGACACGCATGATCAGAGCATCGAGTTGACCGCCCGCGTAACCAGCGATCAAACCCAGCACGATACCCAGCGTCATCGCACCCACTACCGCCGCCAGTCCAATGAGCAGGGAAACACGCGTACCATACATCAATGCGGAAAGTAGGTCACGACCCTGGCTATCGGTCCCAAGTAAATATTGCCGTGTTCCTTCTGCAGACCAGACCGGTGGCTTCAGAGCATCGAGCAGTTCGATGCTGGCCAGATCAAAAGGGTTATAGGGTGCAAGCCAACCTGCGCCAAAAGAGGCAATCAGCATGGTGAGCAGCATACAGGTCGCGATCATCGCGACAGGGTGATGACGCCATGACCAGGCCAGATCACCGTCCCAGAATTTCGCGAGTGTGTGCAACATCAGTGACTTCCTCCTGATTTACCCAGTCCCACGCGCAGACGCGGATCCACAGCAAAATAAAGCAGATCAACACTCAGATTGATTAAAACAAAAATGAATGAAATCAGACAAAGATACGCTGCCATGACAGGGATATCTGCAAACTGTACTGCCTGAATAAACAACAATCCCATGCCTGGCCATTGAAAAACGGTTTCAGTCACAATCGCAAACGCAATAATGCCGCCCAGTTGCAAACCCATAATTGTGATGACTGGCACCAAGGTGTTTTTGAGTGCATGTCCAAAATGAATTGCACGCCTTGTCAAGCCACGCGCCCGAGCGAATTTGATATAGTCGGTGCGCAATACTTCAAGCATCTCTGAGCGAACGAGCCTGAGCACTAGTGCCACCTGGAAAAGTGACAAAGTTACGGCGGGAAGAACCAAATGTTGCCAGCCACTTGCCGTCAGCAAACCGGTTGACCACCAGCCTATTCGAATCGTGTCGCCCCGACCATAACTAGGCAACCAGCCCAGATAGACCGAAAATACCAAAATCAGCAAAATACCAATCAGGAAAGTTGGCAAGGAAACACCAAGCAAAGAAAATGCTAATAAAGCTTGTGATAAACGTCCGTTGCGCCTGAGTGCCGTATAGACGCCAAGTGGCAAACCGACAACCAGTGCGATGAGCGCTGCGGCGACCGAGAGTTCCAGCGTGGCGGGAAGTTTTTCACGGATCAGCACAGAAACTTTCTGACCTTGTCGCAGGGACAGTCCAAAATCGCCCTGCACAGCATTGACAATAAAATGATAGAACTGCACGAAAACTGGTTCGTTCAAACCTAGCTGTGTTCGCAACAAATCACGTTCCGCAGGCGTCGCATCCTGACCCAGCATGATCGTGACAGGATCACCAACATACTGGAAGAGAATGAATGCCAACAAGGCGACAGCCAGCATCACCCCAACCGCCTGTATCAAGCGACGCAAAATAAATACAAACATGTCATCTCACAAAAACACAACGGCGTCTATGCGACGCCGCTGTGAGGAAAGACCAGTCAAAAATTAATCGATCTTGATCCACTCAACTACAGGACGATTATCCGCCCGGTGCAAAACGGTCACGTTCTTTTTCATAGCCCAGGGGATAACCTGATCATGCAAAGGAATCGCACCAAAGTCTTTGGCAAAGAGCGCAAGTGCTTCATGGATCATGGCAGTACGCTTGGCATCATCGGTTTCGGTCTTAATGGTGTCAATCAGTTTATCAACCTGAGGGTTGGAATAATTACCGTAGTTAAATGAACCATTGGCACCTTCGCCTTTGCTGTGAATCAAGGCCTCAAGCGAGTAATACGCATCATAGGTTGGCACGCCCCAGCCAAACAAGTAAATGCTTGTGTCGTTATTGCCAACTTTAGGGAAAAACGTTGCACGGGGCATCGCGTTAAGTTTTGCCTTGACACCTACTTTAGCCCACATTGAAACGATCGCCTGACAAATTGCTTCGTCGTTGATGTAGCGGTTATTAGGGCAATCGAGCGTGACTTCAAAGTTATTGTCGTAGCCAGCTTCCTTGAGCAAAGCTTTGGCTTTCTCTACATCGTAGGGAACCCGCTGACCCAACTCTTTCGTGTAGCCATTGACCTGTGGAGCGATCATGGTGCCTGTTGGCAAGGACAAGCCTCGCATGACGGATTTTTTGATCGCTTCGATATCAATCGCGCGGTAGAGAGCTTCGCGCACACGAACATCGGCCAGTGGATTTTTACCTTTGATATTGCTGTATTTCAGCTCAGGGCTATTTACATCCAGACCAAGATAAATGGTGCGGTATTCGTTGCCATCGATCACTTTGACCTGCTGGCGTAAACGATCCAGATCCTGCGCTGCGGGATCCAGCACGAAATCTATCTCGCCCGACAACAAAGCCGCGGTACGGGTCGCGTTTTGCTTGATGGGTGTGTAGATAATTTCCGTCACATTGCCTGTTTTAGTCGGCTTACCCCACCAGTCGGTATTTTCTTCATAAACGGTTTTGATATCGACTTCGCGTGACTTCAATTTGTAAGGGCCGGTACCCATCGCATTGCGCGCTGAGTAGCTTTCTTCTTTTTTATTGAAATCCTGTGGCGCTGTCGTACCGTTTTTCTCAGACCATGCTTTGCTCATCATGCCAAGTACAGGTAACTGGCGCAGCAATACGGGATTGGGTCCATCGGTTGCGATTTCCACAGTGAGAGGATCAAGCGCTTTTACGTCCTTGATGCCAGCCGTGTAAGACTTGAATTGTGAGGACGGTGCCATCGCACGCTTAATGGAAAACACCACGTCCTCGGCCGTGAAAGGCGTGCCATCATGGAATTTGACGCCTTCGCGCAATTTGAAACGCCACAAGGAGGGATTGATTTGCTCCCAGGACGTTGCAAGTGCCGGCGAGACTTCAAACTTTTCGTTATAACGAACCAGCGGATCATAGACCCACAGGTTAGCTGCAATATTCAAACCTTCGTTCTGTGAATGGGGGTCAAGGGTCAGAATATCGCCCTGGCTTGCCCATTTGAACGTTTTGGCAAGACCCAGAGTGGGGAACAACATTGAAGCGGACACAGCAACTGCGATCAAGGTACGACGCATCGGGTAACTCCCAAAGAAAAATTCCGTAATGTACGGATATTGCCGTAGGGGAGGCCAAGCGTCAATCCAGAATACAGCGCGCCTTAAGTAAACAGGGTTTACCCTAGCCTCTTTCCAAAAGGGCATCAACAACCCAGGCACCCTCACCCACCGAACCAACCATGACCGGATTCAGGTCCAGCGAGGCAATGAGCGGCCCTGCAGCCATCGCGATTTTTCCAACAGAGACCGCAATGTTGCACAGCGCCGGCACATCCAGCGGCGCATCGCCACGAACACCGTCAAGCATAGGCGCCAAGCGCAATCCCCTTAAGGCTGTTTCGACCTGCTCAGTGCTAAAAGGAGGCAATAGAACTGCGTAATCCTTCATAGCCTCAACATATTTCCCCCCCGCGCCAACCAGTACAACCGGACCAAAAACAGGGTCAAAACGTGCGCCCACCATCAACTCGTGTTGACCACGACTCATTGCAGCGACGATCACAGCAGCATCTTTCACACCCAGGCGACTGAGTGTCGCCATATGAGTTTCAAAAACACGCACAGCTTCTTCTACGCTTTTTATCCCCAAAGCCACAAGTCCGTGCTCTGTTTTATGTGGCACCTGTGCTGCGCAGCCTTTGAGGGCAACACTGCCGCGCATTTTTGCAAAAGCTTCGCGCACCTGCTCTGGGCTCTTGCACAGTACATGTTCAACGACAGGTACTCCGTGGGCAGCAAGTAGCCCAAGAGATTGTGCTTCATCACAATATTGCTGCTCTCCGGTGGGCACCACCACCTCAGGTAACTCGGGCCACTGCACTATTTTGTCGCGCAGCATCACGGCGTGTTTTGCGAGTTGACCAAGCACACCAACAGCATCGCCTTCGTTAACAAAGGTTGCAACACCGGCCTGACGAAACGGCTGTGCAACGGTCTCTTGCCAGGCGGCTACCGCCACGGGTTTGCCGGTCAGCGCCTCAAACTGAGCTGTATCGCGGGCGAAAGCCTGAACGTCATAGCCAGCTCCTGCCACCGGGATATTGATAAAGAACATATCCGCAGCGCGATCTTGCGCAACCGCAGGAAGCACTTCACTAAACAACCCACTGTTCGATAGCAGCGCAGCTGTAATGTCGATGGGATTTGTCGTCGTAGCAAACCCGGGCAGAGATTTCGCCACGGCTTGTTGCGTCGAGTGACTGAGTTTTGCCATCTCAAGATCATTATCTTCCGCGGCATCCGCCCCCATCACACAACTCGCTCCAGAGTTGCTGATGACGACAAGCTTATTGCCTGCCGGACGCCAGCCTTTCAGGTAGGCCTCAGCTGCAAGTACCTGCGCATGCGGGTCACGCACGCGCATAATGCCGTGTTTTCTGAAAAAAGCATCGACCACACGATCCTCGTTAGCCATCGAACCGGTATGGGTTGAAGCAGCCTGCTGACCACTAGCAGAGCGGCCCGCTTTGACGGCTACGATAGGCAGATCACGACTGCGCGCATACTCGGCTGCGCGGGCCAGCATCTCAGGATTGGCAATATTTTCAAGATAGAGCAGCAAGAGTTTGATTTCAGGATCATGAGCAATCGCCCAGGCCATTTCCGACACGGTCACGTCGGCTTCATTACCGGTCGCATGGACATGACGCACACCAATTCCTTTCTGGCGTAGCAACCCATAGACCATCGCGCTCATGCCACCACTCTGACTCAAGACAGCGACAGGACCATCCTGAGGCGGGCACTCGATAAACATGGTTGAAAAACCAGCAATCGCGCCTGTACCAAAATTTGCGAGGCCATGCGTATTGGGTCCATAGATCCTCATCCCCGTCGCACGCGCGGCATTAGTCATACGTTGCTGGACAGCGCGTCCTGCCTCGTCAACCTCGCCGAAACCCGAAGCGATCACGACGACAGATTTCACCCCTGTTGCTGCACACTCCTCAACCGCCTCAACAGCTTTTTCACCGGCAACAACGATCAACACCAATTCAGGCACTTCAGGTAAGGAAGCAAGGCTTGGATAACTTTTAAGGCCCTGAACTTCTTGTCGGGAAGGATTGATTGGATAAATCGTGCCAGTGAATCCACCGCGTTGCATGTAATAAATCGGACGACCGCCAATCTTATGAATATTTTCGGAGGCACCAATAATGGCCACAGTGCGAGGATTTAACGCAGAGGCAAGCAGGTCAGACATGAGGATTCCACTATTTTTCAAAACGAATCAAGGTCTGGCCTTGATGCACAAAAAAACTTGCGACAACACGATCACCAATACGAACGCCTGGCACAGCATGGCCCATGATCCTCGCACCCTCTTGCAGTTCCACCACCACAAGCGTGTAGGGGGCTAATGCACGAAACGCATCTGAAGGCGCACGCGCAACAATAGTTGCTGCGTAGACAGTCCCATGGCCAGAAGATTTTTTCCATCCAAGGTCTTCAGCACCGCAATGTTGGCAAGCATCATGCGCAAAGGTCTGCGCAGCTCCACAAGCATTACAGTACTGAAAACGAATTTCGTTATTTACCAGGCCATCGATGAAGGGCTGCGCGAGAGCTAAGGGCGTTTGTTCAAGGGTCATATTCAAGCCTCCCGCGATAAGATCAGACTAACGTGCGAAGACATCACGCCGCCATCCGCATGAATGAATGCATGCGAGGGAGTACGAACCTGACGCACCCCCGCCTGTCCCTGGAATTGTCGATAGGCCTCAACGCTATGCGCCATCCCTCCAGCGACACCGCAATGACCAAACGACAATAAACCACCGTGCGTATTTAAAGGTAAAACGCCGTGCTGACCATAATCACCCTTGCGCAAGCGTTGTGCTGCGCCACCGCGCGCGGCAAAACCAAGCTCCTCGAGCAGCATCAGCAAGGTGATGGTGAAAGAGTCATAGATACCAAGATAGTCGATATCAGCGACAGACAGGCCAGCTTCCTTGAATGCGATAGCAGAGGCGCGCGCAGCGCCACAATCCATCACATCACGCATCGCTGTCAGGTGCTGATGCAAATGTGCCTGACCCGCTCCGGCCATTCTCACCTTAAGCGCACCGCTTGGCTGCGCAGAGACAATCAGCGCCATGGCACCGTCCGAGATCGGACAGCAATCCATCAGACGCAGAGGCTCGGCAATTGGTTTGGAGGCGAGCACATCCTCGATCGTAATCGGTGTCGTCAGATGAGAGTCAGGGTGACGGATCGCGTTATTGCGCATCAATACTGCGAACTCTGCCAGATCAGCATTGGTCACGCCTGTCTCGTGCATATAGCGCGAGGCCATCAATCCGTAGTAAGCAGGCACTGAAGCGCCATTGGGCACTTCAAAATCAGCATGCCCCACTTGTGCGAGTGTTTGAATCGAGCTGTCGCGTGTCTGACCGCTAAGTCTGTTTTCCCCCGCGACGACCAGTACGTTTTTACAACGACCAGAAATAACCAACTCTCGTGCGAGCATCAGCATCGCAGCACCGGTTGCACCGCCTAACTGCATACCATGCGCATAATTAGGCCGCAAAGAAAAGCGCTCGCAAAATAGCGTCGAGATCATCAAGTGGGGCATCGTGGTGGAGTACCCGCACAGCACGCCGTCGATATCCGAACGCTTGAGTTGCGCATCCGCTAGCGCTTGCTTTGCAGCCTTTGCCATCAGATCAAGCGTGCCGAGGCCTTCGAGTCGGCCAAAAGCTGTATTGCCTACACCTGCTATGTATGCGTGAGTCATGAAGCTACTCAAGTTTGATGTTGTTATTGCGCGCAACCTTAGTCCATTTCGCGCCCTCTTGCTCAATGAAGGCTGCGAATTCCGCTGGCGTATCACCTACAGGCTCGGCACCAAGCTCGAAAAACTGTTTAGTGATCTCTGGTGTACGCAAGATGGCCATCAAACTCGCACTCAATACGTCAATCACAGGCTTTGGTGTTCCCGCTGGCGCGAGCAAACCAAACCAGGCCGACACGTCATAGCCAGCCACGCCTGCCTCTATCATGGTCGGTATTTCAGGAGCACCGGGCCAGCGTTTTGTAGTTGTGACCGCTAAAGCTTTGACTTTTCCTGCACGGATATAAGTCATGGACGAAGGCAAATTATCAATGCCGATCGCTACTTGTCCGCCCATCAAATCAATCAGCATGGGTGAGCCGCCTTTATAGGGGACGTGAACGATATCGACACCTGCCAGCGTTTTAAATAACTCTCCACTCATGTGAGGAGAGCCGCCATGACTCGTCGAACCAAAATTTATTGTGCCGGGCTTGGCCCGGGCTAAGGCAATCAGTTCCTTGACATCCTTGGCAGGTAAATCAACGTTTGCGAGCAAAACATTTGGCGTACTCGCAACGAGAGTGATCGGAGCAAAATCCTTGACAGGATCATAAGGCGGTGGCATCTGTAGAGCAGGAATAATGCCGTGACTCGCGATACTCGCAAAAATCAGGGTATGTCCGTCTGGGGCAGATTTAGCGACCAGCTGCGAACCAATCACACCACCCGCGCCAGGCTTATTTTCAACCATGACGGTTCGACCGATTCGCTCGCCGAGTCTGGGGGCGACTGCACGCGCAAGTAAATCCGTTGTGCCACCAGCAGGATATGGCACCACGATCCGTATCGGCCGATCTGCAAAAACCTGTTGCGCTACAGCTGGGGAAGCAATGACCATGCTCGCCAGAGCTGTCACCGACCAGAGCGTAATCGTCCTGCTTAATTTATCTATCACTGACATATCGTGTGTCTCACTCAGCGCGGAATCAAACGGTTCTTTTGCATTAACTCTAACCAGTCATGCAAAGAGTCCTCTGTGTCGTAACAATTAGCAAAACCATGCTGCCTTAACTTGATAGGACTCAAAACGGAGTCCGCCAGATTCTCCGTGCCATAACCAAGCGCGCGATCCGTGAACTCCCAGGAGCTGGAAATCAGCTGGGCAAGGGTGTGTGGCTTTAGATCATATTTTTTGACGATCTGTGACCAGAGCGCTTCTTGGGCGGGCAGCGTTTGCGTCATGCACAAGGGGACATGCTCCCCAGCCTCCATGCCAAACCGCACAGCGATAGAACCCCAGATATCAGGCCACACCAGCGAGTCGCCATTCACGACGTTATAGGTTTCATTCGCGGCGATTTCATGCGTTGCAGTGAACTCTGCAGCTTGGGCAATCAAGCGGCTGTCGCTCGCACCATTGATATAGCGTCCGCCACCAGGAAAATGCAAAGGCAGCCCTTGTTCACGCATCAGGGCGGCATAAGCACCAATCGCACCGATGATATTCATCGGGCTTGAAACAGCGTAGCCAAATACGATCTGAGGCCGCAAGATGGAAAAGGTCCAGGCGGCATTTTTTTGACGCGCCCGGATCAAATCCTCTTGTAACCAGTAAAAGTTTTCATGCTTGTGACGTGGCCAGCGCTCTTTTGCGGGTACCGCTGCGGGTTCGACATGACCACCGTAGGCCTTGGTCCCTTGCATAATCGTGATGTGACGCAAACCACGCGCTTGCGGCTCAATTGCGTCGAGCAAATTTTTAAGCATGGCTTCATTGACAGCCATTTGTCTGGGATCGCGCCAGCCGGCGACAAGCTCCGGCAACTCAAACAAGGCCGCGAACAGGATGTGCGTAACATGCTTTAATTCAAGCGCTGCGCGCTGACAGGCTGCCGCATCAGTCAGATCAACACTGATATGCTTTGCGCCAGCAGGCAGGGCGACAGGACGGCGTGACAGCGCGATGACATCCCAGTCCGGCAGACTAGCAAAATGTTCCAGCGCAGCCGCACCCACTACACCGCTTGCACCCGCAATCAAGATGGTGTGCTTTTTCATAGACGACTCCCTTTGCTGTCTGTAATACTCACAAAAGATGCTGGCCGCGCAAATGACTGCGCAATGATTCAGGGACTTCGATTTCAAAGCCAAGCACTGCGGCAGACAAAGCCTTGCCGTAATTATCCAGACACAGACTGCGCGATACACCGCCACCCAAAGCACCCTGAGCGACAAAATTCATGGCATCCAGATTGTCGACTTCGTAACGCGTGACAGGCCCTTTAATGGCACCTGCGTAAAAAGCTTTAAAACGCTCCGCGGTCAATTGATCTTTAAGTAGTGCGTACAACTCGGGCGTATAGGCAAAGACTGCAATGTTAGAGGTATCACCCTTGTCACCTGAACGCGCATGTGCGACATGCTGAAGTTTTACTTTCATTTTTTTTCAGCTCACAAAATAATTGATTGAAGGCGTCACGCGCTCGCGTGGCACGAGAGATGACCAAACGCCAATGACTTCGCGGGTCCGGTCCTGATGCGGGACGCGTTTACCTGTATGGGCGATACCAGAGACGGCCATCCCATCGATTTCGCGCCCGACTTTAGCGGCCTCTTCGCGAGTCTTGGTGCGAGCCGCAACGCGAACTGCGATTTCATAGGGTTCTGGCGCATCTGCCGGAGTAGCATCACCATGAATCGCATTAAGTCCCAGGTAATCTATACGGATATCCTCGGCTTTAAGGTTGACAATCTTAAAACGTTCTTCCAGGACTTTCCTGGCGATTTGCGCGCGTCTTAACGCACCCGGCCCGGCGTAGAAAAACATATCTTCGCCAATAAAGCCCTCGGTGCAACCAATCGAAACTTTCAAAGTCGGTGTGCGGGGTTTGCCGCCAATATGACTGACTTTTACGCGGTCTGGTCCGACCTGTTCGATCTGTGCCGTTGTGAAATCAACCACCACATCTGGCGTTAAATAATTCGCCGGATCATGGACCTCGTAAAGCATTTGTTCCTTGATGGTCTGCAAGGAGATTTGTCCACCAGTACCCGCTACTTTTGTGATGACTGCGCTGCCGTCGCGACTGACTTCTGCGATTGGAAAGCCAAAGTTCCAGGGCTCAGGTACATCCTTGAAGCCAGGATCCGCAAAATATCCTCCCGTCACCTGTGCTCCACATTCAAGCAGATGTCCGAGTCCGTTTCCCTGGCCTAATTTGACGTGATCCAGCGGATCCCACTCAAACTCATACATCATCGGTGCCATGAAAATTGACGGGTCAGCAACGCGTCCAGTAATCACGATCTGCGCCCCGGCTTTGAGCGCCTCCACAATCGGTTCTGCGCCCTGATAGACCTCTGCGGAAATCAAAGTCGAGGACAGGCTTGCGGTAGGTAATCCATTTTCAAGAATCGTGTCTGTTAATTCCAGCACATGCTCGGTGATCAGACTGCCATTGACGGCTGCGACTTTGACGCCCGTATGGCCCATTTCCTGAAGCAGCTGAACGACCCGCTTAGCCGCCGCGTCAGGATTGATCCAGCCCTGATTACTAATGATTTTGGTTCCACGCTTCATGCAATGGGGCAGCACTGCTTTCATCCGGTCATCCAGGTACGTGTCATAACCCGGAAAGCTTGGATCACGCCGTGCGCGTACCTGCGCCGCTGAAACAGTGGCCTCAGCCATCGTCTCAAAACAAAGATAATCCAGATCGCCCTTCTCAGCATTTAACGCGGCAGGCTCTACGCGATCCCCCCACCATGCCGAACCAGAACCTACTCTGATCATGTCTTTCATACATTCCCCATCATTTTTTGCTTAATTGTTTGGTGTTTCGTTTGCCATTGGTACTGGCATCAAATTGAGTGCTGGATAATTTGCGAGTTCACGCGCTACCTTCTGCATTTCAGCGACAAGAAACTCTTTGCGATCGGAAATACGATCTTTCAATGCCGCGACACTCAATGCTGCGTAAGGTCGACCATCACGACCAAAAATTGGTACGCCTATCCCTCCCATTTGTGCCACAACCACCTCGAGCAACATGGAGTAACCTCGCTCGCGTGAACGTGCGACTTCAGCTTTGATTAAAGGGATTGTCATTAATGGATATTTCTGACTATTGACCGCTTGATTCAGCTGCAACACCGCATCGATCTCCTCATCTGGCAACCAGGCCAACAAGGCCATGCTACCTGCACCGACGCCTAGTGGTCGACGCATCCCAAGATCAAGATAATTCGCACGGATTGGGAAGCTGCCGAATTCACGATCAATGCAGACCGCCTCACAACCGCTGCGGGTGGAGAGCAACACCGTATCACCACACAGATCAGCCAGCCTGAGCAGTGCGGGACGCGCACGATCACGAATGTGATCTCGACCCTGCATGGCGAGGCCCAGAGTGATGGCCTCCTCACCCAGAAAATATCTTTTGGTGGTCTGGTCGCGACGAACAAACCCTTCGTCCATCATCTCTTCGAGCAATCGCAGCGCAGTTGCTTTATTGACGCCCGAACCACTTGCAATATCGGTCAGTCGCAAAGGCAAAGGCGTTGAGAGAATCTTGAGAATGCGACAGACTTTCTGCGCAGCACTGCTGTCAGAAACCTGTCGCATTATTTACACCGTTGCTACAGCCGTGGAAGGCGAGCCCACAGCACCAGGCAGGCGCAAAGGAGGAGCCGTCAACAGGAAACGATTACGTCCATTCTTGCGCAACCACTGAGCCAGAGGAGTGAGGTAAAACATTTCACCCAAATGAATACCATTCTTGAATAAGCAATGCTCATGCAAGGGCAGCGTTGCGCAGCAACCAATATGATTTTTGGCGGGATGCGCTTCGACAGCGTAGTTATCAGCCATCAACACCACTAAACCGCTATCGGTGATCCAGTTCAACAGCTTGGAATCACGCCCATCCAGAGCAGCACAACTGTTATCCAGGATGCTGAGGTCAGGCTTTTTCTTCATATCCAGCAGCATCTGGGCAAAACCGGTGTGCAAGCCGACCATGTCGCCTTTTTCGATTTCAACTTTATCCTGCTCAAGCACGCGCATCAGAATATCGTAATCAACGATGACTTTTTTATTGCCGAAATGCGCGTGGAAATCAATCATCACACCGCGCCCCTGAACACAGGACTCGGCCATATTTTGAATGCCCAGCGCATTAGCGTAAGAGGTGGTTTTCTGATCACCCGGCTCGGGCACGCCTGCGTCTTTGCCTTCAGTTGGTCCGACGATGTGTTCGCCTGCGCGATACCCGTTGTAGTAAACCGCCTCGGGAATACCATCACCATTCGCATCGAACATCGATCCCACGTGTGCCAAACTGTCCCACTGCGTTGAATACTGCAAGTGCAACACAACCAGATCATCACTCACCACATCGCTGTGATCTTTGTTATCGCTAAACAACTTGTAATTCATATTCGGACGACCGTTGCGCAAGGTCGGACGAATAACGGGCGGATGACGACGCGGATTGAGCAAATTACCGCCTGGATAATCGAGCGGCAGACTCAGGCAAAAAGGAATGCCCTCTTTTACCTCGGCAATACCTTGTTTGATTTTTTCTGGGGTCAGCAGATTAATGCGACCACGCTGGTCATCCTCACCAAAATCACCCCAGTTCGAACCCTCTGGGCGATTAACCCATCTTTTTGAGCCACTCATACTTTTTTCTCCGATTCAGACAACGGTTCACCACCGCCAAGAAATACTCTATGTAATAAATCACCCTGACCGATCTCAGTCGAGGAGGCTGCGGCAGCAACACGACCAGTTTCCATGAGAAAGGCAAAATGCGCGTGTTTAAGTGCTTTTTCAACGAGCTGTTCGACCAGTAATATCGCCAGGCCTTTGGCACATAATTCAGAGGCTACGGTCAGAATCCGATCAACCACCATCGGTGCGAGACCAGCCGATGGCTCATCCAGAATCAATAGCTTCGGATCACCGATCACGCCCTGAGCGACTGCGAGGATCTGTTGTTGGCCACCCGATAAACGAGAGGCCATCTGTTGCTTGCGCTCAGCAAGCTCAGGAAACAGTTCATAGATTGCATCAAGCTTGGTTCGATCTCCGTGTGGTGATTTGGCATAGGTGCCAATCATCAGATTGTCCTCAACAGAGAGAGTCTGAAAGACGCGGTGACCTTCAAGGACTTGAATAACTCCAGATTGCACGATCTGTCCTGGACTCGCTTGAGTAAGATCCTGACCCGCAAAACTCACACTCCCACTACGTTTTGGCACAAGACCGGAAATAGCATGCATCACTGTGCTCTTACCCGCGCCATTACGTCCGAGCACGACAACGAACTCGCCAGCGCGAACATCAAGCGACAAGCCGTGCACAACCTCTGCCTTGCCATACGCGACATGCAAGTCACGCACACTGAGGAGAACTTCATCTGGCCTGGAAGAATGATTATTCATATTTATGCTCCCAGATAGACACGTATCACTTCCGGATCGTGTCGAACTTGTTCAGCAGTTCCGTGCTTGATCATACGTCCGACATTCAGGGTCGTGACCTTATCGCATACACGGAAAACAAAATCGGTATGGTGTTCGACCAGCAAAACTCCAATTCCAGCTTTACTGATCGCACGAATCACAGAACCAAGATGTTCAATTTCCACGCTCGTCAAACCGCCTGCAGGTTCATCGAGCAATATAAATTTAGGCCTTAAGGCAAGGCCTCGCGCGATTTCCAAAAATCGCTGCTGTGCGTGATCGAGCAGGTTGGCTCGTCGATGCATCACTGCCCCCAAACCGACGCCCTGTAAAAGTTCTACCGCGCGTTCGCGCACAATGCGGTCTTCTGCCCCCACATGCGGCAGCGCCAGTGCGCTGGCCATGAATCCAGAAGTCGACTCTGACCAGGCACCTACCATCGCATTTTCGAGTACCGTCAGTTCGGGAAGTAGACGAGGTTTCTGAAAGGTTCTTGCTATACCCATACGAGCGCGTTGCTGCACAGTTGTTTTACCAAAATCCTGATTCTGATACAGCAGGTCTCCGGCAGAGGGCTCGTAATACCCTGACAACAAGTTCAGTATCGTTGTTTTACCGCTGCCGTTCGGACCAATCAGACCATGCACTTCGCCCGGGGACAGAGTCAGAGACACATCATCCACCGCAGCGACTCCGCCAAAGTGTTTACTGATGTGTTTGACTTCGATTGCAGCATGAGCCTGCCCTGAGGCTCTGAGCACCTGGTGCAGCTTTTCAGGCTCAGGCTGAATCGGTATGGAAGCAATTTCTCTTGGTCTGATTCGCTCGTAGATCAGCTGTATCATACGACCAATACCTTCAGGTATCACCAGCACGACGATGAGCAAGAGCAAACCATAAAAAAAGTTTCCTAACTTTGCCAGAGACGCAACCATTTCAGGCAAGGCCGTCAGAACAACCGTTCCGAGAAAGGGCCCCACAATACTTCCTCGACCGCCAATAATGATGCAGACAAAGAAAAACATACTCAAGTCAAAGACGAACGTATCGGGCGTGATGTAACTTTGCAAAGAAGCGAATAAACCACCCGAGACACCCGCCAATACTCCACTAAATACAAACGCGACTAGCTTGGCCCTGAATACTGGTACTCCAACAGCCTGAGCGGTCACCGGATTATCGCGAATCGCAATCAGACCTTTACCCCACATACTTCTGGCGATATTCCAAGTCATCCAGGTTGCAAATCCAGCGAGGATCGCAGCAAGATAGTAAAAACCGGAAGGAGATTCAAAAGGCTCTGTAAACAAAGGACCAACCAAACCAATTCCCCCACCAGTCAGATCGACTTGTGCAAGGATGATTTCATTGACGATCAAAGCAAAGGCCATGGTTGCCATGGCGAAATAAAAACCAGGTAAACGCAGTGATGGCAAACCGAGCGCCAGACCGCAAATACCTCCGAGGCCTCCTGAAATCACAAGCGCCAGATAAGGATTCATCTCCATTTTTCCAGCGAGGATGCAAAATCCGTACGCACCGATCGACAGTAAGCCGACATGGCCAATCGATAGCTGTCCTGTGAAGCCAACAACAATATTGAGGCCTGAAATCAATATCCAGTAAACAGCGATGAGCGCGGCCAAGTGGAGTTGATACTGGTCACCGGCCCAGAAGGGTAACGTCGCCGCAGCACATATGCCTAAAACGAGTGCCAACAAGCGTGTGCGATTAGATGAAGTGTTCATTTTTGTTCGTTTTTTTCAGACAGGACGCACGCGCTTGGACCCAAATAGTCCTTCTGGTTTGAGCAACAAGACAACCATCAGCAAACCTACAGAAATTGTTTGCTGATACTCCCCTCCAAACCAGTATGTGGCGTAGGCATTAAGCAGGCCGAGCAAAGCACCCCCGACCAGCGCACCAATATTGCTGCCTAGCCCCCCCACTGCCAGGGCGATAAAACCGTTAAGCGTGAGCGTCAGGCCTAATGCGAAATACGCAAAAGTAAGTTGTCCTGCAGCAAAGCCAGCCAAACCACCCAAGGCACCGGACAACACATAGGACATCGCGCGGATACGATCTGTCGATACGCCGCGGGCACGGGCAGCGAAAGCATCCTCGGACATGGCCAGAAATAACTTGCCGTAAAGAGTCCGGCGATAAAATAATTCCAGACCAATGGCCATGAGAATTGCCAGGATAATTGGCAACCAGAATTTCTGATCAGCCATGCCAGCACCAAAAGCCTGATCAATCAATCTGGGAAAAGGCGTAGGCTCAGTGCCCCACCAGAGTCCGACCCCTTGCTGGACCATGGTCGCAACAGCCAGTGTGCTCAGCAGCCAGAGATGCTCATCACTTCGAGCCAGCACCCGGCGGATCGCCAGTACATCCGTCAACCATCCGAAGACAGCACCCACCACCACTGCACCAGCCAAACCGACATACCAGGGTAGTTGCAGATTGATAATGAACCAGGCACCAAACACACCTCCAAGCATGGAGATGTGTCCGGTCGTCACCGACAGTACCTTGGAGGTGGAAAACATAACGTTATAGACAAGCGCCACGGCACCGTAAACCATGCCAATGGCCAGACCTGTCACAAGGACTGTCAGCATTAAATGCCCCTTACCTACCGATTAAATTAATAAGTTAATTGGGAGCAAGCTTGAAGCTGCCGTCCTTGAACGTATTGGCCGTATTCATCACCATTCCACTATCGGGGAAACCATCCCGTTGCGTGGCGCTGTAACTATAGGTTGCGTACACGCCAGGATAATTAGTGGTCTCCTCCATGGCCTTTTGGATCGCGGCAGGATCTGTTGAGCCAGCCTTTTTAACAGCATGCTCAATCATTTTCACTGTGTCATAACCCAGGGCCACCCACCAGAACGTAATGTCAATTTCACCACCACCAATACGAGGGCGAATCTTATCGACTAGCGCCTGTGTTGGAGCGGGCAGTTTGCCATCAGGCAAGTAGGTCGTGCTTGTGTAGCCCGCAGCATAGGTTTTATCCCAGTACTCTGGTTTATTCAGCAGTTTGCGGATCTGCGCAGCCATCAGCGCGGGATGCCCCACAATCGGCACATCCCAGCCCATTTCACCACGCGCATTGATCAGACGACCCAGCAAGCCTGCGGCAGCAGTCCAGGGCATGACCACGTCCGCACCTGCGTTACGCGCCTTGGTCATTTCATCCATGACGTCAGTCTTGTTCGCATCGATCAGCACCGAATAAACTGGCTTAATACCGGCCTTTTCCAGCAATGCGATAGCTGATTTGGCGCTTGCAGTACCGTAGCCGGACGTATCTGCGATCACAGCGACTTTTTGCTTTTTAAGTGTTTCGATCGCATATTTGTTCGCGGTCAAAATCCACTGCATATTGGTATTGATCATGCGAAAAGCTCGGGGATATTTTTTCGCATCCGTTAATTCATCGATCGCGCCAATAATAATATTGGGCACGCCCGCACGAGCCAGCATCGGTGTGGTTGCAAGACCTTCGCCAGAATTAACCGGACCAATCACGAAATTCACCTTATCGCTGAAGGCCAGTTGCTGGGCAAAGTTCACAGCCTTTGTTGGATCACCCGCCGTATCACGTGTCAGCAACTCAATTTTGCGCCCCAAAATACCGCCTGCCGCATTGATTTCCTCTACAGCCAGTTCAACACCCTGGTTTTCTGCAATCGCTGAAGCGGACAAAGGTCCCGTCAGTGAAGAAAGCCAACCAACCTTTATCGGTTGGGCCTGAACAGCTAAAGAACCAGCTACTAAACCTGAAGCGAGCAACAGCTTCCAAAATAGTTTTGCATTACAAAACTTCATGGTTGTCTCCGAATGTTATTTTTAATCCTGCGTCTGCAGATAATCGTTCGATAAGGAGCTTGCGTCAAGGTCTTAGGCTAGCTAAATCATTAGTATTAACCCGAATTTAATTTTGAAATGAATTTATTTGTTTTGACAGACAAAATTATAAAATTCGAAGATCGACGCAATACAATAAAAAAACCATCAACGTAAGCCGCTGACGGTTTTTTGTAGACTGAAACTGTTTGTTTGCAGCTGTGGCTGCCAGGGTCAATCAAATGCGGGGATTAAGCCTTTTTGACTTTTTCCAGCATTTTGAACACACCTTTAGGTGCGTTGACGAACAGGCGCTTGAAAGCCTTGCCCAAACAACGGCGCTCAAGGGTGTTACGGCGTGTGCGTTTTGTTTCTGAAGCCATGACGGATCTCCGATAAGGAACCACATATATTAACCTAAAAACAATACGGGCATTTACCTGTTTTTAGCAACAAACCACCGCAGCTCGCTCTATGATTGCAATATGAATCCAATCATCCGCATAACTGGCGCACGCCAGAACAATCTGAAAAACCTCGATTTGACCCTCAATACGGGCGAATTGACAGTCATCACGGGCGTCAGCGGCTCGGGCAAGAGCTCTCTGGCTTTCGATACACTCTACGCAGAGGGTCAGCGCCGCTATGTGGAGACTTTTTCTCCCTATGCACGGCAATTTCTTGACCGGATGGACAAACCCCAAGTTGACCGCATAGAGGGGATTTTGCCCGCCATTGCGATTGATCAAACCAATCCGGTGCGCAGCTCGCGCAGCACGGTTGGCACAATGACCGAGCTTAACGATCATTTAAAACTTCTTTTCGCGCGCGGCGCACAACTATTTTGCCGAGGCTGCGGACAGGCGGTCTGCCGGGACAATACCGCCTCCATTCTTGCGACGCTGCGCACGCGGGCCGTTGAGTGTGGTGATCCAAGATTGGTCGTAACCTTTCCCGTCCAGGTGCCAGCCAGCTTTACCGAAGAGGAAGTCCGGGGCTTTCTTGATCAACAAGGCTACACACGCGTGCATGCCGATGAGAGCATAGCGTCGAGCGCTTCGCTCGCTGAGTCGGCAGTTGGTACACAAAGCGACTCGGCTCCTAAAACCAGGAAAGCGAGCGCGAAGAAACCAGCAGCTACTCCACTTTTGCGCACACTGCGCGTGATTCAGGATCGTTTCCGCTTTTCCAGTGCAGAGACCTCGCGCGTCATGGAAGCCCTCGATATCGCGCTCAAAATGGGGAATGGCTTGATTGCCATTCACGCGGTCGATGCGGACGGTCGAGACACGCACGTCTGGAAATTCAGCGACAAGCTACATTGCGCAGAGTGCAATATTAGCTACAGCGATCCTTTACCAAGCTCTTTTTCCTTTAATTCACCACTTGGCGCGTGCGAGGCTTGTCGGGGTTTTGGCCGCGTTATTGGCATCGACTTTGGTCTGGTTATCCCGGACGAGAATAAAACGCTGGAACAAGGCGCGGTCAAACCCTGGCAGACACCCAGTTATAAGGATTGCCAGGACGAACTTCTGAAATATGCCAAGCGTGCGAACGTATCGACCAACACGCCCTGGAAATACCTGCCAGCCGAACACCAGGACTGGGTGCTGGATGGTGACCCGCTTTGGAAAGGTGGCAATCAGGCCTGGAAAACACAATGGTATGGCGTACAAAAATTCTTTAACTGGCTAGAAACAAAGTCCTACAAAATGCACGTGCGTGTACTGCTTTCCAAATATCGCAGCTATACGCCCTGCCCGACCTGCCATGGCGCTCGCCTTAAACCTGATGCGTTGCTCTGGAGAATAGAAGGTAAAACCATCCAGCAGATGATGCTCACGCCAATCGTGGAGTTGAGAGCATTTTTTGATACGATCAAATTTGCCGGAGCACTTGATGCCGCGATGGATCTGGTCCTGACAGAAGTGCGTGCGCGCTTGAAATTTTTATGTGATGTCGGTCTGGGCTACCTGACTCTGGATCGCCAAAGCCGCACACTATCCGGAGGAGAGGTTCAGCGTATCAACCTGACCACCGCACTGGGCACTTCCCTGGTCAACACCTTGTTCGTTCTGGACGAGCCTTCGATTGGCTTGCATCCTCGCGATATTCATCGTGTGACAGAAGTTATGCATCGCTTGCGTGACGCAGGCAATACGCTGGTAGTTGTTGAACACGATCCACAAGTGATGATCGCTGCAGATCGTGTCATTGATGTGGGGCCAGGCCCTGGTGAACGCGGCGGGCAAATCGTCTTTGACGGTACGCCCGAACAACTCAAAGCTGCCAACACGCTGACCGGCAAATATATGGGCGGCCACATGAAGGTCGAGTCTCCTCGCCCGCTTCCTGTGCTGCCAGGTACGCCAAGACTTTTGCTCGAGGGTGTGACAGCCAACAATCTCAAAAATGTTTCCATCGAAATACCCTTAGGTCGGTTAGTCTGCGTCACGGGGGTTTCAGGCTCAGGCAAATCAACACTTATTCAGGATGTGCTTTACCCCGGTTTACTCAAAATCATGGGTAAACCAACCGAGTCGCCAGGACCCTTTGACCGGATTCTTGGCGCCGAACAACTCGCTGATGTGGTGATGGTTGATCAGGCGCAAATCGGTAAAACGGCGCGTTCTAACCCAGCCAGCTATGTTGGTGCGTTCGATCCGATTCGCAAGCTTTTCGCACAGGCCCCTGTCGCGCGCGAGCGGGGCTACACACCCGGCACCTTCAGTTTCAATAGCGGCGACGGTCGCTGCCCCACCTGTGGCGGGACAGGTTTTGAGCACGTCGAAATGCAATTCCTGTCGGATGTCTATATCAGATGCCCCGACTGCGACGGCAAGCGTTTCCGACCCGAGGTGCGTGAAGTAGAAATCGAACACCTGGGTAGACGGGCATCGATTGACGCCGTTCTGGACATGACCGTCTCCGAAGCGCTGGAGTTTTTCAAGGGTTTAAAAGATGTCCAGTTAGGGCTCGCTCCGCTGGCAGACGTAGGACTGGAGTACGTCAAACTCGGACAACCCGTCCCCACACTGTCTGGTGGAGAGGCTCAGCGCCTCAAGCTTGCCGGCCACCTGGCAGAGGCGGCACGAAGCGGTATTTCAACAGGCAAGCTTGCCAAAAAAGGCAGTCTGTTCCTTTTCGATGAGCCAACAACAGGTTTGCATTTTGACGATGTCGCACGTCTGATGCGCGCCTTCAGAAAACTGCTTGGCGCCGGTCATACACTGCTGATCATTGAGCACAATCTTGATGTAATCAGGGCTGCCGACTGGGTAATCGACCTTGGACCGGATGGTGGCTCCGCAGGCGGTGAATTAATTGTCGCAGGTAGTCCTGAGGAGGTCATGGCGCACCCCACTTCCTATACCGGCGCGGCGCTGCGCGAATATGCAACGGCCATGACACCTGACGCAATTGGCACAAAGATAACTGTTGAGGCGCAAGCCACCACCCTGGAAGAACCTGGTCGCCAGGCGCAACGAGGCAAATCACTGCAAACTGTGCTCAAAGAAAAACGCCGTGCTGCAACCAGTATTGATATCTTGCACGCGCGTGAACACAACCTGAAAAATATCAGTGTCAGTATTCCACATGACAAATTCACAGTCATCACAGGAGTATCGGGTTCAGGTAAATCAACACTGGCGTTCGACATCCTTTTCAACGAAGGTCAGCGTCGCTATCTTGAATCGCTCAATGCCTACGCACGCGCGATTGTGCAACCCGCAGGCAAGCCAGACGTAGACGCGATTTTCGGCATACCGCCCACAGTCGCGATCGAGCAACGAACAAGCCGGGGTGGCCGCAAATCAACTGTCGCAACCATGACAGAGATTCACCATTTCTTACGCCTGCTCTACATGAAACTCGGCACACAAATGTGCCCTGCTTGCCAGGTTAGCGTCGAACCACAAAGCGCAGATCAAATCGTCGCGCGCATCATGCGAGACCATAAAGGTCATCGCATTGGTTTGATGTCACCGCTCGTCACTGCCCGCAAAGGTTTCTACACCGACCTCGCCAAATGGGCTGCCGGCAAAGGCTATACACATTTGCGCGTCGACGAGGAATTTATCGCTACCGCAAAATGGCCCAGACTAGACAGATTTAAAGAACACACGATTGAACTGCCCGTCGCCGACCTGACGGTTGGCAGTAATAATGAAGCAGCTTTGCGCGAAGCGGTTCGCAGTGCGCTGGAGCACGGCCAGGGCGTCATGAGCGTTGTCTGGCCGCTAGGCAAGCTCACCGAAAATATGGGTGCAAAACTTGAGCAGGAGTATTTCTCAGTCAAACGCGCCTGTCCAAGTTGCGGCACCAGTTTTCCAGAACCCGATCCACGCATGTTTTCTTACAACTCCAAACACGGCTGGTGCACAGGCTGTTTTGGTACGGGACTGCAACTCCAAGGGTTTGATGCAGAACAAACGGGTGAAGAAACCGCCTGGAACGCCTGGTACGAAGGTGAAACCCATGTCTGCACAAGTTGCCATGGCGCGCGGTTGAATCCGATCGCTCGTGCTGTATTGTGGAAAAACAAATCGATCGCTGAACTGGCGGGCTTGCCTGTCTCGGACGCCCATACATTTTTCACCGCACTGGTGCTGAAAGGCCGTGATGCAGAAATCGCCCGGGACATTTTGACTGAAATCCGCGGACGCCTGCAGTTCATGCAGGAAGTCGGCCTTGGTTACCTTGCGCTCGACCGTGCAGCACCGACGCTGTCAGGTGGTGAGGCCCAAAGAATCCGTCTGGCCGCGCAACTCGGCTCCAATATGCAAGGTGTCTGTTATGTGCTGGACGAGCCAACTATTGGTCTGCATCCGCGTGACAACAGAATTTTGCTGGGTGCGTTATCGCGCCTTGAGAAAAACGGCAATACGCTGGTTGTTGTCGAACACGATGACGATACGATACGGCGCGCCGAACACGTGATTGATATCGGACCAGGAGCAGGCGTGCGAGGTGGACGCGTCGTTGCCCAAGGCACGCTTAAGGACCTGATGGATGCACCTGAGTCAACGACTGGTCACTACCTCAGACACCCACTGGTACATCCATTGCAACCGCGTCGTCCGATTGCACGTGATACGGCGATGATCAGCGTCAAGGGTGCGACTCTGCATAATCTGCGTCATATTGATGCACATTTCCCAATCGGTCGCCTAAGCGTCGTGACAGGTGTCTCTGGCTCAGGAAAATCCACCCTTGCGCGTGAAATTCTGCTCGACAATCTTAGTCGAGCCGTGGCGTTGCGAGCAGATCCGCAATGGCAAGGTTGCGATGCCATTACTGGCTGGGATCGCATCGATCGCGTACTCGAAGTAGATCAGACGCCGATTGGTAAAACACCCAGATCCTGTCCAGCGACTTATATTGGTTTCTGGGATGACATTCGCAAACAATTTGCAGAAACTAACGAAGCCCGCATTCGCGGCTGGGGCCCTGGACGGTTTTCTTTCAATACCGGTGATGGTCGCTGTCCGATATGCGAAGGCCAGGGCATGCGGACTCTTGAAATGAGTTTTCTGCCTGACGTTAAAGTACCGTGTGACGCCTGTGCTGGCGCGAGATTCAACACCGATACGCTCGGTGTGCGCATGCGCGAAAAACATGCGGGTGAAGTACTGGCACTGGAAGTCGATGACGCGATCGGCTATTTCGCAGCACACCCGCGCATACGCCACCCGCTCCAACTGATGCAAGACGTTGGTTTAGGTTATCTAACGCTTGGCCAGCCATCGCCCACCTTATCTGGTGGAGAAGCACAACGCATCAAGCTCGTGACAGAGCTCGCCAAAGCACGCATGACCGAGGGCGTGATCACAACAGGCCGTGCGTCAAGACTGCCCCATACTTTATACGTGCTGGATGAGCCGACCGTCGGCTTATCCATGGCGGATGTAGAAAAACTCATACGCGTACTGCACAGACTCGTTGAGGCGGGCAATACAGTGGTCGTCATTGAGCATAATCTGGACATCATCGCTGAGGCGGACTGGCTGCTGGATCTCGGCCCTGAAGGCGGGACAGGCGGAGGACAACTGGTGATCGAAGGCACGCCAGAACAAGTCATCGCTGCCCGTAAAAAGTCCCATACCGGAGACGTCTTGCATGAGTTCATGAACCGGACATGAAGCAGTGCAGATTTGAGGACCGTATAACAGGACAAGCACGCGTCATGCGCGGTTTGCGCGAGCGCATTTGCGCTCACACAGCAGAGGAATTGGCCGAGGCATTTGTTCGTATTGAACAAGCGCAACAACGTGGCTATTGGATTGCACTCCTGCTTGACTATGAACTTGGCGAATGGCTGGAACCAACACTGCTGGCATCGCGCTGCATAGATCAAGTGCAGCAAAACCATGTACCTCGTCTGACTGCGCTCGTCTTCGATTCGATGCAGCTGGAACCTCCATGGAAAATGATCGATCCCGAGCACGCGTGCATTACGACGATTATTCCCGAAATATCAAAAGCGTCCTACATTGAACGCATTGAAAAAATTCATCACTGGATTGAAAAGGGTGAGGTCTATCAGATCAATGCGACTTTTCCTTTAAATATAAATACAACTGGTCCAGCTGAAAATCTATATCGGAAAATCGCAGAAAAAAACCCGGTTGCCCATGCTGCGTACATCGAGGACCACGCGCGCACTGTGCTTTGCTTTTCTCCAGAACTTTTCCTGGAACGGCGAGGTCAAACTCTAACGACACGTCCAATGAAAGGAACTGCACCCCGCGCCACTGATCCTCTTGAGGATGAACAATTAGGCCTCGCACTTCAAAGTAGCGAAAAAAATCGTGCGGAAAATCTGATGATCGTGGATTTGTTGCGTAACGATCTGGGACGCGTTGCCATTCCAGGTACCGTGCGCAGCAAATCACTGTTTACACTTGAAAAATATCCTTCGGTCTGGACCATGACGTCGACCATCGAGGCAGATATTCCAGCGGATACCTCGCTGCAAAAAATACTCACAGCCCTTTTTCCCTGCGGTTCAGTGACCGGCGCTCCTAAGATAGCTGCGATGCAACGGATCCAGAAGAGTGAACACGCAGAGCGTGGTCTTTACTGCGGCAGTATCGGCTGGCTGGCACCCAACGGAGACTTTTCTCTCAATGTAGCCATCCGAACCCTTGTGCTTGCTCAAGATGGCTCAGGCCTCTATCACGTTGGTGGTGGGATTGTGCATGACTCCTGCGCTGAAAAGGAATGGCAAGAGTGTTTCTGGAAGGCTCGAGTCCTCTCACAGGATCAGCCTGCTCTGATTGAAACAATGCGCTCGGATTGCCAGGGCAATATTGAGTTGCTTGAGCTCCATCTTGACCGACTGGCAAACTCTGCAAAAGCCTTATTTTTTCAGATTCCCTCACGCGACCGCATACGAGAACAGATTGCAACCAAAGTCATCGCAGCGGCTCATCAGGCAGAAGCATCCACAGACTTACGGGTCAGACTATTACTTAATGCTGCGGGAGCGCTGAGCATAGAGACCGCAGCGCTACCTGCTCTGCAGGGCACTCCGAAAATAGCAATCTCTCCTGTAGTACTCAATAGCCAGCACCCACTGCTCCAGCACAAAACCACCTTCCGTCCCTGGTACACGGAGGCTTTCTCGTGGCTAGCCGGACATCATGATTTTTTTGATTTGATTTTTTTTAATCAACAGGGCGAAATATGCGAAGGCAGTCGTTCGAATATTTATATAAAAAAAAATGGTCAATGGCTAACACCTGCCCTAACAAGCGGCTTGCTCGGCGGTGTTTATCGACGTCATTTGATCGATACCCATCAGATCAAAGAAGGCACGCTCACGCGTGCCGATCTTGAAAATCCTGATGCAGAGATACGTTTATCAAACGGACTCAGAGGCTGGTTTGATGTGCAGTTTGAAACAACGTCATTCTTTCCAGGGAATGTCCTTCCATAGCTGTCGCAAGTCTTTTTCGGAATTTTCCAATTCTTTACGATAGGCCTCAGGTGGCAGGTAACGAACCGGCGCAAACATTTCGCCGGCTTGTTTGATGTAAGCCGGATCAGCCGCAGCCTGCGACACCGCTTTGACAAGTTTAGCTCGTACATCCTCTGGTAGACCTCTGGGAGCAGCCAAACCTCGCAAGGAAGCAGACTCCATGTTGTAGCCTTGCTCAATGAAAGTCGGGATATTAGGCGCGAGTGTTGTTCTTTCTTTAGACATCTGCCCAAGGATACGAATCGCGCTGCCACCCTTGATGTACTGCAAGGCCTCACCAACGTTGATAGCTCCAACAACCAGTTGGTCCGACGCAAGTGCTCCGCGCACCTCACCAGAGCCTTTGTAAGGAACATGGGTCATTTTCAGACCCGAGGTTTTGGCGAAAATCAGCATAGATAAATGATCGTCTGAGCCTACGCCAGTGGTACCGACTGTAACTTTGCCGGGATTTGCTTTTGCATACTCGGCAAGTTCTTTGAGCGTGCGGATCGGATTCGAACTATTGACTGTGAATGCGCCCGGATCATCAATCAGATTACCGAGCAAATCGTAACTCTGCCAGGTGAAACTGGTCTCCCGCTCGATTGGAATAGAAACCAGATTCGGGGTGTTTAAAAATCCGATCGTATAGCCATCAGCAGGCGCTTTCGCGAGTTCAGCAAAACCAATCGCACCTCCTGCGCCTAATTTATTTGAAACAACAATTCGGGCGCCATGACCGAGATATTTTTCGATGTAAGGGGCGATCAGGCGAGCAACCAGATCAGTGCCGCCACCTGGGGCATAGGCAACAATCATGGTGATTGGACGTTCTGGGTATTCTGCTGCGTGAGCAGGGCTATTCAATGCCGCGAAAGCAAAAAATGTCGCCAGACCTTGAGCGCATATTTTTTTAAATATATTTTTCATAATCGTTGTCTCCTTATTTTTTATGCGTCGCTCAACCAAAAATACGTTTCAACCGCTCCTGATACACAGGCCAGACTTCAGGATTAATAATCCGAGGGCCTCTTTCGCCACGCGCTAGCATTTCAATCTGCTCTGCCGCCATCGTCGCAGCGTTACGACGAGCTTCGTGCGTCACGCCAGCCGTATGGTATGTAGCGGTCACATTAGGCAGCAACAGCAAAGGATTATCACGGGCGGGCGGCTCAACCGACCAGACGTCCAGACCAGCACCTGAGAGATGTTTGTCTCGCAAAGCCTCATACAAAGCAGTCTCATCGTGGATTCCTCCACGCGCGGTAGACAGGAACACCGCGCCTTTTTTCATCGCGCGATATTGCTCAGCGGAAAAATAATTCAGTGTCTCGGGATTACGCGGACAATGGACTGTCACGACATCTGCTTGTTTGAGCAGTTCGTCAAAACTAACTGCTGTCGCACCACGATTTTTGATTTCTTCTGTCGACAACTTGGGATCATGGCCAATGACATGCATGCCAAACGCCTTTGCCAGTTGAGCGACACGCCGACCAATATTACCCATCCCTACAATACCGATTGTCAGGCCTCGAATCTCATTACCCATCAGGTCTTCACGCGTCGTGTAGTTGGCCGCGCGCATCACACGATCACATTCTGTTATCCGATGCTTAACAGACAACAACAACCCCATCGCGTGCTCAGCAACCGAATCAGCATTACAGCCCGACTGGTTAACGACCAGCACACCGTGTTTATTGCAGGCTGCGACATCGACCGGGTCGTAACCTGCTCCCGAGCTTGAGGCACACAGCAGGTTAGGCGTTTTTTTAATCAGCTCCTCAGTGACCCACCACTGGGAAGGCACTTCGTCTCGCGCAGCAAGGATATGATAGAAATGCGCTTCTTTGAAGATTGCAAAATTTTTCTGATCCTCATCGCTTTGTTTCAAGACAGACAATTCAATATCAGCGACCTTGCCGATTTGCGCATCAAAGGCTGGATTCAACCAAAAATCAAACCGCACAACTTTCTTTTTCATATGCTCCACCACTATTATTTTTTTGGTATCCGCTTTCAAAACGGATACCTTACTCGTAACCCCTCCTGAAATCTCAGGGCTGAGTTACTTCAAGACACCTTTGGCGCGCAAAACTTGATCAACCCAGGAGCGATCCAGAGTGCCCTTGGCAATTTTTGCCAGGATATCTTTCTCTTTTTTCTCGACTGCAGCGACTAATTTTGCGAGTTCCTCAGCAATTTCAGGTCGAATCGCAAGCAAACCATCCTGGTCGCCCACGATAATGTCACCTGGCTGGACAACCATACCGTCAATAGAAACCGTGACATTGATTTCACCTGGGCCTTCTTTGTAAGGACCGCGGTGCGAAACTGAACGGGCAAAAACAGGGAATTTACCTTTGCTCAGGGCATCAACGTCGCGTATCGGACCATCGATCACAAAACCACCGATTTTTTTCGACTCGGCCAGTGTCGACATGATTTCGCCAATGATGGCGTTACGCTGCAAACCTCCAGCATCAACAACAATGATGTCACCAGGTGCCGCCATATCAATGGCTTTGTGGACCATCAGATTATCACCAGGGGCTGTTTTAACCGTAAAGGCACGGCCAAGAATTTTTCCACCTTTGTGAAATGGACGCAGATCAACCGTACCGTTGGTACGATTCATCACATCGCTGATATTGGCCACGGCAAATTTCGCGAACTTTTTCAAAGTCGCTGTGCTGACGGTGTGTTTGTGTGTGTTGATTTGAAATCCGAGTTCAGCCATGTCTACTCCAGTTTGATTGGTATGAATAAAAAAATTAAAAATAATTAACTGTGCTTACCTGCATGCAACAGGCACTCAGGGGTCAACTCTTCAAGAGAGGTCACTCCCATCATGGCCATATTGCGTGAAACCTCTTGCTGTAATAGTGAGATCGCATGATCAACACCTGCCGCGCCACCCACAGCAGCCGCATAATTAAAAGGGCGCCCTAAAAATACACACTTCGCGCCCAGCGCCAGGGCTTTGAGCACGTCTGTACCACGACGCACTCCGCTATCAAGCATGACGGGGCCATCCTTGAATTGATCAAGAATCCGGGGCAAGACACGCAAGGGAGCCGTCGCACCATCGAGCTGTCTCCCGCCATGATTAGAAACAATCACGCCATCCATCCCGTATTGCCGCGCGAGGGCAGCGTCACTGGGGTGCAGGATACCTTTAATCACCATGGGGCCCTTCCAGCGCGCACGGATTTCTTTAACGTGCTGCCAGGTCAGATGACCACGTGTAGAAAAATCACGCATGACATTGGCAGACATGATCGGTGCGCCACGCGTCGCAAATGAGTTTTCAAAATGCGGCATACCGTGCCGAAGCAGTGTTTTTAAAAACGTCCCGAATAACCAGCGTGGATGACTGATGCCGTCCCAGGCCAGACGCAAGCTTGGACGCAGTGGTGTCGAAAAACCGGTTCGCACATTGTTTTCACGATTAGCCGAAGCAGCCGTATCTACGGTCACAACCAGCGTTTTAAAACCAGCAGCGGCAACCCGGTCAATAAGAGGAGCAATTTGCTCAACCTTTCCTGGCAGATACGCCTGAAACCAGGTATTGGGCGCAGCCTCGGCGACTTCTTCCATGCGAATCAGAGAGGAGCCACTCATAATGGCCGGGATATTGGCACGTTGCGCAGCATCAGCTATCACAAGGTCGCCGAGATAAGCTGACATCGAAGTAATGCCCATGGGCGCAGTACCAAAGGGCATGCTGTACTGATGTCCAAACAACGTCACATTCTGGGTTCGTTTGGAGATATCAATCAACACACGCGGAATAAATTCGTATTCTGAAAATACATCCCGGTTGCCACGCAGAGAATGGCAATCTTCACAGGCTCCGGAAACATAACCAAATATCGGTCTGGGTAAGCGTTTTTCTGCCTCAATTTCAAAATCAGCGAGTGACAGAATTTTTGCGAGACTGGCTGGAGTTTTAGCTTGGTTCTTATTCATTTTTTAACGGCTCGTCTGTTTGCGAGAATATTATTCATGGCCTCTGCCGCTGCGGCAAAACCCATCGCTGCCGTGACAGTAACGCTTGAACCATACCCAGCGCAAGCCAGTCCTTGCAATGGCGGGATATCGGCGGGTTGTAATCCATTTTTATCCTGCAGCCATGCCGAGGGCAATATCGTGGGCTGGTCAATCCATAAAACTCGAACACCCATCTTTGGCAGACGTTTTTTAAGCTTACCGGACTCGGTTGCGGCCCTTGGAAAACCGTGCTCGCGGCGCAGCATGTTGCGCATTCGTCCCAATAAAGCATCATGGGTCGCCTCAGACAAGTCCCCGGCACGCAAACCAAGCATATCGGTTTTACCACCCGCGCCACCACAAACCAGCAAAGGCTGCTTGCGACGACGCGCCTGGAGGACCATAGCGATTTTGGCTGGTACCTGATCGGTGCAGTCCAGAACGTAATCCAAGGACTCCGGCAGCACTAGCGCAACATTTTCTGGTGTCAAAAAATCATCGACCAGCTTGAGTTCACACGACGGATTGATGCCCAGGATGCGTTCGCTCATGGCCTGAATCTTCGCTTGCCCCAGCGTTTGTGTCAGCGCATGGACCTGACGGTTGATGTTGGACTCAGCAACATGGTCCATATCAATCAAAGTCAAACCGCCCACTCCGCTTCTGGCCAGTGCTTCCGCAGCCCAGGAACCCACGCCCCCGATTCCGACTACAGCCACGCGGGCGTGATGCAACGCAGCATTGGCTTCGGGACCATACAAGCGCGACAATCCGCCAAAGCGGCGTTCGACATCATTTGATCTGTCTGTCATTGAGTTTGATCATAAAAGCTGTCCGGCAAGATGCCCCTGCAACTAAATGAGACATTTTTGCACGTTCCACAAGAAAAAAACGCCTGCTCACTCGACAATCGCTTGTTACAGGGACACAATTTGAAAAGAATAACGTGAGCATGTTGCCATTTCCTACTCCACCTTCAAATAAAACGTCCGCCTCGGCTGGCGCGGGGATGCTTTGCGTCCTCATTATGCTGATACACATCACAATTTCAGGTGGTCGTATCGCCGTTACATTGACCGCACTTAACCTACAGCGCTCGACGTTAGAGGTTGGCATTCTGATTGCTGTGTTCGCTTTATTACCGGCCCTGTTTTCGGTCAAAGCTGGACAGCTGATTGACAAAATCGGCCCCTGGAAACCTATGCGGGCCAGCGCGATCAGCGTCATCACAGGTGCGCTCCTTCCCTTTATCTGGCAGGCACTGCCCAGCCTCATCCTCGCCGCAATTTTCATCGGTGTGGGACACATGATTTTTCAGATCGCTATTCAAAGACAGATGGGCCAAGGCACAGCCGAGGAAAAACTAAAAAACTTTTCCTGGCTTTCGCTTTCAATGGCAACGTCCGGCCTGATCGGACCGCTGGTTGCCGGTATCTGTATTGACCATCTGGGTCACCGCTTTGTTTTTGCGCTGCTTGCGCTTTCGCCTGTTGCCTGTCTGTTTGGTTTGTTTCGCATGCGCAAACACTTGCTTGCTTCCCATCTCAAGACCGAGGCGCCAAAAGAGAAGCGCAGCGCCATGGAGTTGCTTGCCATTCCCCAGTTAAGGCGCGTGTTTGCTGCAAATATGCTGACCTCGGTCGCATGGGACACACACATGTTTGTCTTACCGATTTTCGGAGTCGGCATCGGTTTGTCTGCAACCACCATCGGTCTAATTATTTCCTGTTTCGCCTCAGCAACAATTGTCATCAGACTGGGATTGCCCTTTATCCAGCGCCACCTGAGCCCCTGGAAACTCATCCACATCACCATGGTGGCAGCAGGATTGAATTATGTGATTTATCCCTTTTTTACCCAAGTCTGGATCCTGATGGTTCTCTCTTTCCTGCTTGGACTCGCACTCGGGTCAACGCAACCAGGCATCCTGGCGTTGTTGCAGCACCATGCCCCTCCCGGACGGGCAGGAGAAGCCTTTGGTATCAGAATGGCATTAATCAATACCTGTCAGGTCTCCCTGCCACTCGCGTTCGGCGCGCTTGGCTCCATGATCGGTGTGATGCCACTTTTCTGGATTACAGCACTGGGGTTGGGCGCAGGAAGATGGTTCACACGTAACGCCGAGCTGGATGCCCCACCTTCCAATATTGAAATACCCACAAAATCCTGAAACTCATGTCCACACCAGAATTAGCCCCCACCCCACCGGCCGCGGATACGTTCAAGCGCTGGACAGAAACTGAGCGTCAGGCGTCTCTTGAGGCAGCACTAGCGCACTGGAGAGGCGACCAGGATGTCTGGATTTTTGGTTATGGATCACTGATTTGGCGACCAGAGTTTGAATTCGCCGAAAGCCGTCTGGCCAAGCTTAATCAACATCATCGCGCTCTTTGCCTCTGGTCCCGCATCAATCGCGGTACACCCGAGATACCTGGTCTCGTGTTTGGACTCGAGCGGGGCGGCGAAGGTTGTGGCGGGATGGTTTTCCGCATCCCTGCTCATCTGGTTCGGGATACGTTTAGCACCGTCTGGGTCAGAGAAATGTCAACCGGCGCCTATCACCCGAACTGGCTCGAGTGCGAGACTGATCAAGGCAAGGTCAGCGCGCTGACTTTCGTGATTAACCAGGATGCCAGCAGCTATGTTCCCGAACCTCATCCCGACGAACTTGTAGAGATCGTACATCGCGCCCAAGGGATCTATGGCAGCTGTTACGACTATGTCATGCAAACCGCGATTGCGCTTAAACAGGCGGGTATTTGCGATCAGCGTTTATCGACCTTGGCCGAGCGACTCGAAAAACATCGCCAAACCGCCCAGAAGTGTTGAGCCCGTATGCCCGATGCTGACAAGTTACACTAAGCAAGCACCTACCAATCTGGCAAACCTAACCTTTAATCTGGACGGCTTTATTCATGAGCGCAGCGCCGCCATCATTTGATTCACCTTATTTTCGAGCGGCTCTTGGTCGGTTTCCAACTGGTGTGACTATTGTCACAGCCGAAAAAGAAGATAAAAGCTTCGTTGGCCTCACCGTCAGCTCCTTTAATTCTGTCTCACTCGATCCCCCACTCATTGTCTGGAGCCTGTCACGCAGCTCCTCTTCTCTCGCGTCGATCGAGCATTGCGAACGCTACGTCATCCATGTACTGGGCTCAGACCAAATGGCTCTGGCAGGACGTTTCGCACGAGGCACGGCAAAAGAACGCTTTGCCGAGATGCCGATGAGTAAGGCCCCTAATGGCGCACCAAAACTGGATACGCATTGTGCTGCATGGTTTGAGTGTTTTAACCGTAGTCGCTACGACGAAGGTGATCACGTTATTTTTGTTGGTCAGGTCGAGCACTGTGGCCTCTCCGAAGCCTTGCCACTTGTATATCACGCAGGTGGCTACGATCTAACCCCCAAAAATACTTGAGTGCAGCATGAGTACAGATATTGATTGCATCGTTGTGGGTGCGGGTGTTGTAGGACTGGCGATCGCGCGAGCGCTGGCCTTGTCAGGTCGCGAAGTCCTGATTGTTGAGGCCGCTGAAGGAATCGGTACAGGCACCAGCGCGCGTAACTCCGAAGTGATCCATGCCGGCATCTATTACCCCGCAGGAAGCCTGAAAGCAAAGCTCTGCGTTCAAGGTCGTCACATGCTTTATGACTACTGCGCCAAGCATGGCATTGGTCATAAACGCCTGGGTAAACTGATTGTCGCGACCAGCGAGGCCGAAATCGCGACGCTTGATGGCATTATGGAAAAAGCTCGCATCAACGGCGTGGATGATATGCAATTGTTATCAGCCTCACAAGCACAAGCTCTTGAGCCTGCCTTGTTTTGCACTGCGGCGCTTCTCTCACCCTCTACCGGTATTGTCGACAGTCATGGCCTGATGCTTTCATATCAGGGCGAAGCCGAAAACGCTGGGGCTCAATGCGTGTTTCACACGCCGTTGCTGTCCGGTAAGGTTCGTACAAGTGGTGGTTTTGATTTGCAATTTGGCGGAACTGACGCCATGACGCTGTCATGCAATGTGCTGATCAACGCCTCCGGTCTGCACGCTCCCACGCTGGCGCGCAAAATCGAAGGAGTGCCTGGCAGTGCCATTCCTAATGAGTATTTGTGCAAAGGGAGTTATTTCACCCTGCAGGGCCGCGCACCGTTTACCCGTCTGATTTACCCAACCCCTCATCACGCTGGCCTTGGAGTTCATCTGGGTCTGGACCTCGGTGGACAAGCCAAGTTTGGCCCAGATACTGAATGGGTGGACCAGGTCGATTACGACGTCGATCCGAGTCGCTGCCTAGGATTTTACGAGGCGGTACGGACTTATTGGCCGGGTCTGCGCGATGGAGCGCTCTCGCCCGGTTACACAGGTATCCGTCCAAAAATCTCTGGCCCCCATGAGCCTGCCGCGGACTTTATGATCTCAGGACCAGCCATGCATGGCGTGCCAGGACTTGTCAATCTTTTCGGTATTGAGTCGCCGGGCCTGACCTCAAGTCTGGCGATCGCGCAAGAAACACTGCTGCGACTACATACACATTAATTTTTTTATTGAGCCTGTCATGCCAAGCAACGATTTCATCCTGACCTTATCCTGCCCTGACAGAACGGGTATTGTTTATAACGTCAGCGGTTTGCTGCTTAAACATCTCGGCAACATTATTGATGCGCAGCAATTCGGCGACGAAGAAACCGGAAGATTTTTTTTGCGAGTACATTTTTCCCTGCCTGAAGGGACAACGATTGATCTGCTCGATCAGGACTTCAAGGCGCTCGCCGAGCCATTTCAAATGCAATGGCATCTCCATGATGCGCAGCGTAAAGCTCGACTGCTCATTCTGGTGAGCAAACAAGGCCATTGCCTCAATGATTTGCTGTTCCGCGTCCACAGTAAACAATTGCACGCGGAGGTTGTCGGGATTATTTCGAACCATCGTGATTTCGAAAATATGGCGCAAGCCAATGGTGTCCCTTTTCACTACCTGCCTGTCACCCCAGAAACCAAAACGCAACAGGAAGCGCAGATACTTGCCATCGCAGACCAGGCACGCTGCGATCTGGTTGTGCTGGCACGTTATATGCAGATTCTTTCACCCGAATTATGCAAAGCCCTGGAAGGCCGTGCCATCAATATCCATCATAGTTTTCTGCCGAGTTTCAAAGGTGCGCGTCCCTACTATCAAGCGCACGCTCGCGGCGTAAAAATTATCGGCGCTACCGCTCACTATGTCACGCACGATCTGGACGAAGGTCCGATCATTGAGCAGGATATCGAGCGCGTGGACCATGCGATGAGCGCGCAGGATCTGACTCAGGTTGGCAGCGATGTTGAGTCCCTGGTGCTGTCACGCGCCGTTCGCAGTCATGTCGAACACCGCATACTGCTCAATGGTAGCCGCACTGTGGTATTCAGATAAAAGGAAATCCCCATGCAACTGAGCCAGCAAGAACTCGCAGCCATGCACCCTGTACCGGATTCAAGAGGGATCAATCTTTTTCTGGCGGATCCCGCAAGAGAGTTACTAACTTGCTATTTGCCTGAAGCATTACATGCCCATCTTCGGCCCCATCTGGAGCGGCTAGGTGCGCTCGCAGGCTCTTTGCTCGACGAGCTGGCGGGGACTGCTGATAAACATCCCCCGACGCTTTCGGTCAGAAGCCGTGCAGGCCTTGATATCGCAAAAATTGAAAAGCATCCAGCATACATAGAGCTTGAGCGCTTTGCTTACAGCGAATTTGGATTGGCTGCGATGTCACACCGCGCGGGTGTACTGGGCTGGCCGCAAGCGATGCCGCCGGCCGCCAAATACGCACTCACTTATTTGTTTGTGCAAGCCGAATTCGGACTGTGCTGCCCAGTCAGCATGACCGACTCACTGGCAAGGACTTTGCGAAAATTTGGCGATCCTGCCTTGGTAGAGCAAGTGCTTCCCATGGTCACCACACAAGACTTTGACGCCTTGAATCAGGGCGCGATGTTCATGACAGAACAAGGTGCCGGCTCAGACGTCAGCGCCACGCAAACGCAAGCAAACCTGAATGATGATGGCAGTTGGACGCTACACGGCGACAAATGGTTCTGCTCCAACCCCGACGCTGGCTTTGCAATGGTACTGGCCCGCTCAGAATCCGCGCCTGGTTTAAAAGGCGTTTCGCTATTCCTGCTCCCCAAAATACGTCCAGACGGTAGTGCAAACAGCTACAGGATTTTGCGTTTAAAAGACAAACTCGGGACACGCTCGATGCCAAGCGGCGAGATCCGCCTCGAAGGCGCGTTCGCCTGGCTGGTCGGTGAACGCGGTCAGGGCTTTCAGCATATGTCCGACATGATCAACAACTCACGCCTCTCAAATGGGGTGCGTGCGGCGGGACTGATGAGACGAGCCTTGACCGAGGCGCTTTATATCTCGAAAAATCGTCGTGCCTTTGGCAAACGGCTGATAGACATGCCTCTGATGCAGCGTCAGCTCTCCAAAATGGCGGTGACAACTGAGCAAGCGCGCACCATGGTTTATCAGACGGCACAAGCACTTGAGGCCTCGGATCGAGACGCAAGCAAGCGCCCGCTGATGCGCATCATGACACCCTTGATCAAGTTCCGTGCTTGCCGCGATGCGCGTAAAGTCACAGGCGACGCGATGGAAGTACGCGGTGGTTGTGGCTATATCGAAGAGTTCAGCGATGCAAGGGTCTTGCGTGATGCGCATTTGGGGTCGATCTGGGAAGGGACAAGTAATATCGTTGCACTTGATGTGCTGCGCGCGATCCAGAAAGAAAACTCCTTGCCAGCATTGCGCGAACATGTCGCACAATTGCTTGCCAACGGCACCCCAGTATCAGCTGAGCTTTTGTCGCTACAAACCGAGCGCATCGAAACTGCTTTCAGTTTTGCGCAATACGCGAGCGACAATCAAATTTCTGAACTGGCTCGGCAGGCTGCGAGCGCCCTGTACCATGTAGTCACGATGGCCGCGATGCGCTGGGAAGCCAAGCAGGCCAATATGCCGATGCGCAACCATCTGGCTGATCTGGTGCTGAAACACAAACTGGTTGCGAGAGATCCGATCAGCGATACGCACATCGCTGACCCTGCTCTGTGCGACTGGCTCTCCCAATCAATCTGATCCGGACCTCTTTCATTATGTGGCAAGAAAATTCAAATACTGGCGCACTGGCTGGTTGTCGTGTGGTTGATTTAAGCCGTGTGCTCGGCGGTCCGTTCTGCACACAAATTCTCGGTGATCACGGTGCCGATGTGCTCAAGCTAGAGCCGCCCAGCGGAGATGAAACACGTCAGTGGGGACCACCCTTTGAAGACGGTCTGGCGTCCTATTTTGTTGGTGTCAATCGCAATAAAACTGGTTTGACCATCGATCTGTCCCAACCGGCTGGACAAGCGTTTCTGAAATCTCTTTTAACCGATGCAGATATCCTGATCGAAAATTTCAAACCAGGCACACTGGAAAAGTGGGGGATTGGATACGAGACCCTTAAAGAACTTTTCCCAAAACTCGTCCATTGCAGGATTAGTGGCTTTGGCGCAGACGGTCCCCTGGGCGGGATGCCTGGCTATGATGCCTGCGCCCAAGCCATGTGTGGCCTGATGAGCGTAAACGGTGAAGCGGGTGGCGAGGCAACCCGAGTAGGTTTGCCGGTCGTCGATATGGTGACGGGGCTCAATGCAGCACTGGCAATTTTGCTAGCTATGCAAGAGCGTCACCGCAGTGGCTTGGGACAATTCCTGGACATCACCTTGTTTGATTGCGCGATCTCCTTGTTACACCCCCACGCCGCTAATTTTTTTGGAAATGGAAAAATCCCTGGTCGCACGGGTAATGCCCACCCTAATATTTCGCCTTACGAAACGATCGCAACCCAGAGCGGTCCATTATTTTTAGCGATCGGTAATGATCGCCAATTTCAAACTTTGCTCAAAGTTCTTGATGCCGACGAAATCGCCAACGATCTGCGGTTTGCCACCAATCAGGACCGTCTTAAGAATCGTCCTGCGCTGCACCAACTACTAGTTGAAATACTTAAACACCATGAAGCCGCCTCGATCTCTGAAACTTTACTCAAAGCCGGGGTACCCGCTGCGGCGGTTCTGAATGTGCAACAAATTCTGGAGCATCCCCATACCCAGCATCGCAAGATGGTGCTTAAAAAGGGGAAATATCGTGGTCTGGCTTCACCGATCAAATTGTCCAGGACTCCTGCGACACTGCGCAAACTGCCACCCGGTTTTAAAGATAGCTAAACTCTCTCTCCTCAAAACTAAATATAACTTATTTACCTCGTAAACCCGCAACACGATAGAATGAGGGTTTACCAAAACTATCCGTAACCTGACGTTATTTCACGCGACCACCGAACCTACTCTTAAACAGCGAATCACTATGAGCCAAGCCCCCTCACCAAGCTCTCCGCGTACCGGCGGGCAGATCCTCGTCGGCCAACTGGTCAGCCATGGCGTCAAACACGTATTTTGCGTGCCAGGCGAAAGCTTTCTGGCCGTACTGGATGCGCTAGTAGACGTCAATATTGAGGTGACGGTCTGCCGTCAGGAAGGTGGTGCGGCCATGATGGCAGACGCACATGGCAAACTCACAGGCCAGCCTGGCATCTGCATGGTGACTCGTGGACCCGGAGCTTCAAACGCTTTAGCTGGTATTCATATTGCCAAACAAGATTCAACGCCTCTGATCGTTTTTGTAGGTCAAATTGAGCGTGGTATGCGTGAGCGTGAAGCATTCCAGGAAATGGATTACCGCGCTATTTTTGGTCAGGCTGCCAAATGGGCAACTGAAATCGATGATGCTGCGCGTATCCCCGAGATCCTCTCGCGCGCCTTTCATGTTGCAACCTCAGGTCGTCCAGGCCCAGTGGTCATCGCATTGCCCGAAGACATGCTGGTGGAGTTGGCCACCGTGCCCGATGCGCCGCACTACGAGGCGATCGACTCCGCACCTGCGGCAGGACAGTTGGCGGATCTGGCAAAGTGGATTGCCTCTGCCAAAGCTCCAGTTGCGATTCTCGGTGGGACACGCTGGAGTGCGAAAGCTGTCAAGGAATTCACGGATTTTGCAGAAAAATTCAAACTCCCGGTGGCCGTATCGTTCCGTCGCCAGATGCTATTCCCAGCTAACCACCCCTGTTTTATTGGTGATGTCGGTATTGGTTTGAATCCAGCCCTGCTCAAGCGCATCGAAAATGCCGATCTCGTCTTGCTAGTCGGTGGCCGCATGTCGGAAATGCCAAGTCAGGCCTACACCTTGTTTGACATACCTGTACCGAAGCAGACGCTGGTCCATGTCCATCCGGACAGTGGAGAACTCGGTCGCGTTTATCGCGCTTCGCTCGCGATCAACGCCTCACCCGCAGCATTCGCTGCAGAACTTGCAGCGTTGCCTGCTCCTGCGACAACACCTTGGGCTGCGGATACGGCAACGATGCACCAGAATTATCTGGCCTGGAGTGATCCAGCGCCAATCAAAACACCAGGTGCGGTGCAAATGGGCGGCGTCATGGAGTATCTCGAGTCGCACCTGCCTGGCGATGCAATCATGACTAACGGAGCCGGTAATTTTGCGACCTGGCTGCATCGTTTCCATCGTTTTACTCAATATGGCACACAGCTAGCGCCGACCTCCGGCTCAATGGGCTATGGCTTACCAGCCGCGGTAGGCGCAAAACGCCTGTCACCTGAAAAAATGGTGGTCTGCTTTGCTGGAGATGGTTGTTTCATGATGCACGGGCAAGAGTTTGCGACAGCCGTCCAATATGATTTGCCCATTATTGTGTTGATTATTGATAACGGCATGTATGGCACGATCCGTATGCACCAGGAAAAACATTATCCCGGGCGCATTTCAGCAACGCAATTACGCAACCCTGATTTTGCTGCGTATGCCCGCGCGTTTGGCGGACACGGTGAGCGCGTCGAGTCCACAGAGCAGTTTGGCGCCGCATTCGAGCGCGCAGTGGCCAGTGGCAAGCCCGCGATTGTTCATTGCCTGATTGATCCCGAAGCAATCACCCCCACGACGACTATTTCAAAACTGCGTGCAGCTGCGCAAAAGTAAGCCCTAAACTGCTGACACTATCCTGTGTCAGCAGAGCATTTGAATTTGTATTCATATTTGATCTCTGGAGTATTTCATGGCCGCTGAAGCCTCATTTAACTGGGAAGACCCTCTTTTACTGGACAGCCAACTGACTGATGACGAACGCATGGTGCGCGATGCCGCCCGCTCGTACTGTCAGGACAAACTGGCGCCTCGCGTACTCGAGGCTTTTCGTCACGAAAAAATGGATGTCAGCATCTTTCCCGAAATGGGTGAGCTGGGTTTGCTTGGCGCAACCATTCCTACTGAGTACGGCGGCTCGGGGCTGAATTATGTTTGCTACGGTTTAATCGCACGTGAAGTCGAGCGCGTAGACTCAGGCTATCGCTCCATGATGAGCGTGCAATCTTCTCTCGTCATGCTGCCCATCAACGATTTCGGCAGTGAAGCACAAAAACGTAAATATCTCCCCAAGCTTGCTTCAGGCGAGTGGATTGGCTGTTTTGGTCTGACCGAACCCAACCATGGCTCCGATCCGGGCGGCATGGAAACACGCGCGGTTAAGACAGCGGACGGCTATCGCCTGAGCGGCAACAAAATGTGGATCACTAACTCGCCCGTCGCGACCGTCTTTGTCATCTGGGCAAAGTGTGTCGGTGGCGACTACGACGGTCGCATTCGCGGTTTTATCCTTGAAAAAGGAATGAAAGGTCTGTCGGCTCCCGCCATCCATGGCAAAGTTGGTCTGCGCGCCTCCGTGACAGGCGAAATCGTGATGGATGAAGTCGAAGTCGGTGAAGAGCAAATGATGCCTGGTGTCTCCGGTCTAAAAGGCCCCTTTACCTGCCTGAACTCGGCTCGTTACGGTATTGCCTGGGGTGCTCTGGGTGCTGCAGAGTTCTGCTGGCACATGGCGCGTCAATACACAATGGATCGCAAACAATTTGGGCGTCCACTTGCGGCAAACCAGTTAATCCAGAAAAAACTCGCAGACATGCAAACTGAAATCACACTGGCGCTTCAGGGTTGTTTGCGTTTAGGTCGCATGAAAGACGAAGGTACTGCAGCAGTAGAAATCACCTCGATCATGAAACGCAACTCCTGCGGCAAGTCACTAGACATCGCCCGACTGGCACGCGACATGCTCGGTGGCAATGGTATCTCCGATGAGTTTGGCGTTGCGCGTCATCTGGTCAACCTTGAGGTTGTGAACACCTACGAAGGCACGCATGATGTGCATGCCCTGATTTTAGGTCGCGCACAGACCGGTATTCAGGCTTTCTGCTGAGCATGATGGCTTAGACTAGACCAAATAGCCACCAAAATTTATTGGTGGCTATTTTTTATCTCAATCGTAAAAAATTTGTTACCAGCGCCAAAGACAATCGCTACAGCTAGTTTGAGTTCGATTAAATTTACGCATACCAATAAAAAATTCAATTAAGCGAGACTAAGATGAATCAACCACTTATTCTGACTCAGGATTTCGGCGCCATCCGACGCATCAGCCTGAATCGTCCTCAGGCACGCAATGCACAAAGCCAGCAATTACTCGACGATTTAAGTGCGGCCTTTGACGCAGCAAAAAAAGATGATGCGGTACGTGTTGTGATTCTCGCCGGTGAGGGCAATCATTTTTCAGCTGGCCACGACCTCAAAGAAGCGCAGGAAAAGCGGGCGAATTTCACGGTCGAGCAACGCTGGGCGTACGAAGAACTTCGCTATTTTGATTACTCGATGCAGATATGGGATTTTCCAAAACCAACCATCGCTCAGGTACAAGGCGCCTGCGTTGCCGGCGGCTTCATGATCGCCAACATGTGCGATCTGATCGTTGCGTCTGACGATGCGTTTTTTTCAGATCCAGTCAGCCAAACGCTTGCCACCGCCTCAGTGGAAGTTTTGATTCACCCGTGGGTGATGGGATTACGCAAAGCAAAAGAATTTCTCTATACAGGCATGCGTATGACCGCTGCAGAGGCCAAAGAAATCGGCATGGTCAATCGGGTTGTGACCAGACAAGAGCTTGAGGCAGCGACCCTGGAGCTAGCTGAGCGCATTGCACAGGCTGCCCCTTTTGGCCTGAAGGTCACCAAAAAATCTCTCAATCGCTCAATGGATGTTCAGGGAATGCGTGACGCGCTCTCCGCGCATTTTGATACACACCAACTCAGTCATATGACTGAGGAGTTTAAAAGCATTAGGGACAAAGGCTTATCCAACACCATCAAGTCAAGCGTTAATAAAGGCTGAGACAACGCATTCATCTTGATTGATTTTCGGGAAAGCGGTACTTGGTGGCGAGTAAATACAGCACACGCGCTGAGATCATCAATTACGACAAGCAAGGTAAAGAAATATGGATCGATCTTTCCCTGACACCCGTCATGGGAAATAATGAGCAATATTCACACTGGGTTGGCATCCAAAGAGAACTATCGCCAGAGAGCGTTTTGCGTGCGATCGAGACCGTCCACCAAGGTGAGACCTGGGTCAATCGCAAAGCTACTTCACAAATACTGCATCAGATCGAGCAAGCCAGTACACCTGCTGACTGGACACCTGAGCAAAAAAACTGGGAAGCTTATCCAAAAAAGAAAGACAGATTTTAGATTCGATCATGTCTCAAACAGAGCTGTCTCGTAAGGAAATTGCTGATTCATTGCATATCAGCGAACATACTTTGCGCAATCACTTAGCTTCAATTTATGAAAAACTTGAGGTGCGGAATCGGCTTGAGCTCTACGTATTCTGCAAAAATTATTTGCATAAATAACTCGACTCGCATCACGGTTTGGCTTGTACAAACTCCCACAACTCGCTTCAAATTACAGATGGCTGCACAACTGACAATCAATCTTTAACCCAATCAGGATAAAGAGCTTTGATTTCTTTTACAAATGAAAGTGTTCCGCTTAAATGTTTGCGTAATGCTGACTCTGCAGCCTGCGTATCTCTTTGCATGAGCGCGTTCACTATTGCATCATGATCTCGCACAATCTCCTGAGCTTTTCCAGGAGCGGGGAGATTGAGCCTGCGAAGACGATCGATCTGACCGCTACGCTGACATACTAGTGTCCATAAATGACTGACGCCTGCAGTCTCATACATTTCTTTATGAAAAGCCAGGTCCGCTTCGGCCAGCGATGAATAATCGAGCGGCTCGAGACAACGCTTTTGGAACACGACACTTGCCAGAAGCCTCATAACCAGAACGGCATGCTCACCCTCAGGGAGCTCACATAATGTTCGCAAGATTTCCAGCTCGATTGAACGACGTAAAAACTGCACTTCTAATGCCGAAGCTATATCAATCCTGCTGACAACTGTCGCATGCTGTGGGTATATATCTACCAATCCCTCCTCTGCGAGCCGTGTCATTGCATCCCGAATCGGCGTCTGACTCAGGCCGTAGTGCTCAGCCAATTCTGCTCGTGGTAACACTGCACCTGGCTCAAGCTCCACCGAGATAATCAGCTTGCGCAGTGACTCAAACACCTGATGAGCACTTTGACGATAGCGATCAAATCTAATCGGCGGGATCTTCTCAGTAACATTCATTCAAAGGGCCTGTGGGACATAACTTTTTTGTGGAATTCTACATTGACACACTAATATATTAGTGCTTTACTAGCAAAATTGCATCTTTTTATAACTACTACCGCACGGTGTAAAAATACGGCCAACTTGGAATTCTGCGCATCAAATCAGCGCCGTCCGCTCGCTGTTCAAGCTTCAACTATTCGCTTGCTGTTAAATATTCAACTATTCGCTTGCCTTTAAATCATTAAATAAAAAATGACACGCAAAACTCCAGACACACTCCGTAGCGCAAGATGGTTTGCGCCAGATGATCTGCGCACTTTTGGGCATCGTTCGCGCGCGATGCAAATGGGTTATGCACCCGAAGATTGGGAGGGTAAGCCGGTCATCGCCATTATTAATACCTGGTCTGATATCAATCCCTGCCATACGCACTTCAAGCAGCGCGTAGAAGACGTCAAACGCGGCATCTTACAAGCAGGTGGATTTCCACTCGAACTACCCGCAATCTCGTTGGCTGAACAATACGTCAAACCAACCACTATGCTTTATCGCAACATGCTAGCCATGGACACGGAGGAGCTCATCCGCAGTCATCCTATTGATGGTGCTGTTCTGATGGGTGGCTGCGATAAAACAACACCCGGCCTGGTGATGGGGGCCCTCTCAGCGGGCGTGCCATTCATCTACTTGCCTGCGGGACCCATGCTGCGGGGCAACTGGAAAGGCAAATCACTGGGATCTGGCTCTGACGCGTGGAAATTCTGGGACGAGCGACGGGCCGGGAAAATTTCAAAAACGCAATGGATTGAGCTGGAAGCCGGCATCGCACGTAGCCACGGTACATGTATGACGATGGGTACAGCTGCAACCATGATGGGTATCGCAGAAGCCATCGGCATGGCCCTGCCTGGCTCGTCCAGCATCCCTGCTCCAGACTCCAATCATCCCCGTATGTCTGCAGAATGCGGAAGACGAATCGTTGAAATGGTGTGGGAGGATCTCAGTCCGGCCAAGATGCTGACTCGCGCGAACTTTGAAAATGGTATAGCGGTCGCCATGGCGATGGGCTGCAGCACCAACGCAATTGTTCACCTCGTCGCAATGTCCAGACGCGCAGGCGAACATTGTGCAATATCGCTCGACGACTTTGACGCCTTTAGCCGAAAAGTCCCTGTGATCGCAAATATTCGTCCTAGCGGTGATACCTACCTGATGGAAGATTTTTATTACGCAGGGGGTTTGCCTGGACTGATGAATCGTATCGCCAAGCACCTCAAACTTGACACACTTACTGTCACTGGCAAGACTACAGGACAGAATATTGAAGGTGCCGAGGTCCACAACGACGATGTGATCCGCACTCTCGATAATCCACTTTATGCCGAAGGCGCACTCGCAGTATTGCGCGGCAATATCGCACCGAACGGGGCAGTCATTAAGCCCAGCGCCTGCGCGCCACATCTGCAACAACACACAGGGCCTGCAATAGTTTTCGACAGCTATCCTGAAATGAAAGCTGCCGTCGAAGACGAAAATCTCGACGTCACACCTGGCCACATCATGGTGCTGCGTAACGCTGGCCCACAAGGTGGCCCAGGCATGCCTGAATGGGGCATGCTGCCAATCCCGCTGAAACTTGTCAAACAAGGTGTTCGCGATATGCTGCGTCTGTCAGATTCGCGCATGAGCGGCACAAGCTACGGCGCCTGTATCTTGCATGCAGCACCAGAGGCCTTCATCGGCGGTCCACTTGCGCTAGTTAAAACGGGTGACCTGATCACGGTAGACGTACCGACACGCAAGATCCATCTTGAAGTCAGTGACGAAGAACTCGCAAAACGCAAAGCTGCCTGGGTTGCACCCGCACCACGCTATGAGCGAGGCTATGGCTGGATGTTCAGCAAACATATTCTTCAGGCGGATCAGGGTTGCGATTTTGATTTTCTTGAAACCTCCTTTGGCGCAGCCGTACCCGAGCCAGATATTTATTAACCTTATTTTTTATAACTTATTGGAATTATCCATGGCCCTCAGTCAAGAAACCCGTCAGAAGCTTATGGGGATCAGCACAGCGACTCTGTGCACAGCTTTATTCAAACGCGGGTTGCGTAACCAGTTCATTCAGGATGTGCATCGCCTCAATCCCAATCAGCCTAACATGGTGGGTGAAGCCTATACCCTGCGCTATATTCCGGCTCGCGAGGACCTCAACACAATCGACGTATTTAAAGACCGCTCGCACCCACAACGTGTAGCAGTTGAGCAATGTCCAGCTGGTGCTGTACTGATGATTGATAGCCGAAAAAATGCGCGCGCAGCATCTGCGGGTTCAATTCTGGTTAGCCGTCTGATGGCTCGCGGTGTCGCTGGCGTGGTGACAGATGGTGGATTTCGTGACTCGCCCGAAATCAGCGCGCTTTCCATTCCCGCTTATCACAACCGTCCAAGCGCACCGACCAACCTGACTTTGCATCAGGCGCTGGATTTAAATGTTCCTATTGGCTGCGGTGATGTAGCAGTATTCCCGGGTGACATTATCGTTGGTGACGGTGATGGCGTTGTGGTAATTCCAAAAGAAATATCTGTGGAAATCGCACACGAAGCCGTTGAGATGACAGCATTTGAAGATTTCGTGACTGAGAAAGTCCTTGAGGGTCGCAGCATTCTCGGTCTTTACCCACCAACAGATGAAAACAGCCTGGTGGAATTCAAAGCATGGCGCACTGCTAAAAATCGTTAATGCCAAATTTATTGCATTGAGGAGACAAACCATGCAAATTACGCCCTCCACCTTGATCGCACGACTCGCTTTAACCGCGTTATGCGCCTTAACCTCATTGACCACAGCAGTCTTTGCCCAAGCACCTTGGCCAGAAGCCAAAACCATCACGTATGTTGTGCCATTCACTCCTGGCGGCTCAACCGATGTGATTGGCCGCACGCTCGCACAAAAACTGACCGAGTCACTCAAACAAACCGTTGTTGTTGAAAATAAGCCTGGTACAGGTGGCGGCATTGGTGCAAGCTATGTTGCCAAATCAGCGCCTGATGGCTACACCTTGATTGGTGGCACCATAAGCACCCACGCCATCAATGCAAGCCTCTATCCAAATCTGTCTTACGATCCGGTTAAAGATTTTGAGCCGGTATCGCTCGTTGCGTTTCTGCCAAACGTTCTGCTCGTTGGAGCCAACTCCGGCATTAATAATGTTGCAGAATTAATCGAAGTCTTAAAAAAAGATCCTAATCGTCGCACCTTTGCCTCCTCCGGCGCTGGTACCTCCACGCACCTGGCCGGCGAATTATTAGGAGATCGATTGGGTATTGCCCTGACTCACATTCCCTATAAAGGCACACCACCTGCCATGACGGATGTCGCGACAGGTCAAGTCACTTTCATGTTTGATCAGTTAACGGCCGCGATACCGCTGATCAACGCAGGTAAGCTCAAACTACTTGCTGTCACCACGGATCAACGTCTGCCTATCGCCAAAGATACTCCGACCATGATCGAAGCTGGCGTTCCCGACTTCCAGATGTTTTCCTGGCAAGCTGTTTATGCTCCGAAAGGCACTCCAAAAACCATCGTTGATCGCTTAAACACAGAAATTTCGGCTGCCCTGAAACAACCTGAGGTACAAAACAAGCTCAGCGAAATGGGAATGGTGATTGTCGCAGGCTCGCCAGACGAACTCGCTACACTCATGAGTAAGGAAATCCCACGTTGGGCTGAGTTGATTAAAAAATCCAAAGCCACTGCGAATTAATCCTAAGCCACTGCGAATTAATCCAACGCCACTGCGAATTAATCGCTAGCCGCTTTAATCACGAGCTTGTGTCTGCGCTTAAAACGCGGCAGCAGCTCGTGTTAGTCGATCTTTTATACCCAACCATTCTGCACTGTCGGGCACAGACTCCCAGACCATATGCGTGTATCCCGCCTGATCCAGTGACCTAAGCGTTGCATACAGGGCTTGTCCGAAGGCAGCATATGTCCCGGGCATGGAAATCCAGTCGACCTTTTCATGCTTAAGTGCAGGGGCGTGAGCATGCGAATGAGACACAAGCGCAACGCGCTGACCTTCGCTTAAACCAGGTTCTTGCGCAAGATTGCAAAGAACTTCAGCACTGGCAATTTGCAAGGGAGTGTGCGGTGCGTAGTGTGATTTCAAAGCACCCGATACGCGCGGAGCGTGCGCATCAGCAGCGCCTACCGTTTGTTGTAATACTTCTTCAAGCTGTGCAGCTGTGATGTGGCCTGGACGTAATAAAACCGGACCAACGCCCTGCTCAATTCTGGATAAATCCACAATCGTCGATTCGATACCGACCTCGCTCGAACCACCTTCGAGTACTGGCATTCCAAGTGCGACAAGCTCGGGAAACTCGGCCCGCACGTGTGCAGCCTGAGTCGGCGAAACCTGGCCGAACTTATTCGCCGAAGGGGCAGCGATACCGCCTTGTCCAGAGGACTTACCTGCAGCAAAACCACGGATCAAGGCCTGGGCAACCGGGTGGGAAGGACAACGAATACCAATGCTGTCCTGACCACCACTTACTGCATCGCAAATCTGGTGAGCGCGTTTAAGAATCAACGTCAAAGGTCCGGGCCAAAAGGCATCAATCAAAGCCTGGGCCTGGGGCGGCAGAGATTGCACCCAGTAAGACAAGTCAGCCTCTGGCGTTACGTGCACGATGACAGGATGATTAGAAGGACGACCTTTAGCAGCGTAAATTCTGTGAACTGCAACAGGATTTTGCGCGTCCGCCCCGAGACCATAAACAGTCTCGGTTGGAAATCCAACTAAACCGCCCTGCAGCAAAACTTCTACCGCCTTTGCGATTTCCTCAGTACTGGCAATCACTGGTTCACCCAACACGTCAGGATGCTGCCACGGGTAAGCGCAAAACCTTTACAACCTGATTGGCTGCCGCGATCGTCTCGGCAAGTGTGTTGCCTGTGATATTGACATGACCCATCTTGCGGGCGCGCCGTGCTTCTCTTTTGCCATAAAGGTGCAAGGAGGCTCCCGGTACCGAAAGCACCGCAGACCAATCTGGTTCTGCCTGAACTTCACTTGCAGCATCCGGATACCAGGCATCGCCAAGGATGTTAAGCATCACAACGGGCGCAAGCAGACGCGTGCTGCCCAATGGCAGACCAGCCATCACCCGTGCCTGCTGTTCAAACTGACTTGTGACACACGCATTCATCGTGAAATGACCACTGTTATGTGGTCGTGGTGCTATTTCATTAACCAGCAACTGACCATCACCCAATACGAAGAACTCCACACACATCACACCGTGATAATCCAGTCCACGAGCAATCTTCAGGGCTGCCTCGCAAGCTTCTGTGGATTTTGCGGCAGGCTGCATATCAACAGTAGTGACAGCCAGGATGCCCTCGTGATGCACATTGCGCGCAACAGGAAATACCGCGCACTCGCCGTTCAAGCCTCGCGCCATCACAACGGATAATTCCTCTTTCAGATCAAGCATGGCTTCCAGCACGCATGGCACGCCACCAAACTCCGCGAAAGCACTAATCGCTTGCTCAAGCGAATGGACACGCGCCTGGCCCTTGCCGTCGTAGCCCAGACGAGCGACTTTAAGAATACCTGGAAACAAAGTCGAGGCTGCAGCACGCAAATCTGACTCTGTGCGCACCGCCATGTAGGGTGCAACGGGTACACCCTGGCTCGCGATAAAAGCTTTCTCAGCAATTCGGTCCTGCACAATCTCAACAGCGTGCGCGCCTGGGGTTACGCGACAAGTAGCTGCCAAAGATTGCAAACTCTGTGCAGGCACGTTTTCAAACTCGGTCGTCACGGCGCGACAACGTTGCGACAGCTTGATCAGTCCTTGTGGATCATCGTAGCGCGCTTCGATATGCGCATCAGCTACGGCTGCTGTCGGGCCCTCAACATCTGGATCCAGGACAACAACGCGAAAACCTAAAGCTTGCGCGGCGTGACAAAACATACGGCCTAACTGACCGCCTCCCATCAAACCCAACCATTCACCCGGAGCAATCACAAAGGCACCTTCATGGCGCGCGCTGCTTCGGTCTGTTTGGAACGGAACGCGATAAGTTGCTTGCGCAGATCCGGGTTGGTTGTCGCGAGAGTTGCAATCACATGCAAGGCGGCATTGGCGGCGCCCGCCTCACCAATCGCAAACGTCGCGACAGGAATACCTTTAGGCATTTGAACAATAGACAAAAGCGAGTCCTCGCCTCGCAAATACTTGGAGGGAACCGGCACACCAAATACCGGTACTTCGGTCAACGCAGCCATCATTCCTGGCAAATGCGCGGCACCGCCTGCCCCGGCAATGATTGCTCGCAAGCCACGCTCGGCTGCCGCAGCACCGTACTGAGCCATATCCTGAGGCATCCGGTGCGCTGAAATCACAAGCGTCTCACATGCGATACCAAAATCATTGAGTGTATTAAATGCGTGCTGCATCACATCCCAATCGCTTGAGGATCCCATGATGACGCCAACGATCGGTTTGACTGCACCCGAGGTCGAAGGAATTATTGAAGAGGACATATAAAGCCTCGCAAATGTATAAAGTCAGTAATCAAGCCGTCAGACGGTCCAGAGCTTCGCGGTATTTGGCAGCCGTCTTGGCAATCACATCCGCGGGTAATCTTGGGGCGGGAGGCGTTTTATCCCAAACCTGCGTCTCAAGCCAATCACGAACAAATTGTTTGTCAAAAGAAGGCGGACTGATGCCTTCACGATAGCCATCTGCTGGCCAAAAGCGCGACGAGTCAGGCGTCAACACTTCGTCCATAAGATGCAGAGTACCTTTCTCATCCAGACCAAATTCAAATTTGGTGTCTGCGATCATGATGCCTTTCGTCGCTGCGAAAGCCGAGGCCTCAGAGTACAGACGCAAAGTGACATCACGGATACGCTCTGCCATCTCTAAACCCACTTCTTTGATCACGTGGTTGAAATCGACGTTTTCATCGTGCAAACCAAATTCTGCTTTCGCAGCAGGCGTGAAAATCGGCTCAGGCAACTTACCTGCCTGCTGCAAACCCGCTGGCAAAGCGATGCCGCATACGGAACCTGTAGCCTGGTAGTCTTTCCAACCCGAACCAATCAGGTATCCGCGTGCGACAGCCTCCACCAGGATAGGCTTCAGACGTTTCACAACGACAGCCCGACCAATCACCTGATCGCGCTCCTGCGGAGTCACGACATCTTCTGGATTAATACCCGTTGAATGATTCGGCAAGACGTGTGCGAGCTTGGTGAGCCAGAAATCGGTCAGTTCTTTAAGCACCTGGCCTTTACCAGGGATCGGGTCATCAAGAATCACATCAAAGGCCGAGATACGATCTGTCGCAACGATGAGCAACTTGTCATCGCCGACTGCATACATGTCACGTACCTTGCCACGCGCAAGCAACGGCAAAGACTGGATAGAGGACTGCAGGATTGTTGGAATCACAGCCAAACCTATAAAAGTGAAAGCGGACATTGAAGTCCGCTTAATTACAGACCGACGGCGCAACACCTGCACCGTCGGCAAGAGAGTTTTACTGCACGACCTGCGACAGTTTGCCTGAAGCGTACTGCCCTGCGATCTCAGTCAAGGGCGTCACTTTGATCTTGCTTGCGTGACCCGCGGTGCCGAATTGCTGGTAGCGCGCGACACATATTGCTTTAGCGGCTTCGCGTGCAGGCTTGAGGTATTCACGCGGATCGAATTTGCCTGGGTTTTCCGCAAAAAAACGGCGGATTGCACCGGTCATTGCCAGACGGATATCCGTATCGATATTGATTTTGCGCACACCAAACTTGATCGCTGTTTGAATTTCCTCGACAGGCACGCCATAGGTTTCTTTCATGTCGCCGCCAAACTGGCGGATCTCAGCGAGCAATTCCTGGGGAACGCTTGAGCTGCCATGCATCACGAGGTGCGTATTTGGCAGACGCTTGTTGATTTCTTTGATACGCGCTATCGACAAAATATCGCCGGTGGGTTTACGTGTGAATTTATAAGCGCCATGGCTGGTACCGATCGCAATAGCAAGTGCGTCCAACTGTGTACGGCGAACAAAATCGGCAGCCTGCTCAGGATCAGTCAGCAATTGATCCATCGTCAATTTGCCATCCGCACCATGCCCGTCTTCTTTATCGCCTTCCATGGTCTCGAGTGAACCGAGACAACCGAGCTCACCTTCAACTGTCACGCCCAGCTTGTGTGCCATATCGACAACCTGCTTGGTGACGGCGACGTTGTAATCGTAATCAGCGATGGACTTGCCGTCTTCTTTGAGAGAACCATCCATCATCACGCTTGAAAATCCAAGATCGATTGCGCCCTGACAGATTTTTGGCGACTGGCCATGGTCCTGATGCATCACGACTGGAATGTGGGGGTAAGATTCAACCGCAGCCTGGATCAGATATTTTAAAAAACCTTCGCCGGCATATTTACGGGCGCCGGCCGAGGCTTGCATGATGACCGGGCTATCTGTCTGCGCGGCCGCTTCCATGATGGCCTGAACCTGTTCGAGGTTGTTCACGTTGAAAGCTGGAATGCCATAACCATGCTCGGCGGCATGATCGAGAAGCTGGCGCATGGAGACGAGAGCCATGAATAATCCTTTTTAGAGCAAAATGATGGGGTTGATCGTGAATTAACGCGTTATTTTACGGCAGCGTTACAGTATTTGCCCCAACTCGGCCGAAAAGTCGGTTTTGGCCCTAAGATTTATCCAGAAGTGAGCTACTGATGACCGATTTCATCCCCGCCAGGCAGACCGACCATAGCCAGACAAAAACCCCTGTCCGAGCAGCCAGCGGGAGTGTTCAGACAATCAGCTGGGTCGCTCAGGAACAGCCGCAGCAGGCACCTTGGCGCTCAGAAAACGGCTGGATGCCTCCTAAGCGATGCATAGTAGCCGACGATACGATCACAGCGGACTCTGCATACAGGCATGCCAGTGAGGGTACGGGGATTATCTGGACGGGCGACTTCCAGAATGCGCGTCAACTACTTCAAGCCCTGGGTCGCCGCACGGAAAAGCGCCGCATCAAATATGTCGACCTGCCTTACCCGGACAAATTCCATCAGGTCCGTCTTGCGCGCGCACAACGCGCTCGCACGCTCGGCATGCTGCTTCTACCAGTTCAAGCAGCCCATGTATTGAGTCATCGGCGCGCGCCGCAGGTCAGCGAGGCATGTCTGGCTGCCTATGGTCCGGATCACACAGGGTATGTCGTTCCGATGAGTGAGTTATTGGGAGTCATCAGTGCCTATGAATGGCGAAAAAAGGGCGTTCATATTCCTGCATTGCATGCCAGCATTCACGCACACTATGGCGTTTTTGCACCTGTTCGAGCCGAGTACCTCGATCTGATCGTACGCGCGAAAATTGGCCGGATCACACAAGCCTTTGATATCGGGACTGGCACGGGTGTCATCGCCGCACTATTAGCGCAACGCGGTGTCGAGCACATCGTCGCTACTGACTCGAATCCAAGAGCCATTGAATGCGCCCATGAAAACATTCGTGCCCTCAAACTCGAAGGTCAGATCAAATTACGCGAGACAGATCTTTTTCCAGAGGGTCAGGCCGACCTGATCGTCTGCAACCCGCCCTGGCTGCCAGGCCGCCCCGCCTCAGGCCTTGAACACGCCATCTTCGATCAGGACCAACGCATGCTCAAAGGCCTGCTCCAGGGGGCGCGCGCTCACCTCAAACCAGACGGCGAGTTATGGCTAATCCTGTCAGATCTGGCGGAGCACTTAAAGCTGCGCAGTCGTGATGAATTACTGGCGCGCTTTGACGATGCGGGCTTGGACGTTATTGAACGTCTGGACACCAGACCTGTTCATCCAAAAACCAAAGATGAACAAGACCCGCTGGCTGAGGCCAGACGGCTGGAGGTGACCTCGCTTTGGCGTTTAAAGCTCCAAACGCAAGGTTAGATAGAGCTTCGACTTAGCATTAGAGCTTCGACTTAGCATTGAGCAACTTCAGGCTACTGGAGGGCGACGCGCCGATTTTGGTCTGAAGGCTTTAACTATCTCATCCCGCGTCTCAAGATAAGGGCCACCGATCAGATCAATACAGTAGGGAACTGCGGCAAAAATACCCGATACAACCGTACTGCCATCGTCATTTTTAAGGCCTTCCAGGGTCTCACTAATCGCTTTGGGCTGGCCTGGCAAGTTGATAATCAGTGCAGCGTGCTCCGCCGTTTCGCGCAGCACAGCAACCTGGCGCGACAAAATAGCGGTGGGAACGAACTTTAAACTGATCTGTCGCATCTGCTCACCAAAACCAGGCATTTCGCGAGTCGCGACGGCCTGTGTAGCCTCTGGTGTGACATCACGCCGCGAGGGGCCTGTACCACCCGTAGTCAGGACCAGGTGACAACGCTCGATATCCACCAATTCAACCAGTGCGGCAGAGATCGTCGCCGCATCATCCTGAACCAGACGCGAGACCACCTCAAGAGGGTTCACAAGCGCCCGCTCCAACCAGGTCTGCAAGGCCGGAATACCTTGATCAACATAAACTCCCTGAGAAGCACGATCAGAAACGGAAACAAGCCCGACACGTAAGGTTTCAGGCGTAGCGACAGCGGAATTTGTCATGATTCGGTCTATAAATAGTTAGAAAAGGAGGAAAAACCAGCCTGCGAGTCCATTAATGTACTCAAAAGCAGACTGCTTGGTTGCATAACCGCAAGTCAACTATGTGACATGTTTAATACAAGTAAACTACGCACAAATTCACTTTCGGCGCGAAAAATGTTTGATCTCTTCTCAGGACTGACCCCGCTTGTCACCATCATTTATACAAAGGCCATGCCGCCTCACCTGGCAGTCGTAGCATCAGGCTTTTTTAATTTCACGGGTGTGCTCTTAGGTGGCGTTGGCGTCGCCTACGCGATTGTTCATTTACTTCCCGTGGAGTTGCTAATCGATGTTGATAGCCGTCTTCAAGTACCCGTCTGTTTGCAGCGTCCTGAGTACAGCTCGCAAAAACCTTTAACGGCTTTTGCTCCAGTAGCTGTACAACTCTCTAAATGCGGTATCGAGCAAAAAACCTAGCAGGCCAATCAGCACCACAGTGGCCATCAGCTCGTGATAGGCCAGACGATCTCGTGTATCGAGAATGAAATAACCCAAACCCGCTGATACGCCCAGCATCTCGCAAGGTACCAGCACAATCCAGACAATCCCGATCGCCAGACGCGTACCCGTCAGGATATGACCAAGTATGCCCGGGATAATCACACCCTTGAGCGTTTCCCAGCGCGTTGCAGATAAGGATTGCGCTAACTGCATCCAGCGTCCATCAAGTTGTTTAACGCCGGCAAGGGTATTGAGCATAATCGGCCACAGGGCGGCAAAGGCGAGCAAGAAATAAACAGGCTTGTCGCCGACACCGAAGGCCATCACCGCAATCGGCATCCAGGACAACGGCGAGATCATGCGCAAGAACTGAAAGGCCGGAGACAAAGTAGCATTCATCGTCCCTGACGCACCCAGTAACAGTCCCAAAGGCACACCCACCAGTAAAGCGAAACCCAAGCCGACCGCGACGCGTTGCAAACTGACCGAGATATGAATCCAGATTTCTCGACCTTGCAGCAGCTCAAAAAGGGTGGACAAGGAGGGGCCAGGGGCAAAACGCTGTCCCATACCCCCAGCAGCCGTGAAGGGAACTGTCATGAGCCACCAGATCGCCAATAACAACAGCATTCCCGCTACACCCAATACTGCACGCCCCAGAGCGTTACGCGTCAATGCACTCATACTCATGCCAACTCGATCACTTCCTTGCGCACATACTCCGGAGGCTGGCCGAATTTACCCATGCCACCAGCCGCCTCGATCGCCCGCTTCACAAAACGGTCATCGACTAACTGGGCAGCAGCCGTTTTACCGTCCAGATTAGCCAAAAATCCTCGATCCGCTTCGATCAGCGTTTCTTTCAGTCGCGCTACGAGCTCCTCGGTATAGCTTGGATAAGGATAGGGTTGAAAATCGATTCTTTTTTCCTGCCAGGCAGGATGACGTATCGCACGCGAGGCCAGATAGGTTTGGGTATCTGAAGCAGGTGGCGCTAAAACTTTAGTCAGTGCAGGCAGTCCGTGCGGGGTGTAATGATTAGCGCCTTCTTTCGAGAGCAACTGGGCTGTTTCAGCGCGATGATCGCGAATCCAGAGCTGTGCGCGTACGATCGCATCGACAACTTTCTGCGACCACTCGGGACGCTGTTCGAGATCACGCTCATGCATAAATACCGTGCAGCAGGCATGATTTTTCCAGACATCACCAGTAAAGCGCAGAACCTTGCCGATGCCCATGGTTTCAGCAACCGCATTAAAGGGCTCGGCCACGATGTAGCCCGCGATGTTTTTAGCGGCCAGCGCCGGCGGCATATCAGCAGGTGCCATTACAACCAGATTCACTTCATCTGCTGCAGGCTTGCCCTGCTTGCTGGATACGGGTTTTAAGCCTGCGTCGCGCAACATAGCTTGCAACACAACATTATGGATCGAATACCAAAAAGGGATGGCAACTGTCTTACCGGCAAGATCTTTCATCGCATTGATATCTGGCGATACCGTTACAGCTGAACCATCAACGTGATTCCAGGCAACCACCTTTGCTGGAACTTTGCTGCCAAAACGCGCCCATACTGTCATGGGGGAGAGCAAATGCACGACATTGACCTGACCGGAAATAAAGGCTTCGATCAACTGCGCCCAACTGCGCAACATGACAGGTTTTTCAACCTCAACGCCTGCGTCTTTAAAATAACCATTGTTATGCGCTACCAGCAAAGGGGCCGCATCCGTAATCGGTAAATAACCGATTTTTACAGGTGCATTGGCATTACCCTGGGCTTGTGCATTGAAGGCCGACAACAAAGGTGCGGCGCCTGCGACAGTCAGCAAACTCGACAGTTTGAGCATCTCGCGGCGCGTTATATATTCAAGACACATTAGCTAATTCCTCAGATTCAATTTTATTCATCACAACAACATTGTTGACTGAAACAACATTGCGTTTAGATTTATCCGCTTGCGGATGTAGCGCACGATGCAACGTACGAAGTATGTCAATACGTAACTGGCCCAGTTCTTCGACCAGGTCATCGCGTGGTTGTGTATAAGCAATTTTCCATTCACCAATGGCGTGCGCTGGCGCCCCACCCAACAATACAATCCGGTCCGCGACCTGCAAGGCTTCGTCAATGTCATGCGTAATCAGCACCGCGGCCGTGCCCAGATCCTCGCGAAGCTTGAGCAACAAACGCTGCATTGCTGCACGCGTGACTTCGTCGAGTGCACCGAAAGGTTCATCGAGCAGGATCACTTCAGGTTGACGCGCAACACAACGCGCGAGCGCAGTTCGCTGCGCCATACCGCCCGACAGCTCTGCAGGCATACGCTGACGAGCGTGCTCCAGACCGACCTCACGGATCGCAGCAGCCACACGCTGATTTTTTTCTGACGTGGTCAACCTGGGCTGATGACGGAAATCCAGACCAAAGGCCACGTTTTTTTCCAGGGTCAGCCAGGGAAGCAAACTAGGGTCCTGAAAAGCCATCGCCACACGGGGATGTGTGCCATCGATCGGCTCGCCATCGACCAGCACTTCGCCACCAGAAGCCTTTTGTAAACCAGCCAAAATACGTAACAAGCTGGATTTACCCACACCGCTCGGCCCGAGGATTGCAACAATTTCACCTGCTGCGACAGTCAGGTCCAAGCCCTCGATAAGAGGCGAGGCTTCGCCATACTGCAATCTCAGATTTTGCGCTTGCAAAACAAAGGGGTTGGATTCAAGAGGCCCGGCATTCATAATTTTTGGATAAGTTTATGTCCGCATAGCGGACAGGGATTAGGAGTGTAGGCTAATCCCTATATATCCGAAATAACCGATAAGTAATTTGCTTATATTAAAAACAATATAAGGAGAAGGGGATATTATTTTAAAAATTAAAAATGATTTTCCATGAACAACTACTTGAGCAGCGAAAGTCGTCCGCGCAAATGACGGACTTCTTCCATCAAATCGACCATCAAAGCTGCTGCATCGAGATTGACCTCGAAATCTCGCTGCAGACGCGCGACGTGGCGAGCGCGAGACACGGAGACACTCGTAAAGACCCATTGCCCTGCTGACGAGCTTTTGGAGGCAGCAACAACGCCTTGCTCAACCAGACTCAGGACCCAGTCTGTTTGCTGTTCACAAAAACGCGCTAACTCCTCAAGCGTGACAGGCGCGTTATGATCCACCAACTGTGCCGTACAAATCGTAACTTTATTCATAATCAGACTCCCAAATGACGGCGTGGGTTAAAAGGTGCCGCAGTGGCAAGTTGTTGATAGGCTGCGCGCGTCGCCTCATTGTCCGCAGGTGGCCAGACAATATCGAGAATCAGATACAAATCGCCCGCTGGATCACCCGGCAGACCTTTACCGCGCAAACGTAACTTTCCGCCTTGTTTGCTGCCAGGCGGGATATTGACCTGAACCACGCCTTGCAAGGTCGGCGCATGTACTTGACCGCCCAGAGCGGCTTCCCAAGGTGCAACAGGCAAATGCATGCTCAAATCCCGACCATCAGCTTTATACAAAGCGTGTGCAGCAAATCTTACGGTCAGGAATAAATCTCCCGGCTCGCCCCCGCCTTCTCCGGGCATACCCTGGCCAGCCAGACGAATCATCTGACCCTCCTTGACGCCCGTGGGGATTTTGACGCTCAAGGTGCGGGTGCCCATATAAGGGCGCCCCTGCTCATCAAGTTGCACGGAACGCAAACTCAGCTCACGTGTGACACCTGAAAAACTATCCTCGAGGCTGATTTCAATCTCTGCGTGATGATCTTCACCGCGCATCTTGAAGGTCTGACCTGGTGCACCGGCAAAACCTTGTCCGGGGTGACCGCCCGCCTGAGCACCACCCTGCCCGGCGGCAAAACCCTGGCGCTTACGGGCGGCTTGCTTGAACATTCCGTTGAGGAAATCATTGAAATCAACATCGCCGGCGCCACCACCCGCTCCTGAAAACTCAAAATCACGATCCCAGCCCGCAGGAGGCACTTGACCACCGCCCGCCGAAATACCGGCAGCCAGGGCGTCGTACTCAGCCCGCTTCTCTGCATCGCGCAGCACATCATTGGCTTCGTTCACATCGCGCATGCGTTTTTCTGCATCCGGCTCTTTGCTGACATCCGGATGATATTTGCGGGCAAGCTTACGATAAGCCTTGCGGATATCATCCTGCGTGGCATTGCGGGATACTTCAAGAATCTTGTAGTAGTCTTTGAATTCCATATGCAAGGTGGCAGCGAGCGCACCCAAAAAGTGAATATGTCTTCACAATGGGGGCAAACACAATAAATATCAAGTCAAACTAAGGAAAAAATATGCAGATTCAGAATATTCCTTTTGGCACGACTGACTGGTCGGCAGTTCCTGTGACGCAACATCCCGGGACAACGGGTCATGCACTCTGGCGAACACGCCAGTTCGGCACCATCCGAGTCAGGATGGTCGAGTACAGCGCGGGCTATCTCGCAGACCACTGGTGCGAGAAAGGCCATATTCTTCTGTGCCTGTCTGGTTCACTACACACCGTCTTAAAAGACGGCAGAACCTTCGAACTCAAACCAGGCATGAGCTATCAGGTCGCCGATGGCGCCGAACCGCATCAATCCTCGACAGCGGAGGGTGCGACCTTGTTCATCGTTGACTAAAAAAATCACCCTGCCTGCGACTCGCAGACAGGGTGAAGGCGCCCTGGTAAAAAATTTTAACTAGCGGCGCGTTTTTGCAAAATATCCACAGCCGGCAAAGTTTTCCCCTCTAGAAATTCGAGAAAAGCGCCACCACCGGTTGAGATGTAGCCGACTTTATCGGTAATGCCGAATTTGGCAATCGCAGCCAGAGTATCTCCGCCCCCTGCAATTGAAAAGCCAGTTGAGTCGGCAATCGCGTGAGAGACAACTTCAGTACCGTTGGCAAATGCGGCAAATTCAAACACTCCAAGCGGACCATTCCACACAATCGTACCGGCTTGCTTAAGAATTGCAGCAAGCTGTTGCGCCGTCTCAGGACCTATATCGAGGATGAGATCATCAGGGCCAACAGCCGCTGCAGCTTTGACTGTAGCCTTTGCCGTAGCCGAAAACTCGGTTGCACATACGACATCAGTCGGGATGGGCACCGCAGCGCCACGCGCCTGCATTTTTTTCATCACTGCACGAGCCTCTTCAAGTTGGTCTGGCTCGGCCAGGGACTTGCCAATTGGTAAGCCAGCCGCCAGCATGAAGGTATTGGCGATACCGCCACCAACGATCAACTGATCAACTTTATCAGCTAGTGACTGCAGGATTGAGAGTTTGGTTGAAACCTTTGAGCCACCAACAATGGCGACCAGAGGGCGCTTTGGTGCATGCAACGCACGGCCTAGTGCCTCAAGTTCCGCCTCAAGCAGAGGACCAGCACAGGCAATAGGCGCATACTCGGCAATACCGTAGGTGGTCGCCTCGGCACGATGCGAAGTACCAAACGCATCGTTGGCATAGACATCGCAGAGCGCTGCCATTTTCTTTGATAGTTCGGGATCGTTTTTCTTTTCACCCTTATTGACACGACAATTTTCAAGCAACACGACCTGACCCGGTGTGACGCTGACGCCATCTACCCAGTTTTGAATCAGAGGCACCTCCATGCCGAGCAACTGAGACAAACGCTTGGCAATGGGAGCCAGAGAGTCTTGCGGATTCAAGGTACCTTCCGTTGGACGGCCAAGATGCGAAGTCACCATCACGGCCGCACCAGCATCCAGCGCGAGTTTGATGCCTAGCACTGAAGCACGGATACGGGTGTCTTCCGTAATATTTCCCGCCTCATCGAAAGGTACATTCAGATCTGCGCGGATAAAAACTTTTTTACCGGCAAGTTTGCCCGATTGAGCGAGAGCGGAAAGGGTATGAACTGTCGTCATGATTGAATAACCAGGTGAATTAAAAAATAGCAAAAGGGCCCCGAAGGGCCCCTTAAACAATGCGGCGATTACTTCGCCGACATCAGTGCAACAGTGGTGTCGAGCATACGGTTGCTAAAACCCCACTCGTTGTCGTACCAGGAAGATACTTTGACCAGTGGACCTGAAACTTTGGTCAGTGTCGCATCAAAATTGCTCGAGGCTGGGTTGTGGTTGAAATCAACCGATACGAGTTGCTCGGTTTGATAGGTCAGAATGCCTTTGAGCGCGCCTTCTGAGGCTTCTTTCAGTATCGCGTTGACTTCTTCGACTGTCGTGTCGCGCTTGGCGATGAACGACAGATCAACCAGCGAAACATTGATGGTTGGAACGCGGATGGCGAACCCATCGAGCTTGCCGTTGAGCTCTGGCAACACCAGACCAACCGCAGCGGCTGCGCCAGTCTTGGTTGGGATCATGCTCATGGTTGCCGAGCGCGCACGACGCAGGTCTTCGTGATAGACGTCGGTCAGCACCTGATCATTGGTATAGGCATGGATAGTGGTCATCAGACCAGTCACCACACCGAGTTTTTCATGCAAAGGCTGAACCAGCGGAGCCAGACAGTTGGTGGTGCACGATGCGTTGGAGATGACGGTATGCTCTTTTTTCAGAACACCCTGATTGACGCCAAAGACAACCGTCGCATCGACGTCTTTCCCGCCGGGAGCGGAAATGATGACTTTTTTGGCGCCACCTTTGATGTGGGCCGAGGCTTTTTCTTTTGTTGTGAAAAAACCAGTGCACTCGAGCACAACGTCAACATTGAGCTCGCCCCAGGGCAATTCGGCAGGATTACGATTTGCCAGCACGCGAATCTTGTCGCCATTGACAACCATGTAATCACCTTCAACGCCCACTGTGCCAGGGAACTTGCCGTGAGCAGTGTCGTATTGCGTCAGGTGAGCGTTAGTCTTTGGATCACCCAGGTCGTTGATAGCAACGATTTGGATATCGTGTTTTTTGCCGCCTTCGTAATGGGCACGCAAAATATTGCGACCGATACGACCATAACCGTTAATAGCAACGCGAATCGTCATGACAACATGCTCCTAGTTTTGAAATTTTATAAAACCTGTTTGACTGCCTGGACTACTTTTTCAGCAGTCAGGCCAAAATGCTTGAACAATGCACCGGCTGGTGCAGACTCACCATAGGTATCGATGCCGACGACAGCGCCATCAAGACCCACATACTTGTGCCAGAAAGCCGTCACACCCGCTTCGACGGCTACGCGCGGCATACCCTTTGGCAACACTTGTGCACGCCAGCCTGCGTCCTGCTTATCAAAAACGTCCGTACTTGGCATGGAGACCACACGCACAGCGATACCTTCTGCAGCGAGCAGTTTTTGCGCCTCGATCGCGATCGCTACCTCGGAACCTGTCGCGATAATCGCCGCACGAGCATTGGCGGCCTCTAGCAACACATAACCACCGCGGGAAACTGACGCAAGCGTGGCGGCATCACGCGCAACGAAAGGTAGGTTTTGACGCGAAAGCAATAACGCGGTCGGACCACCGGCATGGACATCCATACCAATACTGGCTGGGCGCTCGACCGCCGCCAGCCAGGCCGCTGTTGTTTCAACTGTGTCGCAGGGACGCCATACCGAAAGATTTGGAATCAATCGCAAGCTGCTGGCATGCTCAATTGACTGATGGGTCGGACCGTCTTCGCCCAAACCGATCGAGTCGTGGGTGAACACATGTACCACTCGCTGCTTCATCAGCGCAGCCATACGCAAGGCATTGCGAGAGTAATCAGAAAAAGTCAGGAACGTACCGCCAAAGGGCAGATAACCGCCATGCAAAGCAACGCCATTCATGATGGCAGCCATGCCGAATTCACGCACGCCATAATTGATGTGACGACCAAACTTAACGCCTTCGGTCCCTGCACGCAAGGCAACAGCACCTTTCCAATCGGTAAAGTTCGAGCCCGTCAGATCGGCTGAACCACCCAGCATCTCAGGCAAGACCTCGACCAGCGCTGTAATAGCAAGCTGGGAAGCTTTGCGGGTCGCAATCGTCTCTGCTTTTGCGTTGGTCTCTGCAAGCAGTTTTTTCGCTGTCTCAGCAAAATCAACAGGCAAACCACCATTCATACGGCGTGTAAATTCAGCCGCTTCCAAAGGAAACTGTGCAGAGTAAGCAGCAAACAGTTTTTGCCAGGCCGACTGGTGCGCAGCACCCGTGGCGCGTTGATCCCACCCTGCATACACCTCAGCAGGGATTTCGAAAGGGGCGTAGGGCCAACCAATCGCTTCGCGGGTCCTGGCGATTTCCTCTGCACCCAAAGGAGAACCGTGAACTTTATCTGTACCTGCGACAGTTGGCGCACCCTGTCCAATCACAGTACGACAAGCAATCAGCGTTGGTCGACCATGCTGCTTACCGAGTTGGTGTGCTTGTGCAATAGCCTGATCAACTGCCTCGACATCATGGCCGTTCGCAACTCGAAGCACGTTCCAGCCATAAGCCTCAAAACGCTTGCCCGTATCATCTGCAAACCAGTTTTCAACATTACCGTCGATCGAAATACCATTGTCGTCATACAGGACAACCAGCTTGGATAAACGCAACGTACCTGCCAGTGAGCAGACTTCGTGGGAAATGCCTTCCATGAGGCAGCCATCACCGACGAAGGCGTAAGTATGGTGATCCACGATCGTGTGGCCAGGGCGATTGAATTCAGCCGCAAGCAAAGACTCAGTCAGCGCCATACCCACCGCGTTTGCCAGGCCTTGACCCAACGGCCCGGTGGTAGTCTCAACGCCAGGTGTCACACCTACCTCCGGGTGACCAGGCGTTTTGGAGTGCAACTGACGAAACTTGCGCAACTCATCCATCGGCAAGTCATAACCTGTCAGATGCAATAAAGCATAAATCAGCATCGAACCATGACCGTTAGACAAAACAAAACGGTCGCGATTGGCCCAGGCCGGGTCGGCTGGGTTGTGCTGCAGGTGACGGGTAAAAAGCGCTTGAGCCATTTCAGCCATGCCCATGGGCGCACCGGGGTGACCCGAGTTAGCTTGCTGGACAGCGTCCATTGCGAGGGCGCGGATGGCATCTGCCAGTTTGACGGATATGGCGTTTGTTTGAGTCATCGAAAAGGTTCGTCTTAGTTGTTTTACCCAGATCGCACGCAATTAATATTCACGGGACCGGAAAATGGGTTACAAAACCTAGGATTTTAGCACTCGTACTTATACCTCACCCCCTCTTTGAGCGCCCTGCATGTCAAGTCCCCGTTTTTATTGTTCTGAGCCACTCACCGCAAACCAGACACTCACCTTGCCGGAGAAGTTAGCGCACCATGTTCGCGTGTTGCGTCTGGCCGCGGGCTGTGAGATCGTTTTGTTCGACGGACGTGGGGGCGAATACACCGGAGTCCTTGATTTCAATGAAAAAATTGCCCTTGCTCATCTGACTGAACATCACCCGAAAGAGGTCGAATTAGGCGGCCAGATCACGCTCTTGCAAGGCCTGCCTGCCGGCGACAAAATGGACTGGGTGATAGAAAAAGCTGTCGAACTGGGGGTCGCACGCATGATCCCCGTTGCAGCGCAACGCAGCGTCCTGCAATTATCGGGGCCGCGGCTTGAAAAACGCATGCTCCACTGGCAAAAAATCATCGAAGCAGCCTCGGAGCAGTGTGGCAGAAACCGTTTAATGCAACTCGAGTCTCCACTGCCACTCGAACAAGCGCTGACAGAACACAAAACTGACAATCGCCTGCTCTGCGATCCGCAGGGTAAACAGGACTTCACTTCGTGGCTCAAAAGCCCCGAGGCTGAGCTAAACAGCAAACCAGCGATTACTCTGATGGTGGGTCCCGAGGGTGGCTGGAGTCGCCAGGAGCTCGACTGTGCGCAGCGAAACCATGTGGCGACAGTCAAATTTGGTAGCAGAGTATTGAGGACCGAGACCGCAGCGCTGGCAATGGTGTCAGCAGCCTCTGCGCTTTTGGGTTGGTAGCTTGGCGCCAGGCTCAGGTCATCAAAGGACCCCTCACTCAGAGTATTAAGCCGGCTCGTCGCTCCAGTTATTCACTTTGCCAGGAATCGCGTCAGGATGTTTGCCTGCGTGATGAATCGAATAAATGAAAACGCGATCATTTTCCTGAGCGAATTGAACCGCGTCATTGAGGATTTGTAAAAACTCGTTCCCCTCGTTGACAATCGCAGGATCAGCAGAGTGCAGTTTGTTAAGAATCAGAGCCAAGCCATCTTTTTGATCCAGTAAAGAATCACTCAGGCAATCATACAGCGCATCAAAACTGCCCCCGATGAACTGTGGATAGTCCACGGCCTTGACGATCGCACGAAAAACCGCAGACCAACTGCGCGCTTTTTCACAATCCGCTACACACCAGCAGAGACTTCGTTTTTTCGCCGCAGCCTCAAGCGCATCCAGACCCTGAGCAGGATCGATGTCACCACCCTTTTGCAACAACTTTAGCAATTTGGAATCGACTGTTTTACTCATACCGATGGCTCCTTATATGAAGGCCCCAATAGCGTATTTGTTTTTCGAAACCGAATATTTTCGGATCGATTTACAGTCTTGTAACACTTACCCGAGACAGAATCCACACCCAACAAAAAAATATTTTTATTGAGTGCGCATTTGTTTCAAGCATTCCTTGGATGATTTGCTTCGACAACAGTTAAAGCTGTCATATTCACAATACGGCGTACGGTCGCACTAGTCGTCAAAATATGAATTGGCGCATTGACACCCAACAGGAAAGGACCAACAGCGACATTACCGCCCGCAGTAGTTTTAAGCAGGTTGTAAGCGATATTTCCCGAGTCGACATTTGGGCAAACCAGAAGGTTGGCTGCGCCCTTCAAGGTAGAGGAAGGCAGTAATTTTAAACGCAGGGATTCGTCCAGAGCGCAGTCGCCATGCATCTCGCCATCGACTTCAAGCTCGGGAGCCTGGGCACGGATTAATTCAAGCGCGGCTCGCATCTTTGCTCCCGAGGCGGAACTGCCTGAACCAAAATTGGAGCGTGACAATAAAGCCACCTTTGGAGTTAAATTCAACCGGCGCATCTGTTGCGCAGCAGCAATCGTGTATTCGGCGATTTGCTCAGCTGTCGGCTCATCATTAATGTGGGTATCGACCAGCGCAATCGTCTGTTCGGGCAACAACAGAATATTCATCGCGGCATAGGTTGTGGTACCCGCACGCTTACCGATCACCTGATCGATGTAACGCAAATGATTGGCGTAGCCACTCACCGTGCCACAAACCATGCCGTCGGCATCACCCATCTTGACCATCATGGCACCAATCAGCGTCAGGCGACGACGCATTTCGACACGCGCCATCTCCTTGGTCACGCCATCGCGGCACATCAATTCCCAGTAGACGGTCCAATAATCGTGGAAACGTTCATCGTACTCCGGGTCGGTCACCTCGACATCCACTCCCAGACGCAGTCTCAAACCAAACTTTTCAATCCGCGCAGTCAACACGTTTGGACGCCCGACCAGAATCGGTATTGCAAGTTTTTCATCAACAATAACTTGCACAGCACGCAAGACTCGCTCGTCTTCGCCTTCGGTAAAAACAATCCGGGATTTGGCACCTTCGCGCACATACGCTTTCGCACCCGCGAAGAGTGGTTTCATGAAAGCGCCCGAGCGATAAACGAACTGCTCAAGTTGCTCGACATAAGCATCAAGATCAGCGATCGGACGCGTTGCCACGCCACACTCCATCGCTGCTTTTGCAACGGCTGGCGCGATACGCACAATCAGGCGCGGATCAAATGGTTTGGGAATAAACGACTCTGGACCAAAGGCGACATCGTAAGTGCCATAGGCGGCGGCAACGACCTCGCTCTGCTCTTCCTGAGCGAGTTTGGCAATAGCCACCACAGCGGCCTTTTCCATTTCGCGGGTGATGGTCGTGGCACCAACGTCAAGTGCACCGCGGAAAATATACGGAAAGCACAAAACGTTATTAACCTGATTAGGATAATCCGAACGGCCTGTTGCCATCACAACGTCATCACGCACAGCGTGTGCATCGGCGGGCAATATTTCAGGATTCGGATTGGCCAGAGCGAGTATCAGCGGGCGCTTTGCCATAGCTTTCACCATCTCTGGTTTGAGCACACCGCCGGCAGACAAACCCAAAAACACATCGGCGTCGACAATAATTTCTGCGAGTTTGCGTGCCTCGGTTTTTTGCGCGAAACGTTGCTTATCAGGATCCATCAAGGTGGTTCGACCTTCGTAGACCACGCCTTCGATATCAGACACCCAGATATTTTCGAGGGGTAAGCCTAGATCTACCATCAGATCCAGACAAGCCAGAGCTGCCGCGCCAGCACCCGAGACGGCTACTTTAACTTTTTTGATATCTTTTCCGACAACTTCCAGACCATTGATAAACGCCGCCGAAACGCAGATAGCGGTGCCATGCTGATCGTCATGAAACACTGGGATACGCATACGCTCGCGCAATTTGCGTTCCACTGTAAAGCACTCGGGTGCCTTGATGTCTTCAAGGTTGATACCGCCAAAGGTTGGCTCCAGGCCCGCGATAATTTCTACGAGCTTATCGGGATCCTGCTCATTGATTTCGATATCGAAGACATCGATACCAGCAAATTTTTTGAATAAAACGGCTTTACCTTCCATCACGGGCTTTGACGCCAAGGGACCGATATTTCCCAGCCCCAGTACCGCAGTGCCGTTGGTAATCACGCCAACCAGATTGCCCCGCGCGGTGTAGCGAAAAGCGTTGGCCGGATCAGTCACAATCTCTTCGCAGGCCGCCGCAACCCCCGGTGAATAGGCCAGCGCCAGATCGCGCTGATTAGTCAACTGTTTAGTCGGTGCAATTGAAATTTTTCCGGGACGACCCTGCTCGTGATATTCGAGAGCTGCTTTGCGAAAATTTTCTTCCATGATGGTCTGTTACCGTTTAGTTCAATAGGTCAAGAGAGTGATTCTAGCCCGTTTAGAAAAGCTTTAAGGGAAAATCCCTAGCGGGTCGAATGACTCTTTAAGTTGTTGCGCCAAGGCTTCACCTTGCTGAGCAGCTACGACAACGTGTGCGCCCGGCGTTTGCAGCGAGTTTGTCTGGACAATCTCGTCGCGTTCAAACCAAACGGCTTGCACCCAGCCAAGCCGAGCGCCATGCCCTGCAAATAACCATGCCAGATTGACATCTCCACCCTGTGCCGGCATCAGCGCATCCAGACGAAACCTGAGCGGCCAGACAGCGGCTCGGGCGCATTCAAGCGCTACCTCCGAACTAGCCAGCTCGAATAGTTTGGGAATCATTTTCTGGACTGTCAGACTGCGTAATGGTGTTGTTGCGCTCGCACCAAAGGGACCTAGCACTGCAATCGTGCCATCGGCCAGCATTACCTGCACTTGCGCGATGCCACTGCAGGCACCCTGACCCGTTGGCCACTGTGCAGAGTGCTCCGAAGCGAGCCACTGGGCAACCGTTTGCTCAGGATCCGCGTCTCGCAACACCCGCACACCAACGTCTTGCAACACTTTTAGTTTGCAACCCGCTTCGGCGCGCCAGATTAACCCCGCTGCATCGCTGGAAGCGGCCTGAGCCCAGGGCGCTTGCGACTCAACCCACAGCCGGGGCGATTGAGTATGCGTCGCAAGCGGTCCCGAGTCAAAACCATTCAAAGCGAGTTGCACCCGGTATTCCAGGCACAAGGCATGCGCATGCAGTACATCCTTCTCGCGCGCGGGAATTAGCCAGGCCTGTTGTCGGCCTCGCGTCTCCTCCCAGCGTACCTGCCCTGCGCACGAACGCGACAGACGCGCGCAGAAATTTCCCCAGGTCGAGGGGGGAGTCCTGCGACCAAGCAAGAAAGCACGTCTGGATGTTGGCGAACCCACTACAATTCTGCTCCTTAAGGGAGATTTAAAAATGACTGCACTGGCAGCGCGCACGCATGACACGGTTACTTTTCATGCAGTTGAGCTATTAAAAGAAGCCTCAGCCTTGCAACGCGCAGGTATCGACATTATCAGCCTTGGCGTCGGAGAGCCAGACTTTACTGCCGCCCCGCTCGTTGTAGAGGCCATGGAGCGGGCAAGTCGAGCCGGTCAAAGCAGTTACAGTCCGCCCGCAGGACTGCCTGAATTACGTGAAGCGATAGCAGGATTTTATGCAAAACATCTTGGTGTGCGAATCGATCCGAGCCGGATTATTGTGACTTCGGGTGCCAGTGGTGCACTGATGCTGGCGGCGATGGCACTGGTCAATCCAGGTGACGAAGTATTAATGCCCGATCCTTGCTACCCACCAAATCGTAACTTTATTGGCGCAGCGGGCGGCCTCACAAAACTGATTCCGACAACGGCGCAAAACAGATACCAACTCTCGAGCCAGGATATCGAAAAGCACTGGGGGCCATCCACCCGCGGCGTATTGATCGCCTCGCCTAGCAATCCGACAGGGACCTCCATCGCGCGTGACGAATTGGATCGCCTGATTCGCACGGTCCATGCCAGGCAGGGCTTTGTGATGATGGATGAGATTTATTTGAGCCTTTCCTATGATGGACAAAGACACTCTGCTCTAGCCCTCGATGACAATGTCATTATCCTCAATAGCTTTTCAAAATACTTCAACATGACGGGGTGGCGTCTGGGCTGGATGATTGTCCCGCAACACATGGTCGCTCCCATCGAAAAAATGGCGGCCAGCTATGTGATCTGCGCCCCCACACTCTCTCAACACGGCGCAATCGCCTGCTTTGAGCCTGAGTCCATCGCGTTATTCGAACAACGTCGACTGGCTTTCCAGCAGCGTCGGGACTTCCTGGTACCGGGGCTAGAGTCGATCGGAATCAAGGTGCCAGTCAAACCTGATGGAGCCTTTTATGTGTATGGGGATATATCCGCGCACGCACAGGACAGCAGTTTTTTTTCTTCATCGCTGCTGCATGGTGCGCGCGTCGCAGCCGTAGCAGGACTGGATTTTGGGCCAGCGCACGCAAACAACACCATGCGTTTTGCCTACACAACCAGTCTTGAACGACTGGAGGAGGCGATCCACAGGATGAAAGCTTATCTGGGCTGATCAGTTCAGACACTTAATCTTTGAGTGCGATTGATCCGGCGAGCGCGAGCCGACGACGTTCAGACAATACTTTTTCTGTATAACCGCGATCAGAGGCTGGGCTTGTAGCCCCGCAATAACAGAGTAACCCCTGCGCGACGGAGCCCCTGCGCCGGACGCAATCAGCAAGAATAAATGCACCAACCCGCATATTAGCCAGCGGATTAAATGCCATCGACTCAGGACGACCAAATTTGGCAAATTTTTCCCGATGCAGACCGAAGATGATTTGCATTAACCCCGTCGCGCCGCCAGACTGCCCACCCGCGTAGGGATTGAAATGAGACTCCGTCGCTACAACCGAAAGCAACAGCAGAGGATCGACCTCGAATTCGTCACCCACGACATAAGCCGTATCAACGAACATGACCGCAGCATCAATTGCAATTAAATATTTACGTGAAATATATTGAATCAATGCTTCTTTTTGCTTGGTTGTCACACCAAACTTATTCAATGTTTGAGAGGCAACCTGACTCTGCGCATGGCCAGAAGGCTCGGTAACCTTTGCAAGCGCAGCGCTTGATCCACTTGCACTTGAACCACTCGTGCTTGCGTCATTACTGGCTGAGGCAGCCTGACTCGAATCAGGCATGCTTGGACTGGCTATCTTTTTTGGTGAAACCGGCTCAGGCAACGCGTCACCAGGAATCGCGTCAAGAGAAATCGCACTAACCAGCGGCGCGACAGGTCCGGCACGCATAGCAGACGGCGGTGGTCCAAAAGAATCGGGGGCGAGCGCATAAAGCAAAGCACTATGCATCTGAAATGCTTGCGACCTCAGTCCTGGCATACCCGCGACCATCACAACCGCTACGAGTACCGCTATACCGAGATAGATTGCAGAGGTGCGCACAACCTCTGACATATTCCGGTAGAGGCCGCTGATAAGTTGACTGAACAAAGCGAGGACAGGGGAACTAGACACGAGCTTCGTCCCCTTGATGCGGTGTTGTGGATGTTAACCTTCCGTTCATGAGTGGAAATGTAACCGTTTTAGCGAGTTGATACCTTGAAATACAAAGACTTAAGAGATTTCATCAGCCAACTTGAGCGTGCGGGTGACCTCAAACGCATCAGCCGCCCGATTGCCGCAGAGCTCGAAATGACCGAAATTTCTGACCGCGTGCTCAAGGCGCAAGGCCCGGCACTCCTGTTCGAGAATGTTACCCATGCGGGTAAACAGGCCGGCATGCCAGTACTCACCAATCTGTTTGGCACCCCCCAACGTGTTGCGCAGGGGATGGGAGCAGAAAACACCACCGCACTTCGGGAAATCGGAGAGTTGCTCGCGTCTCTAAAAGAGCCTGAAGCACCAAAAGGTTTTCGGGATGCCTTGGCGAAAGTCTCCATGTTAAAAGCCGCCCTATGGGATATGAGCCCCAAAAATGTGCGCGGCGCCGCCTGCCAGGAAATCGTCTGGGAAGGCGAGGACGTTGATCTGGACAAACTCCCCATTCAGACCTGCTGGCCAGGCGATATCGCGCCACTGCTGACCTGGGGATTGGTCATTACACGCGGCCCGAATTCAAAACGTCAGAATCTTGGTATTTATCGTCAACAAGTGATCGGTCGCAACAAACTGATCATGCGCTGGCTGTCTCATCGAGGCGGTGCGCTGGATTTTCGGGATCATGCCTTAGCTAACCCAGGGACACCTTTTCCAATCGCGGTGGCCTTGGGTGCAGACCCCGCGACAACACTGGGCGCGGTGACGCCGGTACCAGACTCGCTCTCGGAATATCAGTTTGCCGGCTTATTACGCGGCGCACGCACCGAGGTGACTTCAGCGCTTGGCAGCAACCTGTCGGTCCCTGCTACAGCCGAAATCATTTTGGAGGGCTATCTGCTACCAAGCAGCGATCCCCGAGCAATCAAGCCTCTAGTGCCTGCAGGTGTTAATCCTCCTCCCGCCTCGGATTATGAACTCGCGCTGGAAGGTCCTTACGGCGACCACACCGGCTACTACAATGAACAAGACTGGTTTCCGGTATTTACAGTTGAGCGCATCACCAAGCGTCGCAACCCCATTTATCACTCCACCTACACAGGTAAACCACCAGACGAACCAGCTGTTCTAGGGGTCGCACTCAACGAAGTTTTTGTTCCGATTCTTAAGCGCCAGCTTCCCGAGATCGTTGACTTTTATTTACCCCCGGAAGGTTGCAGCTATCGTCTTGCCGTAGTCTCAATTCGAAAGCAATACCCAGGCCACGCAAAACGAGTGATGTTCGGGTTATGGAGCATTTTGCGCCAATTCATGTATACAAAATTCATCGTCGTTGTCGACGAAGACATTAATCCCCGCGACTGGAAAGAAGTCGTATGGGCGATGACCACGCGAATGGATCCCGTTCGCGACACACTGTTAGTTGAAAACACACCCATCGACTATCTGGACTTTGCCTCTCCGGTCTCAGGACTGGGCGGCAAGATGGGGCTGGATGCCACCAACAAATGGCCAGGCGAAACCCAGCGCGAATGGGGCACCCCCATACAGATGGATGCGGCGACCAAACAGCGCGTCGATGCGATGTGGGGAGAACTTGGTTTAGATTTCTGAAGAGGGGTCTTTCTTTTGTTGCGACAGAAAGGTTTGTAAAAACGATAAGAGCAAACCTGCACCCCTCGCAGCACTGGAAGATCGCCCCATCAGCAGCGAAGATAATGCTGAGATGATGAACGGATATTGCGCGAGAAAATCACCCGATTTCTTAAGCCAGCTTTGACGGCGAAAGCGCAACAGACTACCCAGCATATAAGCTGGACTCGCCTGTACGGAGAGTTGCTCGACCGCCTGGGCAAAACTCTCTCGTTCAATCCCTGCGCGCGCGCGCAACACTTCAAGCCGGACTGCCTGATCGAATCGTTTGGAAGACAGATGATTCATCACCAGCCGTCCTTTTGAGTCGCGTCATGCTCCTCTTCATGTGCTGAACTAGCGCGGTGCTTAAGGCGGGAGAACATCTGAGCATCACGTTCGAGCTCTTGTATGGTCGCCTGGAAAGGCATCGCACCCTTTCGAATACGCCTATAAAGCACAACCAGCGACAAGGCTGCTGCGAACAAATACGTCCCTGCGAGCAGACCAATTGCAAGCATCCTGTGCGGAGTATCCCAGAAAAAAGCCACAATAAAGAACGAAAAAACCAATACCGCCAGCAAGCCAAACAAGGCCGTTGCGCCTGCAAGCGCAAGCAAGCCAAGCAGGCGCGAGGTCTCTATACTTAGCTCAAGACCAAACAAGGCGACGCGCGTGCGGATCATCGAGGAGAGATCCGCCGCAGCCGTTGCGAGAGTTTGTTTAATGGTCATAACGCTTTCAACGACGCGTCAGGAGCAAGCCGAACAGCAATCCAGCCATACCCGCCACACCGATTGCTTGCCAGGGATTGTCATGCACGTATTCGTCGGCGGCACGCGCAGCCTTTCTGCCCTGAGCCAAGACTTCGTCTTGCGCGTCGTACAAAGCCTCACGTGTCTGCTTGAGCGCTGCTAAAGCCTGCTCACGTAACTCATCCGCACGATCACCCGTCGCGTGAGCTGCTTCGCGTAACAAAGCTTCAGCATCGTTCAGACTGAGCTTGACGCTTGAAAGCAGTTTTTCCTGCGCAACATGTACGTCCTGCATAATCGTTTCTTTCTGTTTCATGGTGTTCTCCTAAGAACCAGATATGAAACCCATATTAGCAGGACTTCAGATGACTACTGATTTAAATAATTGATATAAATCAATTATTTGACTGTTCTGATTTCGATGACACCACGCTGACCTGCATGCTCGACTTCTTGCTTCATCACTAGATTAGCCTGAGGACAAAACCAGTCTGTGATCTGAGACTGAATCGATGGCACAGGGATCGTAATCCCCCTGAGATTTGCAACGGTCGCATCAGTATTACGCGCATAGCGAACCGGCCAGCAAGACTGCTCACCGAGCGCGGTCTGGATCGCTTGAAGCGCACCAACGGTTTTTTCACCAGTTCGGACAGTCAGTGGAGTGGTGGCCTGGTTCGGATCACCCAAATCCAATCGAAATGACTGAGCAGGGAAGCGCTGCCCAGCGGAATGAATTGGCGCACCATAGCCAAAAATATTCAACAATCTGATGTCAAACGTCGCCGCATCCGAGGACTTGCCAGGTGCGGATTTGGTGAGGCTGGATTTCGAACCATTTATCATCATCAGATGATCGAGGTCGCTGGCCCCAGTGAGCATACCCAGTAAGGCATAGTTGGCAAACCCCTTCACCTTAGCCTGGCAAACCTCTGCACTTGATTTTTTAACCTGACTGAAAGCCATCTTTGCATTGACGGTGAGAATGCCTGACCCTGCAATTTCAATCAGACCCCCTTCGTGAAAAAATTTGGCGCTACAGATGTCTGCACGCGCGCTGCCAGCCCCCATGAAGAGACACGCTGAGAGGCTAGCAAACATAAATTTTTTATATAAACGTGGCATCAAAAAGTTCATCATTTAGAAGTCAGCCAGGTAATGAGTGCATTTTCGAAAGCACGTGCTTCATGCGCCCGCTCGTGATTCACCATACTCACTACGATGTAGCGTTTACCGCTTGCTCCCCAGACATATCCGGCGATTGAACGGACATCGCGTAGCGCTCCGGTTTTGACATGCGCCATTGAACGCGTGGAAGGATCGCGCAAACGGTTTCTGGATGTGCCATCTATTCCGAGTATTGAAAGCGAAGATACATACTCGGGCATAACCGGCGACAGCCAGGCCTTGTGCAACATATCAGTCAGGCTATCAGCTGAAACAACACCGACGCGTGATAAACCCGAACCGTTATCAAGTACCAACCCCTTCATATCCAGGCCCTGGCGCGCGAGAATGGAAAGAGCAACTTGCACACTACCATCAACTGTCGCGGGACGACTGCCTGCCTCAGCCCCGAGGGTGAGTAGCAACACACGCGTCATAACATTGTTACTGCGCTTATTGATCAGACGGATCACCTCTGACAGCGGGGGCGACTGGTGCGAGGCGATCGTCACAGCCTCCAGAGGTATGACGCCATTACGCACTGAGCCAGTCAAAGTGCCGCCAACTTCCTGCCACATCGTTTTCAGTAAACGCGCGCCGTACTCTTGCTGGGAGAGAGCGAGCCTGAACACATCAAACTCACCACAGGAACCTGCTGCGCGCCCCGAAACCCGAAAACGCACATTCCCATTCTCAGTCAGTGTGTCGGTTGATATTGCGGGTGACCCCGGACATTTTGCATCGGACCATTCAACATTCCCCTCAATCTGAATACCCGGTATAGGCGGATCAATAAAAGATTTCCAGGTTTTAGTCTGCGGATCTGGCGTAAAGACCAGTCGCAAAGCGCCAAAACCGACCATAAACGCATCAGGACTCGCGTTATATGGCCGATCACCTGCACCATCAAACTGCGCGGGGTCAATCGTGACATTGCCAAAAATCGAGCGATCTACAATGATTTCAGGGATTTCACGGATTCCTCGCAACCTCATATCACGCATCAGTCGCCAGAGGTCTTGCACCAGTAAAACAGGATCGCCACCGGCGCGCAGATAAAGTGGGCCATTCAATACACCCCGGGAATCAACCTGCGCTTTACCGTCTATCAGAAAATCAGTATTCCAGACATAAGTCGGTCCGAGGCGTGAAATCGCAGCATAGGTTGTCACAAGCTTCATCACCGAGGCAGGATTTCGCGGCTTGTCTGGTTGCACGGCAAACAAACGAGGTCCATTGACCTCCTGGACCACCAGCGAGAGGGACGACTCGGGCAGTTTGGTTTGTGCCCAGGCCCGGGAAAGCTCGGTAGGTAGCGCTCCTTGAGCACCTGCATGCAAACTGAACATAGCCAGGAGTGCACCTGCAGCTCTGGCGAATGTCCGCTCAACAAGGGGTTTAACTATTGACTTGAACGCCTGCATACGCGCACCTATTTACCTGTTTAAGCTGACAGCATACAAAAAAAGTCTGGTGACAGGCTTAAAATGCCACTCAAATGAATTTATCCACACACCTTACCGTAACCGATTTCGATTATGAATTGCCTGCCGGGCTGATTGCCCAGGCTCCGGCAGCAACCCGTCGCGCCAGCAGATTGCTGCATATCAATGCGCAAGGCTCGCGCACTGATTTGCACTTTACCGACCTGCCCGCTTTGTTGCGTCCAAACGATTTGCTGGTTTTTAACGATACCCGAGTCATCAAAGCAAGACTATTTGGACAGAAAACAACCGGAGGCAAGGTCGAGGTATTGATCGAACGGGTTACTTCTGAGAATCTCGCTCTGGCTCACATCCGTTCGAGTAAATCTCCCTCTGCGCAGAGCCGTTTACGCCTGGCCGAGGCTGTTGACGTGACCGTTCTGGGGCGAGCCGACGATTTGTTTATCCTGCAATTTGAGCAACCGGTGCTCGAAGTGCTTGAGCGCTATGGCGCCATGCCACTGCCACCCTACATCACCCACACCCCAAGTGCCGAAGACGATCAACGCTATCAGACGGTCTATGCACGTGAACCAGGCGCTGTTGCAGCGCCAACCGCTGGCCTGCATTTTGATCAGCCCATGCTTGAGCACCTGACTCAAATGGGCGTGGCCACCGCATTTGTCACGCTGCATGTCGGTGCAGGAACTTTTCAACCCGTGCGAGTAGAGCGTCTGGCAGATCACATCATGCATGCCGAGTGGTACACCGTCAGCGGTGCCACAACGCAGGCTATCGCCCGTGCACGGGAGCTTGGGGGTCGAGTCATTGCGGTAGGCACAACCAGCGTTCGCGCGCTGGAGTCCGCAGCGCACGCCCAGCTAGGATCAGTAACTGCAGAGCAGGCACAGAACAATCATGGCTTTGCTCTGGCGCCCCAAACCGGTGAGACCCGGCTTTTCATTACACCAGGCTATCGCTATCAGATTGTCGATGCCATGGTGACCAATTTCCATTTGCCTCAGTCAACATTATTGATGCTGGTGGCGGCAATGATTGGTCTGGACACAATGAAAGCAGCTTACGCGCACGCTATTGCGCAGCGTTACCGTTTTTTTAGCTACGGAGACGCTATGTTTATTGAACGGAATCAAACACTTTGACCCAGATTGCTGAAACTCCCAACGAGCAGGCACCAAAACCTTTGAATGATGGTTTGAAATTCGAGCTGCTCGCCACCGAAGGCCATGCGCGCCGCGGCCGTATGACGCTCAATCATGGGGTGGTCGAGACGCCTATCTTCATGCCTGTCGGCACCTACGGTACCGTCAAAGCCATGCTGCCCCATGAACTGGATGCAGTAGGTGCCCAGATCGTGCTGGGCAACACTTTTCACCTGTGGCTGCGTCCCGGTACAGAAGTGATCGCCAAGCACGGCGGCCTGCATGGTTTCATGCAATGGCATAAACCCATTCTGACTGACTCGGGCGGTTTTCAGGTATTTAGCCTGCAAGGCATGCGTAAAATTTCCGAAGAAGGCGTGAAGTTCGCCTCACCGATCGATGGCGCAAAACTATTCCTGACGCCAGAAGAATCCATGCGGATCCAGACCGCACTCAATTCCGATGTCGTAATGGTCTTCGACGAGTGCACACCCTACATGATCAATGAGCGCCCCGCCACCTCGGAAGAAGCGGCACGCTCGATGCGCATGTCCTTGCGCTGGGCGCGTCGCTCGCGCGAATCCTTTGACGCGCTTGACAACCCCAATGCCCTGTTTGGCATCGTCCAGGGTGGTATGTTTGAAAATCTGCGCGACGAGTCGCTTGCCGGGCTGCAGGATATTGGTTTTCATGGCTATGCCATTGGTGGCCTTTCAGTTGGCGAACCCAAAGAGGATATGCTGCGCATCCTCAAACACGTCGCGCCACGCCTTCAAGAACAAGCTCCGCGCTATCTGATGGGCGTAGGGACCCCGGAGGATCTGGTTCAGGGAGTCACCCACGGCATCGATATGTTTGATTGCGTCATGCCAACACGCAATGCCCGCAATGGCTGGTTGTTTACCCGCTTTGGTGATGTAAAAATTCGCAATGCGAAATATCGCGATGACACCTCCGCTCTGGACCCTAGTTGCAGTTGTCATACCTGCAAGAATTTTTCACTTTCGTACCTGCATCATTTGCAGCGCGCCAACGAAATTAACGGCGCACGCCTCAATACGGTGCACAATCTGCATTTTTATCTGACAATCATGGCTGAAATGCGAGAAGCCATCGCTTCTGGCACTTTTGAAGCGTGGCGAAAACAATTTGCACTCGATCGCGCCTCCAAATCGGTACAATAGCCAGCTGATCAAATTTTACAAAGGAGACCTTAATGTCTGCTCAAGCAATTACCGGCATCGTGCTGGCTCAGGCCGGCGATACCGCCAGTTCATTGATGGGAATGGCCCCCATCGTTCTGATGTTCGTTGTTTTGTATTTCCTGATGATTCGTCCACAGATGAAACGTCAGAAAGAACACAAAGCACTGCTGGCCGCCCTGGCTAAAGGCGACGAAGTCATCAGCGCCGGCGGTTTGCTGGGCAAAGTCAGCAAAGTCAGTGACAACTACGTGACTGTTGAAGTCGCAGAACTCGCCGACAAGCCAGTTGAAATCATTATGCAAAAAGCCTCTGTCACAGCAGTCCTGCCTAAAGGCACGATTAAAGCGCTGTAAGCCTTCCCGGCATTGCCTCGTCATATTGTGTGGCGAGGCCTAATCCTAACTCTTCCCGTCGGCAATGAACCGCTATCCCATTTGGAAATACCTGACGGTGCTGATCGCGGTCGTGATCGGCCTGCTCTACACCTTGCCTAACCTCTATGGCGAGTCGCCTGCTGTGCAGATCTCGAGCGCCAAGGCAACCCTGAAAATCGATTCGGCGACGCTTGATCGCGTGCAGGGCATTTTGCGTCAAGCCAATATCACCAATACAGGCGCCTCGTTTGAACAAAACGGTCCTGTTGGCACGGTACGTGTGCGCTTTGCCAGCACAGATGCACAGATACAGGCGCGTGACATCATCGAAAAAGCACTCAACCCGAACGCTGCAGATGTCACCTTCACCGTGGCACTCAACCTGTTACCTGCTTCGCCTGCATGGCTGAGCGCACTGGGCGCACACCCCATGTACCTGGGGCTGGACTTGCGCGGCGGTGTGCACTTCCTGCTTCAAGTCGATATGCAAGGTGCGCTCACGGCGCGTTATGACGCGATGGTCACAGACCTGCGTGCAGCCTTGCGCGACCAGAAAATCGAACAAACCGGGATCGAGCGTTCTGGCATGTCTGTCGTTGCATCGTTTGCCAGCGAAGCGATGCGTGACCGCGCAGTTGCGGCGCTCCGCACTCGTAACCCTGACCTGCAAATCGCCGAGCGCACGGACGGCGTCAAACTGCAAATCGTAGGCACCTTGAGCCAGGTAGCTATCACGGCTGTCCAGACCAATGCCCTGAAACAAAACATCACAACCTTGCATAACCGGATCAACGAACTCGGCGTAGCCGAACCCGTTATTCAGCAACAAGGTACCGATCGCATTGTGGTGCAATTACCAGGTGTGCAGGACGTTGCCAAAGCAAAAGATATCCTGGGTCGTACCGCGACACTCGAAATTCGCATGGTCGATGACTCGCCAGCAGCCTCCAGTGCGTTGGCCGCTGGCACGGTTCCTTTCGGACTCGAGCGTTATCAGGACCGCGATGGCCGCCCTATCCTGGTGCGCCGCCAGGTCGTGCTGACAGGTGAAAACCTGCAGGATGCCCAAGCGGGTCGAGACAATCAGAGTCAACAGGCCGCCGTTCACCTGACGCTGGATGCAAAGGGCGCCAGGATTTTCCGTGATGTCACGCGTGACAATATCGGCAAACGCATGGCGATCTTGCTGTTTGAAAAAGGTCGTGGTGAAGTCGTCACCGCACCAGTCATCCGGGGCGAGATTCCAGGCGGGCAAGTTCAAATCTCGGGCAGCATGAGTGCCGAAGAAGCTGCAGATACAGCGCTGCTGTTACGCGCGGGTTCACTTGCGGCGCCAATGGAAATTATCGAAGAGCGCACCATCGGACCAAGTCTGGGTGCAGATAACATTGCCAAGGGTTTCAACTCGACTCTTTACGGTTTTGTTGCGATCGCGATTTTTATGCTGCTCTACTACCACTTGTTCGGTGTATTTTCGACTATAGGTCTGGCACTCAACGTTCTTCTGTTGCTGGCGATCTTGTCCATGCTGCAGGCGACACTCACCTTGCCAGGTATCGCCGCGATCGCGCTGACGCTCGGCATGGCGATCGATGCCAACGTGCTGATTAATGAACGTATCCGCGAAGAGTTGCGCAACGGCGAACCCCCTCAGCAAGCGATTGCGCTTGGTTTTGATCGCGCCTGGGGCACTATCCTGGACTCGAACCTGACTACACTCATCGTGGGCGTGGCTTTGCTTACCTTCGGATCCGGGGCTGTGCGCGGTTTTGCTGTGGTCCATTGCCTGGGCATTCTGACCTCGATGTTCTCATCGGTGGTAGGAGTCCGCGCACTGGCCAACCTCTGGTTCGGACGCAAGAAAAAACTCCAGTCGATTTCGATTGGCACGGTCTGGAAACCCAAAGACTGAACTTTCACGCGAGGCCGATCAGACTGATCTGCCCGCTTTCTACCGGAACTCACGCATCATGGAATTTTTCCGAATCGGTCGCACCATACCGTTTATGCGCCACGCGCTGGTGCTCAACATCATCAGCTTCCTGACTTTTGTGGCAGCTGTTTTTTTCATCATCACACGCGGCTTTCATCTGTCGATTGAATTCACCGGCGGCACGGTCATGGAGGTCAACTACACCCAGTCTGCACCGCTAGATCAAGTCCGCTCTGTTGTATCGGGACTGGGCTATACAGACTTTCAGGTACAGAACTTTGGAACCTCACGCGATGTGATGATCAGATTGCCACTCGCAACCGGTCAGAGCTCAGCCGCCCAGAGCGACACCGTGATGAAAGCGCTCAAGGCCAGCGATGGGTCTGTCGAACTCAGACGCGTTGAGTTTGTCGGTCCACAAGTAGGCCAGGAGCTAGTCGAAAACGGTTTATTAGCCCTGCTCTTTGTGGTGATCGGTATCGTGGTCTACCTGGCCGTCCGGTTTGAATGGAAATTCGCTGTCGCCGGTGTACTGGCCAACTTGCATGACGTGGTGATTATTCTTGGCTTTTTTGCTTTCTTTGGCTGGGAGTTTTCCCTGTCGGTGCTTGCAGGTGTACTGGCAGTTCTGGGTTACTCAGTCAACGAATCTGTGGTCATCATGGACCGGATTCGTGAAAACTTCCGCAAGGAGCGCAAAGCTTCAGTTGTAGAGGTCATCGATGGTGCGATTACACAAACCATTTCACGCACCATCATTACTCACGGCTCGACCCAGATGATGGTCATGGCCATGCTGATTTTTGGTGGTCCGACCCTGCATTATTTTGCCCTCGCTCTGACCATTGGTATTTGGTTCGGTATTTATTCCTCAGTGTTTGTAGCGGCAGCGATTGCCATGTGGCTAGGTGTTAAACGCGAAGACCTGATCAAACCCGTTAAAAAGCCAGACGAAATCGAGGAAAGCTACGAGCTTTAATCTTTAGTCCTAAATATTCAAAACCAACCCCTCTTGATGCAAAGGTCGGGAGGGATTTTTTTATGGCTTTCACGGGTTAACATACAGCCTTACACTTTTAAATGCCCTCGGGATGAACACCCGCCTCGGCGCCATCATGCAAAAAATCATACCTATCGTTGTGGGAGATACGCCCGTCAATCCCAAAAAAGTATTCATCCGCACTTTTGGTTGCCAGATGAATGAATACGACTCGGACAAAATGCTCGACGTGCTGGGCAAAGAACACGGCGCTGTGGTCACCCAGAACCCAGAAGACGCCGATGTAATTTTGTTCAACACTTGCTCGGTTCGCGAAAAAGCCCAGGAGAAAGTGTTTTCTGATCTTGGACGCATCAAGCATCTTAAAAAACTCAACCCTAATCTGGTCATTGGCGTAGGTGGTTGCGTCGCCAGCCAGGAAGGCTCTGCGATTGTCGATCGCGCCCCTTATGTCGATGTCGTGTTCGGTCCGCAGACCCTGCACAGGCTCCCCGAGCTTATCGCACGTCAGCGCGCAGAGGGTCGCTCACAAGTCGACATCAGTTTTCCAGAAATCGAAAAGTTTGATGCGCTGCCGCCCTCCCGAGTCGAAGGTGCGACCGCCTTTGTATCCATCATGGAAGGCTGCAGCAAATATTGCAGTTTCTGTGTCGTACCCTATACCCGTGGCGAAGAAATCTCCCGCCCCTTCGAAGACGTCTTGACTGAAGTCGCCGACCTCGCCGACCAGGGTGTAAAAGAAGTCACTTTGCTTGGACAGAACGTCAATGCCTATCGCGGCAAGATGGCAGACAGCGACGAGATCGCTGATTTCGCGACTTTGCTTGAATACGTCCATGAGATCCCTGGCATTGAGCGCCTGCGCTACACAACGTCACATCCCAAAGAAATGACCTCACGCATCGCCGATGCCTACGCACGCTTGCCCAAACTGGTTGCGCATCTGCACTTACCCGTTCAGGCAGGTAGCGATCGTGTGCTCGCTGCGATGAAGCGTGGTTATACCGCGATCGAATTCAAATCCGTCGTGCGCAAATTACGTGCGGCACGTCCCGGACTCACTCTGTCCTCTGATTTCATTGTCGGGTTTCCTGGCGAAACCGCCGAAGACTTCGAAAAAACCATGAAACTGATCGATGAGGTTGGTTTTGATACAGCTTACTCGTTTGTTTATTCGCGCCGGCCGGGGACCCCTGCAGCCGATCTGACAGATGACACGCCGCAGTCAGTCAAACTCGAGCGCCTGCAACGCCTGCAGGCGCGTATTAACGAACAGGCCCACGAAGTCGCGCGCAGCATGGTCGGCACCACTCAGCGCATCCTGGTTGAAGGCACGTCCACACGCGATAGCAGCGAGTTATACGGTCGCACAGAAAACAACCGCGTAGTGAATTTCCCAGCCCATCCACGGCTGATCGGACAGATGATAGACGTGGTGATTACCGAAGCCCGAACCAATACATTCCGCGCGCGTGTTGCGATCGAGGACGAGGTAACGTCAACTCAACAAGACATCGTATGAACCGCTCACCCGCTAAAACTTCAGCGCGTAATCGCCCTCTCCCGGTCAAATTAAACCTGGATGGCAGTAATCAACAGTTGGCAAATCTTTGTGGCCCACTCGATGAAAATCTGAAACAAATCTCCGACGGACTCGACCTTGAGATCGGTCGCCAGGGTAACAAGCTCACCTTGCGCGGCGCGCACGCAGAAGCCGCCAGCAAAATGCTCTTTGCCTTGCATGATCTGGCAGCCAAGCGCCCTTTATCGATTGATGATGTTCAGTTGGGCCTTGTGGAGCTCGGTGTAGGACGCACGCAATCACCTGCCGTGCAAACCTTTGATCCTGCAGAGTTTCCACCTCTTGATGATGACAGCGGTCATATTGCTTTGCGCACCCGTCGCAGTGACCTGCGTCCACGCACTCCTCGACAGCGCGATTATCTGAACAACATCCTCAAACACGACATCACCTTTGGCGTGGGTCCGGCAGGCACAGGTAAAACCTGGCTAGCGGTGGCGTGTGCGATTGACGCGATGGAGCGCGACACCGTACAACGTTTGATCCTGACCCGACCGGCAGTCGAAGCAGGTGAACGACTTGGATTCCTGCCTGGTGATCTTGCACAAAAAGTAGATCCTTATCTGCGTCCTCTTTACGATGCTCTGTATGACCTGATGGGTTTTGAGCGCGTGCAGCGGCTTTTTGAAAAGCAGACAATCGAAATCGCTCCACTGGCCTATATGCGGGGTCGCACGCTGAATCACGCCTTCGTGATTCTGGACGAAGCCCAAAACACCACGCCAGAACAAATGAAAATGTTCTTAACGCGTATCGGTTTTGGCAGCAAAGCGGTCATAACCGGTGATCCTTCACAAGTCGACTTACCAAAGGGTCATAAAAGCGGACTCGCTCATGCTGTGAATATCCTGGATGAGGTCAAAGGAATCGCCGTCACACGATTCACCAGTCGTGATGTGGTACGTCATCCCCTCGTTGCGCGGATTGTGGATGCTTATGAGCAAGCCGAACAAGACCAGCCCTGAGCTTTCACTCTCAATCGATTTCGCGGTCTCGGATGACCGGCTGCCGCGCTGGCGCCTCAGACGATGGGTGATGCGCGCGCTCCAGGCTGCGCACACCGACGGACAACTCAGCTTTGAGCGAATGCAGCTGGGTATCAAACTGGTTGGTCTCGCTGAAGGTCGTAGACTCAATGCTACCTACCGTCAAAAAGATTACGCAACCAACGTGCTGACCTTTGAATACGGCGTGGCGCCAGACGGCACGGCGAGTGGCGATATGGTGATTTGTCTGCCGGTGCTGCTCAAAGAAGCCCGCGAACAACGCAAAACTGTGCAGGCCCATGCCGCACACCTGACCATACACGGTACGCTGCACGCTCTTGGTTATGACCACCTCAAACCCCGTGAAGCAAAACACATGGAAATCCTGGAAACTACGATGCTCGCAGCGCTAGGTATTACCGACCCCTATCTTTTGCCCTAAAACAAGGTTAATCCCTAAAAAAAATTAAAAATACAACATCGTCATTGTGACAATATCTTTCAGGGCTTTCGGGTTATCCTAATAGCACCTCAACTCTGTCCCCGGACAATGTCAGATCCTTATCCTGCTGAAGCCCAAAGCGCTTCACCCAAAACCCCACGCACGCGCCAATCCCTGCTTGATCGTCTCCTATCGCTGGTTCGTCACGAACCGGAAGACCGCGAAGGGATCATGGCAGTACTCGATGCCGCTCGCTCTCGCAATCTGATCGATGCAGACTCCTTCTCGATGCTCAAGGGCGCGCTCGCGGTCTCTGAGCAAACCGCGATTGATGTCATGGTTCCGCGCGCACGCATGGATCTATTAGATGCAAGCGAGTCTATCGAATCGCTCATGCCTCAGATTATCGAGACCGCACATTCGAGATTCCCTGTGTTTGAAGGCTCCCGAGAAAATGTCATTGGCATTGTGATCACTAAAGATCTGTTGCGTCATATGATGACGCCGACGATCACTTTACGAGACCTGATTCGTCCCGCTGTTTTTATTCCCGAAACCAAACGCCTCAATGTGCTGTTACAAGAATTCCGCAGTAATCGTAATCACATTGCCATTGTGATTGACGAGCACGGAGGGATTTCCGGACTCGTAACCCTCGAAGACGTACTTGAGCAAATCGTCGGTGCAATCGAAGACGAATACGATGTCGATGGTGAAAAAACCATCTTTGCCGACGGCGCCCACGCCTGGCGCGTTCTCGCAACGACTGAAATAGAAAGATTCAACGAAACGCTCCATACAACCTTGCCCGAGGGCGACTACGACACGGTTGGCGGATGGCTGGCCCACGAGCTTGGTCATATTCCCCGGCGTGGCGACACCTGCAAGCACGAGGACCTGCAAGTAGAAGTAATGCGCGCGGACAGCCGCCGGGCGTTATGGCTGAGGGTTCAGCATCGTCATCAGCCTGCGGCAACTCCGGCAAATAAAGAAAAATCCTGATGATCCCAGAACGTCTGCGCAACTGGAAAAACTGGCGCACCCCAGTGATCTTGTTGATCGCTGGCGCCATCCAGGCTTTAAGTTTTGCACCAAATCCAATACCGGCCTGGGCACTCAGTCCGTTGCAGCTCATCACAATGGCCGTCCTGGTTCGCAGTATCTGGAGCGCGGAGCAAAGCAGACAGGCGGCCTGCAGAGCCTGGCTCTTCGCCTTCGGGCAATTCATGCTGGGGCTGTACTGGCTTACCATCAGCATGAATACCTATGGATTCATTCCACTACCACTCGCTATTCTGGCCTTAGCTGCTTTATCTGCATATTTAGCCTTGTTTGCCGCACTCGCGGGCTGGTTCACTCAAAAAATAGGCTGTGCGGCCTGGTCTGAGGGCGAATCTTCCTCGCGCGGCCCGCTGATGGCAGCTCTGGTCTGGGCTGCGCTCTGGACTGTCAGCGAATGGTTACGCGCAACACTATTCACAGGCTTTCCCTGGCTCAATACAGGCTATGCACATACCGACAGCTGGTTAGCTGGCTGGGCAGCCCTACTGGGTATTTACGGTGTGACCTTCGTCTCGGCTTTCTGCGCAGCAGCCATCGCAGGACTCGTTGGTATCTCGCACTTCGCTGCTGCTCATCAACCACAACGAGCCGTTGCGGGCTTAATCGCGCTTTCGCTTGCCTTATGCGGCTGGGGCCTTCAAAAGATCAACTGGAGCCAGCCGAGCGGCATGCCACTGGTTGTGCGTCTTGTTCAGGGCAACGTTGATCAGGGTTTGAAATTCGAACCGAGACTTCTCGCCAACAACATCCAGACACACTTGAAACTGGCGGCAACTCCCGTTCCAGCTGGCAGCCCAACTCCCAAACTGGTCTTGCTGCCCGAAACAGCACTCGCGGCCTTTCAACATCAGATTGTCCCGGCCACCTGGACCGCCTGGAAAGACCTCGCGACGCGCCAGGACAGTACCATCCTGATGGGTGCAGCCATACTTAACCTCAGCACCCAAAATTACACAAACAGCGTGATCGCGATTGATCGCAATACCGATTTAACCAGGCTCTTGCAAGGCAACCATCCACAGCGATACGACAAACATCACCTGGTACCCTTTGGTGAATTTATCCCCTTTGGCTTTCACTGGTTTGTTGAAATCATGCGTATACCAATGGGTGACTTTCATCGTGGCGAGCTGCAGCAACCTGACTTCGTGATTGGTGATCAAAACGTTGCAGCAAACATCTGCTACGAAGATACCTTTGGTGAAGAATTACTGCCCGCGCTTAGCCCAGAGGGCGGCGCCACCATTCTTGCGAATTTCAGTAATCTGGGCTGGTTTGGTGATTCTTTTGCCTTGAGACAGCACTGGCAGATCTCGCGTATGCGCGCCATTGAAACTTCTCGCCCCATGCTGCGCGCCACCAATACCGGTGCAAGCGGTGCGATCGATCACACGGGACGTCCGATAGCAACGCTTGCGCCCCACGGTATGGCAGTGCTTGACCTCAGCATTCAAGGTCAAACAGGTTTGACGCCCTATGCGCGGTTCGGTAATTTACCTATCCTCTTGCTCTCTTTGCTGTTGGTGGTGTTGGCTGCGATGTTCACTCGCAAGCAAGCACAAGGAAAAACTTCAACATGACAGAGTTGCGCCTGCAGGCTCTCGAGCAGCTGGATGATGTCCCGGCAGAAAGTTGGGATGCGCTGGTTGAGGCGTCAGGCGGCTCAGTCTTGCTCAAACACGCCTTTTTACGCGCCTTTGAAACCTCCGGTAGTGTCACCCCCGGTACCGGCTGGCAACCCAGCCACCTTTTACTCTGGGACAACGAACAGCTCGTTGGTGCTGTCCCGCTCTACGCCAAAGGACACTCCTATGGTGAATTTGTATTTGACTGGGCCTGGGCCGAGGCCTATGAGAGACACGGTCTGAAATACTACCCAAAATGGCTCTGTGGAGTCCCTTTCACGCCCGTACCAGGTCCACGACTACTCACTTCAGCTCCCTACCGCGATGCGGTAGCGAACGCCCTGGTGCAGTGGGCTGAGCAAACAAAGCTCTCCTCCTTGCACGTACTCTTCACCTCGGACGAAGATACCCAAGCACTTTGCACAGCCGGCTGCATGCCTCGCACCCACACCCAGTTCCACTGGTTCAATCAGAGCTGGGGGAATTTTGAAAGTTTTCTTACTAGTCTGACGCAATCCAAACGCAAAAAAATCCGTGCAGAACGCCGAAAAGTAAATGAAGCAGGCGTCACCACCAAAGTGTTTACGGCAGAAACATTAACCGCTGAGCACTGGCAGTTTTTTTATCAGTGCTATGCCAACACGTACCATGTACGAGGCAACTCCCCTTATCTGAAACCAGCATTCTTCAACGAAGTTGGCGCACGTCTCGCCGCGCACTGTGTGATGGCGCTCGCCTACAGGAGCACTGAGCCGATCGCGGCGTCTTTGTTATGGCTCGACCACCATAATGGCGAAAAGCGCTTGTACGGCCGCTACTGGGGCGCACTGGAGCATGTAGATTGCCTGCATTTCGAGCTGGCGTATTACACACCGATCGAATGGGCCATAAACCATCAGATTGACGTCATCGAAGGTGGCGCCCAGGGGGAGCATAAACTCGCCCGTGGATTTATTCCGGTCAAAACGCAATCGGCCCACTGGCTGGCACATCCGGGCTTTGCTGATGCGGTCGAGCGCTACCTCGAGCAGGAGCGCGCAGGCATCAACGCCTATACGGAAAGACTCCACTCCCCCTTCAAGGCAGAAACAGGGGACTGATATACGGTCGTTTTTCAACCCGACTTGCGAAGATGTTAAAAATTGTGCATAATCTCGCTTCTTCGCTGTCGACACCACTGCGGGCTGTCCCGGGTGCCAGAAATGAAGTTAGTCCTTGGTAATTTATTAGTTAGTAATTTAGTTAGGACTAGATTCAAATTTGGGGGTATAGCTCAGCTGGGAGAGCGCTTGCATGGCATGCAAGAGGTCAGCGGTTCGATCCCGCTTACCTCCACCAGTCTAAGCGGAGAAAAAGTAGTCCAGGTCCCCATCGTCTAGAGGCCTAGGACATCACCCTTTCACGGTGAGTACAGGGGTTCGAATCCCCTTGGGGACGCCAGTTTTTTAGCACTGCTTGCAGTGTCTGGTTGCTGTAAGTAGTAAAAGTTATACCGCTGCGGAGCGGTAGTTCAGTTGGTTAGAATACCGGCCTGTCACGCCGGGGGTCGCGGGTTCGAGTCCCGTCCGCTCCGCCAAAGCACTCGGTGATCAATCGCCGGCTCTACCCGTCTCTACCCCATTATCGGGGGATGAGCAGTATTTATTAAACAGATTTCAAGCTCCTCAACTCTCGGTATGCCCTCAAGCTCCCCGGGATCCCTGATCGGGCGCAGGAAGATGTC
>Ga0007827_10000005_pt1 | contig 97267 bp, 92 predicted proteins | sample CryBogCBE16Jul07_FD_60332 | JGI IMG/M metagenome (GOLD analysis project Ga0007827, IMG submission 60332) | Freshwater microbial communities from Crystal Bog, Wisconsin, USA - CBE16Jul07 | ecosystem: Environmental > Aquatic > Freshwater > Lake | place: Crystal Bog, Wisconsin, USA | collected...
GGCTCTTCTACCCACACCACGGGGCTGACTAACATTTTGTCACGCATCGTAATTGGAAGTGCGCATTTGCCGATGAGCCGTGACTCATCTTCTAAAGCGATTTTTTTAACACCTCGTTTCTGCAGGCGCAGTAATTCGATCGCAAGTCGATTATCAAAATCAATCTGTACAGGTTGCTCTGTTGCATGTTTGCCAAAACTTGAACCGCGATGGTGCGCGAGCTTTTCCAGATCAATGGCGGCAGTCAGTGCTTTCATGACGACTGTTTTGCCACTGCCAGTAAAACCTGCGACCAAAACAAATGACGTATCGGCAATATTTTTCTCAAGCGATTCAAGCAGAAAACCGCGCATCGCTTTATAGCCGCCAACAATCCGAGGATATTGGATACCCGCCTCAGCTAGCCATTGCTGTGAAATCCTCGAACGTAATCCGCCTCTGAAACAATACAGATAGCCTTGAGGATTGGCGCGGGCGAACTCAACCCACTGAGCGACGCGTGCTTTTTTGATATCCCCGCTGACAAGCGCATGACCTAATTCTATTGCAGCATCTTGACCTTTTTGTTTGTAATGCAACCCTACGCGCTGTCGTTCCTCATCATTCATGAGGGGTAGATTTTTAACGCCAGGAAACGCGCCTTGAGCGAACTCCACAGGCGCTCGCACATCCAGTAGGGGCGTGTCAGACAGTAAAACGGAAAGGTAGTCTTCGGTATCTGGGCGCATTGGGTTTATTGGTTGATGTCGGTCAGAACGCATTCGTTTTGTACTGGCGCTGCGAGTGTCAGATTAAAGGCACGTAGCTCGTCACGCCGGAAAACATGAATGGTGACGCGCTCACCTGGAGCATAACGACTCAGTAGGGTCTCCAGGGTATTTATATTGGCGTCTACTCTGATGCCATCCATAGCAACCAGCGTATCCATGGCAGATAAACCTGCAGTATGCGCTGCGCCATGTTCAAAAACGGTTGCAAGTACTAATTGCTCGCCTTGTTTGCGTGTACGCACATCAAGTGTGGGCTTGGTTGACGCTGCTTTCCAGCTCAGCTCAATATACTGGTGGCGCAGCAGCGTTTTTAATGGAACATCTTCGGTACCATAGGCCCATAAGGCGATTTCTTTTGAGACATCTGCACCTGTTGTTTCGCGCACCAGTTTCGAAAAACCGTTTTCGGTTATCCCTTCAGGCTTACCAGTATAGAACTCTCGACCGTAACGCTGCCACATGCAACGCATCACATCGTCAAGACTGTATTGATCGTTTGTAGCCTGACGGATGGTCAGATCCAGACCCAAAGCGATCAGAGAGCCTTTGGTGTAGTAGCTAATCAGTGCGTTAGGGGAGTTTTCGTCTTGCTTGTAATAACGCGTCCAGGCATCAAAAGAGCTTTCCGCGACCGACTGTTTGTGCCTGCCAGGCGTGGTCATGACGCTGCTGATTTGCTTGCCCAAAATTTTAAAATATTCGCTGCGTGAAATCACACCACTGCGCAACAGCATCAGGTCATCATAGTAGGAGGTAAAGCCCTCAAAAATCCACAGCAAGCGTGTATGGTTTTCGCGAGACAGATCGTAGGGTGCAAAGACGGCAGGCTTGATCCGTTTGACGTTCCAGGTGTGAAAGTATTCGTGGCTCACTAAGCCTAAAAAGGTTTGATAGCCCTCAGGCGCCTGCGTTTGGCCAAGAGTTGGCAAGTCTCTGCGCGATGCCACCAGCGCAGTTGAGGCCCGATGCTCCAGACCACCATAATCACTGCCAGTGACCATGGTCATGAAAACATAGCGTGAGGCGCTGTCCAGAAAAGGTGCACGGGCAGTTTCTGGTTCAAAAAATTTAATCTGTGTTTCGCATATGCGCTTGACATCATCACGGATGCGTTTGAGATCCAGATTAGGGATCTCACCCGTAAATACTAGCTCATGTTCGGCACCGCAGGCGTTGAATTTGATGACTTGGGGCGTCCCCATTTCGACTGGGTGGTCAAGCAGCGCGTCATAGTTCTCTGCGCGGTAATGACCAAATCCGTGCCTTTGAGCAGCGAGTCTGGAGGCCGGGGCTTCTGACAGACTTGTATAAACGTTCCATTTTGCTGGTTTTGGGGGCGCGCAGAGTATTACTTCGCAGGGCAAGTGTTCGTGGCCATGGATACGCAAATAAAGACTCGTGCCGTTAAAAAAACCGTGTGACTCATCCAGGTGAGCGCCACGTACAGATAAGTCCCAAGCGTATACGATAGTGGTGATTTTTAATGCCCCTGCGCAGGGAGCAGCCCGCCAGCTATGATTGCCAGTCTTGGTCAAGTTGACTGTTTGTGCGCCGCACTTAGCTGAAATGCTTTCAATCTGGCGAGCAAAATCCCTGATCAGATAGCTACCTGGTATCCAGGCGGGCAGAGAAAACACTTGACCTGATTTGGCTGGTTCAGCGATGGTTACAGTGACTCGAAACCGGTGTCCGGCTAAATCAAAGGGCTCAACGCTGTAAAGTATAGGTTTAGTATTCATGACGCTATCTTATTTCACAATTTAAAGGAGACATCCGTGAGCGAACCCCTAGTACTGGTTGAGACCCGTGGTCGTGTTGGACTTTTGACCCTGAATCGCCCAAAAGCACTGAATGCCCTGAATGATGCGCTGATGGATGAGCTCGGTGCGGCACTGCTCGCTTTCGATGCCAATGATGATATAGGTTGTATCGTCATTACGGGTAGCGAAAAAGCTTTTGCTGCGGGTGCCGACATTGGCGCCATGAAGGATTGGTCTTTCATGGATGTTTACAGAACCGAATACATCACTCGAAACTGGGAGACTCTGCGCAAAATCAGAAAACCCGTCATCGCGGCCGTTGCTGGCTATGCGCTTGGCGGTGGATGTGAGCTTGCAATGATGTGTGATTTTATTATCGCAGCCGACACCGCCAAATTTGGCCAACCAGAAATCAAGCTTGGCGTGATACCTGGCGCTGGTGGCACGCAAAGACTGCCGCGTGCGGTTGGCAAATCAAAAGCGATGGATATGGCCCTGACTGCCAGAATGATGGATGCGGCCGAGGCTGAGCGTGCTAGCCTGGTATCCAGGGTTGTAAGTGCGGACAAGCTGCTTGAGGAAGCAATCGAGGCTGCAACCGTGATTTCTGCGATGTCGCTGCCAATAGCGATTATGGCCAAAGAGTCCGTAAACAGAGCTTTTGAGTCCTCGCTGCACGAAGGTATTCACTTTGAGCGTCGCTTATTCCATGCATGTTTTGCAACGGAAGATCAGAAAGAAGGTATGGCTGCTTTTGTTGAGAAGCGCAAGCCAGCTTTCAAACATCGTTAAGTAAAAATAAAGCCATAACTGTGTACCTGCCTGCTTGGATTGTGCAGGTGCACAGTTGCGCATTAGTCAAAAAAACAGCTATACTTGATAGGTTTTCCGAAATCAATTCGGGGAATACGAGGTAAAAAGAAAGTGAAGTAAAAATAAGCTAAAATCCTAGGATTAACCCTAGGGTGTTAGAAAGTGCTGTTTTAAAAGTGCTGCAATTCGGTCCGGCTGTGCAAAAGTGGGGTAGCTGTGGTGCTAGATAGTCCCGTTGTTCTTACGGATGAAGATCGCGCCAGGATTAATTCACGTGCCCGTCGAGAGCTAGTGCAGATAATTTTTGCTCAGGCACTGATGGGTCTCGCAGTAGCTTTGATTGCCTTGGTTTTATCGGGTAAAAATGCGGCCTTATCGGCTTTGGCAGGCGCGGGTTGCTATTTTGTACCGAATTTGTTGTTTGCTTTAAGGTTGTTGCTTGCTTCGCATCGCCCTCGTGGCTCAGGGCCCCTGCTTTTTATGCTGGGTGAGATGTTGAAAATCGGAGCAACATTAGGTTTGTTGTGGCTAGTGGCCCGAATGGGTGGTGATCAGGTTCAGTGGTTAGCGGTTTTGGCTGGATTGATTGCTGTGCTCAAGGGTTATTTGCTGATGCTGGCTTTCGGGGGATCTCGGATGCGGCAAAAAGAGTGAGTGTGTAGAGTTAGATATTTAGCGGGCCTCAGTCATATATGTGGCCCGTTGGTTTGAGTAGAGATGCGCAGCGCTAAGCTGCTTCCGGTCAAGATTCATAGTTGAGATTATTCATGTCTGCTGACAGCGACGTATCGCCCCAGGCCTCCTACATTCAGCACCATTTGGTGCATTACAACAATATCGGCGAAAAACAAGGTTTGATCGCTGATTTCGCTGTAATCAATTACGACTCAATTTTCTGGTCTATTCTGACTGGCGTTATAGCTGTATTAGTCATGTGGCTTGCGGCCCGCCGTGCAACGGCAGGTGTGCCAGGGCGCTTCCAGAGTTTCGTTGAGATGCTTGTCGATATGGTCGAAGAGCAAGCTCGCAGTATCGTTCCTAGCGAAGTGACACGTAAATTTGTGTCGCCTTTGGCTTTGACGGTATTTACCTGGATCGTTCTGATGAATGCGCTGGACCTGGTTCCGGTTGATTTGCCACACGTCGTGTTTCACGCACTGGGTCTGGGTCACGAGCCAGCAGATCCACTGTATTACCACCGTATTCTCCCAACTGCCGACCTGAATGTACCGATGGGTATGTCAATGGGTGTGCTTTTGCTGATGCTCTACTACGGTATGAAAATCAAGCATCCAGGTGGCTTTGTTAAAGAATTGTTCACCGCGCCATTCCATGCGCATGGCTTCGCGGCGATTTGCTTGGCACCAGCTAATTTCCTGCTGAACCTGGTCGAATTTGCAGCTAAATCAGTTTCACTCGGTATGCGGTTATTCGGCAACATGTTTGCTGGTGAACTCGTATTCATGCTCATCGCACTGCTTGGTGGTGCTTGGACAGGTTGGAATGCAATGAGTATCGGTTTGGGACTAGGCCATATTTTGGCTGGCTCCATCTGGGCGCTATTCCATATCCTGATCGTGTTGTTGCAAGCTTTTATTTTCATGATGCTGACGCTGGTTTATATCGGCCAGGCTCACGAAGGTCACTAATACTGACCTGCCACTCTCACAAAGAGTGGTGGGGAGTTAGATTTACAGCAGTGCATGTTGTTTGAATTTTTTTGAATTCTATTTTTGGTTTTTTTTAATTTTTTATATCTACATAGATACTAATCAAGGAGTTGTCATGACTAACGTCGCTTTCGTAGCTCTCGCTTGCGCATTTATTATCGGCCTCGGTGCTATTGGTGCCTGCATCGGCATTGGCATGATGGGTGGCAAGTACCTCGAAGCTTCAGCACGTCAGCCTGAGCTGATGAATGCTCTGCAAACCAAAATGTTCTTGTTGGCTGGTCTGATTGACGCTGCGTTCCTGATCGGCGTTGGTATTGCAATGTTGTTTGCTTTCGCAAACCCATTCAAGTAAATCGATTGACTGTTCAACTCGCAATGCGGGTTGAATGAACACGCTGCTGCCAGATTGCTTGGCAGTATATTGATCCAGCCTCAACTGACATTCCGTCTCTGAGGCATAAGATGTAATAGGGAAACGACCGTGAATCTGAACGCGACGATCTTTTTCCAGATGATCGTGTTCTTTGTCCTGGGTTGGGTCACGATGAAATTCGTGTGGCCACCTCTGACGAAGGCAATTGACGAGCGACGCCAAAAAATCGCCGATGGGTTAGCTTCTGCTGAAAAAGGCAAAGCTGATCTGGCGCAGGCACAAGCTCGCATCAGTTTGATCGAGGCATCTGCAAAATCCGATCTGCATGCACGCATGACAGACGCAGAAAAACACGCAGCTCAAATCATCGAGCAGGCACGTGCTGAAGGCGAATCCGAGCGCGCTCGCATTGTTGCGCAGGCTAAGCAAGACGCCGCGCAAGAAGTGCAGCGTGCACGCGATGCTCTGCGCAACGATGTGGCCAACCTGGCTGTCAAAGGAGCTGAGCAGATCCTTAAGCGCGAAGTCAATGCGCAAGCCCACGCCGAGTTGCTTGCGCAACTTAAGGCACAGCTTTAATCCCCGGGGTCGACATGGCAGAACTTTCTACCGTTGCCCGTCCGTACGCTGAGGCTCTTTTTGCCGCAGCGCGCGATGACAAGGCTGGCCTCGCAGCATGGGCCGATCAGGTGCAGCGTCTGGCTGACGTGGCGTCGGTTGAATCGGTGCGCGAAGCGATGATGGATCCACGTCTCGAAGATGCGCAGCGTATCAGCGTATTTTTGAGCCTAGTGCAACCAGCCGTCGATCAGCCACTGCAAAATTTTGTGAACTTGTTGTTCAGTAACGACCGTTTGTTGTTACTCACGCATATTGCAGAACAGTTTCGTGCCCTCAAGGACGCGGCAGAAGGCGTGGCGCAAGCAAACATTACTAGCGCATTCCCGATGTCCGATGTCCAGGTGTCCGAGCTGATCACTTTGCTCGAACCCAAGTTCGGCCTCAAGCTCAAGCCCCACGTAACCGTTGATTCCTCCTTAATCGGTGGTGTCCGCGTGCTCGTGGGTGATCACGTACTCGACACATCCGTGCAAGCCCAGTTGGTACGCATGCGCGACACAATGGCGGCGTAACGCCAGTCAAAAGATTCCAGGAGTCTGAACATGCAACTCAATCCGTCAGAGATTAGCGAACTACTAAAGAGCCGTATCGAAGGTCTGGGCACATCGTCCGACATTCGTACCCAGGGCACGGTTGTATCCGTGACCGACGGCATTACCCGCATTCACGGTCTGTCAGACGTGATGCAAGGTGAAATGCTTGAATTTCCAAACAACGTTTTCGGTTTGGCACTGAACCTCGAGCGAGACTCTGTCGGCGCCGTGATTCTGGGTGACTACACCGGGGTTTCAGAGGGCGATGCTGTTAAGGCAACCGGTCGCATTCTGGAAGTGCCAGTGGGTCCTGAGCTACTGGGTCGTGTTGTCAATGCCCTGGGCGTGCCGATTGACGGCAAAGGCCCAGTCAATGCAAAAGAAACAGACATCATCGAAAAAGTTGCGCCGGGCGTGATTGCTCGTCAGTCCGTGTCGCAGCCGCTGCAGACAGGTCTGAAAGCGATTGACTCCATGGTGCCTGTTGGTCGTGGTCAGCGCGAACTGATCATTGGTGACCGTCAGACTGGTAAGACTGCTGTTGCTGTGGACGCGATCATTAACCAGAAAGGCAAGGGCGTTAAGTGCGTCTATGTCGCGATTGGTCAGAAAGCTTCAACCATCAACAACGTCTTGCGTAAGCTCGAAGAGTTTGGCGCAATGGAGTACACGATTATTGTTGCAGCCGCAGCATCTGATTCGGCTGCGATGCAGTACCTGTCAGCTTATGCTGGTTGCACGATGGGCGAATACTTCCGTGATCGTGGCGAAGACGCTCTGATCGTTTATGACGATCTGACCAAACAAGCTATTGCCTATCGCCAGGTTTCCCTGTTGCTGCGTCGTCCACCAGGCCGCGAAGCGTATCCTGGCGACGTGTTCTATCTCCACTCACGTCTGCTTGAGCGTGCTGCGCGTGTAAACGTTGACTATGTCGAGAAATTCACTAACGGTGCAGTAAAAGGCAAAACCGGTTCATTGACCGCGCTGCCAATCATTGAAACGCAGGCAGGTGACGTTTCCGCCTTCGTTCCAACCAACGTGATTTCGATTACCGACGGCCAGATCTTTCTTGAAACCGACCTGTTTAATGCTGGTGTACGTCCAGCTATTAACGCCGGCATCTCGGTTTCGCGCGTTGGTGGTGCAGCACAGACCAAGATTATTAAAAAGCTTTCAGGCGGTATTCGTACCGACTTGGCGCAGTATCGTGAATTGGCAGCGTTTGCCCAGTTTGCTTCTGATCTGGACGATGCAACACGTCGCCAGCTCGAGCGTGGCAAGCGCGTGGTTGAGATGCTCAAGCAGCCCCAGTACCAGCCACTGCAGGTATGGGAACTTGGTGTAATCTTGTATGCGGTCAACAATGGCTATCTGGACGACATCGAAGTCAGCCAGGTTCTGCCCTTTGAGAAAGGCATCAAAGACTATCTCAAGGCCAAGCATGCTGGCATGATTGAGCGTATCGAAGCGACTGCAGAATTGTCGAAAGATGATGAAGCAGAACTAGTCGCTGCACTCAAAGAGTTCAAAAAACACGGCACCTACTAAGGAACCCGCTATCGCGTGAATGCCGGGATCAATAGACCGATCCCGGACCGCGCAGAGCAGATGGTCTGATACCTGAAAACAGGTCTGACACAGGAAGCGCAATGGCAGGAATTAAGGAAATTCGAACCAAGATCAAGAGCGTGCAGAACACGCGAAAGATCACAAAGGCCATGGAAATGGTGGCCGCATCCAAAATGCGCAAAGCGCAGGAAAGGATGCGTGCTGGTCGTCCATACGCCGATAAAGTACGGACCATGGCTTCGCGACTGATGCAAGCCAATCCGGACTACAGCCATCCCTATCTGATCGAAAGACCAGATCCCAAGGCTGTGGGTGTTGTGGTGATTACAACGGACAAAGGCTTGTGCGGTGGCTTGAACACCAACATCATGCGTCTGGTGTTGAATCGTCTGCGTGAATTCGGCGAGAAAAATATTCGCTGCCAGTTCACTGCGCTTGGCAACAAGGGACTTAGTACATTGACACGTATCGGCGCTAATCTGGTTTCGCAAGAAACACAGCTTGGCGATGTGCCTGAGTTGGCACGTCTGGTTGGTGCACTTAAAGTTCAGATCGATGATTTTGCCGCAGGGCGTATCGATGCTGTTTATGTTGCTACGAACCATTTCGTCAATACGATGAAACAGGAAGTAACTTTTTTCCGCTTGTTGCCCCTGCAGGGCGATTTAGCTGATCCTTATGACTCACACGCGGAGTCACAAACCTCAGCAAAGTCCGCAGAAAAAGCAGCGCATAGCTGGGATTACATTTACGAACCTGATTCGAAGACAGTAATCGACGAGTTGTTACATCGCTACGTTGAAGGTCTTGTTTATCAGAGCGTTGCAGAGAACATGGCTTCTGAGCAATCAGCCCGTATGGTGGCAATGAAAGCCGCTTCGGACAATGCTAAGAAAGTTATTGGCGAACTGCAACTGGTCTACAACAAGACACGTCAGGCAGCTATTACAAAAGAAATTTCGGAAATCGTGGGGGGCGCCGCGGCCGTCTAATGTTTAGACAGCTTCAACGGCATCCAATCATATAGTTATATAAGTCAAGGAACAGACATGAGCAACGGAACCATCGTTCAGTGCATCGGCGCCGTGGTGGATATTCAGTTTCCCCGCGATCAAATGCCTCATATTTATGAAGCGCTTACGCTTTCAGACGAATCATCAGCCTTTGCTGAAAAAGGCCTGACGTTCGAAGTCCAGCAACAGCTTGGTGACGGCGTAGTCCGTACCATCGCCTTGGGTTCAAGTGACGGTTTGCGCCGTGGCATGGCCGTTGCTAAAACTGGTGCACCAATTTCGGTACCAGTTGGTACTGCGACTCTGGGCCGTATTATGGATGTGCTGGGTCGTCCAATTGATGACGCAGGTCCAATCGGTACAGAAGAGCGTCGTGCTATTCACCAGGCCGCTCCTAAGTTCGACGAGTTGTCGCCCTCGATCGAATTGCTCGAAACGGGCATCAAGGTGATCGACTTGGTTTGCCCCTTTGCGAAAGGCGGTAAAGTCGGTCTGTTCGGTGGTGCCGGTGTGGGCAAGACCGTTAACATGATGGAACTCATCAACAACATCGCCAAGCAACACAGTGGTTTGTCTGTGTTTGCAGGCGTAGGTGAGCGTACCCGTGAAGGTAACGACTTCTACCACGAGATGGAAGAGTCAAACGTTCTCGACAAAGTTGCGATGGTGTTCGGTCAGATGAACGAGCCACCAGGCAACCGTCTGCGTGTGGCATTGACCGGCCTGACAATGGCTGAGAAATTCCGTGACGAAGGTCGTGACATTCTGTTCTTCGTTGACAACATCTACCGATACACACTGGCCGGAACTGAAGTGTCTGCGCTGCTGGGCCGTATGCCATCTGCTGTGGGTTATCAGCCAACACTGGCCGAAGAAATGGGCGTTCTCCAGGAGCGTATTACTTCGACCAAGACAGGTTCGATTACCTCGATCCAGGCTGTTTACGTTCCTGCTGATGACTTGACCGACCCATCACCAGCAACCACTTTCCAGCACTTGGATTCAACCGTTGTGTTGTCACGTGACATCGCATCGCTCGGTATTTATCCTGCTGTGGATCCTCTTGATTCGACAAGCCGTCAGCTTGACCCTAACGTTGTGGGCGAAGAGCACTACAACGTTGCACGTGGCGTGCAGCAGACCCTGCAGCGTTACAAAGAACTGCGCGATATTATTGCGATTCTGGGTATGGATGAATTGTCACCAGAGGACAAATTGTCTGTAGCACGCGCTCGTAAAATCCAGCGTTTCCTCTCGCAGCCTTTCCACGTTGCCGAAGTCTTCACCGGTTCACCTGGCAAATACGTTCCTCTTGCTGAAACACTGCGTGGCTTCAAGATGATTGTGAATGGCGAGTGCGATGCGTTGCCTGAGCAGGCGTTCTACATGGTCGGAGGAATCGACGAGGCCTTCGAGAAAGCCAAGAAAATCCAATAAGGACTTAACATGGCCATCTTGAAAGTGGATGTCGTCAGTGCAGAAAAATCTCTGTATGCGGGCGAAGCCAAATTTGTTGTGTTGCCTGGTGAGTCGGGTGAGTTGGGTATTTTGCCCGGCCACACCCCACTGATCACGCGCATCCGTCCAGGTTTGGTTAAAGTCGTGCACGAAGACAACTCTGAAGAGAGTTTTTTCGTAGCCGGTGGTTTGCTCGAAGTGCAACCTGATCACGTGACAGTCTTGTCAGATACCGCCATCCGTGGCGAGGATCTAGATGAGCAGAAAGCTGAAGAGGCACGTGCAAAAGCCCGCGAAGCTCTTGCTAATGCCAAAGACCATGCGGATATCGCTGTTGTTGAAGCAGAGATTGAAATGCTGGTTGCCCAAGCAAACGCAGCACGTAGAATTCGTGAGATGACGCGCAAGCACTAAGCTCTCGAATCGATTAAAAAAACACGCCTGCGGGCGTGTTTTTTTTTGAGATTTTCTGCGTATTTATCGCAATGCGATATGAGCGGATGCGTAAATTCCGAATATGGTTTTATCCATGGAGCAACTAGTCTTGCATGTTCTTAATTTCAAGGGTCATTCAAGATGCGTCAACAAATCGATTGCGCCGTTCTAGCAGTCTCTCTACACAAGGAGTGGCTCAATCAGGCACTCAAACAGGTTGAGCCTGCGATGGCGCGCATACGCCTTCATTATCTCGATTGGGAATCACAGACTGAGTTTCAGGATCTGTCTAATTCACCGGTACAGGTTGATGTCAATGCTTTCTCAAAATCTGGAGTGAGCCTTAGACGGTTTGATGCTTGCCTGGTGCCCGTTTCTATCGAAACCCTCGGTTGGACCAGGCAGGCGCTTGCAGCGATCCCCAGAGGCCCGTTTGTGCCTTTAATCGGTATATTCAGTGGCTTGAGATCAGCAGCGATGCAGGACTTGCTGGAGCTAGGATTAGCGGATTTTGTACGTTTGCCTCTTTGTCCGGATGAGTATCGTGCCCGGTTATTAAGTACGGTTTCAAAAGTGCCAAGACCAGGACAAAGTTTGCGTGAACCCGATTTGCAATATGCCGCTTCAGGGTTGAGTTTTGGTCAGGCGCAGACTGGCTCGAGTCCTTCAAGAACACCTGTTATAGCTAACAATCAATCCAAAGTTCATCCATATCAGACTAAAAACCTCAAGACCAATACGAAAGCACGACATTTTCATCAGCAAAAAAATTCAGCACACAAAAATATCCCCGTTGAGCTGCAGTCGTTCAGACTATCCAAAGCCAGCGTTGTCGAGCAATTTGAGCGTGAGTATGTCACCAGGGCCTTGGAGCAACATGATGGCAATATCGCTAAAGCAGCCCGTGCATCCAATAAACATCGACGGGCCTTCTGGGCCTTAATGCGTAAATATCAAATTGATGCTGGGCTTTACCGTCCCGATGAAGACGAAGAGTAAAATCATGGATTAACCGAAAGATATTTGCTTTCTATTCTCAGGGGAGGGTCTCTCCTGAATAAGATTTTATTGATATTGCGTATTGCATATTTCTAAAGGACTCTTGTGTCAGTTGCTCCACTAAAAAATGATGTGTTTCTCCGTGCACTGATGCGTCAGGAGGTACCTTATACGCCCACCTGGCTGATGCGTCAGGCGGGACGCTATTTGCCTGAGTACAACGCGACACGAGCGCGTGCGGGATCATTTATGGGCCTTGCGCAAAATCCTGACTATGCCTGCGAAGTCACATTGCAGCCACTTGAGCGCTTCAAACTCGATGCAGCGATTCTTTTTTCCGACATCTTGACCGTACCAGACGCAATGGGACTTGGTCTTTCTTTCGCTCAAGGCGAGGGCCCCAGTTTTGCGCATCCCATTCGTGACGAAAATGATGTTGCTAAATTAGCAGTCCCTGACATGTCCAAGTTGCACTATGTCTTTGATGCGGTGCGTGTCATTCGTCGCGAACTTGCTGGTCGCGTCCCGCTCATCGGTTTTGCAGGTAGCCCCTTTACGGTTGCTTGCTACATGGTTGAGGGTAAAGGCAGTGATGACTATAGATTGATTAAAAGCATGTTGTATGCGCGTCCAGACTTATTACACAGGATACTGGAGATCAACGCCCAGACAACGGCGCATTATCTGAATGCCCAGATTGATGCGGGTGCACAGGCCGTCATGATTTTTGATAGCTGGGGCGGAGTATTGGCGGATGGACTTTTTCAACAGTTTTCGCTTGCCTATACCAGAAAAGTTGTAGAGATGCTCCAGCGTGAGCGCGAAGGGCGACGAGTCCCCGCGATTGTCTTTACCAAGGGCGGTGGTCAGTGGCTTGAGTCCATCGCAGCGATTGGTTGCGATGCAGTTGGCCTGGACTGGACGGTCGATCTTGCTGCAGCACGTCGCCGAGTCTCTGATTCTGTGGCATTTCAGGGTAATCTCGATCCAATCGCGCTTTTTGGTGGTGAGGCAGCTATCCGTGCTGAAGCCAGACGCGTCATGGATGCGTTTGGTCCGGTAGGTGCAGGCGGACATGTATTTAATCTTGGACATGGGATTTCGCAATTCACACCACCTGAGGCAGTAGGCGCTCTGGTAGATGAAGTCAGAACTTACAGTCCCAAATACCATGGTTCAGCTCTCTGAAACCCAGTAAATATGCCGCTTTCTGACTGTAATCTGTTTGTAAAGCCTGTTAAATCCTGAGAAGTTGTGCACAGATTTTAGATTTCTAGGGAAACCCCTAGAAATGAAATCTTAATTCTTGGATAGTTTCGTAACTAACTGAAATTAATCAGAAATATTAAATATCCTGTGCGCTCGTCTTATTCCGGCTATAAATAATGATAGACAAAATAATAATTTCAGAATGGTTTTCCCCAAAGTTATCCACATGCTGGCATGATATTTTTTTGAATACATGGCGAGTCAGTACGTTAGACGCATATTGAAGAAACCACCTTAAGTATATGGTCATCATTTCACCGGATCTTTCCGCACCTGAAGTACCAGCAGGTCAGTGGGTTCGGGTCGTCCTGGATTTACCACTCCAAGGGCCGTTTGATTATCGGTGTGAGTTTCCTGTCGCGCCGGGCTTGCGTGTCATCGTCCCTTTTGGTCGTAGAAAAATGATTGGCTTGGTGGTTTCGCTTCCAGCTGAGCCAGCTTACGATCCTGAACTAATAAAAAACGTCGAAAGCGTGCTGAACGATATCGCGCCGTTGCCTGAACATTGGCTAAAGTTCGCTCAGTTTGCTGCTGAGTACTACCAGAGACCTTTGGGCGAGGTTGTTTTGCCAGCCCTACCAGTGTCCTTGAGAAGCGTGACAGCTTATCAAGGCAAACGTTCTGCGGGAGGACCTGTGGCACGGCTGGATCAGCGACGCACCACCGCCTTAAAAGCGAGTGCAGCAAGTCAGGCTCCTGCGTTGAACGATGCGCAGCAACAAGCGGTCGCCGACATCATACAGACAAAGGGTTTTAAGGCGTTTTTACTATACGGCGTAACAGGTAGCGGTAAAACTGAGGTTTATTTGCACGCTGCGGCCGCAGCGCTGGCTCGTGGTCAGCGTGTCCTGATGCTGGTGCCTGAGATCAACCTGACGCCGCAGTTTGAGCAGGCGCTACGGGCACGCCTTGAGCCAGTAGCCGGCGTCGGTGGGCTCGCGGTATTGCACAGCGGTTTGTCTGATGGTGAGCGTTTAAGAGCCTGGTTGCGTGTGCAGCGGGGTGAGGCGCGCGTGGTGCTTGGTACGCGTCTGGCAATCTTTGCACCGCTGCAAGACGTCGGTTTAATTGTCGTAGATGAAGAGCATGATCCCTCCTATAAACAGCAGGATGGTTTGAGGTATTCTGCTCGCGATCTCGCCGTGTGGCGAGGCCATGATCTGGGTGTGCCGGTCGTGCTTGGTTCGGCTACGCCTTCGCTGGAAAGCTGGGTGCGTGCGGAGCGTGGTCATTACACGCGCCTGGATTTGCCTGCGCGCGCGCGAGCGGTATCCCTGCCGAGCGTGCGGCTCGTTGATACACGCCGTCTCAAAATGGATCATGGACTGTCCCCGCATTTACTGACAGCCATGCGAGAGCGTCTGGAAAATAAAGAACAAGTCCTGATTTTTCTCAACAGACGTGGTTATGCTCCGGCTCTGCATTGTGCGTCCTGTGGCTGGGTCAGCAAGTGTCCGCGCTGCACGACTTTTACTGTTCTGCATCGCAGCACGCCTGGGCGGCATCAATTGCACTGTCATCATTGTGGCTACCAACAACGAGTACCTGCCTCATGTCCGGAATGTGGTGATCAGGATCTACAGCCGATGGGGCGTGGAACCCAGCGTATCGAGGAGCAATTGGCGGAGCTTTTTCCTCAGTCGCGTATTGCCAGGATTGATGCTGACAGTACCCGTAAAAAAGGCAGTGCTCAGGCGCTGTTTGCAAGCGTGCATGCTGGCGAGGTGGATATCCTGGTGGGTACGCAGATGGTCGCCAAAGGACATGATTTCGCGAATCTGGGTTTGGTAGGCGTGCTCAACGCAGATGCAATGTTGTTTTCTCAGGACTTTCGCGCACCGGAGCGTTTGTTTGCGCAACTCATGCAGGTAGCGGGTCGTGCAGGACGGCATACCGGTCACGGTGAGGTGATTGTGCAGACAGGTTATCCAGAGCAGCCTGTCTATCAGGCCTTGCTCAAACACGATTATTCAGGCTTCGCCAGGCACTCCATGCAAGAGCGTGAGTCAGCGATGCTGCCACCGTTTTCCCATCAGGCTTTATTAAGCACCGAGGCACGGGAACTGACCGTTGCGCTTGCGTTTTTACAAAGCGCAAAAGATACTGCGCAGTCACTGATGGAACATCAGCAAAGTAGTGAGATGATCACACTGTATGATCCAGTACCCTTACGTATTGTGCGTGTAGATAATATGTGTCGTGCGCAATTATTACTTGAGGCGTCGCATCGACCTGCACTCCAGTCATTACTGCGTCAATGGCTATTGGAAATAAATGAAATGCCAGAGTCGCGCAAAGTCCGCTGGCAACTTGAAGTTGATCCGCTCGAAATTTAAACAACATATGTCGACCTCTGCCACCTCGGGAATGAATCCAGCGCAACGCGAGGCCGTGTTGTATCTGGATGGACCCTGTCTGGTTCTGGCAGGTGCGGGGTCTGGAAAAACCCGTGTCATTACGCAAAAAATCGCCTATCTGATTAAAGAGTGTGATTTCGCTGCGCGCAATATTGTCGCGCTGACTTTTACCAACAAAGCTGCGCGTGAGATGGATGATCGCGTTAAACGCCTGGTCGATGCGAGTCAGGCTAAGGGCTTGACGATCAGTACGTTTCATTCTCTGGGTGTGAGGATTTTGCGCGAAGAAGCGCAGCATGCGGGACTAAAACCACAGTTTTCAATTTTTGACTCGGATGATGCGCTGGCGATTGTGCAGGATTTGCTCGCGACCACAGACCGCGGACGCCTGAAGTCCGTGCAGCAGACTATTTCGTTATGGAAAAATGGCTTGATTGATCCCGATGCTGCGGCGCTGCTAGCCGCGACACCGAGCGAGGTCGAGGCGGCAAAAATTTATCGCAGTTATAACGCGACACTTGCGGCTTATCAGGCGGTAGATTTTGATGATCTGATCGCGGTGCCGGCGCAGATTTTCGAGCGTAATGTCGAAGTGCGTGAAAAATGGCAAAAGCGTGTGCGTTATCTCCTTGTCGATGAGTATCAGGATACTAACGTTTGTCAGTATCGCCTGGTGCAATGGTTAACCGGTCCGCGCGCGATGTTCACAGCTGTGGGGGATGATGATCAGGCGATTTATGCCTGGCGTGGAGCGACGATTGAAAATCTCGCCAAACTCACGACCGACTACCCAACCATCCGACTTATTAAACTTGAGCAAAATTATCGCTCGAGTCAGCGTATTCTGGCTGCGGCGAATAATGTGATTTCAAAAAATCCTAAGCTCTTCGAAAAGAAACTGTGGTCTGAGCACGGGACAGGTGAAGCGATTTCAGTCTCTGCGATGTCAAGTGAGGAGGTCGAGGCTGAAAACGTTGCAATGAAAATCTCTGCCGCGCGTTTTGAAAAACAAGCAACCTGGAAAGATTTCGCGATCCTTTATCGCGGTAATCATCAGGCACGGATCGTTGAGCAGGCGATGCGTAATGTTCGTATTCCCTACACGATCTCAGGTGGTCAAAGTTTTTTTGATAAAGCCGAGGTGCGTGATGTGCTGTCTTATCTCAGGCTGATCGCTAATGAGGAAGATGACCCGGCTTTTATCCGTGCGGCTACAACGCCTAAGCGCGGAATTGGGCAAGCGACGCTTCAGACTCTGGGGCAGTATGCCGGCGAGAGAAAAATTTCCTTGTTTGCGGCCTTGTTTGAGCAGGGGATTGAGTCGCGACTGAATCCCCGTCAGATGGAGCCCTTACGCACCTTTGGTGAATTTATTGTCCGTATTCAGTATCGTGCGGGCAAAACCGAAGCTGGGCAAAAAGTGCATGCCGCGGAACCTGCAGGTGACATTCTCGATGATTTAGTGAGTGCGATTCAGTACGAAAGATATCTCTACGATAGCTTTGATGAAAAACCCGCTCAAAGTCGCTGGCAAAATGTGCTTGAATTAGTTGGCTGGCTCAAGCGTAAGGCCGAGGCTGATAGCATGGGATTGTTTGATCTGGTGCAGCACGTAGCGCTTGTCACGATGCTTGAGCGCGGCGATGACGAGGAACCCGATGCGGTGAAGTTGTCCACGCTTCATGCTTCAAAAGGTCTCGAATATCCGCATGTGTATTTGCTAGGTGTTGAAGAGGGATTGTTACCCCACATGGGGCGTGATGACGACGAGGGCGATGCCGCGAGTATTGCAGAGGCGCTTGTCTCGCGCATACAGGAAGAGAGGCGCCTGATGTATGTGGGGATTACTCGCGCACAGCGCAGTCTGCATTTGAGTTGGTGCAAAAAACGCAGACGCGCACGCGAGGATCTGCTACGTGAGCCGTCACGATTTATTGAAGAGATGGGGCTGTCCAGCGCGCCGGATCAGCAGCCTGAGGCAGAGGCAATGAGCCCTAAGAGCCGCCTCGATATGCTCAAGGCGATGCTGAACAAAACATCGACTTGAGATAAGGGCCGCGAATCGAATAAAACCTTGCTTTGAATACCTGTCTGGTTTGAAGGGCAAGGTTTGAAAGGCGTACAGTCAAAAACTTGTTAAACCAGTTTTGAGAGTGTGTTGCGCCAGAATTGCAGGCGACGCGGCAAGGCAGACACAAAGATATGCTCGCGCAACGTGTGCGCGCCATCCCCCTCGGCTCCAAGACCATCTACGGAGGGTATGCCAAGGGCAGCGGTAAAGTTCGCATCGCTACCGCCTCCGGTGACAGGGGCATCGATGAGCTCGAAACCTGCCGCATCGGCGTAGACAACCAACTGGTTCAACAGGGTTTGTGCCTCGGCTGTTTTAACCATTGCCGGGCGATTGAGTTCCACCTCAATCGAGAGCGTGGTGTCCGGGTCTACTGGTTTAAGTGCAAGCATCCTGGCTTTGAGTTCAATCCCCGCCGCCTCATCCGGAACTCTGAAATCCACCATCACCTCGCAATGCGAGGGCACGGTATTGGTGACGGTGCCACCAGAGATTGTGCCAACGCTCACGGTAATGCCACGACTGTAATCCGTCATGGCCTCGAGCGCGATGATTTGATGCGCCATTTCGCGAATCGCGCTGCGACCTTTTTCATGGGCCATCCCTGCATGGGAAGGTCGACCCGTGACGGTCAGCTTGGTCATGCCAGTGCCTTTACGTGCCGTGACGCATTTGCCCCCATTGGGGCGAGCAGGTTCGCAGACCAGGGTGTAGCGGGCTTTCTTGGCGTAAGTTTCGATAGCGGGTCGGGAGGCATGACTGCCGACCTCTTCGTCTGGCACCATTAAAAAATCCACCGGTAAGGGGGTCGCGCCTGCCGCGGACAGCTCACCCAGTGCTGTGAGCGCCAGGTAGGTGCCGCCCTTCATATCAAAACTACCTGGGCCGTAAAGTTTGCCGTCCTCAATCCGGCAGGGATTAGTGTTGAGCGTACCGATAGGATGGACGGTATCCAGATGCGCGAGCAAAAGAATACCTGGACGTTCATCGCCAGGGGCACGGTTGCTGGCAACGAGGATTGGCAGATTTTTAGGGCCAGCGTGGCTCAGCGTGACATGCAATCCCATAGCGCGTGCCTGACTTGCAACGAGGGTTGCCATGCGCTCAACAGCAGCGGTATCACTTGAGGGCGACTCACATTCAATCCATGTGCGTATGCCAGCGGCTAATTGCTCAGCAAACGCTTGGGATTCAGGTGTTAACACTGGAGTCAGGACAGGTGGCGCCACTGCTGCAACGGCTGGCGAAACTACGGAGGTGGACATGCGTGGCTCCAGAGGATAGTGTTTGAATGTAAGTGTAGTTATTTAATTGCAAGCATACTTATTTTGTAGGGTGATTGCGAATGTCTCGTGCTGCATCGGCTAATTCACCTGCGGTCAGGCCTATAGGTCCGACACCATGCGCAACCAGGCGGTCTGCGGCCGCACCGTGTAGCCACACCCCTGCAGGAACCGCCGTGTGCATCGGCATCCCTTGCGCCAGCAAACTGACAAGAATGCCACTCAGCACATCGCCTGAACCAGCTGTCGCCAGACCGACATTGCCTGTAGGATTGATTTGCCAGGAGAGATCCGGCGCGCACAGGATAGTATTTGCGCCTTTCAGGACAACCCAGGCATTGTATTTTTTAGCTAGTGCCATCGCGGCCTCTGCCCTGTTTTCCTGGATTTTTTTTGTCTCTGTCTGGAGTAATCGGGCGGCCTCTGCCGGGTGGGGGGTGAGCACGATCTCACCTCTACCCCAGGTAGGTGAGATTTCGCCGCTCGCAACGGCATTCAAGCCGTCTGCGTCCAGCACGAGGGGGATATCCTTGCGTTGAATGAAAAGCTGACGTAACAAGCCTCGTGCATAATCGGAGGTACCGAGGCCGCAACCTGCGCCCCAGGCATCCATGCTTTTGACGGCCTCTAACAACTCTTGGGCCTCGTGCAACATTAGTTCTGGTGTAATGCTGTCATAAGCGACGGGAGAGGGGTGTTGGGCAATACCCACCATCACTTTTCCAGCCCCTGTTTTCAGGGCAGCCCGGCCGGCGAGGATGACCGCTCCGGTCATGCCGCGCGCCCCACCAAGAATAGCCGCGCAGCCAAAACTGCCTTTATTGCCCTGTGGGTCGCGAGGTTTGAAAAGAGCACTCACCTGTTCGCTGCTGACAGGTTGTGCTGTATTAAGTGTGTTTTGCATAGGTTAATGTTAGAGCGATAATGGTTTAAATGGTGAAATGGAATAAAAAATGAAACATATTCAGATAGTTGGTGTGGCAGGCGCAGGTGCGATGGGACGCGGGATCGTTCAGATCGCAGCTCAGGCAGGATTGACGGTCAGGATGTTCGATGTCCAGCCACAGACCGTAATTGCCGCGCGCGAGGCCTTGGCGACGACCTGGACGACGCTGGCCACCAAGGGGAAAATCACTTCCGAGGCGGCAGAGGCCGCCCTGGCAAATGTGCATGGTGCGAGCGAGCTGGCTGAACTGAAGGACTGTGATTTAGTGATCGAGGCAATCGTTGAGCGCCTGGACATCAAACAAAAGTTTTTTAAAGATCTTGAGGCAATCGTCTCCGATGATTGCATTCTGGTATCTAACACATCCTCTCTGTCGATTACCTCGATCGCTGCAGCCTGCGCGCATCCCGAACGCGTAGCGGGTTACCACTTTTTCAATCCTGTGCCACTGATGAAAGTGGTCGAGGTGATTGACGGCCTGAAGAGCGATCTACAAGTCGGTGATGCGCTGATGGCCTTGTCCACCAAAATGGGCCATACGGCTGTTCGTTGCAAGGATATGCCTGGTTTCATCGTGAATCATGCCGGCCGAGGCATGAATACCGAGGGCTTGCGTATCGCGCAGGAGGGCGTCACCTCATTCCCAACGATTGACGCCATCATGCGCGAGCAGGCTGGCTTCAAAATGGGTCCTTTCGAATTGATGGACCTCACAGGTCTGGATGTCTCGCATGCGGTGATGGAGTCGATCTACCGTCAGTTTTTTGACGAGCCACGTTTCAAACCCTCTCCCATTGGTACCATCCGTGTCGCGGGTGGGATTTATGGTCGCAAAACACAAGCTGGCTTTTACGACTACGAAGATGGCCAGAAAAAAGTTGTGATTGAGGCACCTGCACCTGAACAGCAAGCCGTACCCAAGGTCTGGGTCAGCCACGCACACGAACTCGGTCATGCGCGTGCGGTGAACTTGTTGCGCAGTCTGGGCGCGACGCTCGAGACTGGCAGCACGCCGTCTTTTGATAGTTTACTGATTGTCACGCCTTACGGTCAGGATGTCTCGACGGCCGTGGTTGAGCAGGGGTTGGATGCAGCACGCACGGTGGGGCTGGATACCCTGAATGATTTTGAGAGTTCGCGTCGTCGCACTCTGATGGTGAGTCCGGCGACTGCGCCTGCCTGGCGCACAATCGCGCATGCCTTGCTGGGTAGTGATAATGTCCGTGTCAGCGTCATCGAGGATTCCGCCGGTTTTGTGGCGCAGAGAATCTGCGCCATGATTGTCAATATCGCCTGCGATATCGCACAGCAGGGGATTGCGACGCCCCAGGATATCGATCGCGCTGTCTCCCTGGGCTTGGGTTATCCAAAAGGTCCCTTGGCTTTGGGCGACGCACTCGGTGCGCGTCAAATCCTTGAGATTTTGAGAAATATCCAGCAAGTCACTGGCGATCCTCGCTATCGTCCAAGTCTGTGGTTGCAGCGTCGGGTGCAGTTGGGTATGTCGTTGTTGCAGACTAGCGCGGTGTGATGAGCTTTAAATAAAAAAACACCCCAAATTCGGATTAAGGTCCAAGTTTTTGGGGTGTTTCGCTATGTACTAATCGGTGGGTAGCCGCCGATTTTTTTCAAGAGCCTGCCTGTCAAGCTGCTCGAATATCAGAATTTATTTTGCTGGCGCAGCAGCAGGGGCAGGTTCAGCTGGCTCGTCAAATTTAGCGCCAGAGTTGTTAGCCATGTAGACCACAGCGCGTGTGATCTCAAAATCATCCAGAGCAGGGTTGCCGCCTTTGGCTGGCATGGCGTTTTTACCCTTGATGGCGTTTGCGACCATGGTGTTCAAACCAGTCTTGACTGCAGTAGACCAGCTCGCTGCATCGCCAAATTTTGGAGCACCCGCGACACCTGCGGCATGACAGCCGGCGCATACGGCTTTGTAGACTTGTTCGCCTGTCTTGAATACTTTAGGACCACTGGCATCGACTAGCTCAAGCTGCGCAACCGGCGCAATGCGCTTGGCAGTTGCTTCAGGACCAAGGGTGTCAGAGCCTGCGCCAACCTGATTGCCTGCAGCGACCAGATTCACCAGGAGGATGATAATCAGGATCGGCACGACAAACGACAGCACGATCGTGACGATCAACTGTTTGGGCGTTTTAATCGGCGAATGATGCTCTTCAGTATGTGCTTCTTGCTGTTGCTGTGTATTGCTCATGACCAAATCCTGCGAGTTTGTTGACGGTTTTTCTTACAAACCGGGTGATTATAGCGGGATAAGAGGATGTCGGTGGGGCTTCTTGGGGCTTGGAGTCGCAAGTTGTAGTCTGCCGCTATAATTAAAAGCTAAGCGCCCGTAGTTCAATGGATAGAATTAGAGTTTCCGAAGCTCTCGATACAGGTTCGATTCCTGTCGGACGCACCAAATTTCAATAGATATTACTTGGCTCTACTCCACTAGCGGTGTAGAGCCTTTTTACTAGCGGCATAGAGCCTTTTCGCTTGTTTTTTGCTTAATTTTTGCTTATTGCTGGTGCTTTGAGTGCCTGATGAAAACGCTTTACATAGTCATCAAAGCTCTCCGTATCGCTTGATTCCAGGTGTTTTTGTTCCAGAATCGACGTATTTGCCTGATTTTCAGCTAGCGTTGCCTCAGAGGCGGTCAGTCCGGTCTGTCGCAGCTGTTGGGCGAGGCGTGTACTTAATTGCAAAGCATACTCATGGAAGGACAATTTTTGTGTCTGTAGTGTGCTCAGTACTTTCGCCGAAGGTGTCAGGTCGGGATTTTGGACTTTTTCGCGTTGCGTGGTGAGTGTCTGTAAATAGGAAGCGTCCTTCAGTGCGTCCGCCAAAACAGCGCTACAAGCCGAAATGCCGTCCAGTAGCTGGGTCGCCCAGTCCTGTAATCGGATGTCTTGGCCTTGCTGCTTGAGCATCAGTCCAGGTTCACGTCCCTGTTTGACCACGAGCGAGAAATTCGCCGCGCTTTCAGGACAAAAGCCGCTGTCAGAAAAGTCCGGGCTGTCTTGCAGGGCACAAAATAATAAAAAGGCATCGACGAACATTGCCGTCTGGGCAGAAATCCCGGTCGGCTCGGTTGGATCAATATCGAGACAGCGCACTTCGATGTACTGCACACCACGATCGGCGAGTGCGGTAATCGGACGCTCACACGGACCAGTAGTGCGTTTGGGACGGATACTGGAGTAAAACTCGTTTTCAATTTGCAGCGTATTGGTGTTGAGTTGAACCCATTCGCCGTCACGTTTTGTACCAATTTTTTCGTAAGCGGGCCACGGTGTGGTGACGGCCTCGTAAATACGCTGTAAAAAAGTATTCAGATCGTTGTAGCAGGGCTTGAGGCCCGATTGCGCTTTGTTTTGATAGCCAAGATCACTCATGCGCAAGCTGGTGGCATAGGGCAGATACATGGTTTCTGGATCGAGCTCGAGCAGGTTGCCGGTATGACCGCGCAAAAAGTCACGAGACAATGCAGGCGAAGCGCCAAACAAGTACATCAGCAGCCAGCTGTAACGGGTGAAATTGCGTATCAGTGCGATGTATCCCGCTGATCTGCGATCCTGTGCGCTGGTCTCTGACCTGTCAAGCAAGTCCCAGAGAGCTTCGTCGAAAGAAAAGTTGTAGTGCAGGCCTGCAATGCACTGCATGGTTTTGCCATAACGCGCGGCCAGACCACGTCGATAGACGTGTTTGATCATTCCGGTGTTGGAGGTGCCATACCAGGCGATTGGGATGTCTTGTTCAGCGGGTAAGTGTGCTGGCATGGAGTGGTTCCACATCAGCTCGTCCTGCAGGGTGAGCGAGACGACACGTTGAATCTCGTTGATTTCGGCAATCAGGCTGTCAACACGGTTGTGAGTCCCGGTAATAAGTTCAAGCAAGGACTCCGAGTAGTCGGTCGTGATCCTGGGATGGGTGAGTGCAGAGCCGAGTGCTTGAGGGTGCGGCAGCTTGGACAGCAGGCCCTTCATATCCACACGCAGTCCTTCTTTTTCGATGCCACGAAGCGAGTTACCCAGCACCTCGGGGTGAGCCTTCAGAAGTGCAAGTCGTTTGGACAGCGTGTCAGTCACAGAGAATCCTTTCATTCATCAATCCTGTGGATTTTAAAGTATGCGCGTGGGGCGGTGTTAAACAGGGGCTTGATACCCCGAGGACACGGTTTTAACGAATTTGAACGACAATATGATGATTATCCGAAAGAATTTTGGAGCAACTTGTGAGTAAGCGCTTGGGTTTCTGGCTCTCGGGCCTCGTTTTATCCTTGTTGCTTGGCTGTAGCCCTGAATTTAACTGGCGAGAGTTAAGCGTAGCTGAGGATCGCGCAAGACTGGCTTTCCCTGCCAAAGTACAGACTGAGCAGAGACAAATTCAGCTTGACGGGCACGCGCTTGCGTTCTCGCTTTCGGCAGCTAATGTCGGGCCTGCCGTGTTTGCGGTCGGTTTTGCCGTCTTGCCTGAAAATCTCAATGAGTCCGCTCAAAAATCGCTGACGCGCGCGCTTTTGACTTCCTTATTCGCTGCGAGTGGACAAATACCGACTCAGGCTGCACTGGAGGGGCAGGTGTTTGAGCTCGAAACCCTCGTTGCAAAGCAGCCCTCTTTATTGATGGCACGGGTGTTGATCCACCGCGGTATGCTGATGCAGGTAGTTGCCTCCGGTCCAAAACAAGCTTTGCCGCGAGAACAGGCGCTGGAGTTTATGCGGTCACTGGTTCTGAAATAGGCGAGAACTGCGGCTCAGACGAGACTTGTCCGCTCGACTCCCTGGTGCCAGTATGGAGCAGGCCTAAACGCATCGCTTTGACCACCCCTGCCTGTCGGCCATAGACATTGAGTTTGCGGCATGCATTACGCAAATGAAAGTTGACGGTGCGTTCGCTCAGACCCAGAATAGACGCTGTTTCCCAGCTAGTCTTGCCAAGCGACACCCACTCCAGGCATTGCAGCTCTCGCCCGGTGAGTGGTGTTATTTTCATGTATGAATTTCCCTTGCACTAGCTTAATCAAGCTGCGCAGTGTGCTCGTTTGTGCAAGGTTTGGACATTCGCAGAATCCCTGTGTTTTACAGTCTTTTACAAAATAAATGCTTGGATAATCTTTGGGCTTTCTTCCCCAGTCTGTCCGGGTCTCCTCAAGCTTGGGCTGCGATGTTAAACTTTGAACTTAGTTGGCGCCGATTTGCCTGATCCGCTTGCGGGCGCCTCATAAATCCAGCTAAAGAAGGTCTGTATGACTGCTCCGTCCGAATTACTGGGCGCCAATTCGCCCGGACTGCCTGCCGATACCCAGCCATCCGGCTCAGTGGGTGTCGTGCAAACTCAATTCATGCAATTCAATGAGCCTCTTGCGTTGGCCAGTGGTCATACGCTTAATGCTTATGAACTCGCCATCGAAACCTATGGCACCCTTAACGCTGATGCGAGTAATGCCGTTCTGATCTGCCATGCGCTCAATGCTTCGCATCATGTAGCGGGGATCTCAGCCGAAAATCCTGAGGATATCGGGTGGTGGGACAACATGGTGGGGCCTGGTAAGCCTGTTGATACCAATGTTTTTTTCGTTATAGGGATCAATAATCTGGGCTCCTGTTTTGGCTCAACAGGGCCAGCGTCGATTTCACCAGAGACTGGTAATCCCTGGGGGGCTGACTTTCCTGTGCTGACCGTAGAAGACTGGGTGCAGGCTCAGGCCCGGGTAGCGGATCGCCTGGGGATCAAACGTCTGGCCGCTGTCATGGGTGGCTCGCTAGGCGGTATGCAGGCAATGAGTTGGGCCATCACCTTGCCCCACCGTGTCGCGCATTGCGTGGTGATTGCCAGTACGCCAAGACTGTCTGCACAGAATATCGCCTTTAACGAAGTCGCGCGTCGTGCCATCATTACGGATCCCGAGTTTCACGGCGGAAACTATTACGCGCAAAACACGGTGCCGCGCAGTGGTTTGTCGGTTGCCAGAATGGTGGGGCATATCACGTATCTGTCTGATGACGATATGGCAGAAAAATTTGGCCGTACCCAGCGTGAGCCCGCAGCGGGTGGTGCGTTTCACTATGGTTACGGTGTGGAGTTTGAGGTCGAGTCTTACCTGCGCTATCAGGGTGAAAAGTTTTCCCGCTATTTCGATGCGAATACCTATTTACTGATTACTCGTGCGCTGGATTATTTTGATCCCGCACGCCAGACGCAGGGCGATCTTGCGCGTGCCCTGGCACCGGCGCTGGCAGACTTTTTGCTGATTTCTTTTACAACCGACTGGCGTTTTCCGCCAGAGCGTTCGCGAGAAATCGTCCGGGCCTTGCTGAAAAATCATCAGTCTGCAACCTACGCTGAAATTGATGCTCCACACGGGCATGACGCTTTCCTGCTGGATGACGAGCGCTATCACGCCGTCATGCGGGCCTATTTTTTACGCATCGCTGCGACGGTGTCTGCCAACACAGCCAGTCAGGTGCCGGCTGTTGAAGCGGTGCAACGCGAGGCGGCTCACCATCAGGCTGCGCAGCAGAAGGAGGTGCAGCGATGACTCAGCACAATACTCAAACAGCACTGCGTGAAGACCTTGCGCGTATTGCCCAGTGGGTCACGCCTGGAAGTCGCGTGCTGGATCTCGGCTGTGGCGACGGCACCTTGCTCGCGCACCTTAAAGAGACTAAAAACGTGCGGGGCATTGGTGTTGAGATTAATGATGCGCGAGTCTTGACGTGTGTGCAGCGCGGTGTGCATGTTATCCAGCAAAACCTCGAAGATGGTCTTGCGATGTTTGAGGATCAGCAGTTTGATACGGTGGTGCTCTCCCAGACCTTGCAGTCGATGCATAACACTGAGCACATTCTCAGAGAAATGGCACGTGTGGCGCGTAACGGTATCGTTTCTTTTCCGAATTTCGGTTACTGGCCGCACGGATGGTCGATCCTGATGGGGCGCATGCCCGTGACCGGACAGATGCCTTACGGTTGGTACGACACACCTAATATTCATTTGTGTACGCTTAAAGATTTCGAGCGTCTTGCCCAGACCCTGGACTTCCAGTTGCTTGAGCGAGCTACGTTTAATGATCAGCGTGAGGTCAAATGGCTTGCCGGTTGGCGCAGCACGCTAGCGGTCTATCGGTTTACCGGTCGCTCAGGCAAACCACTCCAATGAAAACACCTGCCGCTGGCCTCTACACAAACCGCAGGGTCGCGCCTCTGCTGGCACTCGGGTTTGCCAGTGGCTTGCCGCTCGCTTTGACGGGTGGAACCCTTCAGGCCTGGGCTACGGTTGAGCAGATCTCATTGCAGCAAATCGGGTTTTTGACTTTAGTGGGTACGGCTTACACGCTCAAATTCCTCTGGGCGCCGCTGATCGATCGTTACGCACCACCCTTGCTAGGCCGCAGGCGCGGCTGGATGTTACTGATGCAAGTGTTGCTGGCACTCGGCATGATGACGATGGGTTTACTCTCTCCGGCTCAAAATTTATTACCTCTCGCTTTACTAGCCGTGGCTGTAGCCTTTTGTTCTGCTACCCAGGATATTGCTTTTGATGCCTACAGAAGTGATGTATTGCACAAGGACGAGCGCGGAGCAGGCGCTGCACTCTCTGTGCTGGGCTATCGACTGGCGATGCTTGTATCTGGGGGGGTGGCCTTGATACTGGCCGACCAGTGGCTTGGCTGGGGACATACTTACATGCTGATGGGGGGCTTGATGCTGGTTACAGCACTGGCAACACTCTGGGCACCTGAGCCTGAGGTGGTTGCGATGGCACCGCGTTCACTCGCTGAGGCTGTGTTTAAACCGTTCAAGGAGTTTTTCAGCCGCCCAGAGGCCCTTACGGTTCTGGTACTGATCGTCCTCTATAAGCTGGGTGATGCCTTTGCAGGAGCATTGTCCACAACTTTTTTGATTCGCGCCGCGGGTTTTAGCGCAACCGAGGTGGGGACCGTCAATAAATTGCTTGGTCTGGCAGCAACGATTGTTGGTGCGCTCACAGGTGGCGCGCTGATGTCAAAGCTCGGGCTTTATCGGTCACTCATGTTGTTTGGACTATTGCAGGCTGTCTCTAACCTAGGATTCTGGGTCATCTCGGTTGCGCCGCATAATATCTGGCTGATGGCCGGCGCGGTCGGGCTGGAAAATCTATGTGGTGGCATGGGAACTGCGGCTTTTGTCGCGCTGTTGATGGGCTTGTGTAATCAGCAGTTTTCGGCGACACAGTTTGCTTTGTTGTCGGCGCTGTCGGCGGTTGGGCGTACTTATCTGGCTGGCCCGCTGACGCCCCCGCTGGTGGAGTATGCAGGCTGGCCTACCTTTTTTATCCTGACTGTACTGATTGCAATTCCGGGTTTAATCCTGCTGCGCTGGCGCAGGCGAGATATTGAGCGCATTGAGGCAGCGGTTTGAGGACGCGGCTTGAAACTGGGGATTGAAACCGCGGTTTGAAATTACGGTTTGAAACTGCGGATTGAAACCACGGTTTGACAGTACAGGACGCCGAGGCGTCCCCGACCGCCTTCAGTCCAGTTTAAAGTCGTAATCAATCGTGAGCGGTGCATGATCTGAAAACCGCTCATCCTTATAGATACTGGTTGTACGAGCTTTGGCGGCAAGACCAGGCGTGACCAGTTGATAATCCAGACGCCAGCCTACGTTCTTGACCCAGGCTTGTCCGCGATTACTCCACCAGGTGTATTGCTCGGCACGCGCATCAAGCTGTCGAAACACATCGACAAAACCTATTTCATCAATTACGTGCGTGACCCAGGCCCGCTCCTCTGGCGTGAAGCCAGAGTTTTTCTGATTCGATTTCCAGTTTTTCAGATCGATTTCCTTGTGCGCGATATTCCAGTCCGCACAGATTACGTATTCACGACCTGATTTTTTATGGTCATCCATGAGCGCTTGCATCCAGGGCCCAAATTTATCGAGAAACCGGAATTTGGCCTCCTGGCGCTCCGGCCCGCTCGAGCCTGACGGTAAGTAGGCGCTAATGACTGACAGCTTGGCCCAGTCGGCGCGGATGATGCGGCCTTCGGTATCGAATTCCGGGCACTCCATCCCTCTCAAAATGCGCTCTGGCTCTTTGCGCAGATAGATGCCCACACCGCTATAGCCCTTTTTCTCTGCAGCGCAAAAATGCCCGCGATAGTCCAGCGGGTGTTGCAGGCTCTCGTCAATATCCGCCAGATGAGCTTTGAGTTCTTGCAGGCACAAAATATCTGCCTGATGGGTGCGAAGCCAGTCAAGCAGGCCTTTGTTGTAGGCCGAGCGAATACCGTTCAAATTCAGGGAAGTAATGCGTAGCAAGGAAAGCTCCTGGTCAGTGAGATAATGTCGGCATGTCGAATTAATTTTGGAATACTTATGTCAACGGATTCGGATCGCCGCGCCTTTGTGCAGTTTGCCTTAAATGAAGGCGTTTTGCGTTTTGGCAGCTTTGTTACCAAGTCAGGCCGCACAAGCCCCTACTTTTTTAATGCAGGTCTGTTTAACTCTGGCGCCTCCGTTGGCCGTCTGGCCCAATTTTATGCTCAGGCGCTGGTGAATTCGAATATTCCGTTCGATATGCTGTTCGGTCCCGCTTACAAGGGCATTCCACTGGCTACGGCGACCTCGGTTGCGCTGGCTAATCATCCTGCGCTGCCTGGTCGTGAGATCCCCTTTGCCTATAACCGCAAAGAAGCTAAAGACCATGGTGAGGGTGGGGTGCTGGTCGGTGCGCCACTTAAAGGCCGTGTCGTCATTATTGATGACGTGATTACTGCAGGGACTTCGGTGCGTGAGTCCGTCGATATCATCCGCGCGGCAGGGGCTGAGCCTGCCGCGGTATTGATTGCGATGGATCGTATGGAGCGTGCGGGGGCTGAGGGTGCGCTGTCGCCTCACTCTGCTGTGCAGGAGGTCGAGCAGCGTTATGGTTTGCCTGTTGTCAGTATTGCTTCGCTGACGGATATTTTGGCCTTGCTTGAGGGCAATGCAGAGTTCGCCGCTTATCAGCATGCTGTGCTGGCTTACCGTAATCGCTACGGCATCGTCTGATTTATCAGCAATACAAAATTAATCGGATCAGACACTCAGAGGACTGATCCGATTAATTTGCTCAAGCGCCTTAAAGCAAAATTGAATTAGCTCTCGAGTTTTGCCTTAAGCAAATCATTGACTTGCTGTGGATTGGCTTTGCCTCGCGCGGCTTTCATGATCTGGCCCACCAGTGAGTTAAAGCCTTTTACTTTGCCCGCACGAAATTCCTCGACGATGGTGGCGTTGTCTGCCATGACTTTGTCGATCATCGCCTCAATCGCGCCTGCATCATTGATCTGGGTGAGACCCTTTGCCTGAATGATCGCCTCGGGTTGTCCGCCGTTTTCTCCCAGCCACATCGCAGCAAACACATCACGCGCGATTTTGTTGGAGATGGTGTTGTCTAGAATTTTGCCAAGCAAGGCCGCAAGCGACGCTGCAGTGACGGGACAATCAGCAATGTCTTTTTCTTCGCGGTTCAGGGTGGCCGAGACCTCTCCCATGACCCAGTTAGCGGCGAGTTTTGCCTGTCCCGCAGGGAGTGCGCGTACGGTTTCTTCGAAATAGGTAGCAAGTGCTCGGCTAGAGGTGAGTTGTGCTGCATCGACAGGTGCCAAGCCATAATCGCTGACAAACCGTGCACGCAAGCTTGCGGGCAGCTCGGGCATGGAGGCGCGCACCTCATCAATCCAGCCTTGCGCAATCACCAATGGTGGCAAATCGGGGTCAGGGAAATAACGGTAGTCGTGCGCGTCTTCTTTGCTCCGCATACTGCGGGTTTCGTCACGCTCAGAGTCGTACAGGCGTGTTTCCTGCACGACGCGTCCGCCGTCTTCGATCAGTTCAATCTGGCGACGCACTTCGTATTGAATCGCACGCTCAAGAAAGCGGAAGGAATTGACGTTTTTGATTTCGCAGCGGGTCCCAAATTCTTTTTGCCCGACCGGACGCACGGAAACGTTGGCGTCGATCCGAAAGGAGCCTTCCTGCATATTGCCGTCACAAATACCTAGCCACATCACGAGGCTGTGTAAGGTTTTGGCGTAAGCCACCGCCTCGGCCGCAGAACGCATTTCTGGCTCCGTGACGATTTCGAGCAGGGGCGTACCGCAGCGATTCAGGTCAATACCGGTCGACGACTCGCCATGGGGACCGACGAAATCATCGTGCATGGATTTGCCTGCGTCTTCTTCGAGATGAGCGCGGGTGAGGTTGATGGTTTTTTCCTCGTCTCCGACAAAAAACGAGAGCGAACCACCAATCACTACGGGATGGTCCATCTGGCTGATCTGGTAGTTTTTAGGCAGGTCAGGATAGAAATAATTTTTACGTGCAAAAACCGAATAGGGGGCGACGGTCGCGCCGATTGCAAGACCGAAACGGATGGCGCGTTCAACCGCGCCCTTATTCATCACGGGCAACACACCCGGCAGGGCCATGTCGACCTCGTTGGCCTGTGTGTTGGGCTGTGCACCATAGCGCGTGCTGCTACCCGAAAATATTTTTGTCTGCGTCGAAAGCTGTGTGTGCGTTTCGAGGCCGATGACGATTTCCCATGCCATTATTTTTGCCCCGCGATGCGTTGATGCCAGTCTGAGACTTGCTGGTATTGATGGGCGACTGCGAGCAGTCGTCCTTCATCAAAATAGTTACCGATAATTTGCAGGCCGATTGGCAGCGGCGCACCACTCGCTCCTGCACCAAAACCGCAAGGGATCGACATGCCTGGCAGACCCGCCAGATTCAGGCTCAGGGTGTAAATGTCCGCCAGCCAGTCGGCGGTCGGGTCGTCGTTATTGACACCTAATTGTTTTGCAACGGTTGGGGTAACCGGACCCATGATGACGTCACATTGCGCGCTCAGGACTGCACGGAAATCATCCGCGATCATGCGGCGCAGACGTTGTGCCTGCAGGTAGTAAGCATCGTAATAACCATGCGACAGTACGTAGGTGCCAATCAGGATGCGTCGCTGTACCTCGGCACCGAACCCCTCTGCGCGCGAACGTCCGGACATGTCTTCGAGATCACTGTACTGGTCAGCACGGTGGCCGTAGCGCACCCCGTCGTAACGCGACAGGTTGCTCGAGGCCTCGGCAGGCGCAATCACGTAATAGGCCGGGATCGAGAGGCGTGTGCGGGGCAGGGAAATGTCAACGCGTGTGGCGCCAAGTTTTTCGAATTGCACCAGTGCTGATTCCACCGCAGTGGCTACGTCATTGGACAGGCCTGCTCCGAAATATTCCCGCGGCACGCCGATGCGCAAGCCTTTGAGAGGTTGCCCGGCCGTGCCGCCTGAGTACTGCTGCTGAGCACGCTCAAAGTCCGCCCTGATACGTCCGGGGGCATTGGCCACGCCATTGCAGAATTCGGCACTGGTCGAGTCGCGCGGATCAAAGCCGCTCATGGGGTCAAGCAGCTCCAGCAAATCCGCCGCACTGGGAGCAATCGGGCCTGCCTGATCCAGGCTGGAGCCATAGGCAATCATGCCGTAGCGTGAAACAGCACCGTAAGTCGGTTTGATGCCGCTGACGCCGCAAAGCGCTGCGGGCTGGCGCACGGAACCGCCCGTGTCGGTGCCTGTGCTGGCCATCACCAGTCTGGCGGCAACGGCGGCTGCCGAGGCACCCGAAGAGCCGCCAGGCACAGCCTGGTGATCCCAGGGATTACGGGCCGGTCCAAAGGCGGAGTGTTCATTGCCAGATCCCATTGCAAATTCGTCGCAATTAAGTTTGCCCAGCGATACGGCGCCAGCCTCAAGCAGCCGGGTGACGACCGTCGCATCAAAGGGGCTGACATAGTTTTTTAAGATGTTGCTGCCAGCCGTACTACGCCAGCCCTGGGTTACAAAGACATCCTTATGGGCAATCGGAATCCCGGTCAGTGCCGGTGCGTTGCCTGTGGCGAGTAAAGCGTCAGCCTGACGCGCCTGGGCCAGGGTGAGCTCGGCATCGACATGGACGAAGGCATTTAAAGCCCTGGTGCGATCGATCTCTGCCAGTGACTCCTGGGCGAGTTCGGTGGCGCTGAGTTGTCGGGTCTGCAGGGCCTGGCGCAGGCTGGCCAGACTGGGAAAGGTGTACAAGGCTTGGCTCATATCAGTCAATGACCTTTGGAACGAGGAAAAGCCCGTCACGCTTGCCCGGGGCATTGGCCATCAGGGCGTCGCGTCGCGCTAGAGAGGTGGTTTCTGTCACAACGTCCTCGCGCAGGCGCAAATGCACCTCAGTCATGGCTGACAAAGGGTGGGCCAGAGGCTCCACGCCTGTGGTGTCGACTGCCTGGAGCTCCTGGATCAGGCCCAGGATGTCGTTGAGTTCGGTTTGTGCCTGAGTCAGTTGCTGCGGGGAGAGCTGCAGCCGCGCGAGGCGTGCGATGCGGGCAATTTCTTGTTCGGTAAGAGCCATGGGGTCTGGATCAATCCATTGAAAACATAAGGTCTATTTGACGAATCATGCTGAATTATAAGTTATGATAGAGGGCTGATCGCAGTATGTTCTGAGCATTGCTCCATACTCGCGCCTGCGTAATTTTTCGCGTTTATTTTTCTGTGGCTGAGCTCTCATGTTCGGATTCCTCCGTAGTTATTTTTCCAGCGATATGGCGATCGATCTCGGGACCGCCAATACTTTGATTTATGTCCGCGGCAAAGGCATCGTGCTTGATGAGCCTTCTGTCGTGGCGATCCGTCACGATGGCGGCCCCGGCGGCAAAAAAATCATTCAGGCTGTTGGGCGTGAGGCCAAGCAGATGCTGGGTCGCGTCCCTGGCAATATCGAGGCCATTCGTCCGATGAAAGACGGCGTGATTGCTGACTTCACGGTCACCGAACAGATGCTCAAGCAATTCATCCGTATGGTCCACCCGCGCAATATGCTTGCGCCCAGCCCACGTATCATCGTTTGCGTACCTTGCGGCTCGACTCAGGTTGAGCGTCGTGCGATTCGTGAATCAGCGCTGGGTGCCGGTGCCAGCCAGGTCTATCTGATCGAAGAGCCAATGGCTGCAGCGATCGGTGCCGGACTGAATGTTTCCGATGCCAGTGGTTCCATGGTGGTCGATATCGGCGGCGGTACAACCGAGGTCGCTGTGATCTCCCTGGGCGGCATGGTCTACAAAGGCTCTGTGCGGGTAGGTGGCGACAAATTCGACGAAGCGATTGTGAACTACATCCGTCGCAATTACGGCATGCTGATTGGTGAGCCAACCGCTGAGTTGATTAAAAAAGAAATCGGTTCGGCTTTCCCGGGTTCAGAGATTCGCGAAATCGAAGTCAAAGGCCGTAACCTCGCAGAAGGTGTACCACGCAGTTTCACCGTTTCTTCCAATGAGATTCTCGAATCCCTGACTGATCCGCTCAACCAGATCGTGTCCGCAGTCAAAATCGCTCTCGAAAATACGCCGCCTGAGCTTGGCGCCGATATTACCGACAAAGGTATTTCGCTCACCGGTGGCGGTGCTTTGCTGCGTGATCTGGATCGTTTGCTCCAGGAAGAAACTGGTTTGCCCGTTATCGTTGCCGAAGACCCGCTGACCTGCGTGGTTCGCGGTTGTGGCGATGCACTCGAGCACCTCGAAAAGCTGGGCGCTATTTTTATTAACGACTAGTCGTCTGCTTTTTTCATGCAACGACACGTCACTCTGCGGTTATTCCGACGTGGGCCTGCCGCCGAAGTCAAGCTCGCACTGATGGTGCTGCTTGCTTTGGTGTTGTTAGGGACCGATGCCAATTGGAAAACTCTTAATCCCTTACGCCAGTCGATCTCGATTGGACTATACCCATTTCAACGCGCGGTCATGCTACCCCGCGATGCGACTTATTTGGTGCATGACTGGTATAGCGCAGCCGCAGCGATCAAAGCCGAAAACGAAGGTCTGCAGCGCCAGCGCATTGAGCTTGCCCAGGTGACGAGTAATGCGGCCCAGCTCGCAGCTGAAAATGCTCAGTTACGCCGTTTGATGGGCGTGTTTGATAAAGCAGTTGATCAGCCTGCAATCGTTGTGGAAGTGCTCTACGAGCCTGCGAATGCTTTCAACAGGCGTCTTGTCTTCAATAAAGGCAGTAGCTCAGGAATTTCACCAGGCATGCCTGTCATTGACGAGGGCGGGGTGGTCGGGCAGATTATTCGCGTGACACCCATGTCCTCTGAGGCGGCGATGCTGACCGACGAGGTGGTCTCCATCCCGGTGCAGATTTTACGCAATGGTTTGCGTCTGATCGCCTTTGGCTCAACGACCTCCGGCAAGGTTGAGGTACGTTATTTTTCCAGTGATGCCGATATCCGCGAAGGCGATATCCTTGTGACGAGCGGCGTGGGTGGCGTGTTCCCACCGGGTCTGGCTGTCGCCAAAATTGAAAGCGTAGAGCGTAACTCCTCGACAGGTTTTGCACGGGCAGAGGGTCAGCCTTCCTCCCATCCGGAACGTTATCGGCATTTCCTGGTCTTACAGGTTCCTGTCGACGGCAATGAGACTCCGGTCGCACCATCGCCTTCTTCGTCCAAATTTAAATCGGAGCCTGCTGGTGCGTCGCCCAAGTCAAAATGAAATGACCAGTACCCGTTCGCGTGCCACCCGGCCTCCGGTGCCGCGTCCGCAAGCTGTACGTCCGGATCCGCTCGAAAATCTGACGAGCCCGCGCTATATCTGGGCAACGATTATCGGTGTCTGGATGCTTTCGTTGCTTCCCTGGCGGACCTGGATGGTCTCGCCTGATTTGTTGTTGCTTGTGATCGCCTTTTGGTGTGTCCATGAGCCACGTCGCATTGGTATGGTCGCAGCGTTCGTATTTGGTTTGCTGATGGATGTGCATGATGTTGGCCCGCTTGGTCAGCAGGCACTGACCTATACGCTGGTGGCTTATGGCGCCAATGTGTTGCAGCGCAGAATGCTGCGTTTTGATTTGTGGAGTCAGGGCTTACACATGTTGCCGGTATTTTTTATCGCCAAACTCATTGGTATTCTGATTTGTGCCTGGTTGGCGAATTATTGGGCTGGCTGGACATGGACTATTGGCGTGCTGCTGACTGCGGCACTTTGGCCCGCAGTGGGCTGGTTGTTATTGTTGCCTCAGCATCGGATGAATGATGCTGATGCAAATACGGTTTGATCAGCTCGCGCCATGTTCGAGTTTAAAAAAACAGGTCTGCAGCAAAAAAACAAATTTCTGTTGCGTGCGCTCGTGGCGGGTTTGTTTGCTGTGGTTTGTTTCAGTTTGCTTGTGATGAGGTTCGTGGTGCTGCAGGTTGATCGTCACGAGGGTTTAGCCGCCCGCGCTGACAGTAACCGGATTGCTGTGGTGCCTATCCCTCCTCGCAGGGGTGAGATTGTTGATCGCAACGGTGAGGTGCTCGCGCGTAACTATTTAAGTTACACACTCGAGGTTGTCCCGGCACGCGCCGGTAATCTTGATGAATTATTTAGCGAACTGATGCCGATTGTTTATTTGAGCGCAGCAGATCAGCGACGTTTCAAGCGTCGTGTGGCTGAGTCCGGTCGTTACGCCAGCGTGGTATTGCGCAACAACCTCAATGAGACCGAGGCAGCCTGGTTTTCAGCACACTCGTTCAGGTTCCCGGGTGTAGAGTTGCGTGCCCGCTGGGTTCGGGAGTATCCACAAGGCAAGTCAGCAGGTCACGTTGTGGGCTACATCGGTCGGATCTCCGAGGGTGATGCAAGCGAGCTTGAGGAGTCTGGTCAGCTTGGTAACTACCGTGGTACGGATGTGATCGGCAAGAAAGGTATTGAAAAAACCTATGAGACCGCCCTGCATGGCAAAACAGGTCTGCAGGAAGTGGAAATCACGGCTCGCGGCAAGCCCGTCAGAGTACTGAAACGCGTTGATCCAATCCCAGGTTCTAATCTTGTACTGTCGCTCGATATGGGTTTGCAGAGAATTGCGGAGGAAGCCTTTAAAGATTTAAGGGGCGCTCTCGTTGCAATTGAGCCTGCGACAGGCGATGTGCTCGCGTTCGTCTCGCAGCCTGCCTATGATCCTAATTTGTTTATCGACGGGATTGATGCTGAAAGCTGGCGCCAGCTCAATGAGTCGCCAGATCATCCTTTGATTAATCGTCCAGTTATTGGCACCTATCCGATTGGCTCGACCTATAAACCGTTTGTTGCCCTGGCGGCACTGGAGCTGAATAAACGTCGCGCAACCGATCGTATTTCTGATCCTGGTTATTATGAATTTGGTGGTCAGCGTTTCCGTAACTCTGGTTCAACGGCGTTCGGCTCGATCGATATGCACCAGGCGCTGGTGGTGTCTTCAGATACATATTTTTATTCTTTGGGTCCTGAGATCGGCATCAATGGCTTACATGATTTTATGAAGCCTTTTGGTTTCGGCCAGTTGACGGGTATTGATATTGATGGTGAAAAACGCGGGGTATTGCCTTCGACAGAATGGAAACGACAGGCATACAAAAAACGTGAGCAGCAGAAATGGTATGCCGGCGAAACTATTTCCGTTGCGGTGGGCCAGGGTTACAACTCCTTTACGCTCATGCAGCTCGCGCAAGCCACCGCGGTACTTGCTAATGATGGTGTTTTCATGAAACCCCATCTGGTGCGCGCTCTGGAAAATCCCAAAACTGGTGCGCAAACCCTGACCGTGGCGCAGGCCTCTTACAAAATACCGCTTAAAAAAGAAAACCTTCAAACCATCAAACGTGCGCTGGCTGATGTCACCACCGTAGGCACGGCCAGACAGGCGTTTGCAGGAGCGAGCTATCAGGCCGCAGGTAAAACGGGTACCGCCCAGGTCTACAGCTTGCGTGGAGCAAAATATCGGGCCAGTGCGATTGATGAGCGTTTGCGTGATCACGCGTTATTCATGGCTTTTGCTCCTGCCGTGAACCCGAAAATTGCGATTGCAGTCATTGTTGAAAATGCAGGCTGGGGCGGCAGTGTTGCCGCGCCTATCGCACGTAAAGTTTTTGATGCCTGGCTTGCGAAAGAAGCTGGGCGAGATACTAAAAAAGCGGGGGCGCAATGAAATACGTTTTCGCACTGCTTGGTCGCGTGATCAATGCGATTGACTGGCCACTCATGATTATCCTCATGATTTTGGCCTCAGTCGGTTTACTGGTCATGCACTCGGCTGTAGGTGGAACAGACTGGCGCTTTGCCGATCAAACCCGCAACTTTATTGTCGCGCTGACGGCAATGTGGGTGGTGGCATTAACCCCGCCACACATCATCATGCGGTTCGCTGTGCCGTTTTATGTTGTGGGCGTCGTGCTGTTACTAGGAGTATTCTTTTTTGGAGATACCAGCAAAGGAGCAACCCGCTGGCTCAATCTTGGCTTTACACGCATTCAGCCTTCGGAGATGATGAAAATCGCTCTGCCGTTGATGCTGGCCTGGTATTTCCAAAAACGCGAAGGCCCCATGAACACGCTCGATTTTTCCGTGGCTGTCCTGCTCCTGATTGTTCCGTGTTTGCTGATTATCAAGCAACCTGATCTTGGTACCGCCTTACTGGTTTTTGGCGCCGGGGTTTGTGTAATCTATTTTGCTGGCTTATCTTTTAAGCTGCTGCTACCCGTAGTGTTGATCGGTGTGATTGGCATCGGTTCGATCGTGGCCTATCAGGACGAATTGTGTGATGATGATTTTGACTGGGTCGTTTTACATGATTATCAGAAACATCGGATTTGCACACTACTGGATCCAAGCACAGATCCGCTGGGTAAAGGCTTTCATACCATCCAGTCGACGATTGCCGTCGGCTCCGGAGGGGTGTATGGCAAAGGCTATATGAATGGTACCCAGACGCATCTGGACTTTATTCCCGAGCGAACGACAGACTTTATTTTTGCGGTGTTTTCCGAGGAATTCGGGCTGTATGGCGGGATTACTCTACTCTTGCTTTACCTGCTTTTAATCGCGCGAGGCTTAACGATTGCCGTAAGGGCACCTACTCACTTCAGTCGTTTGCTCGCAGGCAGCATCACGATGGTGTTATTCATTTACGTCTTCGTCAATATCGGTATGGTCACCGGGATACTGCCTGTTGTGGGCGTACCTTTGCCCCTGATGAGCTATGGCGGGACTGCTTTGCTGACCATTGGCATTGCTTGCGGAATGCTGATGAGTATCAGCAAATATCGTCCTCCAGTCACTTAGCCTGGCTCAGCCTAGCCCGGCTCAGGAGAGCTCAGTCTGGCTCAGCTTAGCTTAGCTTAGCCCAACCCAGCCCAACCCAACCTAGCCTAACCCTAGCCCAGCAAACGGTCGGCCAGCAGTCCGTCGAGCAGTTTGCGCACCGGAGCAGGCATCCCGAGGTTTGAGAGTTGGGCCAGAGGGATCCACTCATATCGTGTTGTTTGCACCTTTTTTGTCACACAAATCTTGGCAGAATTTGCAGTAGCTAAAACAGGCTCTATGGTGAGTTTGTAATGGGTAAAAACATGCAGAAATGCTGACAATTGCTGCGTATGACCAGCACTCACGCCGAGTTGATGGCAGCCTTCCTGGGCACTGAGTCCTGCATCGAATTCCGGCAAGCTCCAGAGCCCACCCCAGATCCCCGTTTCAGGTCTTTGTTGCAATAAAACGTTGCCACGATGACAGGTGATCAGCATGCCGATACTGCGCTCTGGTAATTTCTTTTTGGCTCGCGGCCAGGGCAACTCCTCGACCCGACCCTGTGCGAAGGCAGTGCAGCCTTTCTGGAGGGGGCATTGCGTGCATCGTGCGGCTGAGCGGGTACAGACCGTAGCGCCCAAATCCATCAGACCTTGCGTGTAGGCGGTCATGATCATCGGATCGCGGCGTTGTTGCGCTGCCGTGGGGAGTTCATTGCGAGCGAGCTGCCAGAGTGATTGCTCAACCACACGGCTAGTTGGATCTCCATCAATTGCGAAGTATCTTGCAAGCACGCGTTTGACATTACCATCAAGGATGGCTGCGCGTTCCCCATAGCAAAACGCTGCAATTGCCGCTGCGGTAGAGGGGCCGATACCAGGTAGTGTTGCCAGCCCTGCTGCATCGGCTGGAAAACTACCTCCCCAGTTTCGCATCACGCGTTGCGCGCATGCGTGCAAATTTCGTGCTCGAGCGTAGTAACCCAGGCCTGCCCAGTGTGCCATCACTTCTTGCGAAGTCGCTGCCGCGAGACTTGCCACGTCGGTAAAACGAGCGAGGAATTTTTGATAATACGGGATCACAGAGGAAACTTGAGTTTGCTGCAGCATGATTTCCGACAACCATACGCGGTAGGGGTCGCGCGTTTGCTGCCAGGGCAGCCCGTGACGGCCTTTGGCGCGTTGCCAGGCCACCAGAGGTGCTGCGACTTTCATGCTCGCTCAAGCACTGGTTAGCGCTTAAAAACGCGTGTTGCGCTGCACTGACCAGCGCGCAGAGAGTGCGCCCAGGGCTGCGACAGCAAGCATTGCTAGCGCAAGCATTGATGCAGAAGGCAGGGCGAGTGCAAAATCTGCGTCGTAGCTGCGTGCCAGACTGGCAAGCGCATCGTTCAGTGGAATCAGAGCAAGTCGCGCGACACCGATCGCAATAAGCGCTGCCAGGCTACAGGTGATGGAGCCCAGGTATAAAAAGGGTCTGCGCACAAACGATTCGGTTGCGCCAACGAGTCTGGCCACGCCGATTTCTTCGCGCTGCGACAGCGCCTGCATCCTGACGGTGTTGAAAACAGTTGCCAGCACTACCAGCGCGACACTGAGGGCAAGCAGCAAGAGACCGATACGCGCAAAACGCAGTAAAGCCTCTAGCCTTTGTACCCAGGCGCTATCGAGTTGAACCAGATCCACGCCAGACCAACTGTGCCAGACTTTGGCGAGTTTGTCAGCTCGGTCCGCTAAATCGTCGCCAGGCGTCAGGGTGACGATGACTGCATCAGGCAACGGATTGCCGGGTAATACTTTCAATGCTTGTTCCCAGGCAGGATTTGTTCTCAGCTCTTTGAGTGCTGCGTCTTTGGTCATCACCCTGACTGAAGACGTTTGTTCGCCGTGTTCTTTGCGGATTTTCGTGGCGAGTTCCTCGGCCTGACCACGCGGGGCGTCCATTTTCAGAAAAACGGTAAGTTCCGGGGTCACCGATAATTGTCTGGCAACCGGCTGCACCGATACCAGTAACGAGGCTCCCAGCAAGGGCAGGGACAGTGCCAGGGCGATCACCAGTAAGTTCGCAAGCGAGGAAAAAGGCTGGGAAAGCAGTCTTTTCAGGGTGACCATCAGGGCATAGCGATGCTGGCGCAACAAGGTTCTCATTTTGCACCCCGCCCAGACATATCGGTGAATTTACCCGGGTCAATCCTGAAGGTTCGGCTCGAGTAGTCTGCCATCAGTGCTTCATCGTGGGAAGCAATCAGCGTGGTCACGCCTACGCGGTTAAAGTCCCGGAAAACTGACATGATCCGGTGCGCAGTCTCACGATCAAGGTTGGCAGTTGGTTCGTCTGCAATCAGTATGGAGGGACGGTTAACAATGGCGCGCGCAATCGCCAGGCGCTGTTGTTCACCTCCGGACAGCTCAATTGGATTCATGTCCTCTTTGTTTGAGAGGCCTACTTTTTCAAGTGCAGCGCGTGCCCGGGCACGGGCTTGATCTGGAGCCAGACCGGTGACCGCGAGAGGAAGCAGCACATTATTGATGGCACTACGATCGTATAAAAGATGGGTATCTTGCAGAATCACGCCTACGGCACGCCTCAGATAGGGACGTGCGCGGGCGGAGAGCTCATCAAGCCTTTGCCCGTTGACCTCGATCGAACCGCGACTAGGCGGCTCAAGTCCGCCGATCATTTTGAGTAAAGTGGACTTGCCTGCCCCAGAGGGGCCTGCAACAAATACGAACTCCCCTGCCGTCACACGAAAGGTGATGTCGGAGAGAATATTGCGGCCACGGCCGTAAGATTTGAAAACGTGCTTGAATTCAATCATGTTTTTACTTGTATCTGAAGCGCTAATCATAACTCTGAGTATGTCCATATAGAAAAAATGTCTGTCAATCCCCTAAACAGCTCATTGACGGCGAGGGATTTCCCTCATACATTCATGTGGTTCATACCAGTTACGATCCGTTACTTGTTGAAAGTCCCACATGGCTCCCTGATCAGGCAGCCGCATATTGTTGTAATTCGGAGATTAATCCATGAAATTTCTTAAACTTGCCGCAGTTGGCGCTGCCTTGATTGCAGCCAGCTCTGTCGCTCAGGCAGGCGCGACCTTTGAAAACGTTAAAAAGAAAGGCTTTGTTCAATGCGGCGTCTCAACCGGCGTAGCTGGTTTTTCCGCAGCAGATAGCAAAGGCGAGTGGAAAGGTCTTGATATCGATATGTGCCGCGCTGTCGCCGCCACAATGTTTGGCGACGCAAGCAAATTCAAAGTGACGCCTTTGACCTCACAACAGCGCTTTACCGCACTGCAGTCTGGTGAAATCGATGTTCTGACACGTAACACCACGCAAACACTGACACGCGACACCACACAGGGCATGCTCGGTGCTGGCGTGAACTTCTATGACAGCCAGGGCGTTATTGTCCGTAAAGATCTCAACATCAAATCGGCTAAAGAGCTCAACGGCGCGACAGTTTGCGTCCAGCCTGGCACAACCACAGAATTGAACCTGGCAGACTTTTTCCGTGCCAACAAGATTGAATTCAAACCCGTTGTGATCGAAAAGCTTGACGAAGTGGTCGGTGCTTTTGTTTCAGGTCGTTGCGATGCCTACACGACAGACAAATCAGGTCTGGCCGGTTCGCGCTCGACTATGGAAAAACCTGACAACTACGTTATTCTGCCCGATGATTTCTCCAAAGAGCCCTTGGGCCCTATGGTTCGTCAGGGTGATGAGCAGTGGTTCAACGTGATTCGCTGGGCCTTGTTTGCGATGATCGAGGCAGAAGAGTATGGCATCACGACGAAAAACGTCGATGAAATGCTCAAGAGCTCCAATCCTAACGTTCAACGTATTCTGGGTGTTACACCTGGAATGGGTAAGAACCTCGGTGTGGATGAGAAATGGGCTTACAACATTGTCAAACAGGTCGGTAACTACGGCGAGAGCTTTGAGCGCAACGTTGGCGTCGACAGCCCACTTAAATTGCCACGCGGTTTGAACCAGCAATGGACCAAGGGCGGCATCATGTACGGCTGGCCTATCCGTTAATTGTTTTGTTTAAATTGATAGCTATATAGATACAGGGCGACCTTCAGTTTGGGTCGCCCTGCAACTTTTTTCTACAGAATCTTTTATGACTCAGCCCAAAACAAGCGCGCCGCTTGGCAAGCGTATATCCTGGAATGATCCGGGAGTGCGCTCGATCGTATATCAGGTGATCGCACTCTGCGCTGTCGGTGCTGTGGTGTGGTTTCTTGTGCAAAATACGCTGCACAACCTTTCTGTGCGCAATATTGCCTCAGGGTTTGGCTTTTTAAACAGAGAGGCCGGCTTTGCAATCGGTGAGTCCTTGATTGATTACGGCCCGGCCAATGATTACAGGCGGGCTTTGACCGTTGGTTTGCTCAATACTTTGCGCGTCGCGGTAGTTGGCATCATTCTCGCAACGTTTCTGGGCACCTTGATAGGCATCGCGAGGTTGTCGAAAAACTGGCTGATCCGCAAAATCGCCAGTATCTATGTCGAAGTCATGCGCAACATTCCGTTGTTGCTGCAATTATTTTTCTGGTACGCCATTATTTCCGAGACGATGCCGGGACCGCGTCAGGCGCTTAAACCATTGCCTGGTGTTTTTATTTCAAATCGTGGCATCAAAATACCTTGGTTACAGGGTGAGGGTCTGAGCTGGTTGGTCTGGGGCCTACTGCTGGCGATTGTGGCCATCATTGTTCTGTCGCGCTGGGCACGCAAGCGTCAGGAAAAAACAGGTCAGATTTTCCCGATATGGAGTGTTTCAACAGCCTTGATTTTCCTGGTGCCGCCGCTTCTCTGGTTTTTCAGTGGCACGTCATTATCGATTGATATGCCCGAACTCAAGGGTTTTAACTTTGCAGGTGGCATTACTCTGAGCCCAGAGTTTGCCGCGCTCATTATTGGACTGGTTGTTTATACCTCTGCGTTTATCGCCGAGGTCGTGCGCTCTGGTATTCAGTCTGTCAATTACGGTCAGTGGGAAGCCGCAGGCGCGCTGGGGTTGAAAAACTCTCTGGTTTTACGGCTGATCGTTTTGCCTCAGGCACTGCGTGTGATTATTCCGCCAATGACGAGCCAATACCTCAACATCACGAAAAACAGCTCTTTAGCTGTTGCGATTGGCTATCCAGACATAGTCTCGGTGGTCAATACGACCCTTAACCAGACCGGCCAGGCCATCGAGGGCATCATGATCATCATGGCTGCTTATCTCACGGTCAGTATTTCGATCTCGTTGTTTATGAACTGGTACAACACGCGAATCGCGTTGGTGGAGCGTTGAGATGAGTACAGTCAAAACGCCAAGCGTTGCGCTCAATGACGATGCGCCTGCTGTGCGATCGTCTATCTGGGGCTGGATGAAGTCGCAGCTTTTTTCTACGCCGCTCAATTGTTTGCTGACGATCCTCTCTGCCTGGCTGTTACTTGCAACAGTCCCCGCGATTGTCGAATGGGCGTTTATCAAAGCCAACATCAGCGCAAACACGGCTCAGGAATGTCGCGGCACAGGCGGTGCTTGCTGGGCCTTCATTTACGAAAAACACCGTCTCATACTGTTTGGTTTGTATCCTTACGATGAACAATGGCGTCCCTTGATCGCGACCTGTATTTTGCTGGGCGTCATTGTGCTCAGCGGTGTCAGGCGTTTCTGGAATCCTTCACTGGTTTTGATCTGGACGCTGGCCTTGGTTGCTGTCGCGATCCTGATGTGGGGTGGGGTGTTTGGTCTTAAATTCGTCGAAAACAGTTTATGGGGTGGTTTGCCCCTGACGCTGATTTTGTCGACCTTTGGTATCGCTTTTGCTTTTCCCTTCGGTGTGTTGCTGGCGCTTGGCAGACGCTCGAAAATGCCCGCGATCAAGTCGATCTGCGTGGTGTATATCGAGTTGATTCGAGGTGTGCCTCTGATCAGTTTGCTGTTCATGTCGGCGGTCATGTTGCCGCTGTTTTTACCAGAGGGCATGTCGATCGATAAATTGCTGCGTGCCCAGATTGCCATCATCATGTTCGCTGCAGCCTATATCGCGGAAACGATTCGCGGTGGCCTGCAAGCAATTCCCAAAGGTCAGTTCGAGGGGGCGGAATCGCTCGGGTTGAATTACTGGCAGATGATGCGTTTGATAGTTTTACCCCAGGCACTCAAGATCGTGATTCCACCCCTGGTCGGAATCTTTATCGCCATGTTTAAAGACACGTCGCTGGTTGTGGTGATTGGTATTTTTGATCTGACCCAGGCCGCCAAAGCAGCGCTGACCGATCAGTCCTGGCGGGGTTTCAGTTCTGAGTTGTACATCTTTATCGCACTCATTTATTTTGTATTTTGTTACTCGATGTCCAAGTACAGTCAGTCGCTTGAAAAGCGCTTGTCGACGGGCTACAAACGCTAGATCTGGAGAATATGTATGGCTGATGCCATCATTCAAATGAAGGACGTCAACAAGTGGTATGGCAAATTCCACGTGTTGCGCAATATCAATCTGGACGTCGCCCGTGGTGAACGCATCGTGATTTGCGGACCCTCCGGATCTGGTAAATCCACCTTGATTCGTTGCATTAATCGCCTCGAAGAACACCAGTCAGGCAAACTGATTGTCGAAGGCACGGAGCTCACCAATGATGTGCGGCACGTTGAAACGATCAGGCGTGATGTTGGCATGGTATTTCAGCATTTCAATCTTTTCCCCCATCTGACGGTGCTTGAAAATCTCACCCTCGGACCGATGTGGGTTTTGAAAGTGCCGCGTGCTGAGGCTGAAGAGCGTGCGATGAAATATCTCGATCGGGTACGTATTCCTGATCAGGCTGCAAAATTCCCCGGGCAGTTGTCCGGTGGTCAGCAACAGCGTGTCGCGATTGCGCGCTCGCTGTGCATGGATCCCAAAATTATGCTGTTCGATGAGCCCACCTCTGCACTCGATCCCGAGATGGTCAAGGAAGTGCTTGATGTGATGGTTGGTCTGGCCAAAGAGTCCGGTATGACGATGCTGTGCGTGACGCATGAAATGGGATTCGCACGCAAAGTAGCCGACCGGGTCATTTTTATGGATCGCGGCGAAATCATCGAACAAAATACGCCTGATGCATTTTTTGATTCGCCTCAGAATGACCGAACCAAATTATTCCTCAGTCAGATTCTCCATTAATGAAAATAGCCATCAGTCTCTTTACGCGCTTAGTTCTGGCCACTGGGGTGATAGCGGGATTTTTTGGACTCCAGGCTAGCGCCCAGACCCAAGCCCAGAGTCCGGTCGCCGCAGAGTCAGCGCAGGCGACTCGCAGCTGGCCAGTCAAGCCGTTGCGCTTTCTAGTGCCTTATCCGCCCGGTGGTCCGCTAGACACCATGGCGCGCCTGCTGGCTGAAAAAACCAAGACCTCGCTGGGCCAACCTGTCATTGTTGAAAACAAACCTGGAGCAGGCGGCAATATCGGTGCTGATGTAGTGGCTAAAGCAGCGCCTGACGGCTATACGCTGGTGATGGGGGCGGTGGCAACACATGCGATTAATCCCTGGCTGTTTGCCTCGATCCCTTATGATTCAGTGAAAGATTTTGCACCTGTCGCACTGGTTGCCTCCGTGCCAAACGTACTGGTGATCAATAAGGATTTTGCCAGTAAGCACGCCATCTCGACGGTCAGTGAGCTGGTGAACTATGCTCGGGCTCACCCAGGTGAAATGAATTATGGCTCGGGTGGTTCTGGTAGCGCAGGGCATCTTGCCGGAGAGCTTTTACGTGCGCGTACCCAAATCAATATCGTCCATATCCCCTATCAGGGTGCCTCACCTGCGCAACTCGCCTTGCTGTCTGGTCAGTCTAATTTCATGTTTGATAATCTTGCCGCTGCGGCCGGCCTGATTAACGACGGCAAAGTGCTTGCTCTGGCAGTCACGACCGATGCGCGTGCCGAGTCCTTGCCTCAGGTGCCGACCATGCAGCAGGCTGGTGTGAAACCTTTTGATATCGGCACCTGGTTTGGTGTGTTTACGACCGCGGGAACGCCTGCAGCGGTTGTGGCTGAGTTGCACCAAGCCTTTCAGGCCGCGCTCAGGGATCCACAGGTGCAGGACAGACTCAAGACGATGGGCTCAAACGCCGGGGCGCTGAGCGTAGCTGAATTTTCAGCCATGGTGAGCATGGAGCGGGAAAAATATCAGGAAATCGTCAAGCTCTCTGGTGCGCAGGTTAACTGATAGACCAGGCAAAACATACTGCGGTCAATTGATTCCCGCTTGACCTGGGGCGCCTTTTAACGACGCTGCAGCGACTCACCTGCATTAGGGGCCATACGCCAGAACAAAAGGCTGGCCAGCCCGCACAAAAAGCCGATGACTATAAAACCAGCCGTCACATCTGACGGATTGATGGTGTTCGCTTGACGCAAGTTCATGCTGAGGTTTAGCGTACAGGCGGCGACGCCGACGCCAAGACTAACCCCGAGTTGTTGTCCCATCGCAGCAAAGCTGCTGGCCCGGCTCATCCCCGCATGAGATACATCCGCAAAGGTCAGAGTATTGACGGCTGTGAATTGCAGGGATCGGAAAAACCCTCCAAGCAGCAATACTCCACTGATCACCCAGACAGGGGTAGTTGCGGTGAAAATAATGCACAAAATGGTGCAGACAGAGGTCAGGATGCCATTGAATGTCAGAACGTTTCGATAGCCCCAGCGACGCAGGATGGGCGGAGCGACAAATTTCATGGCGATAGAGCCAATCGCTCCGGCAAAAGTAATCATGCCTGCCGATAACGCGGAGAGGCCAAAACTGACTTGCAGCAAGATCGCCATCAGAAAGGGATTTGAGCCAATGGTGAAACGGCATAAATTGCCCGCCACCATGGAGGCGCTAAAGGTCGGGATACGCAACAAGGTCAAATCCAGAATGGGATGTGGACAACGTTTTGAATGAAAGTAATACAGCACGCCGGTCGTCAGTCCTGTCGTGATGAGGGCTGTGGTGAGGGACCAGGACGCTTCGGAGGTTCCAAGCGCTTCAAATCCGCCCATCAGGCACGCCATGCACAAGGCGCTAAGTAAAAACCCAACAAAATCAAGGGGGTGCTGTTTCCCGTCCTGAGGCAGCTCAACGACATAGCGTCTCACCATCCAGATTCCAAACAGGCCGATGGGTAGGTTGATCAGGAAAATCCAGTGCCAGGAAGCATAGGTCACTAGAAAGCCCCCGAGCGGTGGACCGATCAAGGGACCGATCAGCGCTGGCAAGGATAAAAACGCCATGGCGCGCAGCAGGTCGTGTTTTGGGATGGTTCTGAGCAGGATAATCCGTCCGACTGGCACCATCATTGCGCCGCCTATTCCTTGCGCAACGCGTGATAGAACCAGGTGTAGCAAAGATGTTGACAGGGCGCAGGTCAGTGAGCTGACCGTAAAAAGACCGATCGCGATCATGAATATTTTCCGGGCACCAAAGCGGTCTGCTGCCCAGCCGCTGATCGGTACAAAGACCGCAAGTGACAACAGGTAAGACGTGATCGCAATATTCAGGCTGACCGGGTCCGAGTCAAGCGCGAGCGCCATGGCTGGAAGAGCCGTGGTGACTACAGTCGAGTCCAGCATCTGCATAAACAGCGCACAGCCGACAATAAAGGGCAAGATCCTGGCGGCCTGGGGGGAGACCGAGGGATTTGTGGTGTTATTAGCAGAGTTATCGGGTTTAGGTGTTGACATGGGATGTTGAAGGGGCTGCTCTACAGTACACTAGGCAACAGTCTAACCTTTTGCTGGCGAAGCTATGGCAGAGCACTACACTTCAGAAATCACCCAATTCCTTCAGGCCTATAAATCGGCGCATCCTGATGTTGAACAGCGTCAGCGTGACGGCCGTGCGCGCCTCTGGGATAAACCTCAGGATCCCGAGCGTGCCGAAGAGTTCAAGCAGGCGCGTGTGCGTCAAAATGCTTACGTCTATCAGAACAACTAAATAGCGACGCAGATGGCAAAGGCAAAGGTTTCAGACGAGAGTCTCGAAGCACTTCTGGCGCAACCCTCCGTGGACACGACCCCCGATGTCGTGGATGCCGTTGCACTGGCACGCCTGTATGGCGAACCTTTGTTTTCGTTGCCAACGGATTTGTACATACCGCCCGATGCGCTGGAGGTTTTTCTCGAGACGTTTCAGGGACCGCTCGATTTATTGCTTTATCTGATTCGCAAGCAGAACTTTAATGTCCTCGATATCCCGATGGCCGAGGTCACTAAGCAATATCTGTCCTACGTTGATCAGATTCGCCTGCATAATCTGGAGCTTGCTGCTGAGTACTTGCTGATGGCAGCCATGCTGATCGAGATCAAGGCGCGCATGCTGTTGCCTGTTAAGAAATCCGATACTGGCGAAGAAGCAGAGGATCCGCGAGCTGAACTGGTGCGTCGTTTGCTTGAGTATGAGCAAATGAAACTGGCCTCGCAAAAGCTCGAGGCACTACCTCAGCTAGGACGTGATTTTCAGCGTGCCCAGGCCTTTGCTGATCTGCGTATCGAGCGTGCCTTGCCGGATGTCAGTGTTGAGGATCTGAGGCTAGCCTGGGCCGATATACTCAAGCGAGCCAAGCTCAATGCGCATCACCACATCACGCGTGAGCAGTTGTCCGTGCGTGATCACATGACGCATATCCTGCGCAGACTCTCGGATGTCAGATTTATTGAGTTCGGGCAGCTTTTTATGGAGCGCATCGAAGAAGGCGCACCGACCGCCGTGGTGGTTGTACACTTTTTAGCAATGCTCGAATTATCACGCGAACTGTTGCTTGAAATTACTCAGGCAGAGCCTTATGCACCTATTTATGTGCGACTGGCCTACACCAGTGCAGCTGTTTAATAGTCGCAAACAGCGCTCAGGGGGACTGAATTGAAGGTTGTTCACACTATCGAAGATTTGCGCGACCAATTGCGTGGTCAGTTACGCGTATCTTTTGTACCAACAATGGGTAATCTTCACCAGGGTCATCTGGCGCTGATGAAACTCGCACGTCAGCATGGCGACCCCGTGGTGGCGAGTATCTTTGTCAATCGTTTGCAGTTTGGTCCCAACGAGGATTTCGACCGCTACCCCCGCACCTTGCAAAACGACATCGAAAAACTTGAGCGTGCCCGCGATGTCTATGTGTTGTTCGCGCCAGACGAGCGGGAGTTATACCCGGAGCCGCAAAGCTACAGGGTGCAGCCTCCTCAGGAGCTCGGTGATATTCTCGAAGGAGAACACCGGCCAGGATTTTTTGGTGGTGTCAGCACTGTTGTGCTGAAACTTTTTTCCTGTGTACAGCCGCGTGTGGCTGTGTTCGGTAAAAAGGATTATCAGCAACTCATGGTCATTCGCAATATGTGTCGCCAGTTTCAGTTGCCGGTTGAGATTCTGGCACACGAGACGGTGCGTGAGGATAATGGTTTGGCCCTGTCTTCGCGCAATATGTATTTACAGCAGTCCGAGCGCGAGGAGGCTCCACAGCTTTTTGCCTCGCTAAGATTTTTACAGCAGCAGATTCATTCAGGCATGCATGACGTCGGACAGCTTGAGCAGATTGCGACAGCAGGGCTTAATGCCCGCGGCTGGCAGGTCGACTACATCGCTGTCAGGAGGCGTCGGGATCTCCATAAACCCTCCAGGCAGGAGGTCGCCTCAGGTGAGCCGCTCGTGGTGCTTGCCGCCGCTAAATTAGGCGCTACGCGTCTGATTGATAACCTCGAGATATAACCCGCCATAACCCGCCATAACCCGCTTTAACCTCGCGTTTTAAACGCGCCTTATAACGCCTGGCTTGATTCTCGCGCTATAAAACCTCTTGTCAATACGTACCTAGGGTAACTCCGCCTGTCAGATTTGACAGCTTCACTGATTGGCCAGTCTCTGCGAGACTGCACCCCGTCACCATGCGGAGGTTGTATGAAAAATTTAGAAAGTATCGAGGGCGCTGGCTGGGCCGTGCTGACTGCGCGTGAACGCGATGTGATTCACCCCGTAGCAGAGGGAAAGTCAAACAAACTGATCGCCATGGAGCTTGGTATATCCATGCGTACAGTCGAGGCGCACCGTGCGCGTATTTTTTACAAAATGGGTGTGCGCAATGCGGTGCAGTTAGCGCGGGAGGTCTGCACCAATCCAGAGCCGCAGCCTGCGCAGGTAACAGTCACCATACCTGACGAAAGCGGTACTTAAGCACTGCCGCGCTAAAACCCACACCAACAGTCAGCCGCGCTAAAACTCAAGGACAGGTGGGAGCGGGTTTCTTGTTCAGTTCATCGATCGGATCCAGATCAGGCTGTCGTGTGAGCGTGTAGGTCAGATTAGGATTCGCACCATTCAGTGAGATCAGTTTCAAACTATTACCGCTGGCCATGGCTAGCTCCGCCCTTGTATCACCCTGTGGATTGAGCAAAATGATACGTGCCGGGTTCATCATGACGCCTCGCCAGCATCCCTGATCCGCTTGTACCGGACCATTCTGACTGTTTTGATCCAGATAGGCCGCACGCGCACGCCACCGACCATTTGGTGCAAGGCTCAGGGTGATGCGCTGGGCTGAACATTTCATTTCAGGATGAAAACAGGGTAGGGTGCCACTGAAAGTCTGGGGCTCAGGCATCAGGCTTTCCTGGATGCTTGTTCCACCAGTGCCCGATTGAGTCGCAGTAACGTTTTGCACCGTGGACAGGTCAGCAGGCGGCAAATCATTGGGGGCACCTGAGGCATCATAGGTATTGAGCGCAGGTTGCGCAGGTGTGTCGGCTGTGTTTTTTGGTGTTGTGCCTGTAGACGCTTTGGGGTTGGCGGACGTAGTGTTAGAGGTCTGCTTTTGCGGCGGCACAGCAACACCGGCTGCGCCAGCTCCTGAGCCATTCGGGTTTTGTGTAGCAGGCTGGCGCAAGTCGAACTGGATCTGGTTTGGTGCCCGAATCGCTTGTGTAGCGTAAGAGCCCTCGGCCTGAGCCAGCGCATCGGTTGCAGAGCTGGCAGCCGGCAGGTTGTAGTAGCCAGGTTGCTGCATTTGTTGTTGCATTTGAGCGCAACCACCCAGCAGCAAAGCTGTGATCGCTGCCGCGATCACCTGTGAGCGGGGAATATGAGCCACAAAGGATTTTTTAAATTCAAACATGAGAAACTTTCCAATTCAACGAACAACACAATGCAAACAGTATTCAACTAACAATTCAGTACCGATAAGCATATTCTACGCATTTGCTTACATCCATGCTCACCAAGCTTCGATATTCAACGCCTGACTGGAGTTAATACATGTTGGACGAGCTCCTCAAACATTCATGGCTCGCAGGAGTGCTTCTGGCTGGCGCTGGCGCCCCTGTCTGGGTCTTTCTGGCCCAGTATGTCCCTGACAGGCTCGCGCGCGCCTGGGTTAACGAGGGCGAGGACGAGGGCGAGGACGAGCGGGTGCCGGTTGTGCTTTGTCGTGCGGGACGGGGTCTTGACCTGATATTGATTGTTCTCTGGTCTGTGGTTTGTTTGTTAGCGATGCAAAGCTGGGGTGTGAGTAAGTTTGGCCTGGCTGCGGTTTTGTTTTGTGGCGGGTTGTTAACCCTTGCGAGGATTGATCTGAGCACGGGTTTGTTGCCAGATATGCTGACCTTGCCCTTGCTGTGGACAGGGATGCTTTTTCATCTGTCCGGGGGCTGGATCAGTCTTGCAGATTCTGTTGCAGGTGCAGCAAGCGGTTACGGACTGTTATGGCTGATATTTACAGTATATAAATGGAAAACTGGCCGTGAGGCGATGGGCTATGGGGATTTCAAACTCGCGGCAGCACTAGGCGCCTGGCTAGGCTGGATGGCGCTGCCTGTTTTGTTCCTCTATGCTTCGCTTGCCGGGGCAGTAGTAGGCCTTTTACTTCAGCGATACAGGCGCCTGTCGGCCTCAAGCGCGATTCCTTTTGGCCCTTTTCTGGCTGTTGCGGGTATCCTGATCCTTTTTTCTGACTACGCACCATGGGCAGGAGGCTGGTAAATGTTCAAGCTCGGATTAACTGGCGGGATCGGTTCTGGCAAAACACAGGTTGCCAACTGGTTAAGCGCCTGGGGTGCAGCGGTAATCGATACCGATGCGATCGCGCATAGCCTGACCGCAGCGGGAGGTCTGGCGATTGAGCCAATCTCTATGGCGTTTGGCAGCGAGGTGATTGATGCTGCTGGAGCTCTTGATCGTGCGCGGATGCGAGAGCTCGTCTTTGCAGAAAGCGCCAGGCGCATTGAGCTAGAGTCGATTTTGCACCCTTTAATTGCGCAGGAAGTACTCAGACAGGCTGACCAGGCGCGGGGGCCCTATGCTGTATTTGTAGTCCCGCTGCTGGTTGAGTCCGGCAGGTGGCTGGATCGGATTGATCGTCTTTGTGTCGTCGATTGCGAGGAGTCAACCCAAATTGAGCGTGTGCAGGCCCGTAATGGGATTGCACTGGCCACGATTCGCAAAATACTCGATGCGCAGGCCACCCGGGCACAGCGATTAGCAGTCGCAGATGACGTGATAGATAACTCAAAAAGCATTACGATGACCGAATTGGAAAACCAAGTCTTGGTCTTGCACAAAGCCTGGTGTAACCTTGCAGGGTAAAATGTGTTGTATTGAGTTCTTACGATCAATTTTTTCGGGCGTTTCACGATAGTGATTCTTTTTGAATATCCCTTTAACGAACGAGTCCGTGCGCTGATGCGCCTGGAGTCTTTGTTCGATCGGATGACGTTTTTTGCCCGTCCTGGTGACCCAAAACTGCACCAGGTGGCTATTTCCGCCCTGTTTGATCTGCTTGATGCAACCGAGCGCACCGACATGAAAGGCAGCGTGCTGCAGGATCTTGAGCGCCAGCGCAACGTCCTGATGGGTTTGAAAGATCACCCAGGTGTTGAGAGTAAAACCTTGAATGCCATGCTCAACGAAATCGAGCGGGTTGCAGCAAATTTGAATGCCGCAGGTAAAACCGGGCAAATACTAAGAGAAAATGAGTGGCTTGCCAGTTTGCGCGGTCGTCTTGCTGTCCCCGGTGGAGGCACTCAGGTCGATATGCCCTCGTTCCATGCCTGGCAGTATCGCCCTGAGATCGAGCGCTGCGCGGATCTAAAACACTGGATGTCCTCGCTCATTCCTTTGCAGGAAGGTATCTCGATCGTACTGAACTTGCTGCGTGAGTCCGGGCAGGCTGAGAACGCTGTTGCACCCCAGGGTGCTTTTCAACAGATGCTGGCAGGCAAGGTCTATCAATTATTACGTGTCTGGGTTGACGAGTCGGCCTGTACTTTCCCGGAAATCAGTGCAAACAAGTACATGGTCTGGATTCGCTTTGCTTCCCAGGGGGGCGATCAAAAACCTCAGGCAATGACGCGCGATATTTCGTTCAAAATGGCGCTTTGCTCTCTCTGATTTCTGCGCCACAATAACCCCCTTGTTGCAAGCTAAATGGAAGCTTTATGACTGAACGTCAACTGGCTGTGCGTAAAAAACGCGCACCCTTGGTTTGGGCAGTGCTGGCAGTTGTGGTCGTGGTGGCTGCCTGGTGGCTATATGGCGATGCGAAAAACAACGCGAGCAAAGGTCCGCCAGCAGGTTTTGTGCCAATGGTCCCCGTGAAAACTGAAGTGGCCAAGGTAGAAGACCTCGATATTTACCTCAAGGGTCTAGGAACGGTCACGGCTTTCAATACCGTGACGGTGCGCAGCAGAGTGCAGGGTGAAATTATCTCCGTGCAATTCAAAGAAGGTGAGCAGGTCAAAGCGGGTGCTTTGCTGGCCCAGATTGACCCAAGGTCTTTTGAGGTTTCGCTGAGTCAGGCGTTAGGTGTGTTGCAACAAGATCAGTCGCAATATGAAAACGCTAAACGAGATCTCGAGCGCTACAAAAAATTGCGTAAACAGGATTCGATCGCCCCACAGCTTCTCGATACGCAACAGGCGCTGGTACAAAAATTCGAGGGTTTGATTAAAAGCGATCAGGCTGCGGTAGATAATGCCCGCCTGCAACTGGACTACACACGGATTACCGCACCCATTGCCGGCAGATTGGGCTTGCGGCGAGTCGACGCGGGCAACCTGGTTGTGGCTAATGATCCTCAGGGTGTGGTGGTTATCACTCAAACCCAGCCTATCGCCGTCGTCTTCACTTTGGCCGAAGGTGATTTGCCTGCGGTGCGTCAGCCGATGATCGCAGGCCAGGTGTTGCAGGTGGATGCCTATGATCGCGCTGATCTGGTGCGACTTGCTCAAGGCACACTTGTGACGGTCGATAATCAGATTGATGTAACAACAGGCACAATTAAATTAAAAGCACAATTCACAAACGAAAATGACGCCTTGTTTCCCAATCAGTTTGTAAACGTGCGCATGAAAGTCCGGACCGATAAAAACGTACTGACAGTTCCTGCCGGCGCCTTGCAACAGGGCAATCAGGGCGCATTTCTGTATGTCGTGATGCCTGACGATACGGCAGCGGTGCGGCCTGTCAAACTCGGTGCGCGCAGTGGCGATCGGGTGGCGATTCTTGACGGTATCGCTGCTGGTGATCGCGTTGTGCTTGAGGGTACGGATCGTCTACGCGCGGGCGCAAAAGTGCGTGTGATTGGTGCGCCGGGTGCGACCGCCGCGCCGCCTCCCGGGAAACCCGCAAAGTGAACCTTTCACGGCCATTTATTATTCGGCCCGTTGCCACGACTCTGGCAATGATTGCGTTATTGCTGTCCGGACTGATTGCCTATCGGTGGCTACCGGTTTCGTCCCTGCCAGAGGTTGATTACCCGACCATCCAGTCCACTACGTTTTATCCTGGTGCAAGCCCGGAAATCATGGCGGCCTTGGTGACTTCTCCGCTGGAGAGGCAGTTTGGTCAGATGCCTGGATTAAAACAGATGAGCTCGAGTAGCTCAGCGGGCGCCTCCATCATTACCTTGCAGTTTTCCCTGTCCTTACCGTTGGATGTGGCTGAGCAACAAGTGCAGGCTGCGATCAATGCAGCCAGTAATTTGTTGCCGCGGGATTTGCCCGCACCGCCTGTCTATAACAAGGTCAATCCGGCTGACGCACCCGTCCTGACGCTGGCGATTACTTCGCCGACTGTGCCGCTGCCCCAGGTCCGAGATCTGGTCGATACGCGTATGGCGCAAAAAGTCTCTCAGGTCGCAGGGGTCGGCCTGGTCACGGTAGCCGGAGGACAGCGACCCTCGATGCGGATTCAGGCTAATCCCCAGTCCCTCGCAGCGTATGGTCTAACCTTCGCAGATGTGCGCGCGGCGGTAGTCGCCGCCAACGTCAATCAGCCTAAGGGCACACTTGATGGCGCGATGCGCTCGACCACCATCAATGCCAATGATCAGCTTAAAAATCCAGACGAGTATATGAATCTGGTGGTTGCTTATCGAAATAACGGACCGTTGCGGCTCTCCGATATCGCTGTTGCCGTGACAGAAGCAGAAGATGCGCGGCTTGCCGCCTGGTCAGGAACGCAGCCAGCCATCTTGCTCAACGTTCAGCGCCAGCCTGGCGCTAATGTGATTGACGTGGTCGACAGGATTCAGAAATTATTACCCCAGCTCAGAGTGGCGTTACCAGCCAATCTTGATGTGGTGGTGATGTCGGATCGCACGCAAACGATTCGAGAGTCAGTGCGTGATGTGCAGATTGAAATGCTGATCGCGATCGGTCTGGTGGTGCTGGTGACTTTTGTTTTTCTGCGGACCTTTACCGCGACACTGATCCCGAGCGTAGTGGTACCGCTTTCTCTGGTGGGAACGTTCGGGATCATGTATCTGGCGGGCTTTAGCATCAATAATCTTACGCTGATGGCAATGACCATTGCGACAGGTTTTGTCGTGGACGATGCGATCGTCATGATTGAGAATGTGGCACGCTACCTTGAAAAAGGTGATTCGCCTTTGCAGGCAGCGCTTAAGGGCGCAGCGCAAATTGGTTTTACGCTGGTCTCGTTAACGATCTCGCTGATCGCCGTATTGATCCCGTTATTGTTTATGACAGAAGTTGTGGGAAGGTTATTCAGAGAGTTCGCGGTGACGCTGGCTGTCTCGATTTTATTATCACTGGTGATTTCGCTGACATTGACGCCCATGATGTGCGCGCGCTTGCTGCGCGCGGGGGATCACGCTGGAAGTAGTTGGTTTTCGCGTCATAGTTCAGCGTGGATTGAGGGTCTGATTGCGAGCTACGATCGCATGCTCAGCAAAGTCCTCAGGCATCAGCGGCTCATGCTTGGTGTCGCGGTCGCGACTTTTCTTTTGACTGCAGGACTCTACGTCGCAGTGCCTAAAGGATTTTTCCCGCAACAGGATACCGGCCTGATTCAAATCATGACTCAGGCCCCACAGAATGTCTCCTTTGCAGAAATGTCGCTGCGTCAGCAGCAAGCGGTCAAAATATTGTTAGATGACCCGGATGTTGCGTCGATTGCCTCTTTCATTGGTATCGATGGCACGAATGAAACAGTCAATTCTGGCCGGATGCAGATTGCACTGCGACCTCACGCGCAGCGTAAGTTTGATGCCTCGCAAATCATGCTGCGACTTCAACAACAGCTCGCGGGGATGGTGGGCTTGCAGTTTTATCTCCAGCCTGTGCAAGACCTCACGGTCGAGGATCGTATTAGCCGAACACAATATCAGCTGACCCTTGAGAGCGCGGATGAGCAATTGCTGGCATTGTGGGTGCCAAAGCTTGTCGATAGTTTGCGCGCGCAAGCCGAGCTGAGCGATGTCACCGATGATATGCAAAATGAAGGTATCAATACGTTTGTCGAGATCGATCGGGATGCCGCAGCCAGACTCGGTGTGACGACGTCCATGATCGATGATGCGCTCTATGATGCTTTTGGCCAGCGGCAGATTTCCACGGTGTTCACCCAGTCTAACCAGTATCGCGTTGTGCTTGAAACGGCACCACAGTTCCGCCGCGAGCCTTCGGCGATAGGTTCGGTTTATGTCAAGACCAGCGATGGCAAACCTGTACCCATCACCAGTGTGGCAAAAATTTCCGAAGGCCGCTCCTCGCTGGTGATTAATCGCCTGGATCAGTTCCCCTGCGTGACCATCTCTTTCAATCTGGCGCGAGGTGAGTCGCTCTCAAGCGCAGTCCAGGCGGTTGCCCGGGCTCAGAAAGAAATTTCGCTGCCGCTCTCGGTGCAGGCAAAGTTTCAAGGCGCAGCCCATGCATTTGAATCCTCGCTTTCCAGTACGTTACTGCTGATACTTGCTGCTGTGATTACGATGTACATCGTTCTGGGTATTTTGTATGAGAGTTTTATTCATCCTTTAACCATCCTCTCGACGCTGCCTTCGGCGGCGATCGGGGCCTTGCTCGCGTTGATGCTCAGCGGACGCGATCTGGACATGATTGGCATCATCGGGATTATTTTGCTGATCGGTATTGTCAAGAAAAACGCCATCATGATGATTGACTTCGCCCTGGATGCTGAGCGCTTGCGCGGACTGACACCACTTAAAGCTATTCACGAAGCAGCGTTGCTGCGTTTTAGACCGATTCTGATGACTACGCTGGCGGCCTTGTTTGGGGCCGTCCCTTTGATGCTGTCAACGGGAACCGGCGCTGAGTTGCGTCAACCCCTGGGCTTGGTGATGGTAGGTGGTCTGCTGGTAAGTCAGGTGCTGACGCTTTTCACGACACCCGTGATTTATCTGTTTTTTGACCGTCTGGGTGGTGGTGTCCGTCGTCGGGCGCGCGCTCGCTCATCATGAATCTGTCGAGCCTTTTCATTGTCCGGCCAGTTGCCACGACTCTGATCTGGCTGGGCGTTGTGCTGGCAGGCTCGCTGGCTTTTACTTTGTTGCCGATTGCGCCATTGCCTCAGATTGAACTCGCGTCGATCTCCGTCAGTGCGCAGATGGCGGGAGCAAGTCCCGAGGTGATGGCGGCGACTGTTGCAACTCCGCTGGAACGCTCCCTCGGCACGATTGCCGGACTCACCGAAATGACTTCGCGCAGCACCACAGGTCAGACGCGAATTACGCTTCAGTTCGATCTGAGCCGAGATATCAATAGCGCGGCCACAGATGTGCAAGGTGCAATCAATGCAGCACGCGCGTTGATGCCTAGTGGCCTGCGCTCTAATCCGTCGTATCGTAAAGTTAATCCCTCGGCCGCACCCATCATGACGTTGGCGCTGAGTTCGGATACCTTATCTCAGGGGCAACTCTACGACATTGCTTCGACCACGGTGCAACAAAAACTTTCCCAGATTCAAGGTGTGGGCGAGGTTGTGATCGGTGGCAGTACCTTGCCCGCGGTCCGCATAGATCTGGACCCGGACTCTCTGTCCCAATATGGGATTTCACTTGATACGGTGAGGCTTGCGATTGCCGCGGCAAACTCCACTCGCCCCAAAGGTGTGCTGGAAAATGAGACCCATAGCTGGCAGATCAAAGCCAATGATCAACTCTGGAAAGCCGTCGATTACCGTCCCTTGATCGTGGCGTGGCGCGGGCAGTCGCCGGTAAGGCTCTCGGACGTGGCGCGCGTCGAGGACTCAGTCGAGGACACTTTTAATATTGGTTATTTCAATACCAAACAGGCTGTTCTTGTGTTGGTGCGTAGTCAGGCGAACGCCAATATCATCGAGACGGTTGATCAAATCCGAGCTGAGTTACCCGTATTGCGAGCGATGTTACCGGCAGATGTAACTGTTGATGTGGCGCAGGATCGAACGCCTAGCATTCGTGCCTCCGTGGTGGAGGCAGAGAAAACCCTGATGATTGCCATCGGTCTGGTTATGCTGGTGGTGTTGTTGTTTTTAAGAAATTTACGCGCTGCGCTGATCCCGACCATTGCTGTGCCGGTCTCGTTAATCGGCACCTTTGGTGTAATTTATTTATGTGAGTATTCACTCAACACGATGTCTTTGATGGCGCTCATCGTGGCCACTGGTTTTGTGGTGGATGACGCAATCGTTGTACTGGAAAATATTACCCGCCATATCGAGCGCGGTGAAACGCCTCTGCGGGCTGCTTTGCGTGGTACGCGCGAAGTTGGCTTTACCGTGTTGTCGATGAGCATTTCCCTGATCGCAGTATTTATACCAATACTGCTGATGGGTGGTTTGCCAGGACGACTATTCAGGGAGTTTGCGGTCACCTTGTCAGTCGCGATTGTGATTTCAATGTTTGTATCGCTTACGCTCACGCCAATGATGGCCGCAAAGATGTTGCATAAACAGGTACCCGAGGGTGAGCGGATCGCTAGCTCCCGGTGGTCAGGTTTTCTCGGGCGCTGGAGCAAGGCTGCTCTGAACAGCATTGTTGCTGCGTACGCAAGTTCGCTTCAATGGGCGTTGCGCCACAGCCGAATCATGATGTTGTTGCTGTTAGCGACAATTGGTCTGAATTTTTATCTTTACGCAGCGGTACCCAAGGGTTTTTTCCCGCAACAAGATACCGGCATGATGATTGGTTTTTTTGCGACCGATGATGGGACATCGTTTGAGTCGATGAAACCAAAACTGGATCGCTTTCGTCAGGTCTTGCTCAGGGATCCCGCGGTCAGTACAGTGACGGCCTACGCCAGCGGGCGAGGCGGCAGTAATAGTAGTTTTCTGGCGGTTCAGCTTAAACCTTTTGCCGAACGCAAGCTCGATGTGCGCGAGGTGATCAATCGTCTGAGACCTCAGCTCTCTGGTATCCCGGGGGCGCGACTGACGCTGATGGCGCAGCAGGATATTCGTGTGGGGGGACGTCAAAGCGGGGCACAGTACCAGTACACACTGATGGCTAATGAACTCGCCGATCTGAAAGAGTGGATGCCAAAAGTCCAGCAAGCTCTAGCCGCCTTACCCGAGCTGGTCGATGTGGACACCGATGTGGAGGATCGCGGTCGTCAGGTTTCGATTGTTGTTGACCGCGACGCGGCGCAACGTTTGGACGTGCCGATGTCAAGTATTTCAGCAGTGCTCAATAACTCGTTTAGTCAGCGACAGATTTCCATCATGTATGGCGAGCGCAATCAGTATCGGGTCGTAATGGGTGTCGCGCCTCGCCATGCAAAGGACCTGGACTCCCTGGACGACGTTTACGTCATCAGCGATTCGGGTCAGCGCGTGCCGCTCTCAACAATTGCGAAATTCGAAACAACCAACGCACCACTCAGTGTCAGACATCAGGGCTTACTCGCGGCCGATACGATTTCATTTGATGTGGCGCCAGGTGTATCTCTGGGAGAGGCGACGATCGCGATCGAGCAGGCTGTGGCAAATATCAGTCTGCCGACAGAAAAAGTTCAGGCTAGTTTTCAAGGCACTGCCCGAGCGCTGCAAAATGCACTCTCCAATCAGCCCTGGTTGATTCTGGCGGCCTTGGTCACTATGTATCTTGTGCTGGGGATGTTGTATGAAAGTACGATTCATCCCTTGACGATCTTGTCGACCCTGCCCTCTGCGGGGGTAGGTGCCTTGCTCGCATTGTTAATGCTCAGGACAGAGTTCACACTGATCGCGTTGATTGGGGTATTTTTATTGATTGGTATTGTCAAAAAAAATGCAATTATGATGGTTGATTTTGCACTGGATGCGCAAAGGCGACTAGGTTTAACGCCGCACGAAGCGATTTACCAGGCCTGCATGACACGTTTTCGTCCGATTTTGATGACGACCTGCGCAGCGATTTTTGGAGCCTTCCCGCTGGTTTTTGCAGCTGGTGCAGGTGTTGAAATGAGACGCCCGCTCGGGATTACGATCCTCGGTGGGCTGATAGTGAGCCAGTTATTAACGCTTTACACCACTCCTGTGGTGTACTTGTATCTGGATCGTTTCCGTTTATGGATGCAGGATCGTTCAAGATGATGGTTTTAATGCTCAATCGATTGATACGCAGAATCAGAAAGCCTGTTGTGTGGGGTATGGCGTTAGGCCTGATGGGGTTGCTCTCAGCCTGTAAGGTGGGGCCTGACTACGTTCGTCCAACCGCCGAGGTCGGGACTACATTCAAAGAGTCTGCCGGCTGGCAGCCAGCACGTCCCACGGCAGAGGCTGCACGCGCGCCCTGGTGGGAGATGTATCAGGATCCTGTTTTGTCTGACCTGATGCAAAAGCTGAATCTGGCGAACCAGAATATTGCCGCGGCCGAAGCCCGGTTTCGTCAGGCTGTTGCGATTACACAAGGTTCACGCTCGCCGCTTTATCCAACGCTTAACGCGACGGGCAGCATGAATCGTGCAGGCGGATCGGCAACAAGTGCTGTGGGAGTCGTCTCAAGCACTGCGATCACAACTTATGGCGCCAATGCAGTGGCTGCCTGGCAGCTCGATATCTGGGGTAGTGTCCGTCGCAATATTGAGTCATCTGATGCAAGCGAGCTGGCCCTGGCAGCGGATGTGGCCGGTGCACGGTTGACCGCTCAGTCGGCCATGGCGCTGAGCTATGTGCAGGTTCGCATGCTTGATGAACAAAAACGTCTGCTCATGGCGACCGTCGCGGCCTATGAGCGCTCGTTGACGCTGACAACCAACCGCTATGAAGCCGGGGTGTCCGGCTTGGCCGATGTTGCTGTCGCGCGTACCCAGCTTGAAAGCGCACGTGCCCAGATGATTGACCTTGAACAGCAACGTGCCGTGTTTGAAAATGCAGTGGCTGTCCTGCTGGGTCAGCCGCCTTCCACTTTTGAGATCAAACCAGTTGCCAACGCACTCGTGCCACCTATTGCACCGGTCGGCTTACCCTCAGCCTTGCTTGAGCGCAGGCCCGACATTTCGGCCGCAGAGCGTCGTACCGCTTCAGCCAACGCCTTGATTGGTGTGGCGGTTTCGGCCTGGTTTCCAAGCCTGACGCTCAATGCGAACTCGGGTTACCGCAGCAATGATTTTACGCAGTGGTTTGCAGCTCCCGCACAGTTCTGGGCTCTGGGTCCACAACTAGCCATGCTGATTTTTGACGGTGGTGCCAGACAGGCTGCGATCGATCAGGCACGCGCTGGATTTGATATTCAGGTGGCGCTTTATCGCCAGACTGTTTTAACGGCTTTGCAGGAAGTCGAAAACGCGATGGTGCAACTACGCGTGTTCGAACAAGAAGAGGTTGCCCAGCGCCTGGCTGTCGAGGCGGCGCAGCAGGCGTTGCAACTGGCACGCAATCAATACGATCAGGGTTTAATCGATTATCTGAGTGTGGCGGTACTTGAGACCACCGCGCTTAATAATGAACGTACCTACATCACTTTGATGGGGAACCGTTTGAGTGCCAGCGTACGTTTGATTACAGCACTAGGCGGTGGTTGGTCCACTGAGGATCTGAAAATGCTCGATGCCTCAGGTAATCCAACCACGAATCCCAGCAACTCCGTGCCCACCAACTGATTTTGCCTGTGCTAGGGTGGCTGGCGACTGACCACCCAGTGCAAAAACCGGCAAGCCGGCTTGCGCATTGAGCTGCCCGAAACGCTCCCAACCCATCCCAGGGGTATCCGGGTGAGAGGGGGTTGCCAGCACCGGGCTTAAAACTGCGAAATCTGCTTCGAGTTTTCTCGCCTGATTCAAGTCCGAGAGATTATGCGTTGATACGCCAAGTAATTGGTGTTTTTCAAGAGCTGGACGTTTGAGGCAAGCCTGAGCATCATTTGAGCGCAAATGTAAGCCGTCAGCGCCAAGCAACCAGGATTCAGGGTGGATACTATTAATCAATACCCGAGCACCCGCTGCATGACAGCGCGTGAGCACAAGATCAAGAGCTGCTTTTAGCTCTGGGGTGTCAGGACCGCCCGGCCAGTCTGGCTCGCGCCATTGCAGCAGTTGCAGTCCTTTGGCTAGCGCGAGGTCCAGACTGTGAAGAAAAGCTGGCAATCGCTCTGGTGAGCCGACGCTGGAGATCGCATAGACTTCTGGTAATTGCAACCAGCGCAGGGGTGGGTAGGTCGCCGGCAGTAGCTGCGCAACCTCATGCGCGTGCTTGAGATCAACCCATTGCAATTGCTGGTTTTCCAGGCCGCGCGGCTCACCAAGCCAGCCGGTGACGCGGCAAAAAGCCAGGCGAACGGTGGTGGTTGGATATTTGTGAACGTAGGTGACCCAGGGAGTAGCCTCGGTCAGCTCGATATCGATTTCTTCTTTTAATTCGCGCTTGAGCGCCTGCAGCACTGTTTCGCCAGGCTCCAGTTTCCCGCCTGGTAATTCCCACCAGCCAGGCCAGGGTTTATCAGCCGGGCGATTACCAAGCAGTACCGTACCATCGGGGCGCAGCAGGACTCCCACTGCGACGTCGATGATTTTGTCAGGCATGTCTTGCTGCCCAGTCGCGAGCGAATTGCAAGGCAACCCGGCCAGAGCGTGAACCACGCTCGAGTGTCCATTGCAGGGCTTCAGTGCGTGACTCGGCGATCACCGCCTCCGAACAGCCCATGGTACGCAACCAGTGCGCCACGATATCCAGATAGTCGTCCTGACGGAACGGATAGAAAGACATCCACAGACCGAAACGCTCGGATAAGGAGATTTTTTCTTCGACAGTTTCGCCAGGGTGAATCTCGCCATCAGACTGATGCTTGTAGCTGAGGTTTTCGCTCATGTACTCGGGCATCAGGTGGCGGCGGTTGGAGGTTGCGTAAATCAGCACGTTATTGCCAGTCGAGGCGGCTGAACCATCGAGCACTGATTTAAGTGCTTTGTAGCCTGCCTCGCCTTCCTCGAAGGATAGATCGTCACAAAAGACAATGAATTTTTCGGGACGGCCCGCAACCATATCAACGATGTCAGCCAGGTCGGCCATGTCAGCTTTGTCGACCTCGATCAGTCGCAAGCCACGATCACCGTAGGTCGCAAGCATGGCTTTGACCAGCGAGCTTTTGCCCGTGCCGCGTGCGCCAGTCATCAGGACGTTATTTGACGGCTTGCCCTCAACGAAATGCCGGGTATTACGGTCGATGATTTCTTTCTGGCGTTCGATGTGCTGGAGGTCCTCTGTGTTAATCAGTGACACATTGGCGATGGCTTCGAGCCAGCCATGCGAGGCGCCACGTTTACGCCAGCGAAAGACGCGCGCCTCCCAGTTGACGGCAGGAGGTGTCGGAGGCAACCAGGCCTCAAGCTGTGAGAGCACGCGCACGGCACGCGCGAGTAAATCAGCCATCTCAGGGGCTGTGTTTTGATCAGTCGGGTTCATCAGGATCTGTAGTCTGCGTTGATACTTACGTACTCATGCGAAAAATCGCAGGTGTAAACGGTTTCGGTCACCTTGCCGCGGCCCAGGGCAATACGGACAAGAATTTCAGGTTCTTTCATGATGCGCTGACCGTCGGACTCCTGATAGTCAGGATTACGACCGCCGTGTTTGGCGACCAGAACATCACCGAGCCAGAGGTTGACGCCCGCGACATCCAGGTCTGTGATGCCTGCGTAACCAATAGCGGCCAGGATGCGGCCAAGATTTGGATCCGAAGCAAAAAACGCCGTTTTAACCAGTGGTGAGTGAGCGACAGAGTAAGCCACCAGCAGTGCTTCTTCAGCGTTTTTCGCTTGTTCGACCTGGATGGTCATGAATTTGGTTGCACCTTCGGCGTCGCGGACGATTTTTTGTGCGAGGTCGGTCGCTGCGGCAGCCAGTGCCGCTTTCAGTTCAGCATAGTGCGGGTGGCTGGCATTGTCGATCATCAGACCGCTCTGGCCTGTCGCGATCACGATAAAGGAATCATTGGTCGAGGTATCGCCGTCGACGGTAATGCGGTTAAACGACACATCAGCGAGCTCGCGGGCAAGTCCGTTCAGCAAGGTCTGGTCAATACCTGCGTCGGTTGCGAGATAACTCAGCATAGTGGCCATGTTGGGGCGAATCATGCCCGCGCCTTTGCTGATGCCCGTGATGGTGATGGTCTTGCCGCCAAGCGTCACACGTTGCGAGTGAATTTTGGGCAGCGTATCGGTTGTCATGATACCGTGCGCGGCGCTGACCCAGTTACCGGGAGCAAGGTTGTTGATTGCAGCAGGTAAGCCAGCCTCGATGCGGTCAACAGGCAGGGGCTCGAGAATGACACCCGTGGAAAAGGGTAATACCTGCTGGCTATCCAATCCCATTAGCTTGGCCAGCGTCTGGCAGGTTTGGTGAGCCGCTTGCAGGCCTGGTGCTCCAGTCCCAGCATTGGCGTTACCCGTGTTGATCACCAGAGCCCGGATTTCTTTGCCTGAGGCAAGATGCTCCTGGCAAACAATCACAGGAGCGGCGCAAAAGCGATTGCGGGTGAAAACACCTGCAACGCTTGAGCCCGGGCTGAAACGGAATACCGTGAGGTCGCGGCGATCCGCTTTGCGGATCCCTGCTTCGGTGACACCGATTTCAACGCCTGGGACAGGGAAAACAGCGTCGTCTGACGGGATGTACAAGTTAACGGCCATGGCAGCTTACAAAAAAGGGGGTGATTGGAGAGGGTAAAAAGTAGTACGCAAAAGTAGTACGCAAAAGTAGTACGCAACAAAACTGGGTAGTACGCAACAAAACCGGGTAAAAATTTGCGAATAAAAAAATATCCGGCAATTATCGCTTTTTTTTAGCCTGTTAATCGATGGTTATCCCTGTTGTTTGTGCAAGCCCTTGCATTTTCAGGATTTCTTTGCGAATGATCTCACCAAATTCGGCCGGTGTTGAGCCGGTGGGAAATAACCCCATTGCCGCCAGACGTTCGCGCACGGCAGGCTCGTTGGCGGCTTTTGCAGCAGCATCGCGCACACGCTGGATGTCCTTGTCGGGGGTGCCAGCAGGCGCCACCAGACCAAACCAGGAGGGGTCGTTATTCGAGGCAAGATTCAATTCTGCGTAGGTGGGGACCTCAGGCAAGGGCTCAAGGCGCGTTGGCCAGGATACCGCCAGGGGGCGCAGTTTGCCTGATTTGATATGGGGCATGGCCGAGGCGACCTGATCGAAATAAACCATAACCTGTCCACCCACCAGATCATTAAGTGCTGGCCCTGCGCCCTTATAGGGCACGTGTGTCATGGAAGTTTTTGTGGTGGTCTTGAATAGCTCGGCCCACATGTGACTGACCGTGCCGTTACCTGTCGAGGCATAGCTCAGCTTGTCTGGGTTGGCTTTCAGGTAGGCCATGAATTCAGCAAAATTCTGCACTGGCAGTGTGGCATTGACCAGCAAAACGCCCGGTGCCTCGACCAGTTCTGTAACGGGTGCGAAGTTTTTGATCGGGTCATAGGGTAGATTTTTATAGACGGCAGGGTTCACGCCATGGGTCGAGACGGTTGCTACGCCGAAGGTTGTGCCGTCAGGCGCTGCTTTGGCGACCTCCATCATGCCGATCGAGCCACCAGCGCCACCGCGGTTCTCGACTACGACAGTTTGGCCCAGGATCCTGGAAAGTGGCTCGGCGAGTACACGTGCTGCTATATCAGTGGAGCCGCCGGCGGGGAAGGGGACGACCAGGCGAATCGTTTTGGACTGGGTCTGGGCCAGGGCGGGGGACAGACCACCGCAGGCGAACAAGCCAGAAATACAGGCCAGTACAAGACGTCTTTTCATGCGTGACTCCATTTCAACAAAAAGATAAGCACCTGCTACTATTTGAAACCAAATATTAGGCTCATTTTGCCTGATAACGTCTCTGATGACTGACTTTTCTGGAGAGTATTCATGCGTGTGTTTCATCGTTTGCTTGTGGCGGCTCTGTTGTTGCCCGTCCTGGCCTTGGCACAGACCCCGATCAAAGTGGGTATCGCCAATGATCTGTCAGGTCCGTTTGCTGCGCTCGGTGCTGAAGCCCGTGACGGCTTTAACCTCGCCCTCAAACAGTTGGGTAACAAACTTGGTGGCCATCCCGCTGAGTTCTTACAAACAGATATGGGCGGGAACCCCGATCAGGCCAAACAGCTTGTGACCCGCTATATCCAGCGTGACAAAATTGATTTCTTTACCGGTCCAATCGGCTCAAACGTTGCGTTGGCGGTAGGTCCCGCGCTGTTTGCGGCCAAGATTCCTTACCTGTCGAATAATCCTGGCCCAAGCCAGTTTGCCGGCGCACAGTGCAACGATTACTGGTTTGGCTTGTCCTATCAGAATGACGCCTTTCATGAGGCTGCGGGTAAAGTCGCAGCCGACCGTGGCTTTAAAAAAATGGTCATCATCGCGCCTGACTATCCTGCGGGCAAGGATGCGCTTAATGGTTTTAAACGTGGCTACAAAGCTGCTGTGAATCAAGAGGTCTACACCAAGCTGGGCCAGATTGACTACGCCGCTGAGCTGGCGCAATTGCGCGAAGCCAAACCAGATGCGGTCTATATCTTTTTGCCAGGCGGCATGGGGATTAACTTCATCAAGCAGTTCGTCTCAGCAGGTCTGAATCAAAACATCAAACTCGTTGGTCCCGGGTTCTCCGCTGACGAAGATGTGATCCAGGCTGTAGGTGAGCCTATGATTGGTATGTTTAATACCGCTCAGTGGGCCTTTGATCTGGACAATGCGCAAAACAAAAAATTCGTTGAAGCCTTCCGCAAGGAATACAACAACCGCAATCCATCTGTCTATGCCGCGCAAGCATATGACGTGATTATGGCCATCGATGCAGCTGCGAAAGCTACCGGTGGCAATGTCAGTGATCGCGCAGCGGTTTTGGCGGCACTGAAGAAAGCGGATTTTGCCTCGGTTCGCGGCGAATTCAAATATGGCGTGAATAATTTCCCCATTCAGGCCTACTATGCCCGCGTGATTGAAAAAAGCGCTGATGGTCGCATCACCAACAAACTGGTTGGCAAAGTATTCGATGCCTATCAGGATGTCTATGTCGGCGAGTGCAAAAAGTAAATTGCAATGAGTAGCACGCTGATCGCCGAGCAGCTCTTAAACGGGCTGCAGTTCGGTTTAATGCTCTTTCTGATTGCAGCAGGTCTGACGCTGGTGTTCGGCATTCTGGATATCCTGAATGTCGCACACGGCTCACTTTACATGGCGGGGGCTTATGTCGCGGCCCAGACTATGCAATGGACTGGATCCTTGCTGGCCTCGATTGTTGTTGCGGCTGTCGTCACCGGTGTTGTCGGACTTGTCATCGAACTGGTTCTGATTCGCAAGCTTGTAGTGCGTGACCATCTCGCCCAGGTGCTCGGCACTTTTGCGATTATTCTGATTGCGAATGATCTGGTCAAAATGCTCTGGGGACCGGCGCCGATGATGATGAATATGCCGGCGAGTTTGTCTGGTCCGGTTCGCTTGTTGCCTGACTTGCTCTATCCCGCTTACCGGTTGCTGATTATTGCCGTGGGTCTGGCGCTAGCACTGGGACTTTATCTTTTTGTGACGCGGACCCGAGCCGGTGTACTGGTGCGTGCCGGTGCCTCCAACCGCCAGATGGCAACCCTGATGGGTGTGCGTGTACCTTTGCTTTTTCTCGGCGTATTTGTTCTCGGTGCCGTGCTGGCAGCGATTGCGGGCGCATTGCTCGGGCCGGTGACAGCAGTGCAGGCAGGTATGGGCGAACAAATCCTGATTCTTGTGCTGGTATGCATTGTGATCGGCGGCATCGGTTCGATGCGCGGCGCTTTTGTTGGTGCTTTGCTGGTTGGTTTTGTTGATACCGCGGGGCGAGCGTTTTTACCAACCTTGCTTAAGACCTTTTTGTCTCCTGCTGTCGCTTCAAGCGTCGGTCCGACACTGGCTGCAATCTCGATCTACCTCCTGATGGCGGTGGTGTTGGTGTTCCGGCCGGCGGGCCTTTTTCCGGCGCGCGGCTGACGATGAAAAAATCCTCGCTTACGGGCGCGCTGGTCTTAGCACTACTGCTCGCTTTTCCGTTAGTTGCCCCAGCGCTGGATCTGGGTTTTTATGTTTCTTTTGTCAGGCGTGTGCTGATTTTTGCTCTGGCTGCGAGTAGTCTGAATTTGATCCTGGGTTATGGCGGAATGGTCGCGCTGGGACATGCGGCATTTTTTGGCGCAGGCGCCTATGTCGTAGCGATGCTGTCGGTCGAAGGCCTCTCTCACGCCTTGATTGCCTGGCCACTAGCCCTTCTTGTCACAGCATTGCTGGCATTGTTTGTAGGCCTTGTGTCGTTACGCACGCGCGACGTGTATTTCATCATGATCACACTGGCCTTTGCGCAGATGGTTTATTACATTTTTATTTCTCTGCGGAAATATGGTGGTGAGGATGGGGTGAATCTTTCTTCACACTCGAAATTACCCTGGCTCGAGCTGTCAAACGAAAATACTTTTTATTATGTTGTCCTCGTGATCGTACTGGCAAGCCTCTGGCTCATGAATCGGTTTGTGCAGGCCCGTTTTGGTCAGGCGCTGCAAGGGATTCGTGAAAACGAAGCCCGCATGGAGGCTTTAGGTTATCCCGTCATGCGTCTCAAGTTACTGGCCTTTGTGCTCGCAGCTTGCTTTGCGGCCTTGGCTGGTGTGTTGCTTGCGAATCACAATTTGTTTGTTTCGCCGAGCCTGATGCACTGGACCGAGTCAGCGAATCTCATCATCATGGTGATCGTCGGAGGCATGGGGCTGAAATATGGTGGGCTGGTGGGGGCTGCTGTCATGCTCTCGCTGGAAGAGTTTCTACGTCTCTATACGGACTACTGGCATATGCCTCTGGGTGCGCTTTTGCTTGCCATCGTATTGCTGGCACCGCATGGACTGGCTGGCCTGTGGAATTCCGCGGTCAAGAAAAAAGAGGCAGTGAAATGAAAACTGTCCTGGTCGTTGAGCAACTGGTTAAAAAATTTGGCGCCCTCGTCGCCACCGATCATGTCAGTCTTGAACTCAAGGCAGGTGAGATCCATGCGCTGATCGGGCCCAACGGGGCTGGTAAATCAACCCTGATTCATTTGTTGTCCGGAACGATGCGAAACGATGGCGGAAGTATCCATCTCAATGGTCAGCAGCTGACTGACGCCTCTGCACATCAGCGTGTAGCAGCCGGGCTGTCGCGTTCCTACCAGATCACCAATATTTTCAAAAACATGAGCGTACTGGACAATCTTTTGCTGGCTGTCCAGGCTCACTCCGGTAGCAGCTTTCGATTCTGGTCACCCAGACAAAACGAGCAGAGACTTTTGCTCGCCGCACGGGCGCTGGCAGAGCAATGTTTGATTGATGAAAACTTGCTTGAGCAGTCTGCGGGGACTTTGCCGCATGGTGAGCAGCGCAAAATAGAATTCGCTCTGGCTCTGGCCGCCAACCCTACCGTGCTGTTGCTCGATGAGCCGATGGCTGGCATGGGACCTGATGAGACCTTGCGCCTGACCGAGATGATTGACTCCATGCGCGGGCGCATGAGTATGCTGCTGGTCGAACACGATATGCAGGCGGTTTTTCGCTTGGCTGATCGTATTTCCGTACTGGTCTATGGCCGTATTATCGCCACCGGTACGCCTGAACAAATCCGGGCTAATCCTGAGGTCCGTCAAGCCTATCTAGGTGAGCAGCAATGATGCTGCGTGCACAACATCTCTGCAGCGGCTATGGCATGAGCCAGGTGCTGTTTGACGTGTCGCTCAAGATCGCCTCGGGTGAGGTTGTGACTGTGCTGGGTCGCAATGGTATGGGTAAGACCACCTTGGTACGCACGCTGTTTGGTGAATTAGCCTTAAAGCCAGCACAAACTGCTATGCCAGGTAGTGAATTGGAGTTTCTGGGGCAAAGCGTAGCGGGTTGGTCGCCAGACCGCATCGCCCGCCTGGGCATGGCTATCGTGCCCGAGGGTCGTCAATGCTTTCCAAATTTGTCTGTGCGTGAACATCTCACTGCCTTTGCCGACCGGCGCAACCCCGACGCGACAGAGCATTGGGATGCAGAAAAAGTCTTTGCGTTGTTCCCCAGGTTGCGAGAGCGTGCGCAGCACATGGGTAATCAGTTGTCGGGGGGCGAGCAGCAGATGCTGGCCATTGGTCGTGCGCTGGTGACTAATCCTCGCTTGCTGATTTTGGATGAGGCGACCGAAGGTCTGGCGCCGCTCATTCGGGAGGAAATCTGGCAATGCCTGGACAGGCTGAGAAAAAGCGGTCAGACAATTCTGGTGATCGATAAATATGTCGATCGCCTGATCAGGCTCGCTGACAGGCATATTATTCTCGAGCGTGGTCGCGTGGTCTGGGAGGGTAGCTCCAGAGCGCTCGATGCTGATCGTGCGCTCTGGACGCGTTACCTCGGCGTCTGAGACTTAAGCTTTCGCCAGTTTTGCAAACACTTTGTCTGCAGCTTGAATTGTTGCGGCGATTACGCTGTCATCATGCGTGGCCGAGACAAAGCCTGCCTCGTAGGCCGAGGGCGCGAAATAAACGCCCTCATCCAGCATGGCATGGAAAAAGACCTTGAACATTTCTATATTGCTGGCTGAGACTTCAGCAAGTGTCGTAGGTACGGTATTTGAAAAATAAACACCAAACATTCCACCCACACAGTCGCCACTGAAAGCGATGCCGTGCTTGCGTGCCGCTGCAACCAGACCATCGACCAGTTTGCGAGTACGCGCTGCGAGATCCTCGTAAAAGCCAGGCGCTGCGAGTAATTTCAGTGTGGTGATCCCCGCAGCCACGGCGACCGGATTACCTGACAATGTGCCGGCCTGATAGACGCCACCAAGCGGCGCAATATTGGACATGACCTCTTTGCTCCCGCCGAAAGCACCGATTGGCATGCCGCCACCAATGACTTTAGCCAGAGTGGTGATGTCAGGTTTGATGCCGGTTAAGCCCTGTACACCTTGAGGACCAACTCTAAAACCTGTCATAACCTCGTCGAAAATCAGCAGCGCGCCATGGGCTGTACATTCGCTGCGCAAAACCTCAAGGAAACCGGGAATTGGTTTGATCAGGTTCATATTGCCCGCTACGGGCTCGACGATAATACAGGCGATTTCGCTGCCGTGTTCAGCAAAAGCGGCACGCACTGCCTCAATGTCGTTGTAATCGAGCACGATGGTGTGCGCGACGAATTCGGGCGGTACACCCGCCGAGGTGGGGTTGCCGAAAGTCAGCAAACCCGAACCTGCCTTGACCAGCAGGCTATCGGCGTGACCGTGATAGCAACCTTCGAATTTAATGATCTTGTTGCGACCGGTTGCGCCACGGGCCAGTCGGATCGCGGTCATCGTGGCTTCGGTGCCAGAACTCACCAGACGCACCTGCTCAAGGGAGGGCATGCGCTCGATCAGCATCTCAGCGATGATGATTTCAGCCTCGGTCGGTGCTCCATAGGACAACCCATGAACTGCGGCCTCTTGCACAGCGCGAACCACCTCGGGATGCGCGTGCCCCAAAATAGCTGGCCCCCAGGAGCCGATGTAATCGATGTAGCGCTTATCATCTGCATCCCAGAAATAGGGTCCCTGGGCTCGCGCGACGAAGCGTGGCGTGCCGCCCACCGAACGAAAGGCGCGAACGGGAGAATTAACACCGCCTGGAATGCTGCGGCTGGCACGGGCAAAAAGTTCAACGTTACGGGACATGCAAGAGCTCCGTTTAGACTGGAGAAAAATCAGTGGGTTGAAAAGGAAGTAGAGAGTTCACGAGCGGCTTGCTCGATATTGTCAGCGAGAAATAATCCTCCAACAACTGCAATCGTATCTGCACCTGCTTGATAGATCTGTCCGGCATTGGACGTCTCGATGCCACCGATGGCCACCACAGCAGGCCTCGGTGTTGGCTGAGTCAGACTGAGCCTGCGGCCTGCTTGCAGAACTGAAAGCGGAGCGACTGGCGCGAGCGGTTTTGTTTTAGAAGCAAACATCGCACCGAAGGCAATGTAGGCGACAGCGCAGGCCATAAAACCTTGCGCCCGCAGCGGATCTGCATAACAGGACACGCCGATCAGCCTGTCGGGGCCAAGCGCCTCACGCACGGTCGCAGGCGCCTCATCATCCCGTCCGAGATGAACGCCATCAGCATCAACTTCTTTTGCCAGGCGCCAGTCATCATTGATTAAAAAGACAATATTTAATTCTGTGCAGACTTCGCGCATACGGCTGGCGAGTTTGTGACGTAGTGCTGCATCTGCTGTTTTATGGCGCAGCTGCAAGGCACGCATGCCACCACGTGCGGCAGCACGTACCGCATCCTCTAGTCGCACAGCATCATCCCACTCGGGGGTGACACCGTATAAGCCGCTGGGAAACTTCAGTTGTGCAGACATACAGTTTTACGCAGTCACTGGCATGCGACGCGCGATGCGCTGACCCATACCGGGTTGAAAGGCCTGGGACAGAGCTTGTTCAGCATGCGCGCAGGCAAGTTTTGCTGCCTCAGGTACCTCAAGGCCTCTTGCCAGCAGGGTAGAGAGCGCAGCGGCCACCAGACCGCCCGAATCCCGTACCCGCTCGGCAGGAGCCTGCCAGGGCCAGGAAATGGTTTCGTTTTCAGGACCTACCAGGATGTTGACCAGATGCCCCGGGCGTTGCTGGCTGCCTGTCACCAGCACCCAATTGGCACCAATCGCCTGCAGGGCTTGCGGTCCCGCGGTTTGTCCCGCGGCCTCCAGCACGTCCTCTGTAATCCACTGGGTTAACCTTTTCGCCTCAACCACGACGACATGGGCTTGTGGCACCAGTAGCTCCAGTGTCGCACCCACGAGGTCTTCGACCTCATCGTCCTCAGGATCCCGTTCGGAATGCAATTCTTGCAGACCTAAGTGCAGAACCAATGGAACCTCGCTGTAGTCGGCGGCAATCTGAGCGACTGCGCTTACGGCTTCTGTTGAACTCAGCGCACCGACCTTAATGGACTGCACCGGCATGTCCTCCAGCACGCAACGGGCTTGATCATCGATTTGCTCGCCCGTACAGGGCAGCATGGATTCGGTTTTTGCACTGTCCTGGACTGTCACGGCGGTGAGCGTTGAGAGGGCATGACCCCCAAGTGCTGCACAGGTGACCGCATCGGCAGGCAAACCATCGGACCCCGTCGGGTCAAACGGACCAAAAATTAAGGTGATGGGTAAAGAAATATTTGGCACTGAAAGGGTTCCGCAAGCTATGAAAGAAGGTTCGGGGGTAATTTATGTCAAAAAAACACCGAACTTTCGGCAAGCACGTGTTGGTTTGGTTAACATTGACCCCATTGTAAGAGATGACCTGAGTTTATCCGTCTATTGCGGTAATAAAAGGTTTAACCAAGAGAGAGCTATGCGTACCTGGATGTGTTTGATTTGCGGTTGGATTTACGAAGAAGAACTTGGCCTGCCAGAAGAAGGCATCCCGCCCGGCACCAAATGGGAAGATGTCCCGCCTAACTGGGTTTGCCCAGAGTGTGGTGCGCGTAAAGAAGATTTCGAGATGATGGAAATTTGATTGCCATACGTGGCAAGGACTGCTCATGAGTGACGAGACGAAAGACTCTGATGCTGTGATTGACCTGTCCAATCAGTTTTTGATGGCAATGCCTGGCATGGTCGGTGGTAATCTGGCTGGAACCGTGATTTACGTCTGCGAGCACAGCCCGAAAGGCGCGCTGGGTCTTGTGATCAATCGCCCTACCGACCTGACACTTGAGAGTTTGCTTGAAAAAATCGATCTCAAGCTGGAAATTTCTGCCGACAAGGATTCCTTTGTTTTTTTTGGCGGACCGGTTCAGACCGATCGTGGTTTTGTTTTGCATTCTCCGGCAGGACAGTACAGCTCAAGCCTGAAATTTGATGGCATGGCGCTGACGACTTCGCGCGACGTACTCGAAGACGTCGCAGGAGGCACGGGGCCTGACAAAGTGCTTGTGACCCTTGGCTATGCAGGGTGGGGCGCTGGTCAGCTTGAAAACGAACTAGCTCAGAACGCCTGGTTAAGCGTAGCCTCGGACCCTGAAATTATTTTTGGTGTGCCACCCGAGGAGCGCTACGACGCAGCGCTCAGGTTGCTGGGGATTGACCCTGTCATGCTGACTGGTGATGCCGGGCATGCATGAGGAAACCCTGCTCGCCTTTGATTATGGTGAAAAAAAACTTGGCGTAGCGATTGGTAATTCTTTGCTCAGACAGTCCAGGCCACTTGATATTATTCTGGAGCTCACGCGGGTAGCGCGTTTTGCCCGCATTGCCGCGTTGCTCCAGACTTGGAAACCAGAGCGGTTGGTGGTCGGTCTGGCGCTGGAGTCTGATGGCTCGGAGCACTATCCGGCTGCCCACTGCCGCCGGTTTGCACGTCAGCTTGAAGGCCGTTTTGGCTTGCCCGTGGTGCTGGTTGATGAGAGAGGCTCGAGCGTAGAGGCTCAGAAATTCACAAGAAATCACCCCGATGATGCGCATGCAGCGGCTATTATTCTGCAACGATACTTTGATGCCCTACCCTGAAGAGCACTATGGCCCAATTACCTCCTACCTACACCACTGAACAACTGCCTGATGCTGAAACGCTCTATGCCAATCTGCTCGCGGCAGTGCGGCAGGAAATCACGACTTTACCGATCCAGCAAGTGCATCTGGTCGGGATCCATTCCGGAGGCGCCTGGCTTGCCCAGAGATTGCATCGGGATTTAAAACTCGTACAGCCTTACGGTACTCTGGATATCAGTTTTTATCGCGACGACTTTGACAAGATCGGTTTGCATTCGCAGGTGATGCCCTCGGAGATTACTTTTCCAGTGTCCGGTAAACACCTGATCCTTGTCGATGACGTGCTTTATACCGGTCGCACCATTCGTGCGGCGATGAATGAATTATTTGATTATGGTCGTCCGGCCTCGATCCGTCTGGCGGTACTGGTCGATCGTGGCGGACGCGAGTTGCCCATCAGCGCGGTCGCCGTAGGCGCACGGGTCGAGCCTGCGCCAAAGGGAAGTCTTGTGCTGTCCCAGACCGAAGACGGGGGACTGATTCTCACCACAGAAGCCGAGGAAAATTAATGCGTAATCCACAACTTAATCGGCACGGTGAGCTAACCCACCTCATTACGACTGAAGGACTGTCACGCAATATCCTGACGCATATTCTGGATACGGCAGAGACCTTTGTTCCCCTGGCGGAGCGGGATGTTAAAAAAGTCCCCCTGCTGCGCGGCAAAAGCGTTTTCAATCTCTTTTTTGAAAACTCCACGCGTACGCGTACAACGTTTGAAATCGCGGCCAAACGTCTCTCGGCCGATGTGTTTAACCTCAATATCAATGTGTCTTCCGCCGCAAAAGGTGAAAGCCTGCTCGACACCATTGCAAACCTGTCCGCGATGCAGGCGGACCTGTTCGTAGTCCGTCATGAAGCCAGCGGCGCGCCCTACCTGATCGCGCAACATGTCGCACCCCACGTGCATGTAGTGAACGCAGGCGATGGTCGTCATGCACATCCGACGCAAGCGTTGCTCGATATGTATACGATCCGCCATTTCAAAAAAGATTTTTCGAATCTGACCGTCGCCGTGGTGGGCGACATTCTGCACTCGCGGGTTGCGCGCTCCAATATTCATGCGCTCACTACGCTTGGCGTGGCAGAAGTGCGCGCGATAGGACCGCTGACCTTGTTGCCCAGCGGACTCGAGCAGATGGGTGTGCGCGTATTTACCGATATGAACGAAGGCCTTAAGGATGTGGATGTCATCATCATGTTGCGCTTGCAAAATGAGCGCATGCGTGGCGCGTTGTTGCCTTCTTCGCACGAGTATTTCAAACACTACGGACTGACCGAGGAAAAGCTCGCACTCGCCAAACCTGATTGCATCGTGATGCATCCGGGACCGATGAACCGCGGCGTAGAAATCGCCTCCTCCGTGGCGGATGGCAAGCAATCTGTCATCCTTAACCAGGTCACCTTTGGCATCGCAGTCAGAATGGCGGTAATGAGTATTGTTGCAGGGGCCTCAGCATGAATCTTGAAATTAAAAACGGCCGTGTCATCGATCCCACTCATGGCGTGGATCGAATCACAACACTCTATATTGCGGACGGGAAGGTTGCAGGGATTGATACAGCGCCTTCAGGATTTAAATCACAGCGTTCAATCGACGCCACCGGCAAACTCGTCATACCTGGTCTGGTTGATCTGGCTGCGCGCTTGCGTGAGCCCGGATTTGAACATCGCGGCACACTTGAGTCAGAGTTGCGTGCGGCGCTAGCGGGCGGTATTACAAGTCTTGTCTTGCCACCCGATACTGATCCGACCCTCGATGAGCCAGGTCTGGTTGAAATGCTCAAGCATCGCGCTCGTCAGATTGATCAGGTCAATCTTTATCCTCTAGGCGCGATGACTGTCGGACTCAAAGGCGAAGTCATCACTGAAATGGCTGAGTTGACCGAGGCGGGTTGCATTGCGTTTTCACAGGCGGACACCCCAGTGCTTGATACCAACGTCGTGCTGCGTGCGATGCAGTATGCGCGCACGTTTAATTATTCCTTGTGGCTGCGGGCTCAGGACCCCTGGATGTCGCGCGGTGGCGTCGCAGCCAGTGGCGCTTATGCTTCTCGACTAGGCTTGTCCGGTGTGCCGGTGCAAGCCGAGACGATCGCCCTGCACACCTTGCTCGAGTTGCAACGCACCTCTGGCGTACGTTTGCACTTGTGCCGTTTATCCTCTGCCGCAGGTATTGAGCTGGTGCGCGCGGCCAAGCGTGAGGGTTTGCCGGTGACTTGCGACGTGTCGGCCAATCATATCCACCTGACAGATGTGGATATTGGTTACTACGACAGTAATTTCCGCCTTGATCCGCCCTTGCGCGGGCAGCGTGATCGCGACGCGATCCGTGCGGGTCTGGCTGACGGCACGATTGACGCGTTGTGCTCGGATCACACGCCAGTCGATGACGATGACAAGATGATGCCGTTTGCCGAGGCTCAGCCAGGTGCGACAGGGCTGGAGCTGTTGCTCTCCCTTACTCTCAAATGGGCGCAGGATGCTGGCGTGCCTTTGCTGGAGGCGGTCGCGCGCGTCACGCGTGATCCGGCGCGGATTGTTTGCGCCTCATCTGCAACAGTCCCGCCCTGCGGTCAGTTGGGTGTAGGTGTGGCGGCAGATATTTGTATCGTTGATCCGCAAGCCAGCTGGCAAGTCACACGTCAGTCGCTGCTGAGTCAGAGCCAGCATACGCCCTTTCTGAATATGGAATTACCTGGCCGGGTGGTAGCTACGATCGTACGTGGACAGCTAGCCTGGGAAGCCTCTGTCTGATGCAAGTCCTGCGTTTTCTGTTTCGAGCGTGCCTGACGTTTGTTTGGCTGATCGCGGGGCTGATGCACCTGTTTCTGTTTTTTCCTTTTCTGGGCTTGGCTGCAAGGCATTTTTCCAAAAAATACTGGAGCGTAGTTTTGCTCAAAATATGCGGGGTGCGGGTGAGTCAAATCGGCACGCCGGTGATTGACGGACCCGTTTTATTCGTCACCAACCATATCTCCTGGCTTGATATTTTTATTCTTAACTGCGCACGCGCCACGGCCTTCGTCGCTAAGAGCGAGATTCGTCAATGGCCCCTGATTGGCTGGCTGGCCAGTGGTGCTGACACAATTTTTATCGAGCGGGCTTCCCGGCATGCCGTGCATCAGGTCGGTGAATCCATGCGCCAGCATTTCGTCCAGGCTCAGGCTGTTGGTCTGTTTCCCGAGGGCACAACCTCCAACGGTTATGCGCTACTGCCGTTTTATGCGAATTTGTTCGAGCCTGCGCGTAAAGCAGGCGCCAGCATTCAGCCGGTCGTACTGAAGTATTACCATCACGGTCGTCGCAGTGATTTCGCAGCCTTCATCGGCGACCAGACGCTGTTACACAACATGTGGTGTGTGCTGGGTGGTACGGGGACGTCTGTTGAAATGATTTTTTTGCCTGTTATCTGGGACGGTGAGGGCGAGCCGCCTGTGCGAGCCGCACTCAGTCGTGCTGCGCATCAGGTCATGGAGCAAACGCTTTTGAGTTGAGTATTGCTCAGCCAAGCGTTTGCCTCCCGAACATTTAAGTCCTGACCCGCGTGCTTAACAGCCCTGGCATTTCGGATGCGCGCGCAGGCGAGGATAAACACCTAGCGCATTGCTTGAATAGATTTGTTTCTTTTGCGCTGCATCGGCTGAGGTCGAGGCGTCGATATAACGTTTAGTATCGTCAAAATAGAAATTTGTCAGCGGGTCGATACCCTGGACCGCGCCGACGGTCTCTGAGGCAAACAAGACATTTTTTGTAGGTACGACTTTGAGCAACAAGTCGATGCCTGGCTGGTGATACACGCAGGTGTCAAAAAAGACATTATCAAGAATTTTCTCTTCAAGTTTTAAACCCATATCCAGCGCGATACCGCGATAACGACCCCAGTGGTAAGGTGCTGCGCCACCACCGTGAGGGATAATGAATTTAAGCGTCGGGAAATCCTTGAAAATATCCGAGGTCAGAAACTGCACAAAGGCAGTCGTATCACCATTGATATAGTGAGTTGCCACCGCAGGATTGAAATGCGGGTTGCATGAACCGCTGACATGGATCATCGCAGGGATATCGAGTGCAACCATTTTTTCGTAGAGTGGGTACCACCATTTTTTATCCCAGAGCGGTGGGTCGGACCAGCGACCACCCGAAGGATCGGGATTCAGGTTCGCACCGATAAAACCAAATTCGTTGATGCAGCGATCGAGCTCCTCGAAAACGCGGGCACCTGGCGCTACACCTGGTGCCTGAGGTAATTGACACACACCGACAAAGGCGTCCGGGAACATCTGCACTGCGCGATGAATCAGTTCATTGCAATAGCGCGCCCAGACAACGTTGGTTTGCTCGTTGCCATTGTGATGATCCATACCTACAGCTCGCGGAGAAAAGATCGTCAGATCAATGCCGCGCTCGTGCATGATGCGTAACTGATTTTCGCTGATGCCTTTACGGATTTCTTCATCGCTGACGGGAGGTGGAGCGAGAGTTGGAGTGAGCCCGGTACGATTGAATTCTGCAACCTGGTCGGCGCGAAATTTAGCGACCTGTGGCGGGGTAGTCGTGAAATGGCCGTGACAGTCAATGATCATGATGTGGACAAGGTAAGAGTGAGGAAAAAAATCGATTAAGCCGAAAAGTCGAGTTTGAATTCAGAGAGAAATTTCTTCATAAACACAGCTTCTTCGCTGATGAATTTACTGGTTTCAGGAATCGTCCAGTTAAGCGGCTCGAGACCATTTTTTCTGAGTTTTTCCGAAATGACCGTGCTGGCCACAACCTTGTTAATACTGTCATGCAGGCTAGTGACCATTTCCTCGGACGTGTTGGCTTGCGCAAACACTCCTATCCAGGACGGAACTGAAGAGCCTTTAAAAACCTCGACCAGTGAAGGCACACCGGGCAAGCTCTGAACTGTTTTGGGTTGGGCGATGGCGATCCAGCGAAGTTTGCCGCTTGCAACCATCGCCCCTCCTACGGGTATGGTCGTGAATACCGCATCGAGATGACCGCCTGCCGCATCGGCAATCATAGGCGCGCCACCCTTGTAAGGCACCATATTCAGATTGAGTTGCGCAGAGCGCTCGAGCAACAAGGCGGCCAGGTGGTGCGGGCTCCCAATACCTGCGAGACCGACCCGTAAAGGCGTTGGCGATGCTTTAGCCTTTGCAAGAAACTCATCCACTGTTTTGACGCCTAATTGTTCGGTCACGGCGAGCACCAGAATCATGTCAGCGAAGGCTGCGACGGGCTTGAGATCTTTCAGTGGATCGACGGATTTCGAGGCGAGTTGCGGGACAAAGGGATTGGTGGTGAGCGTCGAATTTGCAAAAACGCCGAACACCCCGGAGTCACCAGCTTGCCTGGCGACAAATTCGCAGGCAATGTTGCTCGCAGCACCCGCCTTGTTTTCAACAATAAAGGTCGCGCCGGTTTCCTGATTCAGACCTTCGGCTATTGTGCGCGCAGCGAAATCAACCACGCCCCCGGCTGGATAGCCCACAACAAATCTGAATTGCCTGCCGGCCCATTTCTGAGCAAAACTCGCAGGAGCCATTGCCGCCGTGACGGTTGCGACCAGGGTAGTTAAAACTTGTCTGCGATCCATTGTGTCTCCAGGCCATAAGGGTTGAATATTTGTTATTTTGCTGATTGTGCCATGGTCTGCCTAGTGTTTGAAACATATTCGTTTGAAACATATTCGTTTGAAACATACTCGTTCTCTAGCAGTGGGCTTTATGCAGTTTGATCGATGCAAATTTGTTTCGCAGAGATTTGTTGCCTAAACTGCTGAACAATTACAGTTCGCAATATATTTGACTGGATCAGACACAATGAGCCCTACACTGGATGCGCAGACACAAAACTGGATTGCCCAATACGAAGCACGCGCGCAACGTCACGCTGTAAAAGTCGGTGATGATGAGGTGGTCTGGAGACAGTTCGGTCAGGGAGAGCCGCTTGCGCTTTTTCACGGCGGCCATGGGAGCTGGATGCACTGGGCCCGCAATATCGAGGCTTTAGCGCGTAATTTTTCTGTTTGGATTCCTAATTTACCGGGCTATGGTGATTCCAGTACGCCTGATTATGAGGATTTCCCCAGTCTCGTTGAGGTCACGCTCTCAAGCATGGATCAACTGTTTGGTTCAGAGGTTGGGATCAATTTGTGTGGCTTTTCTTTTGGCGGCCTGGTTGCCGCTCATATCGCTGCAAAACGACCCGCAGTAAAAAAACTGGCTCTGCTCGGACCGGCCGGGCATGGCGGCCCGCGGCGCCCGCGCGGCAAACTTCAAAACTGGAAAATCGCCGAATCTGAGGCTCAAGTGCTCGAAGCGATGCGCCATAACCTGTGGGTTCATATGCTTTACGCCGAGGAGCACATTGATCCTTTGTCTGTCGGTATTCACACCGGTTCGTGCGTCAAAACACGTTATCGTAGCCGTGGTCACTCTTTTAAAGGTGACCTGAGCGAAGCACTAAATCAGTATGCTGGCCAGATGCTGTTCGTCTGGGGTGAGCACGATGTGACCGCTACACCAGAAGTGCTTGTACAAACCCTTGTGCAAACGCATGATGGCAGAAAACACCTGATTCTGCCGGGAGCTGGGCATTGGGTTCAGTACGAAGCGGCATCCACCGTCAATCAGGCGCTTCTGCAGTGGTTTAGTCCTGAGATAAAGGATTAAGAGTTTGTTTGCAGGCGATTTGCAAGACATACCGGTCTTGCAGCCGCACTGCTGTGAGTTGTCCGCCCCAGACACAGCCTGTATCGAGACAGATCGCATCCGAGCGCATCAGGAGTCCGAGTGTGGACCAGTGGCCAAAGACGACCGTGACATCGCGCGTCGCCCGATCTGGCACATCAAACCACGGCATCAAGCCATCATCGCGCACACCAGGCTCACCCTTGATTGGCAGTGCCATCCGTCCCTTGCTGGTACACAGGCGCATACGCGTCATCGCATTGACGATGACACGAAAGCGTTTGCCCCCCGTATGATCCTCTTTCCAGTGATCTGGCTCGTTGCCATACATTTTTTCAAGGGCTTTTTGCCAGTTGTTACCGCGTAAGGCCACTTCCACTTCATTTGCAAGCAAAAGTGTTTTGGTGACATCCCATTTGGGCAAGACACCAGCATGAACCAGTAGATGTCCGACCTCAAAGTGCGCAAGCGGTCGCCAGCGCAGCCAGTCAATGATTTCCTGCGCATCAGGTGCTTCAAGGATCTCGAGCAGCGTGTCGTTTTTACCTGGGCGTCTGACGCCAGCTGCCACGGCGAGCAAATGCAGGTCATGATTGCCCAGAATTGCGATGCTTCGCTCTTCAAGCGCCATCAAACGCCTGAGGGTCGTGAGAGACTGGGGCCCCCTGTTGACCAGATCTCCCGCAAACCAGAAGCGAGCATAGGGTTCTTGTGCGATTTCAGGGCTTTGGAGGAGTTCGTCCAGTGAGCTGCAGCAACCCTGGATATCGCCCACCATCCAGATACTTGGCATGCTCATATCGGCGACTTGCCCCACAAAAGAAAGCGTTTGTTACTGGCTGCGATCGCGTTTCGATTTTCCATGAGCAAGACGCAGCCCAGTGCGATCAGCATCGCGCTGATGTTGGGCAATAGCGCCGTCACAACCGGCGGCCATTTATAGAGCAGGCCTACGTTCAAGGCCAACTGATTGATCATAAAAAAGCCTGTGCCCATCAAAATACCGATGAATACTTTAGCGCCTACGCCACCTCGACGGGTTTGCATAAAGCTGATGGGGGCGGCGATGGTCAGCATGACGAGCAGGGTGAACGGGTAAGCGAGCTTACGCCAGACTGCTACAACCTGCCGGTCAGATTGCAACTGATTTTTATTCAGATACTCAATGTAGTCCCTCAGCGCGAATAAAGACATGCGCTCCGGCGTGAGGATTCTTGCCACCAGGCGCTCTGCGGTCAAGGTGGTTTCGACAGTTCGTTCAGGCAGGTTGTGAACAGTCATCAAAGGACCATCATTGACTCTCGCATCTGCCAGCGAATTTTTGGCAGCCGGGGAGATTTTATTTTCAATCACATTCGTCATGACAAGTTTGCCATCGACAAAACGCCCCGTGTCCGCCTGTGACATCGAGACAAGCGTGACCCCGTCGGAGTACTCGAACATCCGCAGGTTAGCGACATTACCTGAGGTTTGGAGTTTGCCTATGTTAATGACCCGCATGCCGCCAGTCAGGGTAGGCTCCTTAAACCAGTATCCTGTGTTGAGCATACCGCCTTCAACCTTGCCCCGCATGACCAGATTGGCTTCGCTGCTTTTGGTCTCCGCATAGGGGGTCAGGAACTCCGAGAGCAACATGGCACCCACGATAAGCGGCAGGGCGATGGTCCAGAGCATTCTGATCAGGCCCATGCCACTAATACCCGATACTCTGAAAATAACTAGCTCGTTTCGCTGTGCCAAACCTGCCAGCGCCAGAATCGCGCCAATCAGTAAACCGATAGGCAGCAAGTCATAGAGACGGGTCGGCATGGTGAGCAATTGCAGATAAAAGAGCGCGCTCAGAGGAAATTTTTCACCGACCGTGTCGAGTTCGTCAACGAGTGTGAAAAAAGTAAACAGCCCGAGCAGAGCAATCAGCACAACCGAAGTTGAGCGGAAAATCTCACGGGCGATGTAATTTCTGGCGGTGCGCATAGTTGACAGTGTAATGCCATCGATAGAGATTAAGCGAGGCTTGCGTCGAGCTCGGCACGGATAGTTTGGAGCACAGGTTTTATGTCAGGTTTAATACCGTGCCAGATATAAAAACTTTCAGCAGCCTGGCCAACCAGCATGCCCAGACCATCAGCGCTGCGTTGTGCGCCATCGCTGAGCGCCTGCAGCATGAAGGGCGTTGGCCGCGCGCCATACATCATGTCATAAGCCAGTGCATCAGGCGCGTAGAGTCCTGCGGGCAGCTCTGGCGCTTTATCGCCCAGACTGCTGGAACTGGCGTTGATGACAACATCCCAGCCGCCTTGCAGGGTTGCTTGTGCCAGGCCTCCCGACGAAATTTGATTGTTCGTGCCGCCATCAGACTTCTGCCAGGCCTCTACGAGTTCGGTCGCGCGTGCTTGAGTCCGGTTCACAATGCGCAAATGTACGCACCCGGCTTCAAGCAGGGGGCCCATCACGCCGCGCGCGGCGCCTCCTGCACCGATTAGCAGGATGCGCACCTGGTTGAACTGCACCCCCAGTCTTTCGAGATCGGTCACCAGGCCGACACCATCCGTGTTGCAACCATGCACGACATCGTTTTGCATCCAGAGAGTGTTGACAGCTTGCGCCATTCTGGCGCGTGGGCTGAGGTGGTCGCGCGCGAGCTCCCAGGCTTGCAGTTTGAAGGGCACGGTCACGTTGAGTCCGCTGCCGCCTTGCGTAAAAAAATCACGTACGGTTGTTTCAAACTGATCGACAGGCGCCTCAAGTCTCTGGTAGTCCAGGCTGATTCCGGTTTGTTTGGCGAACAACTGGTGAATCGACGGCGAGCGGCTGTGTTTGACTGGGTTACCGATGACGGCGAAATGAGACGTTTGCATGTTGGGCGACGGAAATATGATTGAGGTTCGTGACTATCGTGACTATCGTGCCTGAAGGGTACCATTGACGAATTGCCAGGTTCGGGTCAGTACGAGTTGATCGATTTCTTTTGCCATATCCGGGGGGAAAGGGCCAAAGGGCGCAGATAATTGGGCGATACGTATTGCAGCCTGATTCAGGGCAGACTGATCCGAAGGCTTATCAATAGTGATGTCTGCAATCGTTCCGTTACTGCGGATCGTCAGCGTGAGCTGTACTTGGCCGTAGAGCGTTTTGCCCGAGCTGCGAGGATAGTGTTGTGCGCCAATCTGCTCCACACGCTGTCGCCACTGATCGATATAAGGTGCGTAACGGAACGCCCGTGTCGAAGGGGCATCGAAATGCTTGCGAGGACGCTGGTTGTATTCCTGGGTTTGCTGTGAAAGGATCGCAAGCTTGGAGTTTTGCGCCACGCTTTCCTGATTCTTGTCGTCGAGTCCTGGATTTTGACTGTCTTTCATAAAATAGGGTGTTGTACGTCCTGAGGCGACCGACTCTTGTGATTTGAGACGTGTCAGCAAATTTTGTTGCTCGGCCTCAAGCTGCATCTTTTTTCTTGTCAGCGCCTCAACCTCGATCCTACTAGTCGTATCCCCCGTATGAGGAAGCGCTTGTGCGGCATTGGCCTTGTCAACCGTTCCGCCGCCATCCATGTTGTTTTGCGCGATCAGGCGGGCCTTCGCGGGAGCCAGTTCGGTGCTTGCATTGATCAGCACAACCTCCAGCGTCTGCGGGGTTTTAGGTGGTGGCGAGGGCATGCCGCGCTGCCAGGCCAGTAAGCAGAGGTGAAATAAGACCGACAAGCCGATCGCCCAACGCAAAAACCGTTGTTCAGAGCGACGCCATAAAGCTTCTGGCGTCAACAGCAGTGAATCAGAATTTGAAGGCACGCTCAGGGTCTCTAGGCTTCAGTCTCAATTGTTTCAGGCGAGAGAATCTCAAGCTTGCCTGTCATGGCACAGTCGATCTCTAACCCCAGTTCGTCAAAACCCATAATTTTTAATTGAATCTGCTGGCCGCGATCCATCTGCGGTAAGCCGGAAATTCTTGTGACAAGCGGAGCGTTGCTGAAACGAACCAGGTCTTCCTTGAGTACGGTTGCATCGCATTGCGTGATCGCTTGCTGCTGGAACCAGCGCAGGCACCAGTAACGCTCCATGTTGTTCTGAAAGTCATTCCAGGCGGTGTATTGCGCCTCAAAGCCGCCGATAATGGCAAATAAATCCGCATCGCGTGGCTTGAACGGTGCGACTAGTGCGGCAGAAACGCCGTGTTTGATGGCGGCGATCAATTGCCACTGATTGACCAGATCGACGTAACGACGCAAGGGTGAAGTGCACCAGGCGTATTGTGCGACACCAATAGCCTCGTGTGGCAACGCTTGCGTGCTCATGCGCACCCGGCCGGTTTGCTGCGAACGATAAATGCCCGGGATGCCGTGCGAGGCGAGTACCGCACCCCACGTACTGTTTGCCAGGATCATGTATTCCGCAACCAGTCGATCGAGTGGCGCATTGCGTTGTCTGGGCAATATGCGTACCGGGCTGTCGGGATTGTCAGCCGGTCCGTCGAGATAAAAACTGTATTCAATCCGGTTGTTATTTTCAGGTTTGCCACGAACCAGCTCACGTTGTCTGGCGAGTTGCAGAGCGAGTCTCCACAGCGGTCTGAGCCAGTCGTTGTAGGGTAGGACTTGTTGCGGATCGTTGAGTGCGGCTTCTGTAATAGCCGCATCGAGCAGGTTGTGGCGCAAATTTTCAACCACCACGACACGCTCGAGTTTGCTCTCATGCGAGAGGATCTCTCCTGTTTCAGCGTTGGCAGTGACGTATAAGGAAAGAGCCGGTACGGCACGACCTGCATCCAGGGAAAAAGCGCTGATGATAGTGTCTGGTTGCATCGGGATTTTTTCACCCGGTGTGTACACCGTCGACATGCGTGCGCGTGCGAGTTTATCGAGCTCACTGTCGCGGGTGACGGCGAGCCCAGGTGCTGCGATGTGAATGCCGACACGAATATTGCCATCTTCGAGTTCAACGACTGACAGGGCATCATCGATCTCTGTTGTTGAGATATCGTCAATCGAATAGGCTTGCGCCTCGGAAAGAGGCAGCTCCTGGCCTGGCTCAGTGAGCGCGAGCGCAGGAAAGTCGGTGCCGCGCGGAAAGTGCGTGGCGAGAAACTTGCCTTTGTGCAGTGCTAGTGCGTGTGGCCAGGCACCCAGATCGAGTAGTAACCGTTCTGGCGTTTTTTGAGTCTGCGCGCAGGCTGTCTCAAGCGCTTTCCAGGCTTGGGAATTTTTATCTGGTCGTGTGACCAACTGCAAGGCGAGCTCAGCGATGCCGGCCGGTAACCTGCCTGCGATCATTTCATCGACCCAGCCCTGGATTTCAGCGGCAGCGCGTTGTTTTTTTTCTAAGGCTGCCAGCGCCGCTGTCAGAATCTCAGGCGGTGCGGCACGATAGCGACCACGTCCACGCCGGTGAAAATAGACAGGCGAGGCATGCAAACGCAGCAGCAGAGAGGTTTTTTCAAGCGTATCGGGCGCGTGACCATAATATTCAAGACCGAGCGTCTCGACATCGAATTCCTCTTTCGGTGCGAACTCCCACAAAAAAGCGAAATCGATGTTTTCCGCAAGCTTTTCGGCTTGTTCGAATAACGATTCGGGTGAGGGACTGGCGAAAGTGAAAAGGCAATTTGTGCGTTTAATCTTGCTGCGTTTACCCGAGGCGGATTCGACTTGAAGCGCTGCCTGCGTTTCAGTCATGATATGGCCCGCTTTAAACGTGCCTTCTTCTTCATACAAAACAAACATGCGTTATTCCGGTTAAATCGTGAGCGGCCATCAGGCAGCGGCAGTAGCAAGAGCATCAAGCAGACGGCGATGTATTCCGCCAAACCCGCCATTGCTCATCACAAGAATATGGTCACCGGGTCTTGCGTCCCGCGTGAGTGCCTGCAGCAACTGATCCATCTCACCATAGGCTTGCATCCTGGTGCCCAGGCCTGACAGTACCGTGGCGGGATCCCAGCCAAGCGCATGTTTGCCGGCATGCTGGCCGAAGCAGAAAACCAGATCGGCAGGCTCAAGAGCCTCGGGCAAGCGGGCTGCCATCGTGCCTAATTTCATGGTGTTGGAGCGTGGCTCCAGGACCGCCAGAATACGCTGAGTGCCGACTTGTGCGCGTAGACCGTCAAGCGTGGTGCGAATCGCTGTCGGGTGATGGGCGAAGTCGTCGTAGACCGTAATCTGGTTGACGGTGCCCGTGATCTCCATGCGTCGCTTGACACCGGTAAAAGCGCAGAGCGCACGGATACTGGTCGCCGTATCAACACCCACGTGCTGAGCGGCTACGATGGCGACCAGCGCATTGTGACGGTTGTGCGCACCCGTCAGTGTCCACAGAATCCGGCCAAGGCTCTCGTCGCCTGCTCGCACCTCAAAGCTCAGAGGATCTATCTCTCGCGTGTGCCAGGCCGCTGTTTGTCCAGTACGGATCACCTCTGACCAGCAGCCTCGCGCGAGAACGCGCTCAAGCGCCTGGTCACTGTCAGGCACAATCACACGGCCGTTGGCAGGTATGGTGCGCATCAGATGATGGAATTGTGTTTCGATCGCACCCAGATCCGGGAAAATATCCGCATGGTCGTACTCGAGGTTATTCAGGATTGCCGTACGGGGTCTGTAATGAACGAACTTTGAACGTTTATCGAAAAACGCAGTGTCATACTCATCGGCCTCAATCACAAAAAAGTGAGAGGCAGGATTAAAACGCGCAGAGACTTGCAGACCCGGTGCTACGCCGCCGATGAGAAAGTTTGGTTTGAGTCCTGCATAGTCCAGTATCCAGGCGAGCATTGAACTGGTCGTGGTTTTACCGTGTGTGCCAGCGACTGCCAGCACATGCTGTGCTTGAAGGATATGTTCGCCTAGCCATTGTGGTCCCGAGCTGTAGGGCAGCCCCTCGTTGAGGATGGCCTCCATGAGAGGGTTGCCACGCGAAACAACGTTTCCAATCACAAATAAATCCGGTTTAAGTGACAGTTGTCCGGGGTCAAAGCCTTCAATGAGTTCAATACCCTGCTCGGCTAGCTGGGTACTCATGGGTGGGTATACGCCTGCGTCACAGCCCGTGACGCGATGACCTGCCGCCCGCGCAATTAACGCGAGGCCACCCATGAAAGTGCCGCAGATCCCTAAAATATGAAGGTGCATGAACTGTCTCCTGACCGTATTGTAGAGGGAGATAGCGATCGCTTAGTACTTGTTATGAGATCGCCTAGTACTTGTTATGATGGTGCATATGAAAAGAAGAACTGTGATCCTTGGCGCAACTGGCTTGAGTGCCATGGCTGTGACTGGATGGCTTGCCTGGCGCGAGTCATCCCGCAAAGCCCCGGGAGCAAACCGCGCCACGTCACTTGGCCCGACTGCAAAACCGCAGCTCAACCTGCAGGCCTTGCTAGACGCAAAATTGCCCGATATCGAGGGTCGTGAGGTATTGTTTAAGCAGTACCTTGGCAAACCCGTGGTGGTGAATTTCTGGGCAACCTGGTGTGCGCCATGCGTTGAAGAGATGCCTGCGCTCAATGAATTGGCACAATCCCTGCCTGAGGTTCAATTTGTTGGTATTGGTATTGATACTGTTGATAAAATACGTCAATTCGTCGATAAAATACCTGTTTCCTATCCCTTGCTTGTGGCGGGCCACGGTGGAATTTCGCTGCTGCGGGAGCTGGGTAATCCGTCTGGTGGTTTGCCTTTTACCGTCATGTTGGATGCAAATGGCAGCATGATCGATACAATTCTTGGTCAGCTCCCTCCTGCTGATTTACAGGGCCGTATTCGAGCGCTTGTTGTCAAATCGAAGACGTAAATGGACAAATCACAGTTTTTAGCTTAAAAAGAGCTCTTGTTAGATAAAAACTGATCGCTCAATGGCTCAAAAAATCCTTGTTCTGCATGGTCCCAACCTGAATTTGCTGGGAACACGCGAACCACATCTCTACGGACACACCACACTGCCTGAGCTCAATGTTCGGCTTGGTGGCTTGTCAGCGAGTCTGGGGGCGAGTCTGGATGCATACCAAAGTAATCACGAGGGTGAGCTGGTCGATCGAATTCAGGCGGCTCGTCTTGATGGCACGGATTTCATCATTATCAACGCAGGTGCCTACACGCATACCAGCGTTGCGATTCGGGATGCGCTGGCAGGGGTGAAAATACCCTTTGTAGAAGTCCATCTATCCAACGTCTATAAAAGAGAAACTTTTCGTCACCACTCCTATCTGTCCGATCTGGCGCAGGGTGTGGTGGCAGGCCTTGGCTCTCAAGGCTACGAGGCCGCTGTCCGGTTCGCCGTGCAGTTCGTCCAGCCAGCCTGATTTGTAATCACTGGTCAATTCATCACTTTACGGAAACACTATGGATCTCAGAAAACTGAAAACCTTGATCGATCTGGTTGCAGAGTCTGGCATTGCCGAACTTGAAATCACTGAAGGCGAGGGCAAGGTTCGCATCGTCAAGTTTTCTCAGGCTGTGCAGCCTGTTGCGTATGCGCCAGCTCCGGTCGCTGCTGCCCCTGCCGCTCCAGTCGCTGAGGCGGCTCCCGCCGCACCTGCAGCGCCTGCTGCCGCCGAGGGTCATACCGTTAAATCGCCCATGGTTGGTACTTTTTATCGTGCCTCAAACCCAGGCGCACCAGCCTTTGTGCAGCTTGGTCAGTCTGTCAAAGAAGGCGAGCCACTTTGCATCATCGAAGCCATGAAATTGCTCAACGAGATCGAAGCGGACAAGACCGGTGTCATCCAGGCGATTCTGGTCGAGAACGGTGAGCCGGTTGAATACGGTCAACCTCTTTTCGTGATTGCCTGATATGTTTGAAAAAATTCTGATCGCCAATCGCGGCGAAATCGCTTTGCGCATCCAGCGCGCTTGCCGTGAAATGGGTATCAAGACGGTTGTCGTCCATTCCGAAGCGGATCGCGACGCGAAGTATGTGCGCCTGGCCGATGAGTCAGTCTGCATTGGCCCCGCAGCTTCGCGCGACAGTTATCTGAATATGCCCGCGATTATTGCTGCAGCCGAGGTCACCGACGCCGAGGCGATTCATCCGGGTTATGGATTCCTTTCGGAAAATGCCGATTTTGCAGATCGTGTTGAAAAAAGCGGTTTTGTTTTCATAGGACCGCGTCCAGAGTCAATCAGACTGATGGGCGATAAGGTCAGTGCCAAACGCGCAATGATCGAAGCCGGTGTACCAGTGGTCCCTGGCTCCGAGGGCGCACTGCCTGCTGATTCTGCAGAGATCTTGCGCATTGCCAATCAGGTTGGTTACCCGGTGATTATCAAAGCAGCGGGCGGTGGCGGTGGTCGCGGTATGCGAGTGGTGCATACCGAAGCCGCCTTGCTCAATGCCGTCACGATGACCAAAGCCGAGGCGGGCGCAGCGTTCAATAATCCCGAGGTATACCTCGAGAAATTCCTCGAAAACCCACGTCACATTGAAGTCCAGGTGCTGGCAGATGGCGAGCGCAACGCGGTCTGGCTAGGTGAACGTGATTGCTCAATGCAGCGTCGCCACCAGAAAGTGATCGAAGAGGCACCTGCTCCAGGTATCCCGCGCAAACTCATCGAGCGAATCGGTGAGCGTTGCGCTGAGGCGTGCCGCAAGATCGGTTATCGCGGTGCCGGCACGTTTGAGTTTCTGTTCGAAAATGGCGAGTTCTATTTCATCGAGATGAACACCCGCATTCAGGTTGAACATCCCGTCACGGAACTGATTACCGGCATTGATCTGGTGCAACAGCAAATCCTGGTGGCGGCTGGCGAGAAATTCACCTTGCGCCAGAAAGACATCGTCTTCAAAGGCCATGCTCTGGAGTGCCGCATCAACGCCGAAGATCCTTTTACCTTCGTGCCAAGCCCCGGCAGGATTACAAATCTCCATACTCCAGGCGGTCCGGGCGTTCGAATCGACTCGCATGTATTTAACGGCTATTTTGTTCCGCCACATTATGATTCGATGATAGCCAAGGTCATCACCTACGGTGAGACACGCGATCAGGCCCTGGCGCGGATGAACATCGCTTTATCGGAAATGGTTGTTGAAGGAATTAAAACCAACATCGCGTTGCATCGCGAATTGATGGTGGATGCAAAGTTCGCCGAAGGCGGAACCAGTATTCATTATCTGGAACATAAATTGGCTGCACGTCCTGGTTGATTGCCAGGTTGCAGTCTCACCGGGCTGATGTGGGCCCGGTTCTCGGAAATTTACATGCGTGAACTGCTTTTACTTTGTCCGGGCGGTCTTGCCGAGTCTCTCTCCGATGCTCTCTTGGAGGCGGGTGCCTTATCGGTCAGCGTCGAGGATGCCGACCTCGATACGGACGCCGAGCAACCCTTGTTTGGCGAGCCTGGAAGCGAACCCAACACGCAGGCCTGGACTCGCAATCATCTGATCGTCTTACTTGCCGATGGCACGGATCCCGAACAATTGCTGGCTGCCGCACTTCAGGACTTTGAGTCAATGCCCGAGCTACCCAGGCATTTGCGCGAGGTACCTGATGCAGACTGGGTGCGTCTGACGCAGTCCCAGTTTGGTCCGATCGCGGTTGGTGAAAGAATTTTGATTATTCCGAGCTGGCATGCAGATCAGTTGCCTGCCACGCCCGAGCCTAACCGGATTGCCCTACAATTGGATCCAGGACTTGCGTTCGGCACCGGTAGTCATCCCACGACACATCTATGTCTTGAGTGGCTGGCTGACTGCCTACCGGAAAATTCCACCGTACTGGATTATGGTTGTGGTTCTGGAATTCTCGCGATTGCGGCGGCCCTGTTTGGTGCCTCCCGCGTCGTCGGCGTCGATATCGATGAGCAAGCAGTTCAGTCTACCCGTGATAATGCGCAAGCCAACCGTGTCGTGATCGACGCGTCGTTACCTGAGGGGTTGCGTGACGGTTTGTTTGAGGTGGTGGTTGCTAATATCCTCTCTAATCCGCTCAAGGTTCTTGCCCCAATGCTGGCGGGACGCGTGTGTTCCGGTGGTCAGCTCGTTTTGTCAGGTGTGCTGGAGAGGCAGGCCGAAGAGGTCGCTGCGGCTTATGCACCCTGGCTCCCCCTGTCTGTATGGCAGGCCCGAGATGGCTGGGTTTGCCTTGCTGGCGTCAAGCCATAGGGGGCTATGATGAGTCTGGTCACGCGCTGCCCTAAATGCCTGAATGATTTTCTCGCGACGCTTGAGCAGTTGCGCGTGCATAATGGGTTGGTCAGGTGCGGGACCTGCTCAAATATTTTTGATGCTTATTCCCACCTCGAAAGCGACTTACCCGTACTGACGCGTCGTGCGCACGAAGCCCAAGCTAGTGACTATGCGGATAATGCGCGCGACAACGCCCCGACAGCAGTAAAAGATTCTTACTTTACGCCCGCCGAAACTTTTAATGAGCCCTTTGTTCAAGAGGCTCACCAGAAAGAGCCAGAGCCATCCGTTCTAAGACAGCGCGGCCAGGCAGGTTACGCACCTAATTCTTCTTTTGGTCAAACCTACAGCGAACCTGTTTTCTCGCATGACGAACCAGGTCTGTCCCGCACGACCTCTGGTTTTTCTCATACTGAGCCGCTCTTATCGCATAGTGAGCCGGTCCTATCGCAAGGTGAGCCTGCTTTATCGATAGTGGTGGAGCCGCGCGCATCGGTGCACGGCACTGAGAGCTTAAGGCGCAGGCAGCCTGAATTTTTGCATGAGTCAGAAGGTACAGGTCTGGTACTACGTGTTTTCTGGAGTGTTGCATGTCTGTTTGCGCTGATTGCCTTGCTCGCTCAAAGCATCTATATCTACCGAAATGATATTGCGACACGTTTGCCTTTTGTGCAGCCGGTTTTGAACAGCCTGTGTGCAAAATTAAATTGTGATGTCAGTTTGTCCCGCCATCTTGAGCGTATCTCGATCGATGCTTCTTCCTTGCAACAGTCGCCAGGCCAGACGCAAGAGGGCCGGCCTGTTGAGTTGTCACTACGTTTTACGATGCGCAATCGCTATGATAAAAATCAGCCCTGGCCGCATTTAAGTCTGGAACTCAAAGACGCCTCGGGCACGACAGTTGTCCGCAAGATCATCGCTCCCCATCAATACCTCCCCCCAACCCAGGTCGATCAGCCGTTTGCCGCGGGACAGGAGGTCAATCTATTGATTCCTGTTGCAGTCAATGGTTTGCAGATTAATGGTTTTCAACTCGATAAATTTTTTCCTTGAGGCAAGAGCATGACCGCTCCCGTTCTGATTTGTGGTTCCGTCGCATTTGACACCATCGCCGTGTTTGAGGGCCGGTTTAAAGACCACATACTGCCTGATCGCATACATGCTCTGAGCGTATCTTTTTTTGTACCGACGATGCGGCGTGAGTTTGGTGGGTGTTCGGGCAATATCGCCTACAACTTGAAATTGCTGGGTGGACAACCTATACCTGTTGCTACGGTTGGCGATGACGCAGTGGCTTACCTCGCGCGTTTCAAAGAACTGGGCATAGACACCAGCAAGATACGCAGCGTGCCAGGAACCTTAACGGCACAATGTTTCATCACAACGGATCTGGATGATAACCAGATCGCCTCATTTCACCCTGGTGCAATGGAGCAGGCAGCGGATAACGATTTAACCGGTCAGCAGGCTGCCTGGGCGATTGTCGCGCCAGATGCCAAGGCAGGTATGGTTGCTCACGCCAAGCGGCTCCACGCGCAGGGTACGCCGTTTATTTTCGATCTGGGGCAAGCAATGCCACTGTTTGACGGCGACGATATTAAAGAGATGATTGCACTGGCTCAAGTGCTTTGTGTCAATGATTACGAGGCGAGCGTTGTAGAGCAACGCACCGGCAAAACAATCGAGCAATTGGCCGCAGGCTTGCAGGCGGTTATAATCACGCGCGGTGGTGAGGGCGCAACCCTCTATACCGCTGGACGTGTCGAGCACATCGACCCTGTTATTCCTGCAGCGATTATCGATCCGACTGGCTGTGGCGATGCCCATCGCGCAGGCTTGCTTTATGGTTTGACGCTAGGCTGGTCCTGGGGCGATGCCTGCAAGCTCGGTAATTTAATGGGTTCACTCAAAATAGCATCGCGCGGCCCACAAAACCATGCACCTACGCGTGCCCAGATTAGCGCGCAGCTCCACGCCCAGTTTGGTTTGCGTCTACCAGGTTAAGCACTGTGAAAGCTCTCTGTGCCCTCGGGATGATTGCCTTGACTGTTGCAATCATTCCTGGCTGTACGTCTCTGGAGAGTACTGGCTCGCTGCCAACCAGCTCCGCGCCGCTGCAAAATGTGCAGCGCGTTCAGGAGGGCAAAGTAATCAAATTGCGTGAGATCGCGCTCGTCAACGATCGTGCGGATCTTAGTGCACGCCCCGAAACGCAGGGCCGTACGGTTTCTCAGGTCGGTGGGGCTGTGCTGAGCGCCATGACCGACGAATCCAGCGATGAGTATTCGCGTCAGATCGACGCTCAGGAAATTACGGTTCGCTTTGACAATGGCGCCACCCTTGTGGTGACTCAGCCTAAGACCGCTGATTTAGAACTGAATCAGCGCGTCAAAGTTCTGAGTGCGCAGCAAGGCACGCGTGTCCAGGCGTTTTAAGCTGCAGGCGAGCTGTTTTGCGTTGTTGCCATGCGGATTTCTAGCGATGCATTCTTGTCGAATTGCATCATGCGCTGCGGGAAAGGCAGCTCAATTCCCGCGGCATTAAACGACTCCAGAATTTGCAGGCGTAAATCACTGAGTACGCGCACAGCATTGAGGCCCGCCTCGACTTTCATCCAGCACTGCAAATTAAACACCAGTCCGTTATCGCCGAAGTCCTCGAGGGTGACGAGTGGAGAGGGCGTGCGGATGACGCTGGGATGTTCGTTGCTGAGTTTGAGCAGGATATCTTGTACTTGCTGGGGGTTGGAGTTGTAGCCCACGGTAATTCTGATGTCTTTGCGCACGTCCGGTGTCGAATACGTCCAGTTCACCAGTTTTTGTTCCACAAGAGCGCTGTTTGGAATGAGCGTATCGGTACCTTGAGACCCGTGTATCGTCGAAAACCGGATACCAATCGAAGTAACCGTACCTGTGACGCCATCGACTTCGACAAGGTCGCCGATACGGATTGGTTTTTCAATCAGTAACATCACGCCACTAATGAGGTTTTTAAGTATATTCTGAGTACCAAAACCTACACCGATCGCTAGCGCCCCACCAAAAAAAGCAAACGCACTGAGCGGAATCTCAACCAGATTAAAAGCGGTAACGATGAGCGTGACCCCTGCGATCACCGCCATCCA